>ERZ824600.329-NODE-329-length-71607-cov-3.313953_pt1 | contig 71607 bp, 63 predicted proteins | sample MGYA00519933_ERZ824600 | MGnify/ENA primary metagenome ERZ824600 (study PRJEB31778, sample SAMEA3449178) | human gut metagenome | biome: human gut; feature: human-associated habitat; material: faeces | place: United Kingdom | collected 2010/2012 ...
GCGAAGCCTCCTCCGAATTCGGTGAATCCCACGCCCCGGATCACGCCGACCGCAAGACCATGGGCAACTCCATTCTGATCCAGCTGCGCAAAACCGACGGTCCGCACCGTCCGTTCATCGCTCCGGAGTGGGCCTACCATTATACGGAAGAGAACATCCCCCGCCGGGAGTGCATGCTCCGCGAGCTCCGAACCGAAAACTTCTGGTGGATGGAGTTCGGCGGCGTCAAAGACTCCATCACTGACGCCGACGAAATCCGCGACGAACTCCTCAAAATCGCCTACGGCTGCTGGGAGTTCATCAAGAACCATCCCTCCGGACACGCCGAAGAGTGGGAGCTCGACTGGATCGGAAAACTGCCCGGGAAACGGGAAAGCGTCCGCTACGTCGGCGATCATATCCTCATTCAGCCGGAAGTCGAAGCCGGCGGACATTTCCCCGACACCGTCTGCTACGGCGGCTGGAGCATGGACAATCATCATCCGGAAGCGTTCTATTACCCCGGTCCGCCGACCATTTTCCATCCGGCTCCGTCCCCGTTCGGCATTCCCTACCGTTCGCTCTATTCGAAGAACATCGCCAATCTGTTCTTCGCCGGACGGAACATCTCCTGCTCCCACATGGCGATGAGCTCCACCCGCGTGATGGCCACCTGCGCAACTATGGGACAGGCCGTCGGTACCGCCGCCGCCCTCGCAGTCCGTCACAACACCGATCCGCGCGGCATCTGGGAAAATCATATCGAGGAGCTCCGCGATACGCTGATGGAGCAGGATCAATACATCCCGTTCACCACTCGGAAAGTCTCCCCGCTGAGCCTCGCGGCGAAGGTCTCCCACGAAGCCCTCCGCAACGGTCACGACCGCTCCTTCGGCGAAACCGACAACGGCGCATGGATCAAACTTGATTCCGACTGCCGCTATGAATTCGGAAAAAGCGAAAGCGTCCATTCCGTCCGCATCGTCTTCGACAGCGACTTCTCCGATACCAAGCGCATGCGCTGCGTCGAAGGCATCCCCGCCGATGATCCTCTCCGCAGAGTCCCCGGCACCATCGCCCGCGATTTCCGCGTGGAGGTCCTCCGTTCCGGCGTCTGGACCCCGGTCCTCTCCATCCGGGACAACCGCCGGCGCTATCTGCGCCTGAATTTCGAACCGACTTCCGCCGAGGCGGTCCGGCTCGTTCCCGAGCGCTCCTGGAATCCGGATGCGGATTCCGTGCACATCTTTTCGTTCGAGGTGGAGTGATCTCTCCTTCGCTCCCTCCCGCACGAAACAGCCGCCGGGATTCCCCCTCCTTCCGGAATCGGGGAATCCCGGTTTTTTTTCCCTTGACTTTCCGGCAATGTATGGTCTATTACTCTGAATGCAGAAAACGGAAAATCCAGAAAACCGAGGTGCTGAAAATGACAGGGGATTCCATTTCCACTTCCGTGATGAAAACACTGCTGAACCGTTATCCCGCACTGACTGCGTGCGCCGGAAAGATCGTCGATGCGTACTGCATCCTGCGCGACTCCATCCGGGAAGGGGGAACCGTGTTCGTCTGCGGAAACGGCGGAAGCCATGCGGATGCCGATCATATTATCGGAGAGCTTTCCAAAGGGTTCCTTTCCAAACGGAAGGTGCCGGAGGAGATCGTCCGGCAGTTCTCGGAGAATCTCGGAGAGGATGCCTCCGGGCTCTGCGCACGGCTGCAGATGGGGATCCGGGCAATGCTGCTGTCCGCGCATCCGGCGCTCTCGTCCGCGTATGCCAATGACGTCGATCCGCAGATGTGCTATGCCCAGCAGCTGTTTGTCGCCGGACGGAAAGGCGATGTCGTGATCGGGCTGAGCACCTCGGGAAATGCGGAAAACATCCGCAATGTCTTCCAGGTCGCCGGCGGACTCGGAATCCGGCGGATCCTCTTCACCGGAAACCGCCACGGCGCATGTGAACGCTACGCCGACTGCGTCATTGACGTGCCGGAAGCGGAAACCTATAAGATTCAGGAGCTGCATCTGCCCGTCTATCACGCGGTCTGCATCATGCTGGAGGAGTATTTCTATGGGGGAAAATGAGAAAGCCGTACCCCGGCACGTGGCCATCATCATGGATGGAAACGGCCGATGGGCCGCCCGAAAGGGACTCCCGAGGGTGCAGGGCCATATCGCCGGCGCGGAAAAGGTCAAGGAGCTGCTCCGCTGCGCAAAGGAGTTCGGCGTGGAGTTCCTGACGCTCTATGCGTTCAGCACGGAAAACTGGAAACGGCCGAAGGAGGAGGTCGACGCGCTGATGGAACTGCTCTCCCGGTTCATCCGGGAGTATTTGGAGGAGATGAAGAAGGAGAAGGTCCGCTTCCTCGTGACAGGACGGATCGAAGCTCTGCCGGAAACGGCTGTGAAGGATCTGAAACGCGCAATCGCCGAAACCGCGGAGTTCCGCGAACATACGCTGATCGTGGCGCTGAATTACGGCGGCCGGGCGGAAATCGTCGATGCCGCACGGAAAATCGCGGAGGAGGTGCGCGAAGGAACCCTTGAGCCCGGGCAGATCGATGAAGCGCTCTTCGCCCGCCACCTCTATCTGCCCGAAATCCCCGATCCCGATCTGATGATCCGGACCAGCGGAGAACTGCGCCTGAGCAACTTCCTGCTCTGGGAGCTCTCCTACGCAGAATTTTATGTAACCGATACCTTCTGGCCTGATTTCAGCCGGGAGGAATTCCTGAATGCCATCCAGGCTTATACAAAAAGAAACCGACGTTTCGGAGGGAGAAAATAAATGTTTTTACAACGACTCTGCAGTTCCATTGTCCTGCTCGGATTATTTGCGGCATCCATTTTCGTCGAGGGACTCGGCGGACTGCTCTGCTTCACCCTCCTCGCAATTGCCGGAACCGGAATCGCCGTCCAGGAGTTCTGCCGGATGATCGCAAAGAAAAATCTGCCCGCGTATCCGCTCTGGACCGCGCTGGCGGTGCTGCTGCCCGTGCTGGGTGTGCTGTATGCGGAGATCAATCTGCTGCTCATGCCGCTGTTCGTGGTCGGGATCGTGACGTTCTTCTGCATCGCTCTCTGGATTCAGCTGCTCTGTTCCGGAAACCGTCTGGAGGTGTTGCAGAAGGTGATGAATTCCGCTGCGGTTTTCTTCCTGTTCGTGCTGCCGTTTCTGTTCCTGGCGGCGCTGTATCGCGAGGACCGGATGATCTTCGGATTCCTCGTGGTCGGAACAAAAATCGGTGATATCGGCGCCTATGTGGTCGGTTCGCTCTCCAACAAGATCACAAAGGGGGGAAATCATAAGCTCATTCCGTCGATCAGCCCGGGAAAGTCGTGGGAGGGATTCTTCGGCGGACTGCTGCTGACAATCGCGTTCTCCGTGGCGCTGTTCCCCCGTGTGACCGGGTATTCATGGGAACTGGCGCTGATCCCCGGAGTGCTTCTCTTCCTGTTCGGTGCGGCCGGAGATCTCGCGGAATCGTCGCTGAAACGGATCTGCGGAGTCAAGGATTCCGGAAAGCTGATCCCCGGAATCGGAGGCGTGATGGATCTGGTCGACAGTCTGATCCTCAACGCCCCGATCTTCCTGCTGATGCTCGCCCTGATGGATTTCTTTGTCCGGCAGTGACGCCGGACTTTCCTCACCAGTCGCGGTTTTTCAGGCCGATGAGCTTCAGAAACTCGTTCCGGCCGTTCGGATCGGCAAACAGATTGCGCGTGTAGCCGATCGCAAGGTGCTGTTTCCGGTCGAGAAGTCCTTCCGAACCGCCGACTCCGCCGTGTCCGAAAATCCGGCCGAGATCGTCTTTCGGGCCCGAAAGCACATAGCCGAGGCCGAAGAGTTCCCAGCGGCCCGGTTCGATCGGAATCATGTCGTCTTCCGCGCGCCGGAGGATGGTGGCGTTGTCGATGGTCTCCCTGGTCAGCAGCGTGCAGGTGTCCAGCGCCGCGTAGTGCCGCGCAATCGAAAGCGCATTCGACATCGTGCAGGTCGACGGATTGCAGCAGCGGCGGAATACCGGCTTGTTCATCCGCTCAATCACCTCTTCCGAATAGCAGCGTCCGTCCAGGGCTTTGACCAGAGTCGCGGTATTCTCCTCGTCCTCGGCGATTCCGTAGAAGAAGCGGTCCATTCCCGCCGGCCGGCAGACCTCCTCCCGGCAGAGCGTGGCAAAATCCTTGCCCGTCGCCCGGCAGGCAACTTCGCCGATCAGCCATCCGTAGGTCGACGGGTGGTACTGCTGCTTCGTCCCCGGCGGATACGCAGGTGCCATCGCCGCAAGACGGGAACACATCAGTTTCCAGTCCGCGCGTTCCTCATCCGTCCGGTATTCCGGCTCCTGCATCATTCCCATGCGGTAGGCAAGCATGTGCCAGAGTTTTGTCTTCTCCTTGCCCTTGCAGGCGTATTCGGGCCACACGTCCCCGACGTACATATCGTAGTCGAGGATCCCCTTCTCCACCAGACGGTGGATCACCGTCGATGCAATCGCCTTTCCCGTCGAATAGATCGGAAAAACCGTGTCCGCATCAATTTTCCTTGTCTTTGTCCAGTCGGTCCACCCCGCGTACGCGTTGACCGCCAGCTCCCCGTTGATGTAGAGCGCCGCCTGGCACCCGCATTCCGTTCCCTTCTCCACAAACGAATCAAGAAGCGCCTGAATTTTTTCCTGCAAATGGTCCATGTTGACTCCTTTTCCCGTTTTCTTCCTTTTTTAACGTACATCCCGCTTTCCCTCTTTTCAACAGAAGTTCGGAAAACGACATGCAAATGCCGGGAATGTTCATATCCGGCGCAATCTCCGCACTCGGAATCAGAACAAAATCCCGGTTCGGAAGCTCCGGATGCGGAATGGTCAGAGTCGGCGTGTTCAGCACCGTGTCGCCCGCCGCAATGATGTCGATGTCCAGCGTCCGGGAGACCCAGTGCGGATGATCCGCCGGCCGACCGAACATCTCCTCGATCCGATGGATCCGTTCCAGAAGCGAGAACAGCGTGTCGTTCCACTCCCCCAGAATGGAGCAGTTCAGAAAATCGGGCGCCCCCTCCTCGCATCCCATCGCCGCACTGCGGTACACTCCCGAGCGTTTCCAGATATGAAAACCGTTCCTCTCCAGTTCCGCCGCCGCCCGGTCAAAGGTCGACGCCACATCCCCCAGATTCCCCCCGAGCGATAAGAGAACCGGATTCGACCCACGTTCCATTTCTCATTCTCCTCTGTTCAGACATAAAAAAGGCTCCGCCGCGGCGGAGCCTCTCAAATTCCGGATATCGGTTCGCTTACGCGTTGAACTTGAACGCCTTCACTGCGTCAACCAACTCCGCCATCGCCTTCACATCGGCATCGGTGATATCCGAACAGATCTTGATGACCGCCAGCGAGTTGCCGGTCTTCCGGTTCTGCGGAGCACGGATGTCAATGATGTTGATCCCCTTCTCCCCGAGTTTGCCCGAGAGCTTCGCAATGATTCCCGGCGCATCGGAATATTCAAAGAAGAGCGTGTTGCCGACCGGATCCAGATAGAGACGGTCGAAATCGTTGACTCTCGAAATCATCATCTTGCCTTCGGTGATCGTTCCGCGGACCGAAACCCGCTGCGTCGCTGTGACCAGATCAATGGTGATCGATTCCCCATAGTTCTTCGCATCGTCCACCGGACGGTTCACCAGCTCCACCCCGCGGGAGGCCAGAAATTCCTGCGCATCCTTCGCATCCAGATACGGATCAAATTCCGTCGTCAGCCCGGCGCAGATCGGTGCGGTCATCCACTTGGCGTATTTGCTCAGATTTCCATAGAAGCTCGTCTCGATCCGGTTGATCTTCTCTTCCCCGATCGCGGCCTTCGCCAGTTTCGCAAGCGCCGATGCCAGGTGCTGATATTCCGCATTGAGTCCGTCCGGAACCCCTTTGTTCACCACGCAGGTGGTCACGCCGTTCTCAAAATAGGCCACGGTCTGTTCCGCCGCCCGTTTCGCAGCCACAAAGTTGGCCTCCTTCGTGCTCGCTCCGAGGTGCGGAGCCATCACATCCGCAACGTCCGCAATGGATTTTTCGCCTTCCGCATCCTTCTTGTAGACGTCGTTGCAGTAGATCAGTCCCTTTTCCGCCTTGCACTTGCGCAGATCGTCCTCATTGACAATCCCCGCACGGGCGCAGTTGACAATCATCACTCCCTTTTTCGCAAGAGAAAGCAGTTTTTCATTCACCATTCCGCGGGTCGCATCGTTCTCCGGAACGTGCAGGGAAATCACATCCGCCTTCGAGAAGATCTCTTCCACCGTCGTCAGCTTGACTCCGATTTCGTCCGCCATCGCCTGCGTGATCATCGGATCGAACCCGAGAATCTCCACCTCGAATCCCGAAACCCGCTTGGCAAGAAGACGGCCGATATGGCCCAGTCCGATAATTCCCAGTGTCTTCCCGGTCAGTTCACGGCCCATGAACGATTTCTTCTCCCATTTCCCCGCCCGGGTCGAAATATCCGCCGGAATCAGTTTGCGGTACGCGGCAAGAATCATCGCAATCACTTCCTCCGCAACCGCATTCGAGTTCGCTCCCGGTGTGTTCATCACGTCGATGTTTTTCCGGCGGGCGTATTTGATGTCGATATTGTCGTACCCCGCTCCCGCGCGCACCACCAGTTTCAGAGAGGGAAGAAGATCCATGATTTCCGGTGTGACTTTCTCGCTGCGGACAATCACCGATTCCGCATCCGCGTTCGCCTTCGCCAGATCCGCAAACGGCGTTTCCATGTCCTGAACGACTGTGAAGCCTTTCGCGGAAAGAATTTCGGAAACAACTTTATCAAGTTTTGTCGGAATCAGCACTTTTTTCATAACGGCACTTCCTTTCTGTTATTTGTTGTATCATCCTATAAGTTACTCCCGAAACTGCCATCTTGCAAGCCGCTGCGCAGCAATTTTGCTTTTTTTTCAAAAATTGTGAAAGAAATCACAGAGTCGTTCTCCGCCCTGTGTCCGCGGGAAAAGAGTCTCTTATTCCCCGCTTCCCTTTTCCGCCTTCTTCTCCGGCGTGAATTCGGAGAGAAAGACCGCCAGAAGGACAAGGCCCGCTCCGATCAGGCCGCGGCGGCTGAGCACCTCGTCCCGGAACAGATACGCAAACAGCGCGGCAAAAACCGGTTCCAGTGAAAACAGAATCGTCACATGCGTCGGCGACGCCGTCACCTGCGCCTTCGTCTGAAGAATAAAACCCGCCGCACTGCAGAATATCCCGAGCACAAGCACCGCTCCCCATCCCTCCGCCGTTCCCGGAAGAACCGGACTCTCCAGAAGAAGCGAAAACAGAAGCGCCGCCCCCGCACACCACCCAAGCTGCCAGATCCCGAACGAAAGCGCATTCTCCTTCTTCACGATCCGGCCGTTCAAGATCAGATACAGCGCATACAGAAGCGCCGAAAGCATGCAGAAAAGCGATCCGCGGTCGATCCGGACTTCGGCCTTCATCGTCAGAAGCACGATTCCCCCGAATGCAATCAGCGTCGCCAGCGCACTCTTCACTCCGGGAAGACGCCGCTGAAACAGCGCGGATAAAACCGGAACGAAAATCACCGTCAGCGCGACCAGAAAACCCGCTTTCGAGGCCGACGTCGTCTTCAGCCCGAACGCAACCGCCGCAAACGCCGCGCAGAGAAGAAGTCCCGGCGGACAGCTCGTCAGAAACGGCATCAGCCCTCCCGCCGCCAGCGATTTCACAAACACCCCGCCCGCCAGCAGAAACGCAATCCCGAACCGAAGCGCAATCAGATTGAACACCTCCAGATCCCGCAGTCCCGTAATCATGAACAGATACGAACTCCCCCAGAACACCGTGGCGGTCAGAAGCATCAGATCCGCACGCAGAGAAGGCGACACTTTCAGTTTCATTTTCAGCATCCCGTCCTTTTATTCTTCCAGCAGCTGTTCCAGTTCCCGGAGAAACCGTTCCGCCAGCTCTTCCGCGCTCTCCAGTCCCCGGGCGGATTCGGCGTAGATCCGGATCATCGGCTCCGTATTCGACTGCCGGACCAGAATCCAGGAATCCTCAAACTCAATGCGGACACCGTCGATCCGCGACGGCTTCCGGTCCTCGTACCGCCGGGCGATCGCGCGAAGCGCCAGCGACGCCTCCTCCGCCCCGCAGGGCAGTTTCCGAACCGCCGAATCATAGCGCGGCATCTTTCCCATCAGTCCGGAAATCCCCGTCCGGTGCAGCGCAAGCGCTTCCAGGGTCAGTGCCATCGCGGAAAAACTGTCCCGGCAGGGGTGCACCGCGCTCCAGAGCACGCCGCCGCTGCCGCCCTCCGCTCCGAACACCGCGTTGTGTGCGCGCATCTCCGCCGCCACATTGATCTCCCCCACCTTTGAATAGGTGATCGGAACGGAAAACCGCGCGGCAAGATCCCCCAGCGACCGGGTCGTCTGCACATTCGCCACCACCGGCCCCGGCGTGCGTTCCAGAACCCGAAGCGCCGGAATCAGGATCGAATACTGTTCCCCCAGCGCCGTTCCCTGTTCGTCCACAAGGGAGATCCGGTCGCCGTCCGGGTCCTGCGCAAAGCCGACCGCGCAGCCGTTTTCCCGCACCGTTTCGCACAGACGGGTCAGATTCGCCGCAACCGGTTCCGGACTCCGGCGGAAAACCCCGTCCGTCTCATCAAAAATCGAGATCACTTCGCACCCGAGCGACTCCAGAAACTCCCGCGAATACAGCGCCCCGACTCCGTTGCAGCAATCCACCGCCACCTTCAGATGCGCATGCCGGATCGCCTCCACATTCACCACCTTCCGAATCCGGTCGGCATGGATCCGGAAGGCGTTTTCGATCGTCCCGATCCCCCGGTAAGCCGACTCCTCCACAAAGTCGTCCTGCGGCTGATTGTAGGAGTCCAGAAGAGCGTTCATTCCGTTCTCCGTCAGAAAAAACGCGGAGGAGTCGATGAACTTGAGCGCGTTCCACTCCGCCGGATTGTGGCTGGCTGTGATCGCGACCGCCCCGGCGGCGTCATAGTGCTGAACAAGAATCTGGAGGGTCGGTGTCGGGACGATCCCCGCAAGAAGAACATGCGCGCCGGAGGCGAGAAGACCCGCGGCGACCGCGTTTTCAATCATCACTCCGCTCGGACGGGTGTCCCGCCCGACCAGAATCACGCCCCGTCCGGCAAATCCCCCGAACGACGCCGCAAAGTCCGCCGCCAGCGCCGGCGAAAGGGTCTCCCCGACAATCCCGCGGACTCCGCTGACTCCGATTTTCAAATTTCTCCGCGCCGTTTTCATTCCGCAGCCATCCTTTCCACCGCCGCCCGGATGTGCATGATCCTCCCGACTCCCTCTCCCGGATTCCTCCATTCCGTTATCATCCGGAGAATCGGTTCGGTCATCGACATGCGGACATGGAGCCAGCCGTCCGGCCAGTCGAACCGCAGCCCGTCCTCCTCCGTCACCTCCGCATCCGGAAAAATCGTCCGCAGCGACCGCAGAATGGAGTACGCCTTGAACGAACGGCACGGCAGCGAAATCTTGGTGATGTGCCAGCGCGGCAGCTCTCCCGCAATCTCCGACGACCGCTTGTTCCGAAGCGCCATCGTTTCCAGCGTCAGCACCATCGCCGCAAAGCCGTCGAATCCGGCACATCCGGAGGCCGCCGCCGAAACGCCTCCCGATCCGTCGCCGCCCAGCACCGCGCCGCGCTCCCGCATCAGTTCCAGCGTATACGCCTCCCCCGTCGGCCCTTTGCAGACGGTTCCACCATGTTTTTCCACAATCAGATCCAGCGTCTTGGTCGAGCACCAGTTGGTCGCCACTCTCGCTCCCCGGGGCAGTTTGGAGAGCACATTGTCCGCCACAATCGGCATGGTGTATTCCTCCGACAGCGTCTCCCTCGTGTCGGTGACCAGCGCCGCGCGTCCCACATCGCTGCTGAACACAAATCCCGCATCCGCCCGCAGCGGCTTCATGATGGATTTCACCTGCGCCGAACTCCGGGGCCGCGGTTCCGGATCGTGCGGAAGAGATCCCGAAAGAAGATCGTTGATCGGAACCATGTCCAGTCCGAACCGGTCGGCGATCCGCTGCTTCAGAACCGATCCCGAGCCGTTGCAGAAGTCCGTGACCACCCGGAACCGGTGCACCGCAATCTCCCGGACATTCACTAGCCCCGCCAGATCCTCCACATACTCTTCCGGAATCGTCCCGGGCGCCGGTTCAATCCGTCCCGTCTGATTCCAGCGCGCGGACCGGAAAACTCCTCCGTGGTAGATGTCCAGCATCTCCTGCGTCTGCAGCGGGGAGAGGCAGGAGCCGCGCCGCGAAAACGGTACAATCGCGTTCCAGCCGCCCTGATGATGCCCCGCTCCGATCAGCATTCCTCCGTCCAGACCCAGCTTCTTCACCGCAAAGTGGAGCACCGGCGCCGGACAGATCCCGAAATCAATCACATGGCATCCCGTCGCAAGAAGACCGGCAAAACAGGCGGATTTGAACATCGGCGACGAGGTCCGCGTATCGATCGCCACCCCAACGGTTCCCCCGTCGAGCCAGGTGCCGAATGCAGATGCATATTTGATCGCCAGCTGCCCGGTCAATGCCGAACCGACCGCTCCGCGCATTCCGGAAGGACCCAGTCTCAAGAATCTCATTTCCCCGCCGTCTCCTCAATGGTTTTCGTGGAGATAATATACAAGGAGAGAAGGCGTTGCGCAAATCAATCCCGGAAATCTTTTTTTCCGCATCGTCCCTCCTCATGCTTTTTCCCGCGCAGTCCTTCTCTGCCGCCCGGTTTCCATCTTGTATTTTCCAAAAAAAAGGAATATAGTACTTCAAGATTCATCAAAGTCGGAAAACGGTTGTTTTTTAATCTTATTAGATACAGGAGCAAATTTTGGCATGGAAAGTCTGACCATTCTGGGAAGTGCCGCGGCCGAAGGGATTCCCGCCCGCTTCTGCGACTGCCCCGTCTGCCGGAAAGCCTGGGAAAACAAGGGAAAGGATTTCCGGACGACCACGGCATACGCATTCAATGAGCGAGTCCGGATCGACTACGGACCCGATTCCTATGCGCAGGAGCTGCGTTTCGGACTGCGGTCCGCGAGGATGAAGCATCTTTTCTTCACACATGAGCATGAGGATCATCTGGATCTGTTTGCACTGTCGATGCGCGGTCCCGGGTTTTCGCATGGGTTTGCTCAGCCGCTGAACATCTATGCGCGTCCGACGGTCTGGAACCGTTTCCGCGCAGAGTTCGGAAAGACTCATCCCGTGTTCGAAACGCTGAAATTCCATCTGCTGCGTCCGTTTGAACCGGTCGAGCTGCCGGAGGAGGAGATGACCTTCTGTCCGCTCGTTGCCAGCCACTATCACATTCCCGGCGAGGCGGTGGTCTTTGCCGTCCGGCACGGGAAGGCGAACATCCTGCTGGCCAACGACACCGGATATCTGCCCGAAGAGTCCTGGAAATGGATCGAAAACGCCGGAATCCGTTTTGACATCGTTATCGCCGACTGCACCGGCGGCGTGCTCGACTGGCGCAACACTCACATGGGCGGCGCGTGCCAGAGAGCCTTCCGCGACCGTCTGCTCTCCCTCGGCGCAATCGATTCGGCAACTCGCTATGTCATCAACCATTTCTCCCATAACGGAAAAGCGCTCCATGCCGATCTGGAACGGGCGTTCGGACCCGACGGAATGGAAGTCGGATACGATGGAATGGTGATCTCATATGATAAGGAGAAAAAGGAGTTCTGACTATGAAAATTCTGCTTCTGGGCGATTCCATCCGGATGGGATACGGGGAATTCGTCCGCGAAATTCTGAACGGGAAGGCGGAGGTGTTCTATCCGAACGACAACGGCCGCTTTCTGCAATACACGCTCCGGCAGCTGCAGGACTGGAAGGCGTCCCTCCATCTGAAAGGAGACGAGATCGATGTGGTGCACTGGAACAACGGTCTCTGGGATGTCGGTCATCTCGGAGTCGGCGCAACCGGAGAGGCCGAGGCCGCCACGGCTCTCCCCGTCCTCCAGGCCGGATACTGTGTCTATGAAAAGGAGTCGCTGACGCCGCCGCCGTTCTATGAGGCCATGCTCCGCCGCGTCCATCAGCGGATCCGGACTCTGTTTCCCCGCGCCGGGATCGTCTTCGCCTACACCACTCCGGTGCTCGAAGACCAGTGCCCCTCCTTCCTCTATCGAAGCAATGCGGAGATCCGCGCATACAACGAAATCGCCCGGAAGGTCCTGGAACCCGAAGGAGTCCGCTTCAACGATCTCTACTCCTTCGCCGAGGCCGAACTGACCAGTCTGCATCGCGACTGGGTGCATTTCAACGAGGAGGGATCCCGGAAAATCGCCGCGGAAATCGCCGCGTTTCTCCTGCCCTGACAAAAGCCGCCTCCGGAAAAAAGTCCGGGGGAAGGGCGCGGGTCATGACTCCGTCTCTCTGCTGTGAAAACGCTAACACCAGAGAGGCGGAGATTTTCTTTTTTGCGAAACGGAAAAGCGACGGCGCGTTTTGCTGAAAGACGGCGCTTTACGTTTGAATTCAAGGCGCCGGCAATGGACGGGAAAAGAGGACGCGGTCCGTTTTTTCACAGCCGGAAAGAGAGGAAAGAAATTCCGGGAGCGGCTTGATTTTCAGAGAAAAACAGACTAAATTACAGATTAGATTTTCACCGTCGCACCCGAAGATTTGCCGCGGCGGTGATTTCGACTTGTCGGAGTCATTCAATTTTGTAAGGAGGAGAAAGTTTTCAATGTCCTTGAATGAGTGGTTGGTAATCACGGTCGGCGCTATCCTTGTGAACAACATGGTGTTAGCGAGAATTCTGGGGATCTGCCCGTTTCTGGGGGTCTCCAAAAAACTGTCCACGGCGCTGGGAATGTCGGGCGCGCCGATTTTTGTAATGACGATTGCGTCGTTCGTCGCATCGGTTCTTTACAACTGCCTGCTGAAGGTGAAGATCTCCATTCCGGCGCTCGGACTGGAACATGTGGACATCGGATTCACAAAACTGCTGCTGTTCATTGTCGTGATCGCGGCGCTGGTGCAGATTGTGGAGATCGTGATGCAGAAATTCAGTCCTCCGCTCTACGCGGCGCTGGGAATCTATCTGCCGCTGATTACGACAAACTGCTGCGTGCTCGGCGCGGCCGAACTCAACGCAAAGGCGGATCGCGGAATTCTGGCATCCACGATCTTCGGACTCTGTTCCGGAATCGGATTCGCCATCGCGGTGATCCTGTTCGCCAGTCTGCGGGAACGGCTCGCAATTTCCAAGATTCCGCGTCCGTTCCAGGGGGCGGCGATCGCGCTGATCACCGCCGGAATCCTCGCCATGGCCTTCATGGGCTTCTCCGGACTGGTAAAATAAGGATTGCAGCATGGATATGATTCTTCTTTCCATTGTGGTGGTTGCCGTCACAGGCATGGTGCTCGGAATCTGCATCGCGGTCGCCGCGAAAAAGTTCGCGGTCGAGGCCGATCCCCGGATCGACGAGGTCACCGGGATGCTCCCCGGAGCCAACTGCGGAGGATGCGGATTCGCTGGATGTGCCGATCTGGCAAAAAATATCGTCGAAGGAAAAGCGCCCGCAAACAAGTGCCCGGTCTGCACGCCGGAGGCGGTGGCCCGGATCGCCGAATATCTCGGGCAGAAGGTTGAAGAGAGCGAAAAGAAGGTCGCTGTGGTGCTCTGCAGCGGAACGCTCTCCCACTCCAAGATGGGGGCAAAATACAACGGTGTTCTCGACTGCCGGTCCGCCGCCCAGCTCAACGGCGGGGCAAAAGACTGCCGCTTCGGGTGCATCGGATTCGGAAGCTGCGCCCGCGCATGCAAGTTCGGAGCGATCGAGGTGATCGACGGACTGGCGGTGGTGCATCCGGAAATCTGCGTCGGATGCGGTCAGTGCGCCGAGGTCTGTCCGAGAAAACTCATTAAGCTGGTGCCCGCGTCGGCCCCGGTTCATATCTACTGCAACTCTCTGGAGAAACCGGCGCTCCGGATGAAGAAGTGCTCGGGATCCTGCATCGCCTGCCGCAAGTGCGTCAAGGCGGAACCGGATAAGTTCAACGTGCAGGGATTCATGGTCCGGGTGATCTATTCGAATCCGCCGGATGAAGCGGTGATCGAGAAGGCGCAGTGTCCCAGAAAATGTCTGCTGACTCCCGAACAGCATCTTCAGGCGGTGCGGGACGGCGTCAAGAAGAAAGAAGGTGCGGCATGAGTTCCCAGACAGCGAATTTCAAGGGCGGTGTCCATCCGCTGGAAGGAAAGGAACTGACTTCCGGAAAAGAGCTGAGAGTTGCTCCGCTCTTTGAAAAATATATCGTTCCGATTCGTCAGAGCATCGGCGCGCCGCCGGTCCTCTCGGTCAAAAAAGGCGATCCGGTCAAAAAGGGTCAGAGAATCGCGGAGCCCGGAGGATTCGTCTCCGTTCCGCTTCACTCCCCCGCCAGCGGGACGGTCGGCGATCTGGTGGAGATCATCGGCGTCACCGGCGCTCCCGAACAGGCCGTCGAGATCCTCTCCGACGGAAGCGACGAGTGGGACACCGGGCTGGAGCCGATCCCCAACTGGGCCGATACCGACAAGGAGATCCTCAAGAAACGGATCCTCGACGCCGGAATCGTCGGAATGGGCGGCGCGGCGTTCCCGACCCACGTCAAACTCTCTCCGCCGCCGGAAAAGAACATCGACACCCTCATCATCAACGGCGCGGAGTGCGAACCCTTCCTGACCGCCGATCACCGTCTGATGCTGGAACGCACCGAAGAGATGCTGACCGGCGTGGCGATCGCCGCAAAAATCCTCCGCGCCGACCGCGTCTTCATCGGCGTCGAAGACAATAAAATGGATGCGATCGAAAAACTTTCCGCATCGGCGGAAAAATATAAGATCCGCGTGGTGCCCCTGCATGTGAAATATCCGCAGGGCGCGGAAAAGCAGCTGATCTATGCGCTGACCCGCCGCCAGGTGCTCGAAGGCGGTCTCCCGATGGATGTCGGCTGCGTGGTGATGAACGCCGGAACCGCGGCCGCCGTGCATGACGCGGTGGTGCTCGGCCATCCGCTGATCGAACGCATCACCACGGTCACCGGAACGCCGGTGGTGGATCCGGCAAACTATCTGGTCCGGATCGGAACACCGATCGCGCGTCTGCTGGAGCTGAGCTCCGGCGTGAAGGAGAATCCGGCCAAGGTGATCATGGGCGGACCGATGATGGGGTTCGCACAGTCGAACATCGATATCCCGGTGATGAAGAACACGTCCGGCGTGCTGCTGATGGCGCCGGAAGAGGTCGAACAGTTCGAAGGCAATCCGTGCATCCGGTGCTCGCGCTGCGTGAAGGCGTGCCCGATGAACCTCCTGGTGCCGAGTCTGAGCGTCATGATCGAGGCGGAGGAGTTCGAAATGGCGGAACAGAATTATGTGATGGACTGCGTGGAGTGCGGAACATGCGCATATATCTGTCCGGCAAAACGACCGCTGGTCCAGCACTTCCGGAGAGCAAAAGGTGAAATCCTCGCCAGACGGCGCAAAAAATAAGGATCAAGAAAGAGATGGAAGAAAACAAGACAATCAAAATGCCGGTTCCGGGCAGTCTGGTGATCAGCTCCTCCCCGCACCTGCATGAAAAATCGACCATATCGGGGATCATGCTCCGCGTGCTGCTGTGCCTGCTGCCGGCGGTGCTGGCGGCAATCTGGTTTTTCGGACTTCCCGCACTCAAGGTGATGGTCCTCTGCATGGCATTCTGCATGATCTTCGAATACCTGTGGTGCCGGATGATGAAGACGAGGAACACTATCTGGGATTACAGTGCGGCGGTGACCGGACTGATCCTGGCTCTGAATCTGCCGTCGCATGCCCAGTGGTGGCTCTGCGCGGTGGGATCGTTCGTCGCGATCATCGTGGCGAAGGAGGTGTTCGGCGGACTGGGACAGAATCCGTTCAACCCGGCGGCGGTCGGCCGCGTGGCCCTGCTGATCGGATTCACCGGACCGATGACGACCCGCTGGGTCAACCCGACTCCCGGTGCGTTCCTCGGCGCAATCGACGCGCAGACCTGCGCAACTCCGCTGACGCTCGCAAAAACCGCAGCGGGAAATGCGGACAAGATGGCGGAGGTGCCGCTGTCGTATCTGGATTATTTCCTCGGAAATATGGGCGGGTCGCTCGGAGAGACCTCCGCTCTGGCGCTGCTGATCGGCGCGGTCGGACTGCTCGCATTCCGCCTGATTAAATGGGAGATCCCGTTCGCAATCCTCGTCACGGTGACGGTCTTCACCTGGATCGTTCATGTGGTTTCGCCCGCGCTGACTCCGGATCCGCTGTTCCATCTGCTGACCGGCGGCGTGATGATCGGCGCGTTCTTCATGGCAACGGATATGGTGACCTCTCCGCTGACCCGTCGCGGATGTCTGATCTTCGGCGCGGGAATCGGCGTGATCACCTGCGTGATCCGGATCTGGGGCGGTTTCCCCGAAGGAATGAGTTTCGCAATCGTGATTATGAACGCGCTTGTGCCGCTGATCGACCGGCTCTGCTACAAGCGTCCGTTCGGATGGGTCCATGCCCATGGAGGTGTTCGATGAGCGCGCCGAAAAAAATCAATATTCTTTATCTCGGAATCTTCCTCTGCGTGATCTGCGCCGTGGCAACCGCGGTCATGGCGATCGTTTCCCGGGCGACCGCGGAACCGATCGCAGCGGCAAAGGAACGGAAGGTCTTCAACGGACTGAAAACCGTCCTGCCGGAATTCAACAACGAACTGGTGAAAACCCGGCTGACCGTCAAGAGCGCTTCCGGGGCGCCGGTGAATTTCTATACGGCTGAAATGAACGGAAAAATCGTCGGCTACGCGGCGCAGGCCAAGGTCGGAAACGGATATGGAGGAACAGTCGAAGGACTGGTCGGATTCTCTCCCGACGGGAAGATCACCAATTACATCATCTCCTCCCATAACGAGACCCCCGGTCTCGGAACCCGGGCAACCAACCGCACCGAAACCAGAACCATCTTCAATTTCTGGAAAAAGGATTCCAGCGGAAAACTCCCGGCCAATCCGATTCTCGATCAGTATATCGGCCATTCCGCCGCTTCCGGCGATGCGTGGAAGACCCATCCGTGGAAACTGCGCAAGGACGGAGGGGACGCCGATCATGTGACCGGCGCAACCATCAGCTCCAACGCCGTCTGCGCAATCGCATGGGAGGCCGCCTCGGCTTTTGAAAAGAACAAGGCCGCGATCAAGGCCGCGGCTTCGAAGAACGGAGGAAAGTAATCATGCTGAACGATTTTCTAAAAGGAGTCTGGAAAGAGAATCCGGTGCTCGTGCTGATGCTCGGCATGTGCCCGACCCTCGCAACAACCTCCAACGCCCCCAACGCGCTGGGAATGGGGCTGGCCACGACATTCGTGCTCGCATGCAGCAATATGGTCATCTCGCTGATCCGCAATATCGTTCCGGCGAAGATCCGCATCCCCTGCTACATCGTCGTGATCGCAACGTTCGTGACGGTGGTGGATATGCTGATGCAGGCGTATGCGCCGGCGGCAATCTATGACGCGCTCGGAATCTTCATCCCGCTGATCGTGGTGAACTGCATCGTGCTCGGACGGGCCGAGGCGTTCGCTTCCAAACACAATGTGTTCCGTTCACTGCTGGACGGTCTCGGAATGGGGGTCGGTTTCACGCTGGCGCTGGTGATGCTCGGGCTCGCCCGCGAATTCTGCGCCGGAGGAACCCTCTTCGGAATCAAGGTCATCACGCCGTGGACGATCGACTTCTCGCTGATGGGAATGGCGCCCGGCGGATTCCTGATGCTCGGGTTCTTCCTCGCTCTGATGAACGTCTACAACAGACGCCAGGCAGAGAAAAAAGGCGGAAAGTGCGAGCCGCCGCTCGAGATGGACTGCCGGCACTGCGGCATCTGCAAGATCGAAAAGGAGAACTGACCGCACTCGGGGAGGGGGTGCGGTTTCCTCTCCCCGGAAGAAGGAAAAAAGGATGGTGTGCATGAGACGGTGTTGCTGGACAGTCGCGGCAATGGGACTGATGGCGGCGGTCGGCTGCGGGTGTCTTTCCTCTTCCTCGATCCGGGCGGTGGAGGCAACCGAGGAGCAGAGGCGGGAATATTACAATGTCTCGGGAGCAGCGGTGCAGGGACTGCCGTTCGATTCGCGGAACTATCTGCAGACCAATCTGCTGACCGGAATGCTCCGGGAGGCGCCGGAGCAGCTCGTGCACCGGCTCGAAAGGGAGATGGAACAGGAACCATCTCCTTTTCTTTTGAACGTGCTGGCGGATGTGTGCTATGCGCGTGCCCAGGAGGAGGGGGATCCGGATGCGGCAAATCCCTATTATCTGTCGGCGGCGCTGGGGTATTACCGGCTGCTGTTTGATCCGTCGCTGCGGGAGGTCTCCCGCTCCCGTTTCGATCCGGTGGCGCTGCGCGCCGTGATGCGCTGCAATGTGGCGGCCGGAATGGTCTTCGATTATCTGGAACGCCATGGCCTGCTGGAACGGAAGGCGTTCTCTCTGCCGATGGCGGACGGAAGAAGGGTGGTGTTTCCGGAGTCGCTGCAATGGAAGAGTGTGTCGCTGCCGAAGGAGTCGATCCGCAAATACCGTCTGTGCGCCGATTTCCGGACCGAGAATCTTCAGCATTTCTCCTGCGAGTTCGGAATCGGGATCCCGCTGTTTGCGGAGGTCGTTTTCCCGGCGGAAAAAGAGAACGCTCTGAAATTCCCGGACGGAGTCGTCGTTCCGCTGACCGGCGTACTCTCGTTTTCCCGGAACGGCCGCGAAATCCAGGGCCGCTTCCAGCTGTTCGACGCAGGAAAGACAGACTCCTGCACCATTCAGGGGGAATCCGTTCCCCTGATGTGCGATTTCTCCACGCCGATCGCCTGTTCCCTGAATGCCCGGAAAGAACCTTCCGTTCTGTGGAACACTCTGCATCCCGATCAGGATTCGGGCGGTCTCTATACCATGATGCCGTATGATCCGGAGAAGATCCCGCTGGTTTTCGTGCACGGACTGATGTCCAGTCCGCGGACCTGGATTCAGCTGGTGAACACGCTGATGAACGATCCGGAGATCCGCCGGAACTACCAGTTCTGGTTCTATGCGTACTCCAGCGGAAATCCGGTGCTGGTTTCCGCCCGGAAGATGCGCGACGCCCTCGACAGGACCGCGGAACGGTATGGATCCCATCCGCGGTTTCACGACATGGTGGTCGTCGGACACAGCATGGGGGGACTCCTCTCCAAAACCCTGATTATGGATACCGGCGACACGCTGCTCGACCGCACGCTGGACCGTCCCTGGAAAGAGGTGAAAACCGGACTGGATGCGGAGGAGGTGCGCTCCCTGGAGGAGCTCGGAATTCTGAAACGGCGGAACTATGTGGCGCGGATGGTCTTTCTCGCAGTTCCCCATCGCGGATCCGAACTGGCGGAATGGGGAATCGCCCACTTTGCCGCATCCCTCGTCACCTTGCCGGTCCGGATGGTGGAACAGGTGCAGCGGATCGCCGCAAAAGTCCTCCCGAACGGAGCCGAACGGGAAAAGATGCGGAAACTGTACACCGGATTCGATGATCTCAGTCCGGAAAATCCGACCCTGAAACTGCTCGCGGAGACCCCGCTGGCGCCGGAGGTGCCCTGTCATTCCGTGATCGGAAACAACAGAGAACCCGGCGTGCCGGGCGGATCGGACGGCGTCGTCACCTACGAAAGCTCCCATCTGGACAATGTGGAGAGCGAACGGATCGTCAAAAGCGGTCACAGCGTTCAGGAAAGTCCGGAGTGCGCCCGTGAACTGGTCCGGATTTTGCGTCTGCATCTCAGACGGACCGCCAAAAACTCCGCCTCCGGACTTGAAAAAACGTAAAAAACGAGTATCTTTCTGAAACTAACGGAAGGTTGACGACGCTATGAAACATCTTTTCCTCTTTGCAGTATTCCCCGCTCTGTTTCCGCTGTTTCTGCATGCGGCCGATCCCAATCCGGAGCAGGACCCCGTTCTCCTGAAGGCAAAACTGGCCATCCTGGAGGCCGACCGGGCTAAAACGATGAACGAACTGACGGATCTGCGCATGAAACATATCCGGTCCGATAAGAATCTGAAACGGATGCACGATAATATCATGGTGCTCCATCGGAACCTCGCTCTGGCTCTCGACAGCAAAAAAGATGTCCGCGACCTGAACGACAAACTGATTCGGCTGGATTCGGAAATCCGCTCTGCGCGGACAGTCTTCAATCAAACGACGGCAACCCAAGCGGAGAAGAAATAATGGCTGTAATCATCGATGGAAAAGCCGTGGCGGCCGCGGTCAACGCGGAAAACGCACGGATCTGCGCCGAACTGACAGAACGATACAAGATGCGTCCGGGACTTGCCGTGGTGCTCGTCGGAGACAACCCCGCATCCCAGGTCTATGTGGCTTCCAAAGTGAAAAAATGCGAGGAACTGGGGATCTATTCGGAAAAAATCGTCCTGCCGAAGGATACCGCGCAGGAGGCTCTTCTGGAGGTGATCGACCGCCTGAACCGCGATCCCAGAATTCATGGAATCCTTGTCCAGTCCCCTCCGCCGCCCCAGATCGACGAGGAGAAGATCATTCTCGCCATCGATCCGAAAAAAGATGTGGACTGCTTCCATCCGTTCAACACCGGCCGTCTGCTTCAGGGGGATCTGACCGGAAATCTGCCCTGCACGCCCTATGGCGTGATGAAACTGCTCGAACATTATGGAATTCCGACCGCAGGGAAAAAAGCTGTCGTGCTCGGACGATCCAATATCGTCGGAAAGCCGATGATGTGTCTGCTCTCCGCAAAAGGGGTGGATGCGACTGTGACGCTCTGTCATTCGCGGACTCAGAATCTCGCCGATGAACTGCGCCGGGCGGATATCCTGGTGGCCGCAATCGGAAAACCGGAATTCGTCCGGGGGGACATGATCCGGGATGGCGCGGTGGTGATCGATGTCGGCATCAACCGCATTCCGGATCCTTCGAAGCCGAAAGGATACCGCATCGTCGGAGACGTCGCGTTCGGCGAGGTGGAGCCGAAGGCCGCCGCCATCACTCCGGTCCCCGGCGGCGTCGGACCAATGACCATCGCCATGCTGATGCGCAACACGGTCCGCAGCATGGAACGGATCCTCGGCTGAAGTTGAAATGTTTCCCCCGCTTCGGAACCGGCGGGAGAAACGGAAAGTTTTTCCGAAAAAACCGGTCCGCAAATTTGAAAAAAACGGATTCGTGAAATACAGTTACAATCGGTTTCATAATCATTTAAAGGGCATTTTATCTTGAGCACAATGATTTTCAGTTTCGCAATCCTGATCGGCATCATCGTGATCCTGGTTGTCTACTGCACCCATATGCGGATCCGGATCATGGTCCTGCGAAACAAACTGGCGGACTCCTTTCACAAACGCGCCGAAACAACGCGCTTCATGGATATCTTCGCCCAGAATATCCGGACAACCGACGAAATCGAAAACTGGATGAACACGACGGCCCGCTATGTCGGAGACCTGGTCGAGGCGCAGTCGGTCTGCGTCTTCTCCCTGGAAGGGGAGTATCTGCGCGCCGTGGGGGTGTTCGGCGCATTTCCCCCGCTGAGCAACCGCAGGGCCGGCGATTATGTGCTGACCAAGTCGAAATATGTGCTCGAAACGCTGAAGCGCGACCGCTTCCGGCTCGGAGAAGGATTCATCGGAGAGATCGCGGAAAAACGGGAGGATGTCTATCTGCCCGATCCGTCCACGGATCCCCGGGTCAGCGATTTCATCAACTCCGTCGTGCCGATTCATACGCTGATGGCGGTGCCGCTGGTCAACGAAGGACAGGTCTCCGGCGTGATCTGCGCCGTCAACAGCAAGCGGATGGACCGCCCGTTCACAACCGAACAGTTCGGCCGGTTCAAATTCATCGCCTCTCAGGTGGTGCTCGCTCAGAACATCGTTCAGGTGTATTCCAATCTCAGCGAACAGCAGAGGATCAATCAGGAACTGGCGTTCGCCCGGAACCTGCAGCTCTCCCTCATGCCGAAGAAATTCCCGATGTGGGGAAGGTTTATCATTCATGCTTTCACCCGCGCGTCCAAGGAGGTCAGCGGCGACTTCTACGACTTCGTGCAGATTGACGACAACCGTCTGCTTGTGGTGATCGGCGACGCATGCGGAAAAGGAATTCCCGCCTGTATGATCATGTCCATGACACGTTCGTTCATCCGCTCCAATATCGGGCACTTCACCTCGCTGAAAGATCTGCTCCGGGAACTGAACGAGAATCTCTACCGGGATACGGTGGATGAACGGTATATCACGCTCGGATGCTGTCTGATCAACAAGAAGGAGTCCACGGTCGAATATGCGCGGGCGGGGCACACGCCCCTGCTGCTGTACCTGCGCGAACATACCCGCTCCATCAATCCCGACGGCGCCGCGCTGGGGCTGCTCCCCGGTGAACTCTCCGAATTCGATACCATCTGCACGGAGATCACTCCCCAGACCACCATGCTGATGTTCACCGACGGAATCAATGAAACCACCAATGAACAGGATGAATTCTACGGAATTCCCCGTCTGACCGAAATCTACAAGGAAAGCTGCGCCCGGGGAGACTCCCTCGAAGGAACCATCGATACCATTATGAAGTCGGTCGATAAATTCTCCGAGGTCCACAAGGAGCAGGAGGACGATCAGACCATGGTGCTGATCAAACATATTTAGAGAAGAATGCGGAACCGGGAGGGTGCGTGATCATGTTGAAACATTGCCGCTGGATTCTGTTTTTCCCCGTCCTGCTGCTTCTGGCCGGATGCGCTTCAACGGACGAGGCAAAAAAAGCAAAGCCGGACGGGAAAAAAGCGGAAAAAACCAAGGCCGAAAGTTCCTGGGAGAAATTCCTGGCAAAACAGAAGGATGAAGAGAAGCGTTTTCACCGGATGGATTCCAGACAGATGGACAACTTCCAGGTTTATCCGTGGCGCGAAGGCGAACGGAGAAGTCAAGAACTGTACGAAAATCGAGACAAATCTGTCTTTACAAACGGATGGTGGTGAACTATGAAATATCTGGTGACCGGAGGGGCGGGACTCATCGGCGGAGCCGTGGTTTCCGCTCTCAATCAGGCCGGAGAGACCGACATTCTGATCGTCGATCATCTCGGCACGTCGGAAAAGTGGAAGAATCTGCGCGATCTCCAATTCACGGATTATCTGGAAAAGGATCTCTTCCGCAGACTCCTCTATGAAGGCAAATTCAACGACGCCGGATTCAAGGCGATCATCCATATGGGAGCCTGTTCCTCCACAACGGAACGCGACGCATCCTATCTGGCCGACAATAATTTCAACGTGACCAAAGAACTTGCCGCTTTTTCCGTTTCACACCAGGTCCGTTTCCTCTACGCCTCCAGCGCCGCAACGTACGGCGCCGGCGAACACGGGTATGTCGATGACGAAGAACATATGGATGAATTGCGCCCGCTGAACATGTACGGCTACTCCAAACTCATGTTCGACCTCTGGGCAAAACGAACCGGAATCCTCCGCTCCATCACCGGCATGAAGTTCACCAACGTGTTCGGACCGAACGAAAAACACAAGGGCGGAATGCGGAGCATGGTGCTCCGCGCATTCGAGCAGATCACCGAACGGGGATGGGTCGAACTGTTCCGCTCGGACCGGCCGGAATATCCCGACGGCGGGCAGATGCGCGATTTCGTCTATGTCAAGGATGTCGCCGCAATGATCCTGGCGCTGATGGAACACAACGCAAAGGGTATTTACAATGTGGGAAGCGGACGGGCGGAAACCTGGAACGCTCTCGCCGGAGCGGTCTTCAAGGCGCTCGGAAGAGAACCGGATATCCGGTATATCGCCATGCCGGAAAATCTCAAGGGAAAGTATCAGTACTATACGAGGGCGGATATGACGAAGTTTCAGGCGCTCAAGACAGGCGTTTCGGCTCGTCCGCTCGAAGAGGCGGTCGCCGATTACGTGCAGAGCCATCTGCTGCCGGAGAGTGGAAAATGATCCGGAATCTGATTCGGGGAGTTCTTTTTGCGGCAGTGCTGATGATGGCGTCCTCGTGCGCCCTGTTCCGTTCGGGGGATCGCATCCGGCTGACGGAGAAGGATTCGGGACGGACCCTCGAAACCGAGGTCGGGGATGTGATCGAGATCCGTCTGCCGGCCAACCCGTCCACCGGATATCTCTGGAGCGTGAAGGCTCCCGAGATGGGGGTGTTCCGGGAGGTGGAAAGCCGGTATGAGACTCCGGAGGAGTCCCGCGGAAAAGTCGGAGCGCCGGTGTGGAAGATCTTTTCCTTCGCGGTCGTCGGACCGGGAGAGGCGGGAATCAAAATGGAGTACAGACGTCCATGGGAGCTGGGAGAACCGCCAAAGGCAACGTTCGATATCCTCGTCCGTGCAACCGGAACCGAAGGGCTGATGGATCGGATGGACCGGACCGAAACTCCGCGCGTCGGATCCAGAGGACAGATTGAGCCGCTTCGCTGAGACGGAATGCCCGCATGATTTATGAAGAACGAAAAATTTCTCCGCTGTCCACGCTGATCCTCCTCGGCGCAGCTTTCCTGCTGATCGTCTCGCCCTGGCTTCTTGGGCTTCGCGATCTCTACTGGGGCGAGGGGGCGTATGCCGCCATGACCGCGGAACTGGATTCGTTCCCGCCGCTGTTGAAACTTCATGGAATCATCGCTTCCGGAGTTTATCCGCTCTATCCGCTTCTGGTGAAGGGGCTCGCGTGTACCGGACTGGGAATGGAGTTCTGTCTGCGCATCATTCCGGGACTGGCGCTCCTGCTGCTCTGCGGGATCGTGTTCATCAGCTGCTGGAGGACTTCCGGACTGCAGGGAGCCGCGGTCGGAGCGGCGGTCATGCTGAGCTCCATGGTGGTCGTCGACAAGTGCAGCGAGGGAAATCCGGTGTTCCTGACAACTCTGGGAATCTTCGCCTGCTGGATGGTCTGGTTCGATCTCGCCGCCTGGCGCGGGCGATGGAACTTCGCCTGGATCGCCAGCGGGTTCATCGCCGGGCTGACCTTCTATTCCGGCGGCTGGCAGGCCCTGTTCCAGATCATCGTGCCGATGCTGTTTCTCCGGCGGCCGCTCTCGCTGAAGAGCAAGCCCCGCGGATACGGATTCCCGGTGGCGCTTCTGCTGATCGCCCTGTTCATTCTGCTGTGGGGATTCCCGCGGTGGTATGTCGGATATGCCGGAGCGTTCCGGCCCGATACCGCTCCGCTGCTTTCCGGAAAGGAGTATCTGATCCAGCTGCTGCTGTTTCCATTCGATGCGCTGATCCGTCTTTTTCCGTGGAGTCTGTTCTTGTGGGTGCCGTTCTGCCCGGCCATCATCACGCTGGATAAAAACCCGCTGCTCTGCAAATATCTGAGAACGCTGTTCACGGTTCTGGTCTGCCTTCTCTGGTTCACGCCCGGAACAGAAGGGCGCGATCTCGTGGTGCTGGTGCCGCCGCTGGCCGTGCTGATCGGACGAAACTACTGGATCGCCGTGCGTCGATACGGGGCCCGGTATCTCGCTTTGTTCAAATTCCTCGCGTGGGTGCTGCTCGCCTGTGCAGGAGCGGCAATCGTGTTCTATCTTTCCTCGGATGAAATGCTGCAGAAATTTTCCTTCCACCTGCCGCGTTTCGCTTATCGGAGAGAGGTTTTCATCTTTATTCTGGCTCTCGCGTACAGCGGCGGAGCGTTCCTGCTGGCATTGCTGACTCTGGTTCAGACCCGGCGGAAAGGTGTGCCGGTCTGGAGATCCATTCTTCTGCTGGCGCTGGCCGGAACCCTGCTCAACTGGGGGGTTGTGGTGCCCTACAAGGCCGCATCGCATGAGCGCCGGGAGGCCGGAACGGCGATCCGGAAGGCCATCGGTGGAGACACGGACGGATTGACCGTCTACAAATCCGCCTCGCTCGGCGGACTGTATGCGGAAGGATTCTATATGGGTGGAAAAATCGCAACGTTCAAGAATGCTTCCGAACTTCCATCCGGAGAAAAAACCATCTATGTGCTGGCTCCGGAAGTGCCGATCGTGCCGGACCGGGCATGGAAAAATCTTTTCAGCCGGGAATACCGGCAGCTGCGCCTGAACCTCTGGAAAGGCGAACTCAGACAGGAGACCGAATGATGACAGCTGAAGAAAAACGTCCTTATCTCGTCATGGCAACCGTCGACGAGCTTGCCGCTTTCGCAAAGAAAAGTGGAATCGAATCCTACCGGGCCGGTCAGATCGAACGGTGGGTGTCCAAACGCTGGACGGTCGATCCCGACGCGATGACCGATCTTTCCCAGAGTGCAAGAAAACTGCTCCCGGAACATTTTCTCTGCAATACCGTAAAGGTCGTTTCGGAACACTTCTCCTCCGACGGAGCCGGAAAACTTCTGCTCGAACTCCGCGACGGCGAACTCATCGAATGCGCCCTGATTCCCGCCGCTGACGGACGGATGACATTCTGTCTGAGCACTCAGGTCGGCTGTCCGGTCCGGTGTGCGTTCTGCTCCAGCGGGGCCGGAGGATTTGTCCGCAATCTGGACGCCGGAGAGATCGTCGAACAGTTTTTCTGCGCCTGCCGGAAAATCCATTCCCTGCCCGACAACGTGGTCATCATGGGAATCGGCGAACCCCTGCTGAATCTCGACAATCTGATCGCCGCTCTGGAGAGAATCTGCGACCCGGAACGAGTGGCATTCGCCGCCCGCCGCGTCACCATCTCCACGAGCGGATGGACCCCGGGAATCAAACAGCTCGCCCTTCATGGCCGGCAGTGGAACCTCGCAGTCTCGCTGCACGCTCCGGACGACAAAACCCGCGCTCTGCTGATCCCGACCCGCTTCCGCCGCGACATCCGGGACATCATTCAGGCCTGTCGTCTCCATCGCGAGGCAACCACCCGCCTCCCGACCTTCGAATACGTCATGCTCGATTCCATCAACGATTCCACCGAACAGGCTGCCAAACTCGCCAAACTGGCAAAAGAGGCCGGTGCAAAAGTCAACCTGATCCCTTATAATAAAGCCAACGGCGCGTTTACACGGCCTTCCCGTGAAACGATCAAACGATTCGAAAATACGCTGAAGTCCGCGGGAGTCAAAGTGACGGTCCGCGTGGAAAAAGGTGCAGACTCCGCCGCCGCGTGCGGACAGCTCCGCGCCTCTGCAAAAAAGGAGAAACTGCAATGATCCGAATCCTGGGCTCTCTTCTGCTTCTTTCCCTGCTGGGCGCCTGCTCGCACTTCCAGGAGCCGCCCCCGAAAAAAGTCCCGACCCGCGACGAGATCCGTCTCGAAACCGCAATCTACCGCGCCGACGCCGATCTCGCCCGGACCGCTCTTCAGAACGGAGTCGATCCGAACGGTTCAATGCGGAACGGCATCCCGTTCCTGATTGCCGCCGCCACCCGTCAGAACCCCGTCCTCGTGGAGATCCTGCTCGAAAACGGCGCCAATGCGAAAATGACCGATGAAACCGGCGAAACCCCTCTGCATGCGGCAGTGGGCTCATCCAAAACCAATGTCACCCGGATGCTGCTCCGGAACGGGGCGGATCCGAATGCGCGCGGCCGATGCGGACGGACTCCCCTGATGGAAGCGGTCCGCCTCGGAAAAATCGAAAATGTGAAACTCCTGCTCGAAAACGGCGCCTCCTGTCTCCTGGAGGATGAATTCGGAAGAAACGTGATCTCCTACGCGGCTCTCGCCCCTGAAAACGGAAAAGAGATCCTTGAATTGTTCGTGGGAAAAAAAGAACCGCTGATGCCCCGTTCGTCCGAGCTGGAAAAATCCCCGCTGCTTTCGGCAATGCTGAACGGACAGCCGGAGACCGTCGACTATCTGCTCCGTCTGGTGCCAAGCTACAAGGAACCGGAACAGCAGGCGCTCGGACAGGCCGCCATCCGCATCGCCATTGATCGGAACCGCCTCGACTGGGTCAAAATCCTGGTGGAGCGCGGCGTCGAACTGAACAAAACCCTTCCGCTGGCGTTCCGCGCAGCCCGGCTGATCAATGTGGACGGCGTCTATAAATTCCTTGCCCGGAACAACGTGATCGACCGCGGATATACCCCGCTGATGTGGGCCGCCATCCGTTCCCGGCCGGAGATCGCCGAATACCTGGTCCTCCAGGGCAGCGATGTCAACGCCCTCAGCAACGAGGGGGAAAACGCTCTGGACTACGCCAACGACACCGCCACACGCTCCGCCATCCGCTCCGCAAGCCGACAGGCCCGGAAGTTGCAGAAATAAACAATCCACTCCCTCAGAGAATCGGCAAAATGCTCCTGCATTTTGCCGGGTCAAGGGCCGCCGCCCTTGTCGCGGTCCAGCGGCGAAACGCTGGTCGTGCGCAGCACGAAACAAAACAACACCGACAGATCACACTCCCTTGAAAATATAAAAAAATAAAAAAAAACAAAATCATCGACAATAAATATTCCATTTTCCCGTTTTTATTCATGTAGAGAGAGAAAACCCCAAACGGGAGAACAATTTATGAAAAAAAGCACACTTCTTCTGATGGCCGCGACCGTTTTCGCCGCGGGTTCCCTTCTTGCGCAGGGTCCCGATCTTCGCCGGGACCGCAGACCCGGAAGACCGGATCGCCCGGATCGTCCGGAACGGGTCGAAAAAGCTCCCCGGACAGAGATGACCAAAGAGTGGGAGCGGGTGCAGGCTGAATTGAAAAAGAAGGCTCCGGAAAAATACGCGGAGATCGAAAAACTCCAGGCAACCAACCTGTTCGCCGCAATGGAAAAGATGCGGGAACTGGCTGTTGAACAGGATATCCAGCTCCCGGGAAGAAGAATGGAACGGGAAAGAGGGATGGCCGGACGGCGTATGCGCGGATTCGGGGAAGGCGAGCGGATGCATCGCGGACCGCGTGAAATGGCCCGGCCGGGACGCGGTGCCGGACGCGCTGTCGTCGAAGCCAGACTCAAAAAAGAGTTCCCGGAAGAGTACGCAAAGATTGAACAGGCCCGCCTGAACGTGGAGGAACAGCTTCAGGCTCTTGCAAAGAAGGCCGATGTCAAGCTGCCGGATACCCCGGAAACCATGCGCCTGAAAATGGAGCAGCTGAAAAACAAATTCCCGAAAGAGTTCGCGGAAGTTGAAAAGCTCCGGAAGGAAGATCCGCGCGCAGCGAATGAAAAGATGCGGGAACTGGCAGAGAAAGCCGGAATCGAACTGCCGCTTCCTCCGCGCCGCCGCGGACCGAAGGGCGGACTGGGACGCTTCGGAAATCCGATGCCGGAACTCCGGCGCAGATTCCCCGAAAAAATGAGAGAACTGGATAAGATCAGACGCTCCTCTCCGGTCGAGTACCGTACAGAGATCCGCGAACTGATGAAGAAAATGGAAGCGGAGAAAGCTGAAGAATAAAACTTATGCGTTCCTCGGCATACAGAGATTTTGCGGTGGTCGCGTTCTCCGAACAGCGGGTGCGCGGCTGCCGCTTCCGAACGGAGGGCGGAGCAATCCGCCTCTCCGCGTCTGCTGTTGAGCTCCTGGATCCGACCGATCCGGTTCAGGCGTGGAAAAAGGTGCTCAAGAGCCTCTCCTATCACCGGAATATGCCGCTGTTTCTTTCCGGCGCGTTGAACAGAGGGATCTTTTTCCGCTGTTTCAGCGCCCGTCTGGCTCCGAAGGCGCTCCGCAGCGCCCTGGAGTTCGAACTGCCGACCCATCTGCTGAAAGAACCGGAACAGTGCAACTTTCAGTTCCTTCAGCAGACGGAGCCGGAATCCCCGGACGGATTCCCCGTCAATGTCTATGCCTTTCCGGAACAGTCGCTGGAGCGCGTCGCCGCGATGATAACGCAAAGCGGATCGCGCGCCGATTACTTTCTCTATCCGCTGATGAACATCAAGGAAAAGGATCCGCCGGTTTTCCTGCCGGAATTCGAGCCGGGATTCTGTTTCATGGAGGGTGAATGGCATCCGGCGGAGGAGCTGGAGGGAATCGACTGGCTGGATGGATGGAGAAAAAAATGGGACGGACTCTTCCGGATGCCCGCAGAAAAGGAGTTCCCGCTGGAGGAGTACTTTGTCTGTTTCCTCGTCGCTTCCCTTGTGACGTCCGAAGAGTTCCGAGCCGTGAAAAGCGGACTGAACATCCTTCCGAAACAGCTGCGTCCGAGTCGTCTCAAACTGCAGATTTCCATCTTTGTCTTTCTGGTCGTTCTTCTTGCTGTGAACAGCTTCTGGAGCTCCTGCTCCGCGATGGGAAAAAAACGACGGGAATACCGCGCGGTCCTTTCCGAACGCAATGCGCTGCTGACAAAGGTCCGCACTTCTCAGATCCGCCTGAAAAGCTCCGAAAAAGAGACGCGCGATTTCCTGCGCGTCGTTTCCATGCGCCCCGGAGAACATGACGTGCTCGGAGAACTGGCCGATTTTTCCGAGGCCCTGCCCGGAAACGTCATGGTCAACAATATCCGCTGGAGTGAAAACAGCGTCGATCTGGTCATGCGAAGCGAAGCGGAAAACCTGAATATTCAGCAGCTCCTCCGCTCCCTGAAAAACTGGAAACTCGGTCAGATCCAGCAGCGCCGCAGAGGAAATGGAAGCTCCAGCATGGTGACTTTGAAACTGATCCCAGCCGATGAAGGAGACCGGAAATGAACACCCGGGAATTTCTCAAAACCCCGAAGGGAAAAATTGTTCTGGTCTGCTGCATCCTGATGCCGGTCAGCTGGCTGGCCCTCCTCTTCCAGTTCAGCGGCGATCTCTCCACGCTCTTCCCCGACGATGCCCGGAAGGCGGAACTGCTCAAGGAGATCGGAAAACTGAAAAAGGAGTATCAGGAACAGCAGAAAACCCTCGCCTCCGGCGAAAAAATCCGGAAACAGTACCGCGAAACCCTCCGCAGCGCCTGGCAGTTCTCCAAGGACGGCGATCCGGAACTGATCCTGAGACAGAAAATCGAAACCGCCGCCAAAGAGAGTGAACTGCTGCTCTCCAATCTGGGATCGGTCCGGATCTCCCGCGTCAACAACGAACTGGCCTGGGCGGAACTGGATATCTCCACTTCCGGCGATTTCGAGGTGATCGTGAAATTCCTTGAAAAAATCCGCGCGATGAAGCCGGAAATCAGCTGGCGGCGTCTGGTGCTCAATCAGATGCTCCGTCGGGGAAATGCCGCCAATCGACGCGTTTCCTCAAAATCGGACCCGTCCGCACGCACCATTTCCAGCACCAATACGGCAAGAGCCGATGAAGCGGTTACAACGCTGTTTTTGAACGGAAGCGTCCGAGTCCTTTTCCATGACGGGGAGAATATGCCATGAAAGCTGCTCTTATCACAGTCAATATTCTGCTGGCGCTTCTGGTTGTATGGGCAGGAATCCGCCGTCTCGAATCGTTTTCCGGAAAGAAGACGCAGGAGTTCACCGTGAAAAAACGGACAGAGAAAAAGCCGCCTCAGAAGGAAAAACAGACCGCTCAACAGCCGCAGCGTTCCCCGGAACAGGATGCGGAAGTTGTGATTGCAAAAAATCTCTTCAGTCAGGACCGCAGTCCCAATGCCGCGATGGGCGGCAACGCCAGAGTGGAGCTCTCCCTGGTCGGGACCTTCACGATCGGAGACTGTGTCGGCGCAATCATCAAGCAGAAAACCGCTGCCCGAAACAACAGCTTCTTTCCGATGGGAGGTCCCCCGATGATGGGCGGACGCAGGATGGGAATCGGGCCCCGCGGAGGAAATCCGCCAAACCGTCCCGGAGGAGGCCCGCAGAGGATGAATGCCCGCCAGAACGGAAGAGTGGCTGCAGGAAGCAATCAGCTGGTCTATAAGCAGTATGTCCGGCTCGGAGAGACCCTCAGCAACGGATACAAACTCGTTGACGTCCAGCGGGAGCAGGTCACCCTGCAGCGCGGCGGCGATAAACTCGAACTTGTTCTGGAAGAGGCTTCGAAAAACGCCCCCCAGACCGCCCGGCGCTCCAATCGGAGAGTCAATACCGCCACCCGTCTGCTCCAGACCATGCAGAACATGCAGCGCATGCAGATGTTCCAGAATTTCCAGATGATGCGGATGATGAATCGAAACAACAATAACAATAACAACAACCGATCCAATGCAGCCCCTGCACGGAACAGTCGGAATTCCGGCTATCGCGGCGGCCGAAGGACCTCCCGGTGAAAACCCATAACGATAAGGCAGACGTCAGATGAAACCGTATCCCATGCTCCGAACCATCGCGCTGTTTGCGGCATTCGCCCTTTTGACCTCCTGCTCCTCTCTCGAAAATGAGGAAAAGGAAAAGGGGGAAAAAGAGAACCGTTTCTCGTTCCTTCAGGAAGAACAGAAGAAAAAACCGGCCACCTCCACCCGGGAGGAATCCATGCAGGCGGAACAGGTCCTCCCGGAAAAGCCGAAGGAACATGCGGAAATCCGGAAGAAAATGGAGAAAATTCCTGCAAGCGCTCTTCAGCCTCCCGCCGAAAAACCAAAGGAGCCTCTCCATTTCTACGACGATTTCATCATGCTCGACGGGGATGAGGAAATTACGGTGAATCTGGTCTTCAACAGCGCCCCGCTGCTGGATGTGATTCCTTCATTCGCGGATGCTCTCGGATTCAATTTCCTCGCGGACAGCGATCTGAAAGGAGTGGTCACGCTGAACATCGATCAGAAGATGACCCGCAGAGAACTCTGGAACACGTTCGACAAGATGCTGAATCTCGCCGGGGCGGGCGTCACGGTCGATGGAACCCTTCTCCGGATTGTCGCGCTCGGAAAACTCGCGGCTCAGGCGGATTCCCGTCTGGCCCGCGACGGATCCGGCGAACTGTTCTACTATCCGCTGAAGAACACCACCGCCAAAGATGTGGTCGTCCAGCTGAAGCCGTTCCTGGGGAAGGACGCGGTCTGCGTGGGGCTGACCCGTCCCAACGCCATCATGGTCGCCGACGACCGGGCCAACATGCCCAAAATCAAACAGCTCCTCGAAGTGATCGACATGAGCGGAAAAAGCGCATGGAAACGCAAAGTCATCAAATGTGAAAACATCCTCCCCTCCAAACTGACCGAAGAGTTGCAGACGGTTCTTCCGGTCCTCGGATTCTACGTTCTTCAGACCACCGATAAAACTGAACAGCCCGGTTCCATTCAGCTGATCGGCGTCGACCGTCTCCAGCTTCTGGTCATCTCCGCCGCCACCGACGAGGCCATCCGGGAGATCGTTCAGTGGGTCGATCTGCTCGACAGCTCCGATTCCATCGATCAGGAACGCGTCTTCGTCTACAAGATCCGTCACAACAAGGCCGCTCAGCTCGCGCAGGCCCTCTCCGTCATCTACGACACCCAGGGCGCCAGCATGACCATCGACACCACCACCGGAAACACCAAAACCGAAACCATCAACTCCAATATCACCCAGCGGAACCGCACCAGCCAGTCCTCCCAGAACCGGAACACCGGAGTCAAAACCGAGGCGACACAGACCGATGTCAACTCCAGCGTCTTCAACACCCCGGTCCGCATCTTCGCCGACGGCGTGCTCAACCGCCTCGTCATCCGGACAACCCCCAGAACCTATGCCTCCATCAAGGCTCTGATCAATAAACTTGATGTCGTTCCCGCTCAGGTTCTGCTTCAGGTTCTCGTCGTGGAGGTCACGCTGACCGAGTCCACCCGCTTCGGCATCGAATTCTCCGCAAAGGGCGGCGACGGCCATGTCAACTCCCTGCTCGGAACCAACTATGAAAATCTCCAGCCCGATTTCAACGGCGAAGGCAAACAGCCCGGTTTCTCTTTCCTTCTCAGCAATCCGAACAATCCGGAACAGAAGTTCGGTTATATCCGCGCCCTGGCCGGAAACAATGCGGTCAAGGTGGTCTCCAGTCCGCAGCTGCTGGTCTCCAGCCACACGGAAGCCACCATCTCGGTCGGCAGTCAGATCCCGATCCTGACGCAGGGAATCACCAACTCCTCGTCCAGCGGGGATATTGTGCAGAACTACAGTCAGGAGGATGTCGGTGTGATTCTCACCGTCACTCCGCAGATCACCAGCACGGACCTGATCTCCCTTGACGTCACCCAGACCCTCTCCGCCGCCGTCACCAACACCTCCAGCAACATCGACTCGCCCGAGATCACCCAGCGCGAAATCAAAACCTCCATGACCATCGCAAACGGCCGGAGCATGATCATCGGCGGACTCATTCAGGAGAAGAAGAATGACGATCTCCAGTCCGTTCCGTTCATCAATCAGATCCCCATCCTGAACCGTCTTTTCGGTTCCACCGAGGCCTCCGTGGAACGCACGGAACTGCTCGTCATGATCACCGGATACATCATCAACGAACGCAGCAAGGTCGAGGAACTCATCGACCGCTACAACGACGCGCTCAAATCCCTCAACGAATTCGATGCGACCCTCGGCGGGAAAAAGAACAATTTCGAATCCAAACCGCGCGTGATGACAACCAAGGAGTTCTGGAGCAATGGCCTCTTCTGATTCCACGGAAAAAAATCCGCTGAACCGGCTCGGACAACTCTACGCGGAACGCTTCCCCGACGCGGGAAAACCTTCCGCCGAGACCGACCGCACTCTCCTGCAGACCGGTCAGATCACCGAAAATGAACTGGCGGCCCTCTACTCCAAAGCCTGGAATGTGCCTCTCCCGGACGAAGAGGAGCTCCATCAGCCCGAACCGTATCCCGGCGCATCCCCCGAATTCTTCAACGCCAATGCCGCTCTGCCCTATGAATGGGATGATGATACGATCACATTCCTCGTCTGCGAACCCTACCATCTCCATCAGCTGGCCTTCCTGGTCCGCAGGACATGGGGAAAGAAAAGCACGTTCCGCTTCGTCCGCCGCGCCTTCCTCGAACGGCTGCTCAGCAAGTTCCAGAGCTCCGAGGAAGAGACGGAGGATACGCTGGATGTGGAGGATGAAAACACGCTCCGGACCATGGCCGGAGAAGCACGGATCGTCCGTCTGGTCAACGACATCTTCACTCAGGCGATCGAACTGGGCGCCAGCGATATTCATATCGAGCCCGGAGAGGAACGGGTCGCCGTGCGATGCCGGGTGGACGGGGTCCTGACGGAGATCATCAGCACGCCGCTGAATCAGTTCCCCGCGATCGCGTCGCGAATCAAGCTGCTCGGCGGACTCAATATCGCGGAAAGCCGTCTGCCGCAGGACGGGCGGACCAATGTCCAGCTCGGACGGATGGAGCTGGATATGCGAATCAGCACCATCCCGATTCTGACCGGAGAGAGTATTGTGCTGCGTCTGCTGAACCAGGAGTCGATCTCGTTCGATCTGCGGACGCTCGGAATGTCGCCGCAGCATCTGGAGCAGTTCCGGAAACTGATCTCCATTCCGCACGGGATCATCCTCGTCGTCGGCCCGACCGGAAGCGGAAAGACAACCACGCTGTACAGCGTCATCAGCCAGCTCAACGATTCCCGGAAGAAGATCATCACCGTCGAGGATCCCGTCGAATACAAAATGCACGGACTCTGTCAGATGCAGGTCAACCCGAAAATCGGCGTGACGTTCGCCGCGGGACTCCGGAGCATCGTGCGTCAGGACCCCGACATCATCCTCGTCGGCGAGATCCGCGACCGCGAAACGGCCGATATCGCCATCAACGCCGCCCTCACCGGACATCTCGTGCTCAGCACTCTGCACACCAACGATGCGGTCGGCGCCGTGACCCGTCTGCTGGACATGGGGGTCGAAAACTTCCTGGTCTCCTCCGCGCTCTACGGCGTGCTCTCCCAGCGTCTCGTCCGGAAAATCTGCACGGCCTGCGGCGGTTCCGGAAGTGACGGCGCAGGCGGAAAATGCAAACGTTGCGCCGGCGTCGGTTTCAAGGGCCGTTCCGGAATCTTTGAACTGCTCTTCATGAACGACGAACTCCGCGCCGCCGTCAACCGCAACGCCTCCAGCTCGGAGCTGCAGGAGATCGCGGTCCGTCACGGAATGGTCACGCTGCTTCAGGACGGCGAAGCAAAAGTCGCCGCCGGGATCACCACCCGCGAAGAACTCTCCCGATCCACCGCCGAACTCTAAGGAGATACAAACCGATGGGGCTCTACAAATATCTGGCCGCCGCTCCCAGCGAGGAGCCGCATGAGATGCTCATCGAGGCCGACAGCCCGAAAGAGGCTCTCAACAAACTGCGCAGCCGCCGGATGATCCCGGTCCGCTTCTTCGGCGAAATCTCCGTCGGTTCCTCCCGCACCTTCTCCTTCCGGAGGAGCCGGATCAACACCTATGATTTCACCCGTCAGCTCGCCCCGCTGCTCGATTCGTTCATCCCGCTGGAACGGGCGCTGGCCATCATCGCCGAGGGCGCGGTCGAACCGGAACAGCGCAACTTCGTCAATTCGCTCCGGCAGGGACTGCACGAGGGGAAAAAATTCTCCGCACTGGTCCGCTCCCACGGTCCGCTCTTCCCCGATTACTACGCAAATCTGATCGAGAGCGGAGAGGAAACCGGCTGTCTGCCCGAAGTCGTAAAACAGCTCTACCGCTTCATGGGGGAGAGCAAGGAACTGAAGGATTTCATCGTTTCCAGCTCCATCTATCCGCTGGCGATTCTCGGCGTGACCGTGCTGGTGACGGTGCTGCTGTTCACGGTGTTCGTGCCGCGCTTCGCTAAAATCTTTATCGACATGGGCCGCGAAATGCCCCCCTCCATGTCCTTCCTGATGGCCATGAGCTCCTTTGCCTCGTGGGCCTGGTGGCTGATTCCGCTTCTGGCGTTCGGCGGATGGATGCTGATCCGTCATCTGCTCGGGGAGGAGCGCCTGCGCGAACTGCTGGCCCGGATTCTGCTGGCAACCCCTCTGTTCGGACGCATCTCCGTGGATCTGGAAATGTGCAAATACATCCGCACGCTCTCCATCCTGATCGCCAACCATGTGGAGATCATCCGGACCGTGAAGATCTCGGGGAGGATCATCCGGAACCCCGTGATCTGGAAGGCGTTCGTCGATATTCCGCGAAAACTCAAAGGGGGCGCCAAGCTCTCGGCCGCTCTGGCGGACAACCCGTATGTCCCGCCCGGAATGGTGCCGATGCTCCGCGTCGGAGAGGAGTCCGGGACGGTCGGAGAGATGCTCTCCCGAATCGCCGGACATCTTGAAAACGACACCCGAATGAAAATCAAACGTCTGCTCAGTCTCTTCGAACCGGCCGTGATCGTGTTTCTGGCCGGCGTGGTGCTGGTGGTCGTCGTCTCAATTTTTGTGGCTATGATGGAAATCAACTCAATCAATCAGGGAGGACCCAAATTATGAAGAAAATGGAAAAGAAAATGAGAAAATCAGGGTTCACCCTGATTGAAGTCGTCGTGGTGATCATCATTCTGGTCACGCTCGCGTCCATTGCGACGCCGCTCTATCTGAACTATGTGAAGAAGGCCAATGTGGGGGCGGCACGAACCCAGATCCGGCTGCTGGACGATGCGCTGACCGGTTACCGTCTGGATGTCGGCACCTATCCCGACAGCACTGTCGGTCTCCGCGCGCTGGTCGAAAACGTCGATCAGAACGCCAAGTGGAACGGTCCCTACATTCAGCCCTCCGTTCCCAAGGACCCCTGGGGAAACGACTATATCTATCTTTTCCCCGGCGAACACCGCGAATATGACCTCATGAGCTACGGCGCCGACGGACAGCCCGGCGGAAGCGGAGAAAACGCCGACATCACCAACTGGGGCGAATAACCAATCCCGAATCCCCTTCCATGCGGAACTCTCCCTTCACGCTGCTGGAACTCGTGGCGGCGATCGCAATCATTGCGCTTGCCACCGGTCTTGCCGTCTCCACGCTCCGGCCGGAATCCCCCATGCAGAAGCTCGATCGTGCCGGTCTCCAGTTCGAAGAGTTCTGCATGCGCGTCCGGTTCCAGGCCCTCGAGAACGGCGCCGACCGCATCATCGCGTTCCAGCCCGAAGAAAAACGCTTCTTCATGCGCATCCCCGAAGGGTTCGAACCGGAGGCCGATCCCCTGAACAACAATCCGGATGCACCGAATCCCGAGCCGGAAAAAGAGCCCGTCCCGCAGGAATGGGTGCTCCCGGAACAATTTCAGCTCGGAGAGGGTCTCTTTGAAGAGGCGGATCTGGACGAGGAGGGAACGGTGGAGCTCTTCCGATTCTTCCCCGACGGCGGCGCATCCGGAAACCGCCGGTTCGAACTGCATTACCGGACGTTGAAACGGATTTTTGAAATCTCCCCGCTGACCGGCCGTCTGACCGTGCGCGAAGGGACCGAGGAGGAGGAATGAAACGGAAAATCGAAAGATTCACGCTTCTGGAAGTGGTGGTCTCCCTGGCGATTCTCGCAATCGGACTTGCCGGATTCCTTCAGCTGATGATGGGATCGCAGAAACGGATCGCCCGGAGCGTCGACCGCTGGACCCGGATGCACATGCTCACGCAGGCGGCGGAGTATTTCATGCTGCAGAACGAGGATCCGGGCGGAATCCCGGAACAGTTCTTCCCGTATCCGGGGTATCAGGCGGTCGCCTACTACGAGGATGCCGAGGGACTGCCGGAGGAGTTCAACAATCTTGAAGGACAGCTCCCGTTGAAACAGCTGGTCATCGAGCTGCGGAAAGAGGGAAAAGTGCTGGATAAACTTGTTATCGACAGGATCAGTTATGAATCGACGGCGGCGGGAGAATAGATTCACTCTGGTGGAAATGGTCGCGGCTATGGCGATCATGGTGTTTGTCGCGCTGATTGTCGCCACGGCGTCCATGACGTTCTACAACGGATGGCGTCGTTCGGTGCGCCACTCGGAGGCGCTGAAGGACCGTCTCGCCATCGACCGCGTGATGGATTCCTGCGTCAAAAGCATGATCCCCTTCGAGTGGAGAGACGAGGAGCTGCAGAAAAACCGCGTGATCTTTCAGGGGGATCCGGAGGAGATGCGCTTTGTCGCACTGAGAAGAAGCTATCGCGGCGATCAGGGCGCTCTGATCTTTGTCCGCCTGAAGGTGGAAGACAATGCGCTGGTCGCGGATTACTCGTTCTATCCCCGTCCGCACTGGCTGGAGGAGAGCGACTCCCTGCCGTTCACCCGGGAGATCATCGCCCGGAACGTCAAATCGGTCCGCTTCCTCTACGCCGACGAGGTCAACTGCGAACTCGAATGGGACGACTCCTGGGATGACAAGGATGACGACACCCTTCAGCAGGATTCCCTCCGCATCTCCGCCACCTCCTCCGCCGCCAACGCACGGACCTTCGATATTCCCATCGCCGTTCAAATGACCGTCGAATGGCTGGACGGCAGAACCGAAGTCTGGCTCCGCCGCAGCGCCGGCGCCGCAAAAAACACGCAGTATCTTCTGTGAGGATCCCCATGAGAGAACGCATCCGCCGAAAACATTCCGAATCCGGTTCCGCCCTGATCGCCGTTCTCTGTCTTCTGTTCACCGCCGGCATGCTGACCTCCGCCGTTCTCATGATCTCCCGGACCGCGACGTTCGATGTCTACTCCCATGTCGAGCTTCAGCGCTCCGCCTATATCAACGAGGGCGCCTCCAACCGGATTCAGTGGCTGATCGCCGCCGACCGCTATCTGTTCTCCACACGCGATCCCGGCTATACCGACTACACCGAATACACGCACGACCGCTACCTCGCCGACGGCGTCATCCACGAACTCGACTACTACGGCACCAAACTCCGCTTCACCATCACCGACGCCCGTTCCGGTCTGGATCTCAGCGGACAGGACTTCAGCAATCAGCTCCGCAATCTGGTCGACCCCCTCGACGCCGATTCCGAATACGCCGACCGGATCGATGAACTCATCGACCTCATCACCGATTATCAGGACTCCGACGACACCCTCTCCCTCTACGGCATGGAACAGGAAGACTACGAAAGCGAAAACCGCGCCCCCCTCCCGCGCAACAACGCCATTCTCCTCCGCGAGGAGTTCTTCTACATCAAAGGCTTCACGGAACTGCTTCCGCCGGATTCCGACGGCCGTCTTTCCCTGATCCGTCTGTTCGGCGCGCCGGAGGGGAATCCGGATTTCTTCACGGCCTCTCCGCTGATCATTCAGCGCTTCTGCAATTTCGACGAGGAGCAGGTCGAGGAGATCGTCCAGGCGCGTGACATCTGGTTCCGCGAACGAACCCTCCTTTCCGATCAGCTCGATCCCCTCGTCTTCGGCGGTCTGAGCCAGCTCTCCTGGCAGGAGAGCGGTACATACACCATCCGCATCTCCGCCGATCCGAAGGAGAAACGTCCTTCCCGCCGGCTGATCTTCACGTTCTCCGCTTTCGCAATTTCCGGCCCGCAGAGAAACAATGTCACCTTCCTCGAATGGCTGAGTTTCTGAACAAGCCTTCCCTTTCCTCTTGTCCGCCGGAGCGGGGGCTCTCGGGAAAAAACAAAAAAAAACTAAATTCGAAATGGCGTTCGCATTCTGACTTTGCGATGCTATATTGTCTCAACATCATCTGGAATCAAAGGAGCATTCGAATGTCGGAACAGAGAAAAGCGGATATCGGCGTGATCGGACTGGCCGTCATGGGGGAGAATCTTGTTCTGAACATGGAGTCGAAAGGGTTCTGTGTCGCGGTCTACAACCGCAGCTGGGAACGGGTCGACTCGTTTATGAAGGGGCGCGCAAAAGGTAAAAATATTCTGCCGGCGGAATCCGTGGAGGAGTTCTGCTCCAAGTTGTCCTCTCCGCAGAAAATCATGCTGATGGTCAAGGCGGGGGCGGCGGTCGATTCCGTCGTGGAACAGCTGCTGCCCCATCTCGAGCGCGGCGATGTGGTGATCGACGGCGGAAACTCATGGTATGCCGATACGGAACGAAGAGTGAAGGCGCTTTCCGAACAGGGAATCCTGTTCGTCGGATCGGGCGTCTCCGGCGGAGAGGAGGGCGCTTTGCACGGTCCCTCGCTGATGCCCGGAGGAAACCCCGATGCCTGGCCGCTGATTCGGAACGTCTTTCAGAAAATCGCCGCCGTCGCTCCGGACGGTTCCCCGTGCTGTGAATGGATCGGCGGAGGTGGATCCGGTCATTTCGTGAAAATGGTCCATAACGGCATCGAATACTCCGATATGCAGCTGATCGCGGAGGCCTACGCTCTGCTGCGCGGTCTGCACGACTATCCCATGAAGGAGCTGGCCGGAATTTTCCGCTCCTGGAACCGCGGTCCCCTCGAAAGTTACCTGATCGAAATCACCGCGCAGATTCTGGAGACCACGGATCCGGAAACCGGACGGCCCATGGTGGATGTGATCCTCGACCGCGCCGGACAGAAGGGAACGGGAAAATGGACCGCGGAAACCGCTCTGGAACTCGGAGTTCCGGCTCCTACAATCGCCGAGGCCGTCTTTGCACGCGCCATGTCCGCGCAGAAGAGCGAACGCATGCGCGCATCGGAACTGTTCCCCGACCGCCGGAAGATCAATCCGCTTTTCCGCGAAGAACATCGGAAATCCCTGATCCAGTATGCGGAAGAGGCTCTTTACGCTTCGAAGATCTGCGCGTATGCTCAGGGGTTCCAGCTGATGAAGTCGGCATCGGAATCGTTCGGCTGGAATCTGAAGCTCGGGTCCATCGCGGCTATCTGGCGCGGCGGATGCATTATCCGTGCAAAGTTCCTGGACGACATCCGGAGAGCCTATGACGGAAATCGTTCCCTGGAGAACCTGATGGCCGATCCGTTCTTCCGCAAGGAGGTGCTTCGGTGTGAACGATCCTGGCGCTTCGCCGTCGCGGATGCGATCACCTATTCGATTCCGGTTCCGGCATTTTCCAGTGCGCTGGCGTATTTCGATTCCTGGAGAACCGCCCGTCTTCCCGCCGCGCTGATTCAGGCGCAGAGGGATTTCTTCGGCGCTCACACCTATGAACGGATCGACCGGAAAGAAGGAGAATTCTTCCATACAGACTGGAGCGGTCTCGGCGGTTCCGCAACATCAACCACATACAATGTGTAGAGGTGATTCATGAGAGCTTTTCTGATTCATTTGTTTTCCATGACGTTCCTGGCCGGTGTCCTGATCGGAAGTTCCTCCTGTTCGTTTTCCCGGGAGGATCTGCTGGAACTGGAAGCCGGCGAGCCTGCCGACATCACCGTGGAGGAACTCTATCAGCGAATGACCGCCGCAACCGATCCGAAAAAACTCTATGCCAATGCAAAAACCTACAAGCTCGTGCAGGAGGTGGAATCGGTTTCCGAACAGAAAAGCCGCGATTTCTACAACACGGTTGTCCTGTTCAAGAATCCGGATTCCGTCAAGCAGGTCTCGATCAAGAACGGAAAAGCCTTCCTGATGATCCTCTATAAAAACGGCGAGGCGTGGTACATCAATCCGATCAACATGAAAAGCCGCAAGATCCCTTCCGGAACTCCGCTGAACCTGGTTAAAACCTTCTCCAGCATGCTCAAGCCCGGGAATCAGTACCGGCAGATCTTCAAAACGGTGGAAATCGACATCTGCTATCAGGCGGGGAAAAAATATTACCGTCTGATCTGCCGGGTGGACGATCCCGGAATCGCCCCGTATGTCTTCTACATCGATGCGGAGACCTATCTGACACGAAAGCTCGAAACCATCCTCTACACCCAGGGCGGCGGACGTTCCCTCTACACCGCGATTTCCGAAGACTACGCATGGTTCTCCGGTGTGAAAATGGCAAAGAAACTTCTGGTGACCGTCGGAGGAAAAACCGATGTCACAAGGATCGTCTCCTTTGTGCTGAATCCCGATCTTCCGGATTCCGATTTCACGCTCACTGAACCCTGGATCTACGAAAAATAAAACGGAAAAACCGCTCCTTTCCCCCCTTCATCCGCTGAAAAAACATGTCCGGAACTGCGCAATGCGCAACGAAGGGGAGGGAAGGGAAAGAACAATCTTTCCGGATCAGAACAGATTCAAAATCCGTTCAATGGTGTCCCGCACCTCTGACCCGATCGCATCCCGGTCCGCCCGGACAAGCATGCCCGGAATGCTCAGAACCGAAAGAACCGCAAGAAGTTCTCCGTCCATCCGGCGGATCGGATACGAGAGCGTATCCACATGAAACCGGGCGGCGGGATCCATCGTTCCGGGATTGAAGGAGCAGCCGTCCCGCCGATAGTCGGCCAGACGCCGCTGCGCATCGGGTGTCTCCCCGGTCTCTCCGCTTTCCGCCGAGAAAACCGTTCCCACCGAAGTGGTGAAGTCGACCGGAGAGCGCGTTCCCGGCTCGGAAAACAGCGAATCGTCCCACGACGCCTGCGCAAAGCAGACATTCAGAAACTCCTCTCCGTCCCGGATCGAAAGTTTCACCGGATAACGGATCCGTTCGGCAAGCCGGCTGAGCAGCGGCTGAAATTTCCGGTAGCTCCATGGATCAAACCGTTTCTTCTGCACCATCCGGCAGAGATGCCATCCCAGATCATACCGGTTTCCGCGGAAGGCTTCCAGCCATCCCTTTTCCGCAAGTGTCGCAACAATGCGGTAACAGGTCGCCTGCGGTATCCCGAGCGCCTTCTGCAGTTCGGTGCGGCTGACCGCCCCCGGATGCGTCGCAATATATTCCATAACTTCTATCGCTTTTTCCAGCACCGGGATCCGATTCGAATCTGCCATGGTTTCCCCCCCCTCTCACTGTCGCAGTTGCCGGACTCAGAGAAGTTCGGCGGCGGCTGCCGCAAGCGGACTGCGTTCGCTCTTCCGAAGTGTGATGTGTCCGTGGAGCGGAAGACCTTTGAAGCGGTCAACAATGTATGACAGACCGTTGCTGCAGGAATCCAGATAGACATTGTCGATCTGATAGGGGTCGCCCGTCAGAATCATTTTTGTCCCTTCGCCCGCGCGGCTGACGATGGTTTTCACCTCGTGCGGCGTCAGATTCTGCGCCTCGTCCACAATGACAAACTGTTTGGGAATGCTCCGTCCGCGAATGTAGGTCAGCGCTTCCAGTTCGAGTTTGCGGGTGCGTTTCAGTTCGTCGATCTGTCTTCGCACGACCTGGATGTCGTGCTTGTCGTTTCGGAGAAGGTATTCGAGATTGTCGTAGATCGGCTGCATCCAGACATCCAGTTTCTCATCCTTGCTGCCCGGAAGATACCCCAGGTCATTCCCCATCGGTACGATCGGACGCGAAACCAGAATCCGGTCAAACTGATTGCGCTGCAGCGTGCATTCCAGCGCGGCGGCCAGCGCAAGAAGCGTTTTCCCGGAGCCCGCCTGGCCGACCAGCGTCGCCACCTGAATGGACGGATCCATCAGAATCGCCAGCGCCATCCGCTGCTCCTTGCTGCGCGGTGTGATGTTCCACGCCTTGTCGGAATACTCATGCGGAATGGCTTCGATCCGTTTCCCCCGTTTCCAGCCGAGCGCCGAACGCTTGGTCTCGTCCCGCAGAATGGCAAACTCATTCGGATAGAGAGTGTCCTCCATTTCCAGAAAGCCGTTCTTGTAGAATTCATCAATCGCGGAGGCCGGAACATTCACTTCCCGCTCGCCGGTGAACAGTTCATCAAAATTGACCCGCTGACGCTCAAAATCCTCTACCGCAATCCCGAGACTGTCCGCCTTCAGACGCAGATTGATGTCCTTGGAAATCAGAATCACCACCGCGTCCGGATCCGCCTTGTGCAGCTGGAAGGCCACGCGAAGGATCCGATTGTCGGGCTGGCTCATGTCCATCCCTTCCACAACCGGTCCCGAGCCGGCGATCACCTGAAGAGTGCCGGCCGGTTTCCCGTTCCCGTTGTCGAGCGGAACTCCTTTGAAGAGGCTTCCCTTCTTCCGCAGTTCGTCCAGACGGCGGATCACCTGACGCGCATTGCGCCCAAGTTCATCCTGGTGCTTCTTGAACTTGTCAAGTTCTTCAATCACCGCCATCGGAATGACAACCCGATTGTCTTCAAACGATTCCAGCGCCTGGGCGCTGTACAGCAGAACATTGGTGTCAAGAACGTAGGTTTTCATGGCTCGACTCCTTTCGTTTTGATACACTGTTGTACCGGAAAACCGAAATTGCAAGCGTAAACAATTAAATTTTCCGAATTTTTCCCTTTCTTTCCGGCTTTTCCTGTCGGATTTTCTCCTTTTTCCGGAATTCGCTCGGGGAGAGGCCGCACCGTTTCCGGAACTCCCCCGAAAAATGAAACTGCGAGGAATACCCCAGCTGAACCGAAATCTCCTTGATGGAAAAGTCCGTATTGACAAGATACTCCTGCGCCCGGCGGATCTTGCGGCGAATCCAGTACTCCCGCGGGGAAAGCCCCAGTTCCGTCCGGAACAGACGTCCCAGGGTGGACCGCCCGATCCGGAGCTCTGCGGCCAGACTCCCGAGATCAATCGGATCCGCCAGCTTTTTTTCCATCTCCCGTTGTGCCGATTCCACTGCCGCACTGTGTGCTTTCCGGAAGGGGCCGCGAAATGAACAGAGAATTTCCACCGTCCGCCCGATCAGTTCCGCCTCATGGGAGACGGTATCTTCCAGAAGAGTTCCGATCTTCCGGATCCGCTCCGTCAGTTCCGCCGGATTCCGGATCTCACGATGGACAACTTGAAGAAGATTCCGTTCCCGCAGTTCCTCCTCCAGATTCCGTCCGCAGATCTCCAGCACCAGTTTCCGGTACCCTGTCCGTTTGCCGCTTACCCCGAAACAATAGGGGGTCCCCGGCGGAATCAGCAGAACTCCCCCCGGACGAAGAGGAATCCGGCATCTCTCAAATTCGTATTCCAGTTCGCCCGAGAGAAGAAGGGCGACAATAAGAAAATTCTGTCCCCGCGTCCCGAACGCTTTCGGCAATCTCCGTTCCGCCTCCTCCACGCAATATGGATAAAAGCACGGTTCGAAATCTCCGCTCCCGTTCCAGAACCGGATGGACAGATATTCAAAGCCTTCCGTTTCCAAGTTCCTTGCTCCGTTGTTATATGCTTTATGAGCTGTTGTTGTATAGAATAATTCTTTTTCTCCTTGTTTTCAAGCCTTGAAATGATACTTTTCATATATTCCATCAATTTAAAAAAAGGAGGGTTTTCGATGATTTTGACATGCACCAGCGATACGGAACGAAAAAACCGTTACTGCCCGCCTGCTCTCGGAAACGGGGATCTGTCCATGCTGATCGACTATACCGGCGGATGCCGCCCGGCACCGTATTGCGAAGGCCGAATCGATGCCGGACTCTGGCGCGCCGGATTCCGCTACGATTCTCCCGGATTCGAAATGGTCCCGTTCGGCTTTTTCGAGCATCGGATCGCAAACGCAGGCCGCGTGCTCTCGTGGAAACAGAGTCTGCATTTGACCGAGGCGTTTGTCGAATCGCTCTGCGTTTATGAGAACGGCGCGAACGTGCGTTCCCGGATCTACTGCCATCTCGAACACAATCTGATCGTGATCCGGAAACAGTTCTCCGGAACCGATTCGCTTCCGATGATCTTCTCCTTCGGGCCCAAACGGACAAAAACCGTTGCGCTTTCCGATACGAAAACCGCGTATGAGATCGATGCGTGGTCCGGTCTGCGTGGAACCATCTCGTTCTTCTCTCCGGATCCCTCCGTCAAAGTCTCCCGGACCGATTCGGAGATCCTGCTCGAATCCTCCGCGCCCGATACGCTCTTCTTCCTCGCGTTCGACGACGACGCGGAAGCGTTCGCCCGCTCCCATTCCGAAGAGGAGATCCGCGCCTCCCACACAGACGCATGGGCCCGCTTCTGGGCGGAGTCCACTCTGCCCGCCGGAGAGCTCCCGGAAAAAGTGAGACAGGCCGCCAGAACCTCCGAGTATCATCTCCGAATCTCTTCGACAAAATGGTCGATTCCGACAGGAATCTATCCTTCGCACTGGGCCGGCCGCTATTTCGCGTTCGATGAGTTCTTCCCGCTGGAGGGACTTCTCGCTTCCGGACATCGGGAGCTGGCTCGGAAAATCACCCGGTTCCGGCTTTCCCAGCTCGATGCCGGACGGAAACGCGCCTATCAGTATTTCTCGTCCAAGGGAGAGGGCGATGCGATCCGCATCGTCTGGGAAACGCTCGAAGAACCCGGAATCGAAGGCGCTCCCGCCGGTTTCTGGCTGGAACACATCTTCCACATGGCAAATGTCGCTCTCGGCGCCTGGCACTGCTCCGGGGAGGGGGAGGATTTGGATTTCCTGCACGAAGTCTGGCCGCTGATCCGCGGATGCGCCGAATTCTACCGGGTCTTCTCCGTCGAAGAGAAGGAAAAAGAACGTTTCGTCGTTGGAAAGTGTACCGATCTTGAACGACTCGGCGCCGCCCGGGAAAACGCGTTCATGACCACCTGCGGCGTGATCGCCACCTTCCGCGCCGCCGCCGATGCCGCGGAACGGATGCAGCTCGATCCGGAACTCAGAACAACCTGGCGCTCCCTCGCCGGAAAACTGACCGAAACTCTCCCGCAGAACGATCGCGCCTATCTCCCCTATCCCGGATGCCCCGATCAGAGCATCGGGCTCTTCAGTGGAATCTTCCCCTATGGGAATCTCCATGTCGACGATCCGAAACAGCGTGCCGCCATTGAAAATTTCTGCGCAACCGAACAGAAATTCGGCAACATGTATCCCATCGGAAAATCCGTCTGCACCTGGTATGCCGGCTGGAAAGCGATCGTCTTCCGGCGCATCGGAGAGATCGAAAAGGCAAAGGCCGTTCTCTCTCTCGCCGCCGATGAAACCGGATGTTTTTCCGAGGTCTTTGAAATCTATGAGACCGGTCATCATCCGTGGTTCTGCACCGGAGAAGGCATCCTTCTTCAGGCAATCTGCGAAACCTGGAAGCCGGATGGAAAGTCCTCCGCCCGCTGATCGTCAGACAGAAAAAAGAGCTCGTTATCTGATTTGCCCCTTGTGTGTTCATCCACAGGCAGTTTCGAGCTCCGCAGAATCCGCGTTTCTCCACCGCACCCGCGGCGGAAATACAAAGAAATTGAATAAAAAACGGGGAAAGTCATCGACTTTCCCCGTCTGTTTTTATTGATCAGTGTTTGGAGAGCGCCATGGCCATGTTGTCCATCTCCTGGAGAACAATGCCCGTTCCGTTCGCCACCGCCTTCAGAGGATCTTCCGCGACAAAGACCGGAAGGCCCGTCTCTTCGGAGATCAGACGGTCGAGTCCGCGCAACAGCGATCCTCCTCCCGCCAGCATGATTCCCCGGTCGATCAGGTCCGACGCCAGTTCCGGCGGACATTTTTCCAGCGTTCCGCGAACCGCCTCCACAATGCTCGTGACCGGTTCCTGAAGCGCCGCGCGGATCTCGTGCGAAGAAACATTGATCGCCTTCGGCATCCGGGACACCAGATCGATTCCTTTCACCTCCAGGAAAATCTCCTGATCGTCCTCCGCCGGATACGCGCTTCCGATCCGGATTTTGATATCTTCCGCCGTCCGCGCTCCGATAATCAGGTTGTAGACCCGTTTCAGATGCTGGGAGATCGCTTCATCCATCTCGTCTCCACCCACGCGGACACTTTTCTTTTCCACGATTCCGGCCAGAGAAATCACCGCCACTTCCGTGGTTCCCCCACCGATATCCACGATCATGCTGCCGGTCGGTTCCGAAACCGGAAGCCCGACTCCGATCGCGGATGCCATCGGCTCCTCAATCAGGAAGATGTCTCCCGCCCCGGCCCGTTCCGCACTGTCCTTCACCGCGCGCGTCTCCACCTCCGTGATTCCCGACGGCACCGCGATCAGAACCCGCGGACGGATCAGACGGCTTCGCGGAGGAAGTATCTGCTTGGCTTTTTCAATAAAGTGGCGGAGCATGACCTCGGTCGTTTCAAAGTCCGCAATCACGCCGTATTTCATCGGGCGGAGAGCCATGATGTTTTCCGGCGTTCTGCCGAGCATTTTCTTCGCGTCGTCTCCGACCGCAAGCGCCTCGTGCGTGGTTTTGCTGATCGCGACCACAGACGGCTCGGAAAGCACGATGCCCCTGTCCTTCAGGTAGACCAGACAGTTGGCAGTTCCAAGGTCGATTCCAATATCGCTTGATAAAAATCTTGCCAGTTTTTGTCGAAGCATCGTTTCCCTCTCCGATTGTTCCTGCTGTTATTTCGTTAGACGGGCGGGGACATGGGTGTGACGGATCATGTCCTCGAACACCTCCCGGTCGCGGATCAGCTCGCTCTTCCCGTCGTGGATCAGCACTTCCGCCGGACGGAGACGCCCGTTGTACTGATAGCTCATCCCGAATCCATACGCTCCCGCGTTCTCCACCACGATCAAATCCCCTTCGGCAATGTTCGCCGGAAGTTCACGCTCCTTGCCCCAGAAGTCGGTATTCTCGCAGAGCTGCCCGCAGAGTCCGAGCTTTTCCCGCGGACAATCCTCTTTCCCGTCTACATAAATATGATGGTAGGATCCGTACATCGCCGGACGCACCAGCGTGTTCATCCCGATGTCCGTCCCGATGATTTTCCGGTACGATTCCTTGATCGAATGGACCCGCCCGATCAGCCATCCCGCGTTCCCGACAAAATAACGGGCCGGTTCCAGCTTCAGCTGCGGTTTCTTCATCTGATACTCTTCCGCTTTCCGGCTGAACATCTCCGCCGTCAGGCGCGCCGCCTTCTCCAGATCAAGCGCCGGTTCCCCCGGTTTGTACGGAATGCCGAGACCTCCTCCGAGATCCACAAACTCAAAGTTGATTCCCAGCTCCTTGGAAACCTTCCCGATGATGTCCATCAGCAGTCCCGTCACAAACGGGAAATACTCCGCATCCGTAATGCACGACCCTGTCATCATATGTGCGCCGAACCGTTTCACTCCGGCCTCTTTCGCCATCCGGTAGGCGTCCATCACCTTGTCGGGATGAATGCCGAATTTCGCTCCCGGTCCCGCATTCGTCACAAAGTCTCCCACATTGCTCTTCCCGTAGCCGGGATTGATGCGGAACGAAAGAAGTTCCGGGGTCCCGTACCGCAGAAGCCGCGGAAGAATGGAAAGATCGTCCAGATTGAAAATCACTCCGGATTCCAGCCCCTGCCGGATGTCCTCATCCGAAAGGAAGTTCCCGCTGAACATCACGTTCTCGCCGGTCAGACCCACGCTTTTGGCCAGAAGAATTTCATTGACGCTTGCGCAGTCCGCTCCCGCCCCCTCCTGGCGCAGGATGTTCACAATCGCCGGATTGTTGCAGCATTTCACTGCGTAGAACATCTTGAAATCGGGGTAGTATTTCTCAAACGTCTGCCGGACTTTCCGGAAGTTCGAGCGGATTTTCTCCTCATCGTAAACGTAGGTCGGGGTTCCATACTGGTCGGCTAGTTCTTTGACGGAGACTCCGCCAATGTAAATCTGCCCATTCCTGATTTCCATAAAAAAGCTCCAATCTTCATGATATTTTACAGTATTCTAGCACGGATTTGCAGGAAAAGCAAGAAAAAACCGCAGAAAAAGGGGGGTTTTTGGGTTTTTTATGATCCGGAAGCGTTGGTGGTCCGGTTTTTCTCTTCCCGGAACGGATGCGCAAAGAGGGCGTTTCGGAGAAGTGAAATTTGCAATTTTTATGAAATGCGTGTAAATTATCCGGAATGTCCCGGCGCCGCGGAAGGGTCGGCTCCGGAGAAAAAACACCCAACCTGACTTGAGGGAGAATCGAAAAAAATGGGAAGACCTATGAGTGTGGCCGTCGCCGGAGCCACCGGTGCTGTCGGCGTCGAAATGATCAAAACCCTGGAGAACAGAAATTTCCCCGTTTCCTCCATTAAACTGCTCGCCTCCGCGCGTTCCGCCGGAAAGAAAATGAAATTCAAGGGCGAGGAGATCACCATCGAGGAGATGAAACCGGAATCCTTCAAAGGGGTCGATATCGCTCTCTTCAGCGCAGGATCCGATATTTCCAAACTCTATCGTCAGGCCTGTGTCGACGCCGGATGCGTCATGATCGACAATTCCAGCGCATTCCGCATGGAAGAGGATGTCCCGCTGGTGATCCCGGAGATCAACCCGGAGGATGCGTTCCTGCATCACGGGGTCATTGCCAATCCGAACTGCACAACCGCGATCATGGCGGTCGCCGTCTATCCTCTGCACAAGGCGAAAGGACTCAAACGTCTGATCGCGTCCACCTACCAGGCCGCGTCCGGCGGCGGAGCGCCCGCCATGCAGGAACTGCTGGATCAGACCCGCGAGGTCCTCAACGGCGCCGAACGGGTGGAAGCCAAAGTCATGGCGCAGCAGATCGCATTCAATCTGTTCCCCCATATCGACTCCTTCCAGCCGAACGGATATACCAAGGAAGAGCTCAAGATGGTGAACGAGACGCGCAAGATCATGCATATCCCGAACCTGATGCTCTCCTGCACAAGCGTCCGGGTGCCGGTGATGAGAGCGCATTCGGAATCGCTGAACCTTGAATTCGAACAGGAGATCACGCCGGAAGAGGCGCGCGAAATCCTCTCCAAGGCGCCGGGCGTGGTGGTCCGCGACGATCCCGCAAACAAGATCTATCCGATGCCGATCGACGCAACCGGAAAATATGACGTGATCGTCGGACGCATCCGACAGGATATTTCCCGGAACGACAAGCGCGGTCTCGAACTCTTTGTCTCCGGCGACCAGCTCCTGAAAGGGGCGGCGCTCAACGCGGTGCAGATCGCCGAAGTGCTGAACGGTCGGTGACGCCGGTGGCGGCAGAACCGGAAAAGCGGACCGGAAACTGGACCGGAACTCTTTCCATGGTGCTGCCGCTGCTCTGTCCGCTCTGCGGGAGAGGCGTTCCGTTCGACGGAAGTGCAAACATGTTCTGCACGGAGTGTCTGCAGCGGATGCCGATGATCCGGGGAAAGGTCTGCCGGACCTGCGGAGCGGAGGCGGATGGAATTCTGGAATCGTGTTCGGAGTGCATGAACGCGCCAAAGCCTCCGTGGACAAAAGCGTATGCGCTTTTCAAGTACACGGACGGGGTGCGGGAGTGCATTCACCGTTTCAAGTATCGCGGACAGACGGAACTGGCCAGGCCGCTGGGACGTCTCGCCGCAGGTCTGCTGAGCGAATCGGCTCCCTTCTACGACGCCGTTGTTCCCATCCCGCTGCACTGGAGCCGCTTCCTCCGGCGGGGCTACAATCAGTCGGCGCTTCTGGCGGGAGAACTCTCCCGATGGACCGGAATCCCCGTCCGACGGCTCCTTCGACGAAAACTGCGCACGCCGCGACAGGCTTTCCTGACAAGAAAAGAAAGAATTTTAAATATTCAGGGCGCTTTTTCAATTTTTCATTCGACAGCGGCGGAAAAGCGTAGTATATTACTCTTGGATGATGTTATGACGACCGGCGCCACGCTCCGCGAGGCCGCCGGAGTGTTGCTGAACCGCGGCGCTGCACGAGTGGACGTTCTGGTCATCGCCCGAAGACAAAGGATTTAAAAAATGGCTTTTTTCAAGAAATCGAAATACTCGACATTGAGTGCCCTTCCCAGACAGGAGGACCCCCTGAAGCGCAAGGATATTCCCGAAGGCCTCTGGGAAAAATGCAAAAAATGCGATGCGACCATTTTTACAAAACAGAAGGAAAGCAATCTGTATATCTGTCCGCACTGCGGGTATCACAATCCGATGCCCGCTCCGCAGCGGATTGAACTGCTGACCGATCCGGGATCCTTTGTGGAGATCGATGCCAATGTGGAATCGGTGGACACTCTCAAGTTCGAAGGCGTCTCGTCCTACACGTCCAAGCTGGAATCCAATAAGAAGAAGACCGGGCTCAAAGATGCGATCATCTGCGGACAGGCAAAGCTGGACGGCCGGCCTTATGCGCTGGGTGTGATGGATTTCCGCTTCCTCGGAGCCAGCATGGGCGCGGTGGTCGGAGAAAAGGTGACCCGTCTGGTGGAGGTTGCTACGGCGCATCATCTGCCCCTGGTGATCGTGACCGCGTCCGGCGGCGCACGGATGTACGAGGGGATGATCAGTCTGATGCAGATGGCCAAGACCAGCGGCGCACTTCAGAGACATGCCGCGGCGCATCTGCCGTATATCGTGATTATGACGCATCCGACAACCGCGGGGGTGACCGCAAGTTATGCGTCGCTCGGCGATCTGATCCTCGCGGAACCGGAGGCGCTGATCGGCTTCGCGGGACCCCGCGTGATCAAGGATACCACGCAGGCTCAGCTGCCCGAAGGATTCCAGACGTCGGAGTTCCTGCTGAAAAAAGGACTGATCGACAAGATCATTGATCGAAAAAATTTGCGGACAGAATTGTCGCTTTGCCTTGAATATTTCGCAAAAGCGAGTATAGTTCCAAACAATAAAAAGCAGAAAGCTTAAAAGACGGTATTTTTTGTCGTCGCATCGGACCCCGTGCGCTGAAATCCCGTGAACGGGTCAGGCGGGGAACCGAGCAGCCATAAACGAAGGTTTCAGGTGCTGCGGGGAATCTGGTGCGGCGGCTCTTTTTTTGCATGCAGAAAAAAAGGGAGTGTGTGGGTATGAACAGAATCGACGGGCGTCCGTACAATTATCTTCGCAGAGTCAGAATCACGCCGAACTACCTGTCGCATCCGGCCGGATCGGTGCTGGTGGAAATGGGCGGAACGAAGGTCGTCTGCTCGGTGACCGTGGAACAGGGCGTGCCCGGATGGATGAGAGCCCAGGGCGTCTCCGGCGGATGGGTCACTTCGGAATACGGAATGCTCCCCGCTTCCACGCATGCCCGCAACCAGAGAGAGGCCAGCCGGGGAAAACAGGGCGGAAGAACGATGGAGATCCAGAGGCTGATCGGACGCAGTTTCCGTTCGGTGATCGACCTCAAGGCCCTTGGACCGAACACGGTCTATATCGACTGCGATGTGATTGATGCGGACGGGGGAACCCGGTGCGCAAGCATCACCGGAGCGTCCGTCGCTCTCCAGATCGCATTCCGGAACCTGGTGGAGAAAAAGGTGCTGCACAAGTTCCCGATGCGCGAAAACGTGGCGGCGGTCAGCGTCGGAATGAAAGAGGGGGAGGTGCTGCTCGACCTCTGCTACGAGGAGGACTCGTCCGCCGATGTGGATATGAACGTGGTGATGACGGAGTCCGGAAAAATCGTCGAAGTGCAGGGAACCGCCGAAGAGGTGCCGTTCTCCCGCGAGGAACTCAACAAGATGCTGGACACCGCTCAGCACGGACTCGAACGGCTGTTCTCCTTTCAGCGGGCCGCGCTCGGGCAGGAGGATCCGAAAAAGCGCGAACCGCGCGTCCCGCTCGGCAATATCGGAGCGGCTCTGGAAAGTCTGAATCTCTGATCCGGACGTGATGAAGCTCCGGAAAGCTCTGGGTGACGGCGGCTGGGGATGGGTCCCCGGCGTCTATTTCGCGGAAGGACTGCCGTTCGCCGTCGCAACCTGTGTTTCCATGGTGATGTTCTCCAGTCTCGGAATGTCCAACAGCGCAATGGCGTTCTGGACCGGAGTGATCGGACTGCCGTGGAGCTTGAAGTTCCTCTGGGCTCCCCTGATGGACGCGCACGGAACCAAGCGGAGATGGATGCTCGCCGCCCAGATGGCGATCGCTCTGAGTTTTGCCGCCATCGCATTCGTGTTCCGCTCGGGCGGGGCGGACGGATGGCTGATCGCCTGCTTCCTGCTGACGGCATTCTGCTCCGCAACCCATGATATTGCCGCGGATGGATATTACATGATCGCGCTGGATCCCCATGCGCAGGCGGTCTGTTCGGGGTTGCGAAATATCTTCTACAAATGTGCGATGCTTGCCGGACAGGGGGGACTTGTGATGCTGGCCGGGGCGCTCAACCGCGCGGGTGTTCCGGAACGGTCCGCCTGGATGTGGGCAATGGCGGGTGCGGCGGTCGGAATGGTGATTTTGTTTTTCTGGCATCTTGCGGCAACGCCGGTGGTGGAACGGACGAGAAACCGGATAGAGGAGGAAAAAGACGGTTGTCCGCCGGTTCGTTTTGCGGAGTCCTTCCGGAGTTTCTTTCTGCGGGAAGGCGCCTGGCGGGCGGTGCTGTTCCTGTTCTTCTACCGGTTCGCGGAGGCGCAGCTCGGAAAGATGACCGTGCCGTTCATGCTGGCACCGCGCGAGGCGGGGGGACTGGGACTGACGATCGAACAGCAGGGAATGATTTACGGAAGCGCGGGAAGCTGCTGTTTCCTGGTCGGAGGGTTCTTTGCCGGTGTGGCAGTCGCCCGGTTCGGATTCGGAAGGTGTCTTTGGATGATGGCGCTGGCGCTGAATGCGCCGGATCTGTTCTATGTGTGGCTCTCGTTTTCGCAGCCGTCGGCGGCGGTCTCCGGAGTCTGCATCGCGCTGGAGCAGTTCGGTTACGGTCTGGGATATATGGCGCATATTCTTTTCATGGTGCAGTTCGCCAACCGGAGCGGCGCGTATAAGACCAGTCACTTCGCGCTGATGACCGGAATCACGATTCTCGGAATGACGCTGGTCGGAATGGCTTCCGGCGTGATTCAGGAGGGGTTCGCCCGGTTCGGGGCGGCGTTCGGAGAAGGAGCGGGATACCGCGGATTTTTCCTGTGGATCTGTCTGTGCACGATTCCGAGTTTTCTGACGGTCCGTCTGATCCGTCCCGTCCTGGATGACCGCTTCGGGGAAAAAGAAGAAAGCATCGCCGAATAACCGCTTTTTCCATCGGACAGGCATTCGTCGGAAAACAAAGAAAAAAGCCGCCGGAATCCGGCGGCTTTTTCTTCCGATTCGTTTGCGGAAGAGTTACTTTTCGTAGGCTTCCACTTCCCAGAGGGAGTAGCCGTATGTTGTGGCGCGTTTGATGCCCTGAATGCGGATATAACGGGTTTTCCGGGGAGAAATCCGGATGGTTTCGGAGGCGTTCGGTTTGCCGTCGGTTTTCCGGAAGACTTCCGTGAATGCCTTGCCGTCGTCGGAGAACTGGATCGTGTATTCCTTTCCGGCGGCCTGTTCCCATTTCAGGATCAGTTTGCCGACGGTTTTTTCGCTGCCGAGATCCAGCTGGATCCATTCATTGTCCGTTCGTGCGGATCCCCAGCGGGTTTTGAGATTGCCGTCCACCGCGTTGGCGGCGGCCATGCTGCCCTGTTTGGAACTGGCGGTCGCCTTTGCTCCGAGCGCCAGATTGCCGGTCGGCGGATAGACCATGACTTCCCAGAGGGAGTAGCCGAACTGCGAAGCGCGTTTTCTGCCGAGAATCCGGATGTAGCGGGTTTCCTGCGGTTTGACCTGGAAGATTTCGCGGGCGCCCCGTTTACCGTCGGTGACGGTGTGGACGTCGGTGAAGTTCTTCCCGTCCATGGAGAACTGCACGACATAGTTCTTTCCCGCGGCGGCCTCCCAGTCCAGACGGATCATGCCGACCGTTTTCGGTGTTCCGAGATCCAGTAGAAGCCATTCGTTGTCCGTGCGTTTGGATGCCCAGCGCGTGTTGCCTTTTCCATCCGCCGCGTTACCGGGAACCAGTCCGGCCGATTCCCAGGAGCTCGCGGTCGCCTTTGCACCGAGTGCCAGATTTTTCATCTCTTCTCCGGAGACTCCCCAAGTGATGGCAAGAGCCGCCGCACAGAGTACCAGCATTGTCTTTTTCATCTGATCTTCCTTTCCGGGTGTTTTGATCCCTGTTTTGTTGCGGAAAACTATAGCAAGAATTATTATTTTTTCAAGCTTTTTGATAGAATTTCTTATTTTGGGAGTCTGGCGGCGTTCACAGGAAAAGAGGAAAAAAACGCTTTTTTCGCGATATTTTGGGGAAATGATTCGAATTTCCGGAAATATGGAGTATCTTTTCCCCGGATTGTGGAGAATTTCTTGAGAGGGAGAAACGTTCAATTATGCTGATTACTAGCGTCAAGAATCCGAAGATCAAACGGGTCTGCGCCCTCCGCGAACGGCGGGAACGCGACCGCGAAGGCGTGACCGTCCTTGAAGGCTACCGCGAACTTTCCCGGGCCATGGATGCGGGAATCAAACTGACCGAAGTGTATCACTGCCCGGCATTCTACCTGGGCGAACATGAGGGGGAACTGATCGCCCGCGCCGAAAAACAGGGGGCGGAAATTTACGAGACCGCGCCCGAGGCTCTCTCCAGAATGGCGTATCGCGACCGCCCCGAAGGACTGATCGCTCTGGCCGTCATGCGCCATAAGGGACTGGAGGAGATGCCCGTGCTCCCGAACGGACTCTATCTGGTGGCGGAAACAATCGAAAAACCGGGAAATCTCGGATCCATGCTCCGGAGCGCGGATGCGGTGGGCGCTACCGGTATGATCGTCTGCAACCGGCAGACCGATGTGTTCAATCCGAACTGCATCCGCGCCAGCACGGGGGCGATCTTCTCCGTGCCGCTGGCCGAGACCAGCAGCGAAGAGGCGGTGGAATGGTTCCGGAAAAACGGAATCCTGACGCTTGCGGCAAGTCCTCATTCAAAGGAGGTTTATACGGATGTCGATATGACGCGCGGAATCGCAATCGTGGTCGGCGCGGAACAGTACGGCCTCACGGAGTACTGGATGAAGAATGCGGATATCGGGGTGGTGATCCCGATGCTCGGACGGATGGATTCCCTGAATGTCGCCACCGCCGCGACCATTCTGCTTTATGAAGCTGCGCGTCAGCGGAAATGGACCGCAAGCCGCATGGGATAATTTGGAAATTCTGATTGGAAATGAGACTGGTATGAAACAAATTCAAGTATTGAAGCAGGGCTGGCGCTTCCGCCGGACCGATTCCGATTCCTCCGCGCCGTCGCTGGACGACTCCTCCTGGGAGCGTGTGGAGGTCCCGCACGACTGGGCCATCCGCGGTCCCTTCGATTCCCGGAACGATTTCTATTCCACCCGGATCGTGCAGGACGGCGAAACAACCGAAACACCCCACTACGGCCGTACAGGCGGACTGCCGCATATCGGTGTCGGGTGGTACCGTCTCCGCTTCTCCCTGCGCCCGGAGGACAGGGGAAAACGCATCTTCCTCGAATTCGACGGAATCATGAGCCGGTCCACGGTGTTCGTCAACGGGAAGAAAGCGGGCGGACGGCCGTATGGATACTCCTCGTTCTCCCTGGAGATCACGCCGCTGGTGGAGTGGGAGAAGGAGAATCTGCTTGCGGTCCGGGTGGCGAATCCGGAACAGGCGTCCCGCTGGTACCCCGGCGCGGGAATCTATCGCGAGGCGCGGCTCCTGGTCCTCGAGCAGGAACATTTTAACTGGTCCGGAATCCGGATCTGGAACCGGACGATGGAGCCGGAGAAGGCGAGGGCGTCGGTCGGAGTCGAGGTCGATTACGCCGGAGAGGAGTGCCGGGTCGAACTGACGGTCGCCGATCCGGCCGGGACCGTCGTTTTCCAGTCCGCCTTCTCCGGAAAGCAGACCGCGTTCGAACTGGAAAATCTCCGGCTGTGGACGCCGGAAACACCGGAACTCTACTCGTTCCAATTCCGTCTGATGAAAAACGGGGAACTCCGGGATGAGCAGGTCGTCGCATACGGATTCCGCTCGGTCCGCTTCGATGCGGAGAAGGGAATGTTCCTGAACGGAAAGCCGTATTATCTGAAAGGAGTCTGTCTGCATCACGATCTCGGTCCGCTGGGAGCGGCGTTCTCCCTTCCCGCGCTCCGCCGGCAGCTCCGTCTGCTGAAGGGTATCGGGTGCAATGCGATTCGGACCTCTCACAATCCCCCGGATCCGAAACTGCTCGATCTCTGCGATTCAATGGGGTTCGCGGTGATGGACGAGGCGTTCGATGCGTGGAAAGAGGGGAAAATCGTCAACGATTACAGCAGTCTGTTCCCCAAATGGCATGAACGGGACCTCGGAGACATGATCCGCCGTGACCGGAATCATCCCTGCATCATCCTCTGGAGCATCGGAAACGAAATCAACGAGCAGGGCAGCCCGGATGGATGGAAAATTGCAAAGGAGCTCGGAGAGATCTGTCACCGGCTGGATCCCTCCCGTCCGGTGACCGCCGGACTCGACCGCCCCGATGCCGGAATCCCCAACCATTTCCCCGAATCGCTCGACATCATCGGGTGGAACTACAAACCGCACCGCTATCCGGAGTTCCATAAGCTCTATCCCGCGATCCCGCAGTACGGAAGCGAAACCGCCTCCACGGTCAGCTCCCGCGGAGAATATTTCTTCCCGGTGGAGCAGGGGCCCGAATGGCATTTCCATCCGAACACTCAGTGCTCCTCCTACGATCTGGAGTTCCCGCCGTGGGCGAGCACGCCGGACCGGGAATTCAAAATGCAGGACGCCTGCCCGTGGATCTTCGGCGAGTTCGTCTGGACCGGTTTCGACTATCTCGGAGAGCCGACGCCCTATAACGCACACTGGCCGGCGCATGCGTCGTATTTCGGAATTTTCGATCTGGTCGGTCTGCCCAAGGACCGTGCATGGCTCTATGCCGCGCGCTGGTCGGGAAAACCGGTCCTGCATCTGCTGCCGCACTGGACCTGGCCCGGACGGGAAGGGGAACAAACTCCGGTGCATGTCTATACCAGTTACGACAGGGTGGAGCTGTTCGTGAACGGGAAATCCGCCGGAGAACGGATAAGGAACGCTTCCGAATATCGACTGGTCTGGAACGATGTGGTGTATCAGCCCGGCGAGATCCGCGCCGTTGCGCGGTCCGCTTCCGGGGAGGCAATCGCGGAAGAGCGGATCGTCACCGCCTCCGCAGGAGTGAAACTCGTCATCCGCGCGGACCGGGCGGAACTTCGCGCCGACGGAGAGGATCTGGGATTCCTGACCGTTTCCGTCGTGGATGAACAGGGAACCCTGCAGCCGTCGGCGGATCATCCGGTCCGCTTCACGGTGGAGGGGGATGGATCGTTTGTCGCGGCAGGAAACGGAAACTCCATTTCCACGGAGGATTTCTACTGCGGAACCATGCGGGCATTCCATGGACAGTGCGTCGGAATCGTCCGGGCGGGAAAAGCCGCCGGGATCATCCGGATCACCGTTTCCGCCGACGGACTGGAAAAAGCCGAACTGGAACTCCCCGTCCGCTGAAGCCGCCCGGATCCACGTTCTCCCCGGAACATTACTTTTTGGCTATTTTGACGGATTCGCGGAAAAACAACCTTGAAAATTGTTTTTCCCATGCCTATATTGGAAAGCAGACCGCCGATTCCGAAAAGAGTGAACCGAGGAGAATCCATGATCCGCTTTCTGTTCGTTTTCCTGCTGCTGTTTGCGCCGGGTTTGCTCCCGTCTTCCGAGAAGAATTCTCCGGTCCGGGAGAGCCCGCGCGGAAAGGTGGAGGACGCCGTCTTTCTCCGCCGGGTATATCTGACCGCCGCCGGCCGGATCCCGAGTGTTCCCGAGGCCCGCGCGTTCCTTGCCGATACCAGTCCCGACAAACGTTCCCGGCTCATTGACCAGCTGCTGGAATCGGAGGAGTTCGCCGATCTGCTGGCCATGCGTCTGGCGGATCTGCTGCGGATCAAGTCGGAATTCCCGATCAATCTCTGGCCGAACGCGGTTCAGGCGTGGCATCGGAAGATCCGCTCCGATCTGCTGGCCGACCGCTCCTGGAAGGAGATGCTGGAGGAGATGCTGACCGCTTCCGGTTCCAATTTCCGGGTTCCTGCGGCCAATTTCTTCCGGGCCTCTCCCGACCGCACACCCGAAGGTCTTGCCGCCATCACCGCGCAGACCGTGCTGGGGTGCAATCTGGAAAAACTGCCGGATGAACAGAAAAAACGGTTTGCCGCCTTCTTCTCGCGAATCCGTTACAAAAGCACCGACGAGTGGAAGGAGGAGATTGTCTATACCGATCCGGCTCCGGCCGTGCTCCGGGCGGCGCTGCCCGGTGGTGAGGTGCGGACCATTCTTTCGCCGGACAGTGATCCGCGCCGCATCCTCGCCGATGAACTGCTGAAGCCGGACTCCGGATTCGCCGAAGCCGCGGTCAACCGGGTCTGGTGCTGGATCTTCGGACGCGGAATCTATCCCGATCCGGACGATCTGCCGGCGGAGAGAAACGATCCCCGTCTGAAGGAGCTGACCCGCGTGTTCCGGGAGTCCGGGTACCGCTTCCGCGAACTGTACCGCCGGATCCTGAATACGGAACCGTTCCAGTCGCCGGTCGGAACGGCGGAGCAGGAGGCGGAGGGGAGAGCTTATCCGATTCACCGTCTGGAGGCGGAGCTGCTGATCGACGCTCTGGCCGCCGCAACCGGGGGATACGACCGGTATATGAGCGTGATCCCGGAACCGTTCACCTTCCTGCCCGCCCGGACCCGCGCCGTGACGATCGCAGATGGAAGCATGTCCTCCGGCGTGCTCGACAGCTTCGGCCGTCCGCCCCGCGATTCGGGAAAATTTTCCGAACGGAGAAACGCCATCACGGATTCCCAGAGACTCTATCTGATGAATTCCGGGACTCTGCATCAGAGGATCTCGCGTCTTCCGGGGCGGCTCTTCGGGAAACGGAAGCTGAACGACCGTCAGCGGATCGATCTTTTCTATCTCCGGATCCTCTCCCGCTATTCGACGCGGAAGGAGCGCGAAGCGATTCTCGCCTACCGGAAATCGCTGCCGCCGAAACAGCGGTGGAATGTCTGGCGGGACCTCGCCTGGGTCCTGATCAACTCCAAAGAGTTCCTTTATTATCACTGAGAACGAGGTGCGCATGAACCGACGAGATTTTCTGAAACTTCTGGGAAGCTGCGCCGCTTTCACCCTTCTGAAACCGGAACTGACCGCGCTGCCGCCGCTGCGCAGAACCCCGTGCGCCCGTTCCGTGATCGAACTCTGGATCTGGGGAGGCCCCTCCCATCTGGAAACCTTCGATCCGAAACCGGACGCGGGAACGGACTACAACGGGGGATTCGGCGATATTCCGACCAACGTCCCCGGAATCCGGATCAGCGAATTCCTTCCGAAACTGGCGCGTCAGGCCGACAAGTTCTCCATCATCCGCAGTCTCACCCACGGCATCAACGCCCACGAGACCGCAACCTATCTGATGCAGACCGGACGCATGCCCGGCGGCGGAATCACCTATCCCGCCATCGGCGCCGTGATCGCCATGATGAAAAAAGACTCCTACAAGGGAAAGCTCCCCCCCTATATCGCACTGACCACCAACAAGGGCCGTTTTTCCGAAAACGGATTCCTCAGCGATGTCTACAAACCCCTTGCCACCGGCAGCAATCCGAATGCCTCCCGTTTCCAGGTGGATGGATTCGTCCCTCCCGGCGGTCTCTCGCAGAAGCAGTTCGCCGACCGGCTGAAACTCGCCCGCGAACTGGATACGCTCGGCGCGTCTCTGCCCGATCATCCCGAGTTCTGGGCGTTCGACCGCGCAACGGAGGAGGCGCTCGCGGTCATTCAGGGAAGCGATGCGCAGGCGTTCGATCTCAATCGCGAATCCGCGGAGATGCGCGAACGGTATGGGAGGAACACGTTCGGTCAGTGCTGCCTGGCCGCCCGGAGACTCGTCGAAGCGGGGGTTCCCTACATCACAATCAACGCGCAGGGATGGGATACGCATAAACGGCATTTCGAATCCATGAAACGTCTGGCTCCGCAGTTCGATCAGGGAGTCGCCGCTCTGCTGGAGGACCTCGCGGAAAAAGGGCTTCTCGACTCCACGCTGATCTGGTGCACCGGTGAGTTCGGACGCAAACCCAAAGTCGATTTCGGCGAACCCTGGAACGGCGGACGAAATCATTACGGCGACTGCTTCTCCGTGATGGTCGCCGGCGGCGGCTTCGCCGGCGGACGCGTTCTCGGAGAGTCCGATGCCCGCGGCGAACACCCGGTCAGACGGCCGGTCCATCCGGTGGATCTGCTCTGGAGCATCTACGAGCTGGCCGGAATCGATCCCGCTGCGAAAATGCCCAATCCCCGCGGTCTTGATCTCTCCATCCTGCCCCCGGATGGCGGAAAGAACAAAATTCGCGAACTGTATCGGAAAGGAGAGGCGGTATGAACGGAAAAATCGTTTCTCTTGTGTGTCTGTTCGCTATGGCGTTTTCCTGTTCGGCGCTTCACATCGGCTATCTGCTGCCCGCGGGGGGGCGGCGTGGAAGCGAGGTGGAACTGCTGGTCGGCGGTCAGCAGTTCTGGGGACTGAAGGGGGCGCTGATCTCCGGAGAGGGCGTCTCGGTCACAAGCGTGGAGTTCATTCGCGGATTCCCGTATCCGGCCTCCTCCCAGCGCAAATACATCATGAGCTGGCTGCGGGCAATCCGCAAGGGGGAGCCGGAGCGGCCGCCCCTGCCGGAGGATACTTCCGGATGGATGAAGCATCCCTATTATGAGAAAATCAATGCGCTGGAACCGCTTCAGATGGAGCAGATGCTGCGTTTCCTGCTGGTTCCGCGCAATCCGCTTCAGGCGAGTCCCGCGATTGCAAGTGTCGCGATTGTGAAGCTCCGGATTGCGGAGTCCGCGCCGCCGGGAAAGAGAGAGTTCCGTCTGTTTTCGAACGGGAGGATCAGCAATCCGCTCAGTTTTTTTGTCGGGGAGTACGCAGAGGTGCGCGATCCCTATTTCCCCCTCCCGCCGGAGAAGCCGGGAAAACCGGAGTTCCGGATCCCCGCCGTGCTCAACGGACAGATCATGCCCGGCGAAACCGACTTCTTCCGTTTCCATGCGGAAAAGGGTGAAACTCTCACGTTCACCCTGCTCGGACGCGCCCTGATGCCGTTCCTCGGCGACGGCGTGCCGGGATTTTTCCAGCCGCAGATGGAGATTTTCAATTCCGAAAACCGCAGCGTCGCCTTTGTCGACGACACCTATTTTCATCCGGACGGAACGCTGGAATTCCATGTCCCCGAGCGCGGTGAATATACGCTGGCCGTCCGGGACGCCCTCTATCGCGGCCGCGAGGATTTCGTCTACCGCATTCTCGCGGAAAAGGGATCCAGACCGTATCCGATCGCCGCGCCGCCGGAGTTCCCGATCCCGACTCTTGATTCGAAAAACTGCGGGACCCTCTCCCGCGGCGTCATGGTCCGCGGAGTCCTGGACAAGCCGGGAAAAACAGATCTTTTTCATCTTCGGCTGAAGGCCGGCGAGCCGGTGGTCATCGAGGTGTACGCCCGCCGCCTGAATTCGCCGCTCGACTCCCTGATCCGTCTCTACGACTCCCGCGGACAGCTGCTGGCGATGAACGACGATTTCCCGCGCTTCAAGGCGGGAACCATTCTCCAGCACACGGATTCCGAACTGCGTTTCACGCCGCAGACCGACGGATTGTTTCTCCTCTCCATAACGGATACAACCGGTCTCGGAGGAAAGGACTTTGTCTATTTCCTGCGGATCGACAAGCCCCGTCCGCGTTTTACGCTCTACACGGCCTCGTCGGTGGTGGAGGTGGCGCGCAACGGGGCGGAGGTGCTCCGTCTGATCGCCATCCGGCACGACGGATACAGCGGACCGATCACGCTGCGCCTCGCGGACGGCGGTCCCTATTTCATCGCCGGGACAAAAATCATTCCCGCCGGCGAGACGAAATCTCTTCTGACTCTCTCCGTCAACCGCCGGAAAACCAGCACGGCTCCGCGGGCGGTACGAGTGAAGGCGGTCGGCGAAAACGGCTACAAGACAAAAGCCATTCCCGCCGACGAGGCCATGCAGGCATTTGCCTACACCCATCTGGTTCCGGCGGAACGCCTTCTGCTCACGCAGCGCTGGAAATACGCCGGCGGTGAAAAGTTCTCCTGGGCGTTTCCGGAGACCGTACGGAAGATCCGGGCCGGTTCCGAACGGTCGTTCCCCGTGCGGGTGGTCCGGTTCCCCGCGGACGCCGCGATGCGCCTTTTTCTCTCCAATCCGCCCGCCTGGCTGACCGTCTCCAAGGCGGAAAAGGATTCCCTCACGCTGCGCGCCGCCCCCGGATCCGCCGGAAAAGCGGCCAATCTGCTGTTCAAAATCGAGTATTCCTACAACCAGAAAGATAAAAAAGGTACTGTCAGACGGAGGAAATCGGAAATCATTCTCCCCGCCCTGACACTGGAGGTGACGCCATGATCCGACACTCGGAATTCTCTCTTCCGGGAAATCCCGCGGAAGAACATTTTTTTGCCGGATGCGCCGTCCGGGGAGCCGGGTTTGAGCAGGAGGCTTCCGCCCTGCTCACCGACTATGCCGCTGCTGCCGCCGCGCACGGCTGTTCCGAGGAGAGCGAAATCCTGCTGCGGATCCATCTCAGCGACGCCGCCAATCAGATGCCCGTCCTTGAACGCCTGCTGAAGGGACGTTCCACCTTTCTTTCCGTGGTCGGACAGAGTCCGGCAAACGGCGGCCGCATCGCTCTGGAGGCCTGGCACTGGAAAGGGTGTGAGAAGCGCATGGAAGGCGTCGGCCGCGAAATTCTCCGCTTCAACGGCTCGGAGGTCTTCCTGTTCCGAACCGAGGGGTTTGTCTTTCCCGACAGCTTCCAGCAGACCCGGTTCGAATTCGAATCCCTGAAGGAGGCCCTGGTTCCGCATCGGATGACCGTCGCCGATCACACGATCCGGACATGGCTCTACTGCCGTGATGTGGACAACAACTATGCCGGTCTGGTCCGCGCCCGCAACGAATTCTTCGCGCAGAACGGACTCTCCGCCGAAACCCATTTCATTGCCAGCACCGGAATCGAGGGACAGAACGCTGTTCCTGCCCGTCTGGTCGCCATGGACTCCATCAGCTGGGCCGGACTGCGGAAGGAGCAGAGGATCGAACTGAAGGCGGAGCACATGCTCTCGCCCACCGCGCTTTACGGAGTGAGTTTCGAACGGGGCACCCGTCTCTGTCTCTGCGACCGTTCGCATTACTACATTTCGGGAACGGCCAGCATCGACCGGCTCGGTGAGGTGGTTCATCCGCACGACGTCCGCCGCCAGACGGTTCGGATGATCGAAAATATCGCCGCCCTGCTCGAAAGTTCGGAGGGCGCTCTTGCCGATCTGCGCTGGGCGACCGTCTATCTGCGCGATGCGGCGGATGTGGAGATCGTCTCCTCCGTTCTCGCCGAGTTCCTGCCGGAAAATCTGCCCCGCGTGGTCGTTCACGCCCCCGTCTGCCGTCCCGCATGGCTGGTGGAGATGGAGTGCCTCGCAATCAATGCAAACGCTCTGAACTGAGATTCTCTTCCGTTTCCCGGAAAAACGTCGCGGAGAGGGGGTTTTCCTCTCCGCAAATTCCGGAGGTCACCGGTTCCGCGGGCTCACCCGGAATTTCCGGATCTCGAACCATTTTTCCTTCTGCTGCCAGGCAAAAAGGGCGACCGTAAAGGTTTCCGCTTCGGCAGGAAGGGAGAGCTGCGCCCGGAAGGTTTTCCACTCTCCGGTCAGCTTCTGCGGATGTTTCAGCGGATCGATCCGGGTGATGCCTTTCCCGGTGACCATGACAATCAGGGGAGCGGTTCCGCGGGCTTCGAATTCCACTTCATATTCCGCGCCTCCGGGAGTCGGTTTCCCGGGGGTGGAGACGCCCGCCTGACGCTGATGACCGGTCTCCACGCGGAGGGTCCCGTCGCCGGTCCGTTTCCAGACCGTTCCGGGGGTTCCCCGGTTCAGATCCGTCTGGGAGAACCCGGCGTCCGCCGGAAGCTCAACGGAAAGCGTACCGAACTTCACCGGATCTTTCTCGTTGCCGATTCCGGAGCTCCACTCCAGATACGAGGCCCGCTCCTTGCCGTTGTTGTTGTTCACAAGGATCGAAAACCGCAGACGGGTCCCTTTGGAATAGAAGAACGGATACAGTTCTCCCGCGGAAATGCGGATCCGGTATTCCGTTGCGGTCCCCTGACGGAGCACCTTCGCTTTCCCGAAGCGCAGACGGGTCTGCCCGAGCGTGTAGTCGGCCGGCAGATCGCCTTCCAGCGACGGGGAGAGATTTTTCCAGATGGTGGCCTCCTTCCCCGGTTCCCCGCAGGCCCCCAGTTCCAGAACATCGGAAGAGTGTCCTTTTCCGATGCAGTCGATGGCGAACTGGACACTGTCTCCGCTCCAGTAATCGCTCATCGTGTTCAGAACGCGGTGCAGGGGATCCTTCACGCGGACCAGAAGATCCAGCCCGTGCGCACTGAGTCCCGCCGCGAATTCCGCCTGGACGAGATTCGTTTCCGCTCCGCGGACACAGGCAACCTCCCGCCGGATCGGATGAAAACGGAGTGTTTCCGGCCGGACCGGGTTCAGAGCCTCGTCAAAGAGCGGAGCCGGACGGTAGAAGCCGTGATAACGATACTGCAGAGGACGTTCCGGTTCAAACGGCTTCAACACGTCCGCACGGTTCGGGAGCGACTGGAAGAACTCCTTCCGGATGCCGGATGCCAGATAGTAATTGTCGGGAGGGAGAGTCGAGCCGGGACGGAATTTCACCGGGCGGCCATCCGCCGCGCAGATTTTCGCATCCCGAAGTCCTTGGAGAAGGACGGTGGGAATCTCCGCCGGTTCGCCTCCTTCTCCCCAGAACAGAAGAAGGGGACCTGCATCGCTTTCGATCATCTGCGCCGCGCAGGAGCCGTCGTTCTGTTTCCATCTCCATCCGTCCAGAACGCGCAGATTCCCGCGAGTGAGACGGCCGATCACATGGCGGGAGGCCGCGATGAAACGCGGCTGAACATAAGGTTTCACTCGGAAAAGACCGCTGACATTGGGATCATGCCGTCCGTATTTCTGATTGTCCGCCAGTTCGTCCAGCTCGCAGCCGCCGTCGTTGAACATCGTGAAGAAAAAGATGTCCTGCACATTCTGGCGGATCATGTGAAGGAATCCGAGCATGGCTGCGCGGGCGCCCTGAATTTCGGTCGGATAGTATGCCTGCCACGGCTTGATCAGATTCGCGTGCCACTCGGAGTTCGCCTTCGGCTTCGGGGGTAGACCGGCCTTCTTCTCCAGAGCGGAAAAGGAGGAATAACTCTGCCAGGTGCCGTGGAGGGAGAGAACGTCGAAGAATTGTCCGCCGCCGAGTTCGAGAATTCTTTGATAGAAGGTCATATACCGCTTGGAAATGCCGGCCCACCAGACGCGGATCGCCGGATTTTCCCCCTTGATCGCCCGGTATCAGGATTCCATCAGACGGACATGGTTTTCCGGCGTGTCGCTCCAGAAAATGGAGTAGCCCGGAAAATGCGGTTCGTTCCACAGCTCGTAGGTCCGCACCTTCGGGAAATGGCGGATCAGCGCCCGGAGATAATCCGCCCAGTCGTTGAGATCCTTCGGAACCACGGTCCGGTACTCCTTCAACGAGCCGAGCAGGAGACGGTTCGAATCCGGACGGGACGACGCCCAGCGCGGAACTCCGATCAGCGTGAACAGCATATCCTCCTGCCGGAAGCCGTATTGTTCCGCCAGAGCGATTTTGGAATCGATTTCCTTCCACTGGAATTTCCCTTTTTCCGGTTCGATCTTCTCCCAGTCCAGGTCGCCGATCCGCAATCCGCGGAAGCCGACATAGCGGGCCATCGTCAGCTCCTTGTCGTTCAGGTAGGCGCAAAGATTGAACTGCGGCGACATTTCCGCAGGGACCCGCGCCTTTTCCTCCACCACAACCAGCGAATGATCCGCCCTCCGATAGCTGCAGCGGGCGACTTCCTCATAGCGGTTCTTTTTCGGATTCAGTTTCCAGATCGGCGCCGTCCACCCGTCGCCCAGCGCCTTTCCTCCGAGCGTGAAGCGGACATTGTAAAACCCTGCCTCCTCGCTTTTCCAGCGCCATCCCCGGGTGTTGAACTCCGAAAGCGGAAGGGTCCGGGTCAGAAACACCGATTCGTCCCCGGTCCGCAAGGTCACCGAGACCGTGCCGCTTCCGGGAATCGGCTTCTCCGGCGAAAAGATCACCTCTTCCCCCAGAACATACCAGTTGGCAACCCGGTTGCTCCGGATCCGGATCCCCGGATGCGCATAGGTCTGTTTCATCTCATACTGCTCTGCGCGGAGCGTATCGGCACAGACATCGGCCGCTGCGCAGATTCCGCCGATCAGAATCAGACTTCTCCATGACAATTTCCCTATAAAGAACATAAAACCTCCTGTTGGTTCAAAGTTTTGACCAGTTTCCGCTGGGTGTGTAGTGCATGACGGATCGCACATCGCTCCATTTGAACGGATACGCATCGTAGGGAGCGATGAGATTCAGGGGCCGGACGGACCCTGCGTGCCCGTCGGCATAAACCATGTTGATCCGGCTGGAATGACGCGGCGCGACGACTCCGATGGATCCGTCCCCGTTGAAGGAACCCCGTCCAAGGGTGGTGGAGCGCTCCGTTCCCCGCGGCCATGTGTCCGCCATGAGATATTTGACGGAGGTATTCCGGACCTTGGAGAGAAGAAATCCCGACTCGTAATTCTGAAAATTCGCATTGGAAAAGAACGCTGCCGAAATTCCGTAATGAACTCTTGTTGTCATTAACTCGTCGGAATATTCTCGGGAACTTCTGATTTCTTTCATGGACATCGCCGGACATCCGCGGAGGGTTCGCGGAATATACCGTTTCTCATCGACGCCGTCCATCACCGAAAACACCCAGTACGAGTGGTAACCGTCCGCATACGCTCCGCTCGTCAGATTCAGATACGCGGGACAGAGGCGCCCGTCAGAATCTCCCGTATACGAGAGAAACGCCATCCCGAACTGTTTCAGATTGGAAAGGCAGCTCATGCCCCTCGCTTTTTCCCGCGACGAATTCAGTGCCGGCAGCAGCAAGCCGGCCAGAATTGCGATGATCGCAATCACGATCAGGAGCTCTACGAGAGTGAAACAAAAAGCAGAAGCCTTTCCGGCTTCCCGAACGGATGCTCTTCCGGAGATCCCGTAACCCATGAATCAGCTCCTTTCCCAAGCATAAACAATGAATGACCAGACGGATTTTCTATACATTATACATCAGAATTCAAAAAATGACTGGCGCCCTCTTTTCCTTGAGAATGTTTAAGCAAAGATATTAATACAGTCCAAATTTTTGAGTGTGTACCCCTTTCATATCACGAAACGAAAAACAAGGGTTTTTTCTCCGCTTTTTCCCTGTTTTTCTGCGAGGGGAAACGATGGATCAGAAGAGGACGCTGTGTTTCCGGAAGTCGCCCGGCGCCATTCCGGTCTCCTTTTTGAACGCCCGGTAGAAATAGCTCAGATCGTTGAATCCGCAGAGTGTGGAAATTTCAATAATGCTTTTCCGGGATTCCGTCAGCAGGCGCTTGGCGTTCTTCAGACGGATCCGGAGCAGGGACTGGCCGATTGTCTCTCCTGTCTCCTTCCGGTATGCGGAACAGAGATGGACATGGGTGATTCCGAGATCCGCCGCCGCTTTCCGGTAGTCGAACTCCTCCGAATAGTCCCGTTCCAGCCGGGAAAGCACGCAGGAGGCCAGGCAGGAGCGGCGGTTGCGCGAGAACTGACGGTCGCACAGCCGGCTCATCTGCATCAGGAGTTCCATCAGATAGAGTTTCAGGAGCATCGGGGAGTTGAAATCGCTTCGCAGGAATTCGCGGCGCATCTCCCTGACCAGCATTTTGATTTTCCGGTTTCCTTTCAGCAGGCAGACGGGGTCGTGGATGCTGTTCGGTTCCCTGTCATCCTGAAACACGGCGAAGAAATCGTGGTTTCCGCCGGCCTCCTGGAGCCAGCTGCCGAGCGCCTCCTTGAAAAAGAGAATATTGTAGAGACGGATGTCCGATTCGAGTTCCGCGGTAGTCAGATCGCTGGGCCGGGAGAGAAGAATGCTCCCTTCCTCAAACGGATGGCGGACCTCGTTGAACAGATGGACTCCGCTGCCTTTTTCAATATAGGTGATTTTCCAGAAATCGCGCAGATACCGGTTTTCGGATCCCGGTTTGAATTTGTACGCGTAGTTGACCGTATAGTAGACGGCAATCGCAACTTCGTGGGAGAAATACTGCTGTTTTCTGAAACGCTGGATTTTCATGCGAAAAACTCCCGTTGTTCGAGGGGACTATACTCCGTCTGCGCCGATTTTTCAAGATGTTCCGGATTGGACTGGATTAATATTTCACCGGGGAAAGCCTTCTCCGGTTCCGGAAAACAAAACATCTTTCCGCTTTCTGTGATATATTGACAGAACTTCAGAACAGAAAGGATGTGTTCCCATGAAGAAGAAACCGATTGTTTCCACGTACTATTTTCCGAACTGGCATGTTGATCCGCGAAGCGAAAAGATTCACGGAACCGGCTGGACGGAATGGCGGGTTCTGCAATATGCCACGCCCCGTTTCCCGGCCACGATCAGCCGAAACTCCCGCTCTGGGGGTATGAGGACGAAAGCAATCCGCGCGTGATGGAGAAGAAAATCCGCTGCGCGTGCGAATACGGGATCGACAACTTCATATTCGACTTCTACTTTTTTGAAGACGGTCCGTTCCGCGAACGCTGCCTGAACAACGGTTTTCTTCCTGCGTCGAACTGCACGGACATCACCTTTGCGCTCATGTGGGCGAATCACGATCATGTCTATGCCCATCCCGGCTCCTACTGGAAACCGGCGGAACCCGCCTGGCTAGGAACCGTCACCCCGGAAACGTTCCGGAACTGTACGGATTACTGCCTGGAACACTACCTTTCCCGGCCGAACTATCTGCGCGTCCACGACGGTCTCTATTTCGGCATTTACCGTCCGCAGGCCATGGTGCAGGAGATGGGAAAAGAGACCTTCACCACCCTTCTGAAGGAGTTCCGTTCCAAAGTCGAAAAAGCCGGTCT
>ERZ824600.336-NODE-336-length-70955-cov-5.472877_pt1 | contig 70955 bp, 57 predicted proteins | sample MGYA00519933_ERZ824600 | MGnify/ENA primary metagenome ERZ824600 (study PRJEB31778, sample SAMEA3449178) | human gut metagenome | biome: human gut; feature: human-associated habitat; material: faeces | place: United Kingdom | collected 2010/2012 ...
TTTCTTTGCCGGAGCGCACACGGTATGATAGAAACGATCCTGCCCTGAAATGCGCGCGACAGACTTTTTCAGCCTGTTTGGGGTATGCTCGCCGATAATATGTTCCGAAACGTTATCTATCGTCTCTATAAGCTCTCCCATTCTATTTTTCATAAACTGCTCGGCTTTTGCCATAAGCTCACCATATTGCGCCTTTGAATATACGGGCATAGCAACGCGGAAGCCTCCGCTTTCCGATATAACATAACCTTCGCGAACCATTTCGGCTATGGTTTCAAGGTCGTATTCGCTCAGATTATCAGCGGTACCGTCGGCAATATCACACAATAAATCAATCTTTCTCGGATTGCCGTAGAAATCATGATGATCGCCTTTGAGTGCAGGTAAATAGTCGAAGAACCATACAGTATCTCCGCCCTTACTTTCAACTGTGCAATAGTTGAAAGTGCGCGCAGTCATATCTCCGGGGTCTTCTTTCAGCCATATATCGGCATGCTCGCCCCATCCTGTTTTCTCCGGCTTTCCGACGTTTTTGAAAGCATAACCCCTTATCGTTCGCCACATTATGGTTGAAAGCTGCCAACGGAGCGTATTTTCGCTGAAGTCAGCGCCGTAAAAACCGAGCTTTACATATTCCTCCATACAGGAATCGACAAATTCAATTATAAGCTTTGCAATGGCATCATATTTCCCTGATACCTTGCGGCAGATCTCTTCCGTACATTCACGGTTGATGATAACAACATTTGCCGAATATCGTTTGCCGTCATACACAAGTATTTTCTTTTCGGTCATCTCTTTTATCTCATCGTCCAGATATGGAAGCGGTATTCCTGTTTCAAGGCTGATCTGCTGAACTGTCAGTGAGTCATTGTAGCAAGCACAAACGATATTCTGCTTGATTTTGCTTTGCATGAATTCCCAAAACTGATTCGGTCCCTGTCCGCTGTACATGGGAATAAGGGCTTTGGGATTGTAGCTGAGTTCTCCGAGATTTCTTTCCATATTCATTCCTTCTTTCAGTATTTTTCTTGATTTGAACAGCAGGTATTTTACCATGCTTTCGGATATTGCGAGCAAATCTGAAATTTCAGAGCATGAGCGCCCCTCAATATAATACAAAATCGTTGCTTTGCGGTATTTTTCCGATAGCAAAGTCAACTCACGCCGAAGAAGATACAGGCGCTCACTGTCGTCCTCCGAAAGTTGATCTTCCGATGGGATATCTTCCGATAATTCGCAAGTGTTGTTTTTCAGCTTTTTTCTATACCACTGTTTATAAACGTTCCCGGCAACGCCCCACATAAAAGCGTAAAAAGCGTTTTCATTGCGAATATTTTTGACCGATTTCGTAAGCTCAAGCAGAATATCCTGCGATAGGTCTTCGGCGTCCTGTTGCGATGGCGTTTTGGCTCTGCAATATGAATAGATTGTTCTGGATATTTCCGCGATTTTTTCATGCAGCCAGTTTTCGTCCATTTGCTCACCTCCCCTTATATGTTTTTCAGAAGCTTCTGCCTTAATAGTGAAAGAAAAATGATTTGGTTAATGCTTTTTTAAAAAAAACAGCCGAAAGTGGGGCGAAAAACCTCATTTTCGGCTGATTTTTGGTCGGAGTGGCCGGATTCGAACCGACGGCATCGAAGTCCCAAACTTCGCGCGCTACCAGCTGCGCCACACCCCGATGGGTGAAAATATTCAGTTTTTTGGGTCAAATCCGTAAGTGGTCAAATCTGTGGTCAAAAGTTTTTTGCCGAAACACACGGCGGCGGAAAAGCGAGAAAATGCGAGGAAAACGGAGATTTTGCGAGCTTTCGGCGGTCGGCTTATGAGGCGGTCACACGCTCCCAAAGCAGGCGCGCTACCAACTGCGCTACATTCCGATTGTAATATTGTGATATTGAATTTTAATGCGGCTTCGGTCGCCCCGCTGTTCCGTGTCCGTGGACAAAAAAAGAAAAACGGACAGAGCACAAAACCATCATATTCTTTATTATACAACTTCTTTATTATACAACATTTGGACCCGCTTGTCAAGTTTTTGAAAAAAGTTTTCCCGATACCGTGATTTTTTGTAATTTTCGGTTTATAACGCGTGAATTTTGACCGCTCGGGCATTGTCGGCTTACAATTTTGCAGAAAATAATATCACAAATCCAAAAAAGATATCGCATTTTAAGTAGATTTTTTGAAATTAAAATTATATACTAATCATAAAGCAATACTTTTAAACACGGAATTTCCAACGGGATTTCAGAAATTTTGAAATTTCTGAAATATCAGAAGATTCAAAAAAATCAGAAATTTTAGAAAGGGAAAAAACATGAAGAAATCAATAAGAATTTTATGCGCACTTCTTGTAATCGCTATGGTTTCCTGTGCTGCAGTTTCGTGCACCAATACGCCGAATAATTCGGCAGACGGAACGGACGGTTCTTCAACCGCTGAACCAGGTACTGCTTCAGAAAACGGTTCCGGCGAAGCTACCGCAGAAGTGACCGAAAGGGTTACTGACAAATACGACATAACGGGAATAGATCCGTCGGTCAACTACGGAGGTGCAAACTTTACTATTTTTACATGGTCTGAACAGACAATGTGGGAATATGTGGAGGGCGATTCATTCGACGGCAAGGACCTTCTCCAGCAGGCTATCTACGACAGACAGAAGCAGACCGAGGAAATGCTCGGCGTAAAGATTATCCTTACAAAAGAAGCCGGCTCATGGAGCTATCGTAATACATTTATTCAGAAGCTCAAAGCAAGCGTTGATAACCAGGACCACGCATACGATCTTGTAGGTCAGTACACTCCGGCGGCAGCTCTCGGCGCTATGCAGGGGCTTTATATGCCTCTCGGCAAAACCAAATACTTCAACGCAGACCACGAGTGGTGGCACGGCGATATCGTTGACAGCTGCTCGATCAACCGCAACCTTTACTTTGTAACAGGCTCGATAACACCTACGCTTGTAAGAAACATCGGCGTTATGATGTATAACCTTGACCTCGGAGCAAGTCTCGGACTTCCCGATATCTACGAGCTTGTAAACAATAAGAAATGGACTCTTGAAAAATTCAAGGAAATAATCATCGGTGCATACGGAAACGGTAACGCCGACGGTACCCCTACATACAGCTTTACCATCGGCACGTCGGTCGTTTATGATAACATCTTCTATGCAGGCGGCTTCCGCTTTGTAGACGTTGATAAGACGAGCGGGACTCTTGAAATATCAAAAACTCTTGAAGGTCAGCCCATGGTCGATTGGTACGATGCATGGCGGGATATCCGCTTCAACAACTCCGACGTTGAAATGATTGCTATGGATGACGGCACAAGCGGATTTACGGTCGGTGCAACCCTTATGACAATGGGAGATATGGCTTCCGTTCAGAACAGCCTGCGCGACGTGGATTTCAACTTCGCCATCTTCCCGACGCCTCTCCGCGATGAGAATCAGGACAACTACCATACCACTCTCGGCATGTGGGTAACCTTTTTCAGCATTCCGAAGGATGTAAAAAATCAGGAAATGTCAAGCGCAGCTCTCGAAACAATGGGCTACTACGGCTACACAAGCCTTACACCTACATTCTATAAGGATGCATTCCAGCTCAGATATCTTGAAACAAAAGCAAATGCCGATATCCTTGACCTTCTCCACGATACACTTACATACGATACCGGTAAGATATTTGCAGACGATATGTCTGTTTTCGGACTTTTTCGTCAGGCGGCAAGCGACAGCTCCTCCTCATGGACTCAGATCTACGGCTCCGGCAAGACACTCTGGGGCAACAGACTTGCAAATATCGTAAGCAGACTCGGAAAATTTAACTGAAATAACCGAAATAATGTTTAATTGAATATCGGAGGCTATGACAATAAATGTCAAGCCTCCTGTTTTTACATTGACCGGAATGCCGTCAATGCCCCGGGATCCATTGAAAAGAGCAGGGAAAACACCGATTTTTTCGGTAAAATATACTATAATGGCAAATTGAAAGCTTCCGGAATATAATTTATAATAAATCCCCTTGACAAAATCCGCACGATGATGTAAAATATAATCGGTTTTCGGTTCTTTGATAGCCGACAGCATAATCAAACGGGATATCTCTGTATCAATTGCGATGCGGATATCTGAAAAACAAATCGAAGAAAGGAAGAAAATCATGAAAAAATCCATCAGATTTTTGTGCGCGTTCCTCGTTATCGCGATGATTGTCTGTGCTGCGGTTTCCTGTACAAAGACACAGGATAACCCGGACAGTAGCAAAACGAACGACGGATCGGCAAGTGCTGAGCCCGGCACAAACAACAACACACCTGACTCGGACAGTAAAACCGAAACAGAAAGAGTTACCGATAAATACGACGCAATCGGTATTTCAAATGATCTTAAGTTCGGCGGCGCTACATACACAATTTATTCATGGTCAGAACAGACAATGTGGGAGTATGTGGGCGAAGGTTACGACAGTTCCGACCTTCTCCAGCAGGCTATCTACGACAGACAGAAGCTCACCGAGGAATTGCTCGGCGTTGAGATCGAAATTAAAGGAGAAGCAGGATCATGGGATCATCGTAACGCCTTCATTCAGAAGCTTAAAACAAGCGTTGACAACCAGGATCACGCATACGACCTTGTAGGTCAATACACCGCTGCAGCAGCCATCGGCGCTATGGCAGGGCTTTATATGCCTCTCGGTAATACAAAGTACTTCAATGCAGACCACGCTTGGTGGCCGGGCGACATAGTTGAAAGCTGCTCAATCAACCATAACCTTTACTTTGTAACAGGCTCCATCACACCTACACTTGTAAGAAACATCAACGCTATTCTTTACAATCTTACACTTGCAGAATCCCTTAACCTTCCCGACGTTTATCAGCTCGTAGACAATAAGCAGTGGACATTTGATAAATTCCACGAAATTATCGTCGGTGCAAATGCAGACGGTAACGCAGACGGCTCAAAGACCTACAGCTTTACAATACCTAATAACGTTGTTTATGACTTCTTCTTCTACGGCGGCGGTTTCCGCTTTGTAGACGTTGATAAGGCTAGCGGCACACTTGAAATATCAAAAACTCTCGAAGGTCAGCCCATTGTCGACTGGTTCGAAAAATGGCAGAGCCTCCTTAACAACAATGATGACGTTGCTATTCTTCCCATAAACGATGGTACAAGCGGATTTACCGTTGAGGGCTCTCTCGCACACATGGGAAGTCTTGCAGACGTTCAGAACTATCTGCGCGATGTTGACTTTGATTTCGCTATCTTCCCGACACCCACACGCAATGAAGGCGACAATTATCATACCGGTCTCGGTATGTGGGTAACATATTACAGTATCCCGAGAGACGTAAAGAATCCCGATATGTCAAGCGCAGTTTTCGAAACAATGGGTTACTACGGTTATACCAGCCTTACACCTACATTCTATAAAGAAGCATTCCAGCTCAGATACCTTGAAACAGAGAAGAATGCAAAGATACTTGACCTTCTCCACGAAACACTTACATACGATACCGGTAAGATGTTCGCAGACGATCTCGGCGTATTCTCACTCTTCCGTCAGGCAGCTAACGATTCCACATCTTGGACTCAGATCTACGCTCAGAAAAAGGTATGGGCAAACAAGCTCAAGAATATTGTCAAGAAGCTCGGCAGCTGATTTTGAGGAAAAAGTGTAATTAAAGTTTAATAAATATCCCCGGAGCTCCCGATTCAACATCGGTGAATTCCGGGGATATTTTTGCAGCTTGGGACAAGCCGATCGCACTTTATTATCCCCTCCGACTCGGGGATTCTATTGACAAATTCTTTTATATGGTGTAATATTAATGTATTACTCCGGAATATTCCGGAAATTGTTATTAAAAACGAAAGGACGACTTCATGGCAAGATTATCCGGGCGACGGAGATTGACCTTGCAGGCTAACGGAAGTCACGGTATTTGAAATGGAAAAAAGCATACTCAACGGGAAAGTGCTTGTTGCACTCGGCGACTCACTCTTTCACGGAAATAAGCTCGGAAACGGCGCAACATGGATAAATAAGCTCGGCGAAATGTGCGGAATGACTGTATATAACCACGGGATTAACGGAAACACACTTGCGCTTAACACAATTAATCAAAAGCATCCGCCGATGTGCGTGCGCTATGCGGATATGGAGGACGGCGCGGATTACGTTGTCGTTATCGGCGGCGCAAACGATAAGAGACTTTGCGTTCCGGTGGGAGAGAACGGCGATACCGATATCGGTACCTTCAAGGGCGCACTCAATACGCTTATCAAGGGTCTGACCGAAAAATATCCCAAAGCAAAGATACTTTTTATGACAAACTATGCAAGACACGCCTATCCGAGCGATATAGGACTTTGCGAGATAGAATATGTGAACGCCATGATAGAGATATGTGCAAATTGGGCGATCCCTTGCTTTGATAATTACCATAACAGCGGCATTTGCTTTGCAAACCCTGCTCAACAGAAATGGATTGACGAGGGGATCTCACTCGGGATCGGACCAAACTTCCATTTTTCCGACGAGGCATATACCTGGCTGCTTCCCAAGTATAAGGCACTTCTTGAAGCTCTTTGATTCCTGAATCGCTTTGATATAACAACGGCAGGCGGCACAGCGCAGCCGCCGTACCGCAATAGTCCTTGTGATTTTCAGACTGTATGAGGTAAAACATACTTTCCAAAGGAGACGCACAAATACGGCGCCCCCTTTTTTGCCGCAAACAGCATTCCGGAATTCAAAGTCCGATAATAAGACATTGTTTTTTCGGCAGTCTGAATTTTATAAAAAATTTGAATTTATTCCCAACCTTTTGGACCTTTAATGTGTCTTAAAGACGTGCACAAAAGAAGCGAAGCATTCGCCATTCAAACAACCGAACCCCAAAAACCGAATTTACAGGAGGAAACAATTTGCCGTATCAGAATCAACCCGATGAAAATCTTGTTATGATGACTCTTGCAGGCGAGCAGGCTGCTTTTGAAGTCCTTGTTGTTCGATATCAGAGAAAAGCTATTGCCGCGGCAATGTCCGTTGTAAATAACCCTTACCTTGCCGAGGACGCCGCGCAGGACGCTTTCGTCACCGCGTGGATGAAACTTGATACTCTCAACGAACGTACAAGATTCGGCTCATGGATATGCCGCATAGCAAAAAACTGCGCCGTAAACCTCTGCACACGTTATCATAGCTTTATATCACTCGACCTTGTGGATAATTATGATATCAACAGTCTTGAAAGCGCAGAAAACCGCACAAGCGCCGCCGAAGAAGAGCTGAATCCCGAAAAATTATATATACGTCGGGAAGAAAAGAGCGAGCTGCATAAAAGCATCGGAAGACTGCCTGAAAAGGTTCGCGAGGTCATAAGACTGTATTATTTCGAAAACCTTTCGATAGTACAGATTGCGGAAAGAATGAAGATCAAAACGGGTACGGTCAAATCACAGCTGTTCGATGGCAGAAAAGCCATCAGAAAGGATCTATGCGCTATGAATGAAAGACAAAACGACACGCTTGTTACAAAGGTTATAAAAAAGGTTGAGGAGCTTAAGCTCTGGAAATTTCTCAACAATAAGGACGGCTTTGAAAAGGCCTATGCCGAGGTCCTTCGGGAGATCGGCGAGCTGCCCGAGTCCGAAGCCAAAAACCACGCACTCGCCGACGCGCTGATGCACGGCTGGTGGTGGATACCCGGCAAAGAAAACGATAAGCTCCTGTCGGAAATAAAACAGGCAGCGGAGCTTGGCAAAAACGAGGAGGTTATAGAATTCATTGTCGGCATGGAGACCGCAAGGGTCGCGACCAGATGCAAGCCTGAATTTATCCGCACCTCCGAGATACCCTACCTTGAAAAGCTCGGCTTTACCAAGGTTCTCGCACATGAGATGTTCTGGCTCGGCTATTATATCAAACGGAACGGCGGAAGCGCCGACGAGGCAGTGGCAGAGTTCACCAAGGCACGCAAGCTGTTAAGCTCTGACGATATCTATTACCGCTTCATTCCGCTTGTCGAAAGGCTCTACCGTGAGCTTGACGGCGAGATGGGAACTGTCGACGGATTTGATTTCAAGGATAGATCCGAGGAATCCTATTCCTGCGGCGCGAACGCCGTCGCACTTCGGGTTATCAACGGCGCGCCGCGCTATTGGGAGTCGCAGCTTGTGTCAGAGGGCAAGCTCAATTCGTATAATGACAGCCTTGATCAGATCTTAAGAAACGCTTCATACTGCGACGGATACTATTTCATCGACACAATGAAGGTCGGCGAGAGCTACACCGGCTCCGACGGCACGGTCCTTACCTATATTTCGGACAATGAATGTGTTGATGCTCCCGCAGGACGCTTTGAGGACTGCAGGCTTTGGAGCGTAAGATATGCTACGATGGTCAGAGTATCGATAATCAATACCTATTACTGTCCCGGCGTCGGTATCGTAAAGCAGGAGGCAATATGCGACGGTATAAGCGAGTCAAGACTGCTCGGCTCCTATGAGATACACGGCGGCGAAGGGCTTCTGCCCCTTGCGGTCGGCAACCGTTGGGAATATACCGACGAATACGATCACAGCTATCTGAAGACCTCGCTTGTATCCGAGGTCACCTACTGCGATGACCGCGAAGGCGGAAATGTGTTTATCAGTACATTGTCAAGAGCGCAACGCTTCGGCTATGACACAAGCTCATGGCTTGACATGATAGAACAGATAAGAAATGAATACTGTGTAGATAATAGTAAAATAGCCGATGTCAGCGAAGCGGCAGTACGCGCCGAGGCGCTGGCAAAAACCCCGATGGAAAAGGCGCATACAAAGGCTGCCTGCTCGGTCGTCCGCCGTATAATGGAGACCGATCTCACATTCAATCCGGGAGCCGATGCGGAGGGATATTGGAATTTCTTCGCGAAGAATTCCGCTCATATAAAAGACGGTACGGTAAGCATATCGTCCGATTACCGTTGGTCGTTTGAATGGAAGCTTTCATCGGAAAGCTTTGCCGAAACACCGTTGCTCTATAATGATATCTACGGCATACTCGCAGACGCGACCAAATGCCTTTGGTCGGACGAATGGAAGATAGGCGCGTCCGCCTTTGTCGAATATAAATTCAGCGACAGATGCAATTACCGTACCCGTATTCTTTGCGAGAACGGCGGCACGGTGACCACTAAGGCCGGAACCTTTGAAAACTGTATGAAAATGACGCTTGATATTTCGGAGCTTGACAGCGGTCTGGATTATCGCGGTGGCAAAAAGGTATATTACTTTGCCGACGGTATCGGAATTGTGCGTACCGAGAGTCCTTATTGCGAAGACCACGGACTTGCGGTCTATGAGCTGACCGAATACACGGGAACCGGTACCGGATATATGCCCGTATGCGGCGGTCTGACGCGCAAATATGAAGCCAAGGGGCTTACCGACGGATTTATCGGCGCGGTCGAATACACTTACGTCGATTTCGGCGACGGAAGCGGCGATGTGGCTATATTTGAGGACAGAACGGGTATCCGCCGCTTCGGCACACCGATAACAATGTATTCGTCGATTCAAAGCGAGATAGACGAGGAAAGACTCTGGAACGCTAAAAGGCGCAAGGAAACGCATCTGCTTCATGCGTATAATAATCTGAACATCATGCTTCACTATCTCTCAAGACCGGCATACAACAGAAACGATCCGCAAAGAAGCATTGAGCTCAGCCGCTTCAAGCTGCAGCTTATCGAGCTGTTCGGCGGCGGAAACGGAGTTCCGGAGGGCTGGCAGGGAGTTTATCTCTGGCACGCGCTTATCGCGGCAGCGGCATACTTCGGCAAAAAGACCGAGGAGGATAAAAAGCTCGGATATCACTATCTTGATATCGCACTTGACTATGCCGAAAAATGGAGCGCCATCAAGGAGGGCGAACCGCTCGACCTCGGATATGACGCAAACTTCGGCGGCATAAAGTATGTCAAGGGCAAGGATGTTTTCCTGCTTCCGCCCGCAGATCCGGCGAAGGATGACGGAGAAACTCAAAAATATGCGACGGAATACGGCTTCAGGCTTAATCCGTATGACGGTCTGATATACTTTTGCCTTAACAGCTACAATAAGGGTTGGAAATGGTTTAAGAGCGTAAGCGAAGAGGAGAGATTCAAAGAGGCGATAAAACGTGCCTCGGGAATCGGTAATATAGATTAAATACGGTCTTGCGGATACCTCCGCGACCGGCGTGACACATACACGGAGCATTGTTTGATTTATGTGTATGTAATGCGATAATATATTATTTCAAACTCTCCTGATGCTCCGCGCGGATTCCGCGGGCGGCGGAAGAAAATCCAAAAAACCGGATTTGATTTTATATTTATAAAAACCTTTTTGCGGTGACAGAACGTCGGCTTTCGCGCTGTCCGTCAAAAAGGTACAGGGACGCTTTCTGATGGCTTTGCGTCCCTGTTTTTTAATTCCGCAACACCGCATTTTCGTTATATAAGAACGATTAAAATTGATTAAATATGTAAAATCGCTTTTTTCCCGATTCTGCCATTTACAAAAACACGGTTTTGTGTTATTATAATAATATTATCAATATCGTATAATTGAATGATTGTGGTATGGAACGCAAAGATTCAAATAAACTTGTGCCAAAGAATAAATTAGTCGGCTCGCGCCGGGAAAGGAAAAAGACAATATGGCGTTATTACAGCTCAAAAACATCGGAAAGATATATGTTTCCGATGCAAACGTCGCCGTCGGAATACGCGGGGTCAATCTTTCGTTTGACAGCGGCGAATTTGTTGCCATAACCGGTCAGTCCGGTTCCGGTAAATCAACGCTTCTCAATGTCATCAGCGGCATGGACACATATGAGGAGGGCGAGCTCTATGTTCAGGGCGAGCCGACCTCGCATTACCTCCAGAAGGATTGGGAGGAATACCGCAAACGGTATATTTCCTTTATTTTTCAGGAATACAATATAATCGAAAGCTTTACCGTGCTTCAGAACGTCGAACTGGCGCTTATGAATATTGAAAATCCCAAGGAACGCCGCGAAAAGGCTCTTGAACTTATCCGCCGCGTGGGACTTGAAAAGCATATCCGCCATAAGGGCAGTAAGCTTTCCGGCGGTCAGAAGCAGAGAACCGTTATCGCGCGTGCCCTTGCCAAGGACAGCCCGATAATTCTTGCAGATGAGCCGACGGGAAACCTTGACAGCAAATCCTCGGAAGAAATAATCGAGCTTCTGCGGGAAGTATCGGAAAATAAGCTTGTCATTATCGTTACACACAATTTTGAGCAGGTGGAAAAATATGCCACAAGACATATAAGGATATTTGACGGAGCGATCGAATCAGATCAGAGAATATCCGGGAAGAGCATAGACTGCTCCGATGCGTCCACGGTCGAGGGCGAGAGCAATAACGAAAATGCCGAAAAGCGTAAAATCGATAAAGAGATATATCTCAAGCACCGCAAGGAAAAGAAAAAGGCACCGGTGCGCGAAACGATTCGTAACGGACTGACGCTCGGCAGAGTGCGCTTTTCCGCCACTCCCAAGCTGACCTCCTTCCTTTGCATACTAATGACGCTGGCAATGCTGACAGTAACTCTCATGACCTCGCTCACCGCCAACTCGTTTGAAGCTCTTAAGGACAAAACAATGTTTACCCACTACCCCGGGCGCGAGGTCATCGCGCGTATAGACGGTAAGATCATAACGGGCAAGGAGCTTGAAGAGATTGCGGCAAAGGTCGGAGCAAATTATTATATCCATCATGACCTTATGCTTGACAGAAGCGTCTGGGTGAATATGGGAGACGCATATTTTGAAGCGCAGTTTGCATATCTTGCGGATTCGGTTAAGATAGATGTCGGAAGATATCCGCAAAAGGATAACGAGGTGGTGCTGAGCGTCCCCGTATCGTATAAGCAGCAAATAAACGGGGCAAATCTCAGTGATAAGAATCCGACAAATATAACCATCTCCGATATGGCGCAATATACAATAACGGGTATCCATTATTACTATGACAACACGGTAACGCCGAAGCTGCTTTTCACGGATAACGGCTACAAGATCGCGACCGCACTTGCATTTTTCGGAGATAATTCATCACAGTTTTCATACAGCATCAAGGTCTCCACCGATAAGCTCGGAGACAAATATGTCGATGAATTCCGGAATGACAGCTATATGACTGTTGTCGACTTTGAGCTTGAGCCGAGAACCTACGCAATACTCGGCAAAAATTACAGCTCGGTTCGGAAAACATTGCTTGAAGGCCACGGCTTCTTAAAGGACGAGGATATAGTAACAGAGGTCGAGCTTACGGGAAATTTTGTGACAAGAAGGAAATTCGGCGACTATGACAAGGTCTACGACGCTTCGGTGGGTAGCTTTGTATCACAGAAGTTTGACGGATATAAACAGCTCCTGCCCGCGCCGGAACGCCTTGAAAAGCTTGCTTTAAATGTTAACCGAACATATACCGGTTATTCATGTATCGCGCTTTCTCCGGATATTATTACGGATTTCATAAACGATAAATACTACGAAAAAACCTATACACAGGCATCTCTGTTCTTTGATTCCGACTTTGAGGCCCACAGAAAGGTAGGCACCCTGCGCGAGCTCGGCTATATCGCCGTTCCGTCGGATACAACGGTAAAATCCGAGGTGCTTGAAGCCATTATCCGTATAGTCGGAGCTGTATTCAATATTTTCGGCTGGGCGCTGCTCATACTGTTTACGGCGATGTTCTTAAACCTCTGCTCGTCAAAGGCAATGAACGCGACCAAGGGAGATATCGCCGTTATGCGTTCAATGGGTATCCCGACAGGGGTAATAAAAACAAGTATTTATGTCCAGACGCTCATAGCGCTTATACCTGCGTTTATCGTGACCGCAATCACCTGCACGGTTATATTTATGATCCCGAAAACAAACGGCATATTCACATATATGCACGCACTTGATTATATTCTGATAGCCGTCGTAATGGTGCTTGTCGCAATAAGACTTTCGGGAAAATATGTAAAGAAAATGTTCAGTCAGAGCGTAAAGAAAACACTTAAAGGAGGTTCAAAGCAGTAATGAGTATTGTCAGACTTACAAATGCGGATAAATATTATAACCGCGGCAAAAGCAATGAAATTCATGTTATAGACAACATAAGCCTTGAGCTTCCCGAAAGCGGAATGGTCGCTATATTCGGCAGAAGCGGCTGCGGAAAGACAACACTTCTTAACGCCATCGGCGGACTTGATAAAACAAGCGGCGGAAGCATAGAGGTCTTCGGCGAAAGCATTTCCGGCGGCTCGGACAATACCGACGCCGTAAGAAACCGCTATATCGGATACATCTTTCAGAATTATAATCTGAATGTAAACGAAACCGTCTATGAAAATGTCGCCGACGCACTTCTGCTCTGCGGCATAAGGGACGAGGGCGAGATATATGACCGCGTTATGGCGGCGCTTTCAAACGTCGGAATGGATAAATATCGCGACCGCACGCCGGATACTCTTTCGGGCGGTCAGCAGCAGCGGGTTGCTATCGCCCGCGCCATAGTCAAGGCTCCCGCAATAATCCTTGCCGATGAACCTACCGGAAACCTTGACGAAAACAATACCGTTATGGTAATGGATATCTTAAAGCAGATATCGCGCACAAAGCTTGTGCTTCTTGTAACTCACGAGGCAAATCTTGTCGACTATTACTGCGACCGCGTTATCGAGCTTTCCGACGGACACATTGAAAATATCCGCGAAAATCAGAACACGACCGGATATATCAAACGCGACAAAAACAGCATATATCTCGGTGAGCTTGAGAAAAGCCATTCGGAGATAGGCGGCATCCGCGTTGATTACTATGGTGAAAACGCGGCGGGAATAGAGATCAAAATAGTTAATTATAACGGCAAGCTGTATCTTAAAAGCTCCTCGCCCGTACTCAAGCTGCTTGACGCGGGGAGCGAGGTAAGCCTTGTCGACGGTACATTCGAGGATTACGAACGCAGTGTGACCGAAAAGACACTTGTCGCCGGCGAGAAAAAAACGGTCGAAGCGCATAAGCTCGATATGGCACATTTGGAGCCTATAAATGCCAAGCCCGAAAAGTGCGGAAAGCTGTTCAGCTTCGGAAACTCAGTGCGTCTTGCCGTGCGCGATAATTTTACCGGTAAACAGAAAAAGGGCAAAAAGCTGTTAAAGGTTTGTATGTTCATGCTTTCCGTCGTGCTTGTATTTATGACTGCTGCGTCGGGAGTAAAAATCAAAAAATATTTTGAGGTCAGAGAGGACGTTGATCCGAATATTTACTTCGTCCCGCTTGAAATGGGCAATGATTTTTCCGCACTTGCGGAAAACAAAAACGGAATAGCCTACGCCGTGATAAAACGTTCAACAAATGGAGGCGTTCCCGAGACTGCCGGATATTCATTTACTGCGGGTAATTTCGTAACTGCAAAGTCAATAAATCTGACTGCCAATGGATGGACGGTCAGCAATAAGCTTGTCGATAATTTTAAACTTATCTGCGGCGAGACCAAGCCCGAAAAAAAAGGAGACATCGTGATAACTTCGGCTTTTGCTGATGAGCTTATCAAGAGCAGTACCGTAAGCTATATAAAAAGCTACGAAAATCTGCTCGGACTTGTCTGCAGCGACACCTATCGCATTATAGGCGTTGTAAAGTCGGGAAAAAATGAAAAATGTATATTTATGGACGAGAGCAGTATCACGGATATGACCATCTCGTCTTTGGGACTGTACGACAGACCCGCAGTCTCAGACAGCGTAAAGCCCGGGACCGTCCTGCTCAAGTTCAGATATGAGCACGAGATTACCGAAAAAAAGTTCGCAGTAGGAGATACCGTTAAGATTCTCGGCAGGGATTTTATCGTCGCCGGTGTCAGCGCATATTACACAGAGGACGACAATAAAACGCCCGAGGGTGAAACGGACGCTCGGGATGCCGATTACGGCGAAGACTCCGGATACGATTATGACGAGGGTTATGACACGGTTATTCCCACAGGACCGTTTTCAATGCTTACATTCAATCCCGAGGACTATATCAGGCTTTCTCGCAGCATCGGTGAAACAAATGAGAACTTTGGATCGGGTAGCGCATTCAAAAAGTATGAAGAAGGCACAGCTACCTACTATTCACACTATATGATGATCTATGCGTCGGATAAGGCAGAGCTTGAGAGTTTTCTCATAAAAACCTACGGCAGGGCAGTAGAAACACCCACACAAATAATAGATTCACAGCTTAAGGATCAGATGGTCGGGATAATCGGCGGTGCTGTACGGATCTGCGTTGTACTTTTGCTGATGTGCCTGTGCATTTACTTTATGATGCGCGCGTCGTTTATGAGCCGAATTAAAGAGATCGGAATAATGAGAGCGATAGGTGTCACAAAGAAGAACATCGTTTTCCGTTTCGCGATAGAGAGCTTTATCGTTTCGACCGCCACAACAGTTGTAGGATATCTTATGACGAGCGTGCTTATGTATGCGCTGTCGGATGCGGCGCTGTTCTCAAACGCGTTCTATTTCCCGATATGGCTTTCGATCGGAATGCTTATCATCGTGTATGCCTGCTCGCTTCTGTTCGGAATTATTCCCGCACTTACGCTTCTGAGCAAGACCCCGAGCGAAATACTTGCAAAATATGATATCTGATTTTTGATATAATCAAAGATCAACCGAAAAATCGGCTGTCACGCTAAGCGCGGCAGCCGATTTTTTAAGGCTTTTAAAAAGCCTTAAAAGCTTTTTGATTAATAAATCCAATCTTTAATATTTTAACTCGGGCGAATCGAGCGCCGTCGATACACTGCCGTATTTTTTGAGCAGCTCCTCGGCTTTTTGACGTTCACAGCCGGAAAGCGTCATAATTATCCTTGTTGCACGTTCGATCAGCTTTTCGTTCGACGGCTTGACGTTTATCATCAGATTGCTTCTGACGCGTCCTGTCTTTATCATAACGCCGGTCGACAGCATATTAAGCACAAGCTTCTGAGCTGTGCCTGCTTTAAGCCGCGTTGAACCCGAAATCACCTCCGGCCCCACATATGGCGCGATCGTGATATCGCATAATGCACATAATGCCGCACCGGGGTTACAGGTGATACCTATCGTGCGCGCGCCTATCTCTCGCGCGCGTTCAAGCGCTCCGAGCACAAAAGGCGCACGTCCCGCCGCCGACAGCCCCACAACAACGTCGCTCGCACTTATACCGTCTTCATCGACCGATCTGCGTCCCCATTCGCGGCTGTCCTCAGCACCTTCTACCGCATGGAACATCGCTTGGTTTCCGCCTGCGATTATTCCCCTGACAAGCGAAGGCTCAACCCCGAAGGTCGGCGGGCATTCCGAGGCGTCGACAACGCCGAGCCGTCCCGAGGTTCCCGCGCCTACATAAATGAGGTGACCGCCTTCTGCCATAGCGTCGGAGATCATATCTACTGCCGCGGCTATGCTGTCAATCTGGGTGTCTATCGCATCCTCGACCGCACGGTTTTCGTTGTTCATAAGCTGTATCATGTCATGAGTTGACAGCTTGTCTATATTCATCGTCCGCGGATTGCGCTCCTCGGTTTTAAGCAGATCGTAATTGTCTCTCATTTTTTGCTGTCCTCGTTTTCGTTATTTGCGGTCATGACCGCTCCCGAAGCTCTGCGGGAAGAATATGCTCGAATATCGCTCCGGATATTTTGCTATCCGAACGGTATTTTACATATGCTTCGTTGTCGCGCACCGTCCAGACAAACCGTATCGGACGGAAAACTGCAAGGCATAAACGTAAAAGCGGCTTGTCGTCGTGATTTATATCATACGCGATAAAGTCCGGACGTGAAATGGCATTTATGAGCATGGAATCGGCAAATGCGCGCAGCGCCGGAAGCTCTTTTTTTATATCCGTGTAAAGCTGTCCTCTGATAAGCGCCGGGCGGTGCTTTTTGAACCAGCCCATCAGAAATGAATTAAAGGATTCAAGGCAGAACGGTCCCTTGTATCCGTCAAGTACTGCGGCGACTGCGGGGCATAGGGTTTTGTCTCCCATTCCGCCCTTAAGCTCTATCAGAAGCGGCACCTTCCCGTCGACAAGTGCAAGAACGTCGGTAAAAAGCGGGCCGCCGTATTCGGTGCCGCCGAGCCTGACGTCGGCAAGCTCGGCATCTGTCATCGAATCGAATCTTCTGTCTATCCCGCACATACGGTCAAGCGTATCGTCATGGAAAATATAAAGCGTACCGTCGGCAGACTGCCGTACGTCGAATTCTATACCATACCCGTTTTGTACGGCGCGGCGGAAGGCTTCGATCGAGTTTTCCGGAATATCGGCGCCGTAAAGGCCGCGATGCGCGTAGTCAACAAGCAGACCGAGCTTTTCAGCCTCGCGCTTTTTTGTCGTCCGCGGCGCTGTCAGGGCAAGATACGCTCCGAACAGCAAAACAAGTACACCTGAGATTATCAATACAATAATAATTGAATCCATAATTTTTTATATCAGTATCTCCGTAAAAAATTCCGTAAAATAATTTATCAGTCTCCGACATCAAGGCTTTCAAGCACGTCTTTTTTTACGATCGGCTTTGAGTCTCCGTGCTTTACAAAAAACATCGTGATAAGCGAGCCGCAGACGAATATCGTCGCATACGGGAAAAGCGTCGTGAATTTGATATCGAGGAAGAATCCGCTCAATATCGGCGTAACCGTCTGAGCCGCCATGCTTGCGGTGTAGTAGAAACCGGTGTATTTTCCGACATCGCCGCCGCGTGAAAGCTCAACTACCATCGGATAGGAGTTGACGTTTATCGTAGCCCAACCGATACCGGCAAGCGCAAACAGGCAATCCATAAGTATGACAGAGCTACCCGCACGCAGGAAGGAAGCCGCGCCGAAGGCAGTCGCAAGCATCAAGATCCCCGTCATGATGGTTTTTCTGCGTCCGAATTTCGATGAAATTATTCCGACCGGGATGTACGCTATAACGGCAGCCGCCTGCGCTATGATAAGCGTCAGGTTGTAGTCGAGCGCAAGTACCTTGCCGGCATAGACCGAATATTTGCTTGTTACGGCGTTGTATCCCATAAACCACAGCACGACCGAGGCGAGAATGAGTATAAGAGAGGTGAATTCGGATTTTGAAAGCTTTTTGCCGCCGCTCTGTGAGTCATCTGTGCCTTCGTCGTCAAGTCCGAGACGCTTTGAATCCTCCTCCATCTCGCGGACAAGCTTCGGCTCTCTGACCGTCAGCATGAAGATAACGAGTGCGCCGAGCATTATTGCGGCGATAGCGGAGAAGAACACGGTGTAGCTCATAAGTGCGTTGTCAGCCGAGCCTGTTTTGAATATCATGCCAAGTACGAGCACAACTATGCCGCCTGCGGTACCCATAAGGTTTATTATTGCGTTTGCCTTTGAGCGCAGGGGCTTGATCGTAACGTCTGGCATGAGTGCGACGGCGGGCGAGCGGAAGATGCCCATGGCAACAAGGACTATGAGCAGAAGTCCGGCGAAGAATATAAGCGCGGTCGGATTTTTAACTGTCTGCTGCCATGCGTAGCTCTGGCGCGCGGGAACGACGTAATCCGAGTAGTCCTTTGAATTTTTTTCGATTGAAGTAAACTGCTCACGTGTGAATTTTTCCCTGATGACATATTCGGTTCCGTCGGGAGTTTTGAGTGCCTTGTTATATTCGTTGTCGTAAAGAGTTTCAAGCACCTTGGTGTTGTCGGATGAAGCAACATCGCCGAGGTGTGAGAGCTGCATATTGTCCGCAAAGGAAAGTCCGACAAATACGACGGCGGCTATTATCGTGCCGATAAGTATAAAAGGCGTGCGTCTTCCGAGCTTTGAATGGCAACGGTCGGATATGGCTCCGAATATTGGCAAAAGAAAGAGCGCGAGAATGTTGTCAAGCGCCATGACCGCGCCGGAGATGCTCTGCGACATACCGAATTTATCCGTAAGTATCTTCGGGATTATCGTGTCGTACGCCTGCCAGAAGGTGCATATCAGAAAAAATGCAAATCCGACAAAAATTGTCTTTTTGTAATTGAGTTTCATGTCGTCTCCTTTTCATGGTTTTATTTATTTGGCTTGTCAGCCTTTTGAAAAAGGCTTGCGAAAACTTTCAAAAAATTAGGTAAAAAGTAATTTTGTCTTGCTTATGCTGTGAAAAACTCAATTCGGATAAGCCGTGAGGCATTTTGTGTGGGCTTATTTGTCGAGTATAAGCTTTGCCTTTAAGACAGCTGTCTGGGTCTTTGCGTCGGTTATCTGTCCGTCAAGTATAAGTCCGACGACCTCTGAAAGCGGGAGCTTTACCGCCGCGATGAATTCGTCGTCGTCCGGATGTGCCGCGCCCTTTTTCAGCCCTTTTGCAAGATACATATGTATAACCTCGTCGCAGAAGCCGACCGTTGTGTTGAGGTCTCCGATAAAGGTCATCTCATCACATTCATAACCGGTCTCCTCCGACAGCTCGCGATGTGCCGCCAGAATAGGATCTTCGGCTTTCGAATCGAGCTTGCCTGCCGGAATTTCGATTGTCATTCGTCCGATCGGGTGGCGGTATTGCTTTACGAGAATTACCTCGCCGTCGTCTGTGACGGGGACAACGCATACGGCGCCAATGTGCCGTATCACCTCGCGCGGCGCTTCCTTGCCGTCGGGCAGTATAACAGTATCGCGGTAAAGATGAACTATCGCTCCGTCGTAAATAAGCTCGGAGGTGTTGGGGCGTTCGGTAAATGTCCCGTCCTTGTCCTCAATGAGCGCACGGATATCCGTGCAGACCTTTCTGTTTTCCATTTTTAAGTATTCTCCATATATATTACTATGTATTTTTATTTTTCATTGATTTTTCGGGAATTCTTTGAAATTCTTGCGGTGTCGGAAAAAATTAATTAATCAGAAAATTAATTAAATAATAAAATATTCAATAGCCCGCAAAAACACTTGAAATACGTCCCGGAATGTGTTAAAATTGATATCCGAACTATAACACAAATACGGCAGGATATTATGATGACCAACGAAAACACGAACAACAATAAAACAGACGGCAATACTGCGCAAAGCGGTGTGCGCAAGGAATTCTGCCGCACGGCGTATCTCCTCGGAGAGGACAGCGTCCGGCTGCTTGCCGCAAAGAAAGTCGCAGTGTTCGGCGTCGGAGGCGTCGGCGGATATATCTGCGAGGCACTTTCCAGAGCCGGCATCGGAGCGCTTGATCTGTATGATGCGGATACCGTGTCGGTATCTAATATCAACCGCCAAATAGTCGCGCTTCATTCCACGATAGGAAAATACAAGACCGAGGTCATGAAGGAGCGCATTGCCGATATAAACCCCGATTGCAGCGTCCGTACCTTTAATGTTTTTTATCTGCCGGACAACGCCGATTCCTTTGACCTTTCGCAATACGACTATGTCGCCGACGCGGTCGATACGGTCAAGGCAAAGCTTGAGCTTGCCGTAAGAGCAAAGGCGGCGGGAGTGCCGATAATTTCCGCAATGGGAGCCGGCAATAAGCTTGATCCGTGCGCATTTAAAGTCGCGGATATATCAAAAACCTCGACCTGCCCGCTTGCAAAGGTCATGCGCCGCGAGCTGAGAGCAAGAGGAATAAATCACCTTAAGGTGGTGTACAGCGAGGAAGCGGCACACGAGCCGCACCGCCTTGACGAATCCGAGATCACCTCACCCGGTAAGCGTACCGTTCCCGGCAGCATCTCGTTTGTGCCGTCCGTTGTCGGTCTAATAATGGCGGGCGAGATCATAAAGGATATCACAAAATAACTATCATCATTATAACCGCAACCGCGCAATAAATCAAGTACCAAACGGCGAAAAAACAAAGCCGTACAATAAAATTAAGGTCGAAAGGACGCGCCCGGAGCCGCATATCCGCTGCCGGGGGCATAATATAAAGCAGAAGATGAAACACGTTGATATATATACCGACGGAGCCTGCCGAGGCAATCCCGGCAGAGGCGGGTGGGGCGCCATTCTCGTCTATAACGGAACGGAAAAGGAAATGTCCGGCGGCGAAAAAATGACGACAAACAACCGCATGGAGCTGACCGCCGCAATCGAGGCACTGTCTGCTCTCAAGGAGCCCTGCGACGTAATGCTTTGCTCGGATTCCACCTATCTTGTCAATGCCGTAAATAAGGGCTGGCTTGAATCCTGGAAAAAGAAGGGCTTCAAAAAGACATCCACTACGCAGGTCCCCAATACCGACCTTTGGATAAAGCTTGACCGACAGCTTGCAAGGCATAAGATCGAGCTTGTCTGGGTGAGAGGGCATGACGGTCATGAGTACAACGAAAGATGTGACAGGCTTGCGACTGCCTTTGCCGATTCTTTGTGAATTGCGAAAAAATATAATATGAAATATGGTAAACATCATAGTACAGGAGAATCCGATAAATGCCGGAGCTTATAACAGCTATAACAGCTATCGCAGCGGAAAAGAAAATAAAGCCGACCGTGCTCGCCGTAGTCGGACCGACGGCGTCGGGCAAGACCGCACTTTCGGCGGCACTTGCCAAAAGGCTTGACGGTGAAATAATTTCCTGCGATTCAATGCAGATATATAAACGTATGGATATAGGCACCGCAAAGCCGACAGCCGAGGAAATGCAGGGAATACCCCATTATATGATAGATATTGCGGAGCCCGAGAACGAATTTTCCTCAGCCGATTTTGCAACACTTGCCGCAGAGCATATAAACGATATATCATCGCGCGGTAAGCTGCCGATAATATGCGGCGGAACGGGACTTTATCTTGATACGCTTCTGCGCGGAGATACCGAGGACGGCGGCGGAGCAGATTCCGAATACCGTGCATATATGACCGCACTTGCCGCAGAAAAGGGCGCGGACTATGTTTATTCGATGCTTTGTGAAAAAGACCCGGAATCCGCCGAAGCCATACACCCGAATAACGTCAAAAGGGTTATCCGCGCTCTTGAGGTCTATCATGTGACCGGAAGAAAAAAGAGCGAGCTTGACAGACTTTCAAAGCAAAAGGAAAGCCCATATGATGCCTGTATTATAGGAATAAGATACGCCGACAGGCAAAAACTTTATGACCGCATCGACCGCCGCGTGGATATAATGATATCCGAGGGGCTTGAGAACGAGGTCAGAACGCTTGACCGCGACGGTATATTCGAAAAAAGCAGAACCGCCTGCCAGGCGATAGGATACAAAGAGATGCTTGGCTTTGTGAGAGGTGAAATACCGCTCGATATCTGTGTGGACGAGCTTAAAAGAGCCACGCGAAGATATGCAAAGCGCCAGATGACATGGTTCGGCTCACACGGAAATGTCAGATGGATAGACGCCGACACACCCATGGACGACGGCAGGGACAAAACATTTGAAGATATTGTAAACATTGCCGAAAAACTATTTTCAGAATACGGATACTGTGATATAATTTAATTTGAATATCTGTCGGCAGCTGATAGCCGATGGCGGAAAATTGCGTATGGCGCAGGAAGGTAAAACGAAATGTCGGATATAAACAGGACAAAAATCAGACTTCCGCAGAAGGCGGTCAAGGCTTTCCTTGCGGCGGCTTCCGTTGTGACCGTATTGCTCGTATGCGCATACCTGTGTTATCATTCAATATCCGTGTTTGATACGGTCTATATGACCGGCATCGTAAAAAACGGCAGAGCCGAGGAAAAAATCGAGCTTGAAGGTGCCGTTTTCCGCGACGACTATCTGATCGTATCGTCTGACGGAGAAATAAAATATCTGCGGCGGAACGGCGAGCACGTCGGAAAGGATACCGAGACAGCCCGCGTTTATACCGATATGTCAGCTGACGGAAACGATAATACTGCCATCGCGGAAAAAATGCGTGAGCTTGAATGCCGCATAGAATATCTTAACGAGTGCCTTGACGTGGGACACGCTACCTATTATACCGCCTCCGTGGCGGCAAAAAGCGCATATACCGATCTTCTTTCGTATATGGCGCGTGCAGGCGGAAAACCGAAGGAAGCCATGGACGCGTACGACAGACTTTCTCTTGAACTGAATAAATTCAACGTGGTCAGAAACGGAAAGACAGGCAGAGAAGAAATAACCAAAGCGATAGATTCGCTCAAAACGGAATATGACAGACTTTCAGAGAGCTATCACGGCAGCTTTGTAAGCGTCATAGCCGATAAAAGCGGCTGGTTTTTCGATAAAGCCGCAGTCGACGGTTACGAAAGCATTTTCACAACCGGAACGCTGAAGTCGGTGAATGCCGCCTCGCTTCGGAATATGATGCGGTCGGAGCCCGCGCGGGTGCCTGTCGGAACGGTCGGAAAAATGACATATACTTACAGCTGGTATCTTGCCGTGCCTGCCGATACCGAGACCTGCCGCAGACTTGAACCGGGCAGGGAGTATAAGATAACCTTTGAGGACGGCAGAGAGCTGTCACTTACACTTGAAAGAGTTGCCGCGGTTATGAACGGCGAGGGCGTTCTCGTGTTCAGATGCGATATAATGCCGGAGAATTTTGATTATAAAAGAGCGCAGAAGATAAGCCTTACGGTCGAAGAATACGAGGGCTATTCGGTTCCTACATCCGCCGTGCATACGGTTGACGGAGTGACGGGAGTATATGTACTCAGCGGCGGTAAGCTTTCTTTCAGACGCGCCGATATACTTTCCGAGCAGAACGGTGTCTGCATTATAGCAAAAGAGCCGCCGAAGGCGCCGGAAACGGAGACGGAAACCGGGACGGGGACAGAAGCCACGGGCGAAACAGGCAGCCCCGAGTCCTCCTCCGATACCATTGCCGATACAGCCGACGTAACGTCTGCCGAAAAAGGCGGCGACGGTCCCGGATATCCGAAGCTCAACGATATCATAATCATTTCCGGCGACGGACTTTACGACGGTAAGGTTATAGGCTGATCAATTTTTATAATAAAAACGGATATATTGATAAATATGGAAAACATTACGGGAAAAACCGATTACGGATATATTGATAGAAATATCTCCGAGGTTCGCGCGGAGATAAAAAGCGCGGCGGAGGCATCGGGGAGACGGAGCGGGGATATCACCTTTCTTGCGGCGGTAAAAACTGCCGATACCGATGAAATAAATTATATCCATAACGTACTCGGTATAAACGATATCGGCGAGAACCGCGTTCAGCAGCTTATGTCGAGATACGGGCAGCTTGATAAAGACAACCTGCGGATACATTTTATCGGCAAGCTTCAGAGAAACAAGGTCAAATATATAATAGATAAGGTGTATATGATACACTCGGTGGATACACAAGGACTTGCGGATGAGATATCTTCAAGAGCCCTGAAATGCGGCAGAAAAATGAAGGTGCTTGTCGAGGTCAATATAGGCAGGGAGCCGGATAAGAGCGGCGCTATGCCGGAAAACGTCGGAGAGCTCGCGGAGTACGTCGCGGGACTTGATGGACTTGAGCTATGCGGCTTTATGACCATGGCTCCCGTATGCGAAAACGACGGGGAATACCGCATCTATTTCAGCCGCATGAGAGAGCTTGCATACGATATATGGCATAATACACTCGGCAGAGACGGCAGACCGATGCTTTCCATGGGAATGTCCGGAAGCTTCCGCGCGGCGGTCTCCGAGGGAGCGGATATCGTGCGCATAGGCAGACGGTTGTTCGCAAAGGGCAGCTGAAGACTGTCACTTTATGCAGGCAATTGCCCGGAACAGACCGATAAGCCGATTGGCTGAAAATATATTATTTTTGAGATATAAAACACAAAACAATCCGGAATTAAAATAAATACCGTAAAACTATTGGAAGCGAGGATAGTCAAATGAAAAAAAGCGATATGTCGTTTGGTGATTTGTTAAAAAGCCTTTGGGGAAAGAAAGAAACAAACGTGCCGCAGGACACAACAGACGAAATTGACGCGGATTACTACCGCGGCTCATATAATACGGTCAAGCCGTCGGAGAACGATGCACCTGTCTCTGCACAGACTCCGGCTCAGACCGCAGCGTCGGGAAAATCAGAGCCGGTCTCGGCAACAAAAGCCGATACCGATGATTTTGATTTCGTGGATGAGGACGAGAGCCGGGAGATCTGCGAGGTCAAGCCTTCGGGCGTGAAGACGCATACTACCGCAAGATCCGATAACGAAGACAACGGCGGATTTGTGTTTGCCGACGATGATGACGAAATCGATGATGAAAAGACGGCAGAGATAAGCTTTATTGACAATACTACGCTTGACGATCTGACCGCTATCGCCGATTCCATAATTGACGGTCATATCACGGTCGTGGATATAAGCGAAACGTCACATGAAGATAAGGTGCGCATATTCGATTTCATTTCCGGCGTTGTATATGCGGTCGGAGGAGAAATGAAAAAGATACGCGAGGGTACCTGCGTGGTCGTTCTGCCCGAGGGACTTGATATGGACGATTTCAAGGCGGCTCTTGCCGCACTCAAAAATAACTGACCGCAACGGCAGGACAGAATAAAAATACATCCGATCTCAAGGAGAGCAAATATGCTTGTAATGATCTTGCTCATTATCGCATTTATATATCTTGATCAGCTGTCAAAATATCTCGCGGTGATATATCTCAAGGGCGGGGAATCGTTTCCGATAATAAAAAATGTCCTGCACCTGACATACGTCGAAAATGAAGGCGCGGCATTCGGAATGCTTAAGGACCATCGCTGGATATTCATGATAATATCAAGTGTTGCTATTATCGGACTGTTTGTCTACCTTGTAAAAAACCATAAAGCCAGCCGCCTCCAGAACGTGGCGCTGACAATGATAATTGCCGGCGGCATAGGAAATATGATAGACAGAGTAGTACTCGGATACGTCGTCGATTTTATCGACTTCACGCTGATAAACTTCGCAATATTCAACGTTGCCGATTCATTTGTTTGCGTTGGCGTCGGATTGCTCATAATATATCTTCTCATGACGCTGAAAAGAGAGCATGACGCGGAAAAGGCGTCAAAGTCTGCGGAAACCGGAACACCGGCAGCCGATAACCCGTCAGCCGGAGCTACGGTAAGCGGAGAGTCGAAAGCCGATATACCGACAGAAGACGGACAGCCGCAAAAGAAGGAAACAGACAAAGAAAAAGAACAAGAATAAGAATAAGGAATATATAAACAGATAACATTCGGCAGACAGAAGACAGAAAAGCAGATAAACAAAAATTTCCGTATGTGAGGGAAAAATGAACCGGGAAGAAGAATTTGAGCTGTGCGACGGCGGCAGTCGGACGGAAATAACCGTAGATAGCGCCGACAAGGGCAAACGCATCGACGTGCTGATATCCGAAAAAGAAAATATCACACGCTCCGCCGCGGCAAGACTCATAGAAAACGGCAACGTCAGAATAGCAACCGTCGGTTGCAACGTAAAAGACGGAAAAGTACCGGCAAAAAATCTGAAGCCCTCCACAGGAGATGTCATAACGATAGATTATCCTCCGCCCGTGCCTTCGGAAGCCGTGCCGGAGGATATTTCTTTGGACGTCGTTTACGAGGACGACGATATCATAGTGATAAACAAACCGTCGGGAATGGTGGTTCACCCTGCGGCGGGAAATTACAGCGGAACACTTGTAAATGCACTGCTTTACAGGCTCGGCGATTCGCTTTCGGGTATCGGCGGAGTCGTGAGACCGGGCATAGTACACAGAATAGATAAGGACACGAGCGGTTTGCTCGTCGTTGCAAAAAACGATGCGGCGCATATATCGCTTGCAGAACAGCTGAAAACACACACGGTCAGCAGAATATACTACGCAATAGTTACCGGAAATCTTAAGGAGGACAATGGCACGGTCGACGCACCCGTCGGCAGACACCCCACAGACCGCAAGAAAATGGCAGTTTTTCAGAACGGCGACAGCCGCGCAAAGCCGGCTGTCACACACTATACAGTACTTGAGAGATACCGTGGCTTTTGCTATGTAAAATGCGAACTTGAAACGGGAAGAACGCATCAGATCCGCGTGCATATGGCAAGCCTTGGACATCCCCTGCTCGGCGACGAGGTCTACGGCGGCGATAAAAGTAAATTCTTTGCCTGCAACCGTGATATAATACACGGGCAATGCCTGCACGCGGGAAAGCTTAAGCTCGTCCATCCGCGCACGGGTAAGCCGATGGAGTTTGAATGTCCGCTACCGCCCGAGATGGAAAAGGTGCTTGAAAAGCTAAAACGTCTTGAAGTCTGAATATTCAGACGGACAGCCCGAAAGACAAATTCCCGAAGAAAGTCAAAGAAAAGAGAAAGAAAAAATAAAATGGTCAGAACTATTAAAGCCTGTGATTGTATTATAGTCAGCGATATCGACGGTACATTTCTGGGAAAAGACAGCCGCATAGTAGAAAGAAATATCCGTGCGATAAAAAAGCTTGAAGAACTCGGCGGGCGTTTTACCTTTGCGACCGGCAGAACAAACGCAAATATCCTTCCGGTCATACCGATGGCGGCAGAGATAGCAAACGTGCCGGCTGTTATGGCAAACGGCGCGTATCTTTACGATTTTTCTTCCGGACACGTGGTCTCGCCGTCATATATGGATTATGATGTGACCTGCCGTATCGCCGCGTATGTGAGAGAAAATCATCCCGGTATAGGCTTCAGACTTTCGACACCGGATATGTTTTATATAGAGAAGCTTGAGGGTCCGATAGCGCGCGATATGTCAAGAGTGCCTCCCGAAAAATATGTTATACTTCCCGCGGAGGAATGGAAGCGCGACGGTTGGGTAAAGCTTGTTTTCCGCGGTGACGCAGATACGCTTGACAGAATAAGAATTGAGATCAGGGAAAATTTCGGCGACGTTCTCGAAGCCTGCAAATCAAACGCAAGATATCTTGAATATCAGAACGCCGGCTGCTCAAAAGCAACGGCACTTGACAGACTGCGGAAATACTGCGACGCAGGAAGAAACGGCGGCGGAAGGCTGACCGTAATAGCCTGCGGCGATTTTGAAAACGATTACGATATGCTAAAGAGCGCAGACATTGCCGTTTGCCCTTCAAACGCACTCGAAAGCGTAAAGAGGATATGCGATTTCTGCCTTTGCGATCACGACGAGGGTCTTATTGCCGATATCGCGGAAAAAATACTCGGAATTGACGGGATCTGACAGGAATTATATTTGATCTGTGAGAAATATCAGGCGGAAGACGGTATATCTTCCGCTTTTTGCTTTAAATTTAATTTTAATTTATAAAATTCCGTAATTTCTGTCCCTTTTTTTCGATGAAAACAGTATTATATTATGAAGATCTTCAAAAACAGGTAAAGCAAAAATAAGAAAAGGAGCGACGCCGAGGTGAGCATTCAGAACAAACCGGAAAGAATACACATGACAGCAGCCGAAGATGCGTCAGCCATAGCTTCGGCACTTGCCGAAATATCCGACGGCAACACACACGCCGTGACGGCAATATATGAGCGTATGGGCAGACAGATACTTTCACTTGGCAGAGCTGTAACCGGTTCGCAGTCGTCGGGAGAGGACGTCCTTCAGGAGACCATACTTAAGATAATCGAAAATATTCACACATATCGTAAGGGCGGCAATGCAAAGGCGTGGATCATGGCAATTGCGAGAAATGCGGCGATCGATATGAAAAGCCGCTCCTCAAGGCTCGGAACGGATTCGGACATCGACAGATCTGAGCTTGAGGGCAGCAGGGAATATGATTTTTCGTCAACAAAGCAAAGCGAAATCATGGATGTCATGTCGGCACTTTCCCGACTTGACGATACCGACCGCGAAATAGTCGTAATGAAAGCTATGTCCGGGCTTAAGCATAAGGATATAGCAAAGCTCATCGGGATCACTGTGGATGCGTCAAAAAAGCGTTACAGACGCGCTCTTGAAAAGCTGAGGACACTTATCTGAAGCTAAACACCTGAAACTACGCAACTCCGAAAATTCGTAACTTCACAACCTCGTAAGAAAGGAAGCTTTCGACAAACGGAAGCTATGGTTATAAAACGGAAAAAATGGAAAAAATGAAAGCAGAAAAACCACGGAAAAGCATAAAAGAAACAGAAAAAGCTATCAAAGAATATTGCGACAGTATCGCATTGCCCGAAATGCCTGATATTCCGCAGGGCAAAACGGTATATCTGTCTGATGAAGACCCGAACGCAAATAAACATCAGGCAGTCAAAAGGAGCAGAGGCATAAGGAGACCCGTAAACGGCAAATATATAGCTTTTGCCGCTTGCTTTGTACTTGCACTTGCCGTGACAGCCGTCGCGGGAATATTTGCGGGTATAAACGGAAATGTAAACGGGAATTCAGACGGCGTGGTAAAGCTGCCCGAGGATTTCACAATACCCGCAAATGAGATCGTAGCAGCTCCGGTGATCATTTCGGACGGAAGCAAATATACGTTTTTCCTTCCGGAGTCTGACGGCAGCTGCCTTGCCGTGAGCGAGCCGTGCAGCGGTCTGCGCGTCGACGGAAAAGGATTTGTTACACTTTTACTTTCAAAATGCGGTATTGACGACGTAAGCGTAAAAAAATATGAAAAGAAAACCGTTAAGGGAGAGGAAACCGACAACGGCGACGGGACGATAACAAAGGTTGCGGACATCACAACAGTGACAATAAACCTTGACGGCAGACCCGAGAATATGCCGAACGAGCTGACCTTTAAATGCCTTGTAAATGCCGTGTTGAATTACGACAGCGCGCAAAAGGTCATATTGTATTTTGGCGGCGAGCCCGTAAAGCTTGACGGAAAAAGTCCCAAGGACGGCTTCGGAAGCTTCGGACTTAAAATAAAAGAACCCGAAAAAATTCCGGCAGAGAATCCGGAGCTGATGGTGTCTCTGACCGTTCGCATCGTCGACAAAAACGGTATGCCCGTCAGTGGCATAAGCGTCTGCCTTGAATATCTGTTAGGCGAAGAGGGACACTATATGCCTGGCTACGCGTCGACAGGCTCGGACGGTACGGTGACAAGAAAAGCTCACCCTGCGGCAACTTACAGGGTGTATGCAAGACTTCTTTCCTGTATGTCCTACACACCTTCGATAAAAAGCCGTGTAATATTCGAGCAGACAAAAACGGTCACACTTGACGGCGCAGCCGAGGTCACCTTTGTGTGGGACGAGAGTGAAATGATCCGCCTTTACGGACCCGAAAAGAGCCTTAAGATAAAGGTCGTTGATAAAAAGGGAAATGTACTGCCCGATATCTTCGTAAGTATGTACACAGAAACGGGCGGTCAGTTCATACTCGGATATACCGATAAGTATGGTATTGCCACATGGTATGACAATACCGACGGAAAATATTACGTTACACTTTATCCGATATCGTATCGGGACGGTATGGAGATCATAGGAAAGTCGGTATTGTATAAAATAACCCTGCCGCGTGAGGGTGATACGCTTACTCTCGTTTACGACGAAAAGCTCGGCGAAAGGGATGAATCAACAATGCCGACAGTCCCGGAATTGTTGCCGATGCCGTAACTTATAATAAAAAGGCTGTCGTACACCAAAGCACGACAGCCTTTTTGTATTAAATCCGAGTATCGGAAGCCGGGTATCCGGTATCTGTCCGACCTGAATTTTTTAATCTTTAACGCTTTCAGAGATTTCTTGTTGCCACGAAGTCAACACCCGTGCCGCACACGTTTTCAATGACAACATCTCCGACGTGTACCGGAGCTTGAAGCTCAACACTGTCGAGCGTCTTCATAGCTTCAAATATCAGTGACTTGGGTATGGGCGCTGCGGTCTTGACCGGGCAACGCGCATAAAGTCCGCCGGTGACCTTAACCGTCGAGGTAATAACTCTCGTCGGGCTGACAAGCTCGTCGCGACCGTAATCCGCACCCTTTTCACAACCGTTTCCCGAAACTTTATAATTGTTTTCTTCATCGACCCTGAGGTGACAGCCCTTCGGACACATGATGCAAATAAGCTCTTTCATTATAGTGAATTCCTTTCTGCCATGATAATATATCATTCGGCATCGGCAACCGCGATCTCCATCGTGTCGCCGCATTTGTCCAGCAGTACCTTCGGTATGACTATCTTTTCCATCTCACCGGGAGCCATATGCTCGCGCCTGAACTCCGCAATTACATTTTCGCCGGAGGTTACCCTGATGACCGATCTGCCTCTGACCTTGTTTGTACGGAAGAATATCTCCGCCGCCTTGCCGACGTTATCCGGTCTTATCTTCTGCGGAACCGTGTAGTTGACGCCGGGAAGATTTCTGACTTCGATAACCCTGCCCGAAACCGATTTGCCCTGCGAAAATTCTGCTGCAGCCTTTCCGGCACGCATACTCTCTCCGGTCACAAAGTCCACAAGATCGTGTACATGAACGACATTTCCGGACGCAAATATTCCGTCGACAGATGTCATCATATTTTCATATACGACCGCGCCGTTTGTGCGGCGGTCGATCTCTATCCCTGCTTTCTTGGTCAGCTCATTCTCGGGAACAAGACCGACCGAGAGAAGAACCGTGTCACATTCGAATTCGATCTCCGTGCCGGGTATGGGCGTAAAGCCGTCTACCTTACTTATAACGACCTTTTCCACTCTTTCCTTGCCTATAATGTTTGTTATGGTGTGTGAAAGGTAGAGCGGGATGTCATAGTCGTTGAGGCACTGTACGATATTGCGGTTAAGACCGTTTGAGTACGGGCAAAGCTCAACGACCGCGAGCACCTTTGCACCCTCAAGAGTCATACGTCTCGCCATGATAAGCCCGATGTCACCCGAGCCGAGAATAACGACCTTTTTGCCGGGCATATAGCCCTCCATGTTTACATACCTCTGTGCAGTGCCGGCTGTGAGAATGCCGGCAGGACGGTCGCCCGGAATGGCTATGGCGCCTCTTGTGCGCTCGCGACAGCCCATGCAGAGCACTATCGCGCCTGCCTTGATGGTCATGTAGCCGTCCTTTGAGTTTACGCAGTGTATCTCGCGGTCGGGCGTTATGTCAAGCACCATGGTGTCGACCATGACGTCGGTCTGCGTTTCACTGACCATATCGGCAAATCTTCCCGCATATTCGGGACCTGTGAGCTGTTCCTTGAAATAATGAAGTCCAAAGCCGTTGTGAACGCACTGATTGAGTATGCCGCCGACCTCTTTGTCGCGTTCGATGACAAGTACGCTCTTTGCACCGTTGCCGCAGGCGGAATATGCGGCTGCAAGTCCGGCAGGTCCGCCGCCGATAACGACAACGTCGTATTTTTTATCTGTCGTATGTGCTTTTTTTCTGCAAGCCATCAGGAATTTACCTCCTTTGTACGTCCGACAAGAATGTATGAACCGTCCTCGTCCATAAGAATATCGATCGGAGATACGCCAAGCTCTCTTGCGAGTATCTCATGAACTCTCGGCGAACAGAAGCCGCCCTGGCAACGTCCCATGCCCGCATTGCAGCGGCGCTTGATAGCGTCGATCGAGCGGGGAACTATCGGACGGTGAATGGCGTCGACTATCTCGCCTTCGGTAACCGTCTCGCAACGGCAGATGATTCTTCCGTAAAGAGGCTTTTCTTTTACGATTGCGCGCTTTTCGTCAGCCGAAAGATGACGGAAACGGGTAACGTGTCTTTCATCACAGTATTCCGCTTTTGCCTTCAATTCAAGACCGCTCTTTTCAAGAAGTGAGACCGCCTCCTTCGCAATGGCGGGAGCCGCGGAAAGTCCGGGGGATTTTATACCTGCCAGCGCTATGAAGCCGCGGCAGCAGTCAAGCTCTTTTATGTAAAATTCGTCGAACTGTGTGTTCGGGCGAACGCCCGCATATTCGTGTATGGTTTCTCTGTAATTTATCGAGGGAACCGAACGCAGTCCTGCGGGCTTAAGGTTTCCGAGCGTTTTGGGATCGGTACCGACCGTGTCTCCGTCGGGAACCTCAAATGCGTCGGGACCTACTATAAGGTTTCCGTGGACTGTCGGAGAAACGAGAATACCTTTTCCGAGTTCGCTCGGGCAGGTGAAAATGACCGAATTGACCTTTGCACCCTCAACCTTGTCAAGAACATAATACTGACCGCACATATTCTTGGCTTCAAGCGTTGTGTCGCCTACCATTGCATTGATTGCAGGCGCGTAGCAACCGGCGGCGTTGATTATGTATTTCGCCCTGAACTCCGCCCTGTCTGTGACAACTCTGAAGGTTCCGTCTTCCTTTTCGATGCTTTTGACCTTGTTGTCAAGGAAAAGCGCGACACCGTTCCTGACCGCAACCTCAGCCATTGCAAGCGCATAATCCCACGGATTGACTATTGCCGAATCGGGGGAATAAAGCGCACCCTTGATCTCGGGATTAAGTGCCGGCTCAAGAGCCAATGCCTCGTCGCGCGTGAGTATTTCAACGTTTACGCCGTTTTCCTTGCCCTGCCTGTAAAGCAGCTCGACTCTTTCCATATCCTTGTCATCAAAGGCGATAACAAACGAAGGAATCTCGCGGCGCTCAACGTCAAGCTTGGCACAAATTTCCTTTGCAAGCCTTATACCCTCAACATTGAGTCTTGCCATAAGCGTTCCCGGTTTGGGGTCGAAGCCGGCATGAAGTATGGCACTGTTGGCTTTGGTCGCACCGTTGGCAACGTCGTTGTATCTTTCAACGACGCAGACGGAGAGATCATACTTTGACAGCTCGTAGGCAGCGGCAGCACCGGTGATACCGCATCCTACTATCAATACGTCATACATCCGTATTTTCTCCTTAAAACTTAAAAATAATAAATTAAAATCTGAAATATATCGGTTTGTCCGGGTTTCGGCCGTTATCACGGCTTATGCGGACATTTTCATAACCGATGGTTCCGCAGCGGAGTCATCCGCAACGGAGTCATCCGTAACGGAGTCATCCGTTTTTCTTCGGTGTCCGCAAACAAAGTCACGGCTCACCACTTTATTCTGTATTTACATTTTACCACATTATTAATTTTTGTCAAGGAAGCATAACGGATTTTTTCCGTTTTTTCATGGATTTTTGTAGCGGTCAAAAGTAAATATTTATCGGTTAATTGTTATCCCTTTATCAGTTGAAGGATATGTGACAAATTTGGTCAAAAACGGCTTATAATGACAGAGATTTTGAAAGAAAATCGGGGCTGGGTATATTATTGTACGAACATATGCTCATCGATACACGTTTAACAATGTTATTTTCACATAAGTAAACCACGGATTTTGACGGAAAACAAAATGATTCTTTCAGAATACGTCAAAAGCTTCACAGAAATTTATGCCGTATCGCCAAATCAAAATATAAAAAAATGTCTTATTTGATCGTATGAGATGATTGCCTTGTCAACTCGGGCGGTACAGCTGTGCAGTAAATAAAATGTCCCGGAACGTGAGGTGTCGGAAAGCCGGGATCTGCCGCCACATAAAATCACCGATTGCCCGCCCCGCTTATTGACAAAAAAAACAATGTGATATATAATAAATATATCATACTTCGTATGAGCTTTGAAACTTGAAAGGAAAATACATAATGCCAAAATATACAATAGGACTTGACTTCGGTACACTTTCGGGACGTGCGGTTCTCGTCGATGTAAAGAACGGACACGAGATAGCCGATTCGGCTATGGATTACCCGCACGCAGTGATCGACGAATATCTTCCCGGAAGCAACAAAAGACTTCCGCAGAATACCGCGCTTCAGCATCCGAAGGATTACGTTGATGTGCTTAAGTTTATAATCAGAGATGTGCTTGCCAAGTCTGGCGTCAGCCGCGAAGACGTTATAGGTGTCAGCGTTGACTTCACGACCTGCACTATTCTTCCGGTAAGACGCGACGCAACGCCGCTTTGCTTTGAAGAAAAATACAAAAACGAGTTTCACGCATATTGCAAGCTCTGGAAGCATCATTCGGCACAGCCGTATGCGGACAAAATGACAAGGATAGCCGAGGAGCGCGGAGAGGAATGGCTTTGCAGATACGGCGGAAAGATCTCAAGCGAATGGATGTTCCCGAAGATCTGGCAGATACTCGATGAGGCTCCGGAGATATACAATGACTGCGACTGTATAATAGAAGCGGGCGACTGGCTCACTTGGCTTCTTACGGGGCGTTATGCAAAATCCTATGCCTTTGCGGCAGCCAAAGCATTTTATATTCCAGAAATGGGCGGATATCCCTCCGACGATTTCTTTGCGGCGGCAGATGAACGTCTGCGCCATGTTATAAAAGACAAAATGGATGCCCCGATACTCGGTATCTGTGAAAGAGTCGGAACGGTCACAAAAGAGGCAGCCGAAAGCTTCGGACTTTGTGAGGGAACGGTTGTCGGCGTTCCGCATCCGGACGCACACGTCGTCGCCCCCGCACTCGGTCTTGACCGGGTCGGAGACCTCGGAGCCGTTTTCGGTACATCGTCCTGCTATATGCTCATAGGCGACAAGCCCACCGTTGCCAAGGGTACCTGCGGAACACAGAACGAGATACTTCTGCCGGGCTTCTACGGATACGAATCGGGGCTTTGTTGTCTCGGCGATCACTTCGCTTGGCTTGTAAACAATCTCGCCCCCGCAGAATATGTCGAAGCGGCAAAAAAAGAGAGAATTCCTCTTATAAAATACATGATAAACAGGCTTGCGAAAAAGAAACCCGGTGAAACCGGACTTGTCGCGCTTGATTGGTGGAACGGCAACAGATGCGTGCTTGTCGACGGCGACCTTTCGGGTCTTATCATAGGCATGGATCTGCGCACCCGCTCTGAGGACATTCTTCGCGCACTTATAGAGGCGACCGCCTTCGGAACCAAAATGATTATAGATACATATAAAGAGAGCGATATTCCCGTGGGAAGAATAATTGCCTGCGGCGGTATTGCACGCAAGGATCCGTTTACCATGCAGCTTTTTGCCGATGTGCTGAATGTTGAAATAGGCATTGCGGGCTCTTCACAGATACCCGCGCTTGCAAGCGCCATATTCGCCGCGGTTGCAGCCGGTAGTAAGGCGGGCGGATACGACGATATATTTACGGCGTCCGGATATATGAACAACGTCAGCGATATCAGATATGTTCCGGATCCCGAGGCTCACAGGGTATATATGAAGCTTTACGACGAATACAAAATACTTCACGATTACTTCGGCAGAGGCGAAAACAACGTAATGAAGCGTCTGCGCGCAATAAAAGCGGAGAGCGAGCGCGACTGATTTCCGTGGTCGCAGACCGCACGACCTGCGCGGAGGTCGACCGCAGAACATAAGAATTCCAAGGAGGCACTATGGCAAATTCCAAGGCTAAAAGAATAACGGGGCTTGTATTCAAGCTGATAGCCGGTCTCATTATAATCAGCGTCAATGCCGTGCTTTTCTGGCGTATGTGCGCGATAAACCATACCCCGGACGATATCAAGGCTCTTATAGTGGATCAGAAGCTGATAAACGAATATCAAAAGAACGGTGAAAAGACCGAAATGTTTTTCCAATATCAGGACGACTTTACCACAGCAGAGCGCAATTACGGATACTTCTCCATAACGGAATTTGTCTTTATCCCCGCAACCGAACAGCTTCAGATTGTCGTAAGATACAATAACAGTACGCTCGAAGCGGTGAAAAAGGACTACGGACTGTCCGAAGCGCCTCCGAGAGAGGCGGGAATATTCGATGTTACAGTGGTTAAAACAGTCGATTTAACGCCAGACGACAAATCGGATAACGATATAGGCGAGGGACTTTCAAAGGAACGCATAAAGCCGACGGCACATAAGTTTGTCACCTCGGGCATTTACAATTATTGCAGATTCCTGTTTGACGGCGTGACGACCGAGGATGCCGAGGGAATATTCGTCGATTTCTATTACAAGGACGACGTGGATTACGAGAAGCTCTCATACGGTACGCTCTGCGTGTACAGCTATAACAAGACCAACGTCCCGTGTACGATGAATTCTCAAACAAAGCGTGCCATAGAAAATATACTCAAAAAATAAAGCCGTTTCCGGCCGTTAACAGACATATTATAAAATAAAAAAAGATCAGACCAACCAAGCCCCGCCTTCCGGCAGGTGCTTCAGCTTGTCTGATCTTTGTTTTTTCTTTTAATGCTTTTTTCTCTGTTTTTGGCTTTGCTTTTTTCGAGCACACTGTCCTTGATTATCCGTATCGTTCCGTAGAATGTATGAAGCGCAAACAAAAGCCCCATGCAAAGTATCAGCCGCATTTTTACAGACCGCAGATTCTGCGTGTACAGTATTACCGCCGACGAAAGAACAAAGCCTCCGATATTCAGAAGCAGTACGGTTATAATTCGTCGGTATATATTGTGTCCGATATTGCCGCTTTTGGATTGTCTTGTCGGCTTTGTTACTTTACTTTTGTTTTTCTGATGCCTTTTCACTGTTATGCCACTTTTCTCCAAATCATAATATATACCAAATCGGGATATATTTATTATACCGAAACGGTATAATTATGTCAATAGCATATTTGAATTATGGGGAAAAATGCAGGAAAAAATGAGATTAAAAGAATTACGAAAGCAAAAGCATATCTCACAGATAAAGCTTGCCATGGATCTTTCGGTCAGCCAGAATACAATAAGCAGATACGAGCAGGGTGAGAGGGAAGCGGGATATGATATGCTTGTGAAAATTGCAGATTATTTCAATGTGTCGGTAGATTATCTTCTCGAACGCACAGATAATCCCGAGATAAACAGATAGCGGTCCGGGAAACACAAAAAAGAGCTGCCGCAATCAAGCGACAGCTCTTTTAATGTATTATATTGTCGGTTTATTTGAGATTATTTAAGAAATTCAAGCGGTATCGAATCAGCCATGTGCGAAGCGCCGGCAAAGCTTGGGTGCAGGTGGTCTCCGCTGTCATATTCGACTTGGATCTGTTTGTGATCGTCCTCGTTCCATACAGCCGCTTCAAAATCCACGACACCGTCGCAGGGAGCCTTTGTGCGTATCCATTCGTTGACTCCGCATCTGATCTCCTCGCGGATCCCGTCGTCATTCATGCAGCGTGGGCAGGGAATGATAGTTGCAAGATATATCTTCATGCCGTGCCTGTGGGCGATCTCGATATATTTTGAAAGACCGCCGGTAAGCTCCTCGACCGTAGGAAGAAATTCCATGGGACAGATCTTACTGTTTACCGCGGGATGGATTATATCATTGATACCGTGAAGCACGATAACTCTGTCGGCGCCCGCTTTGAGAATATCACGTTCAAAACGCTTTACTCCCGCAACGCCGAAATGAGCTTTGAATCTTACATAGTATTCGCGAAGCACTCTGCCGCCGCTGATGCCCTCTCTGATTACCGAGCGGTTGCGGATCCCGAGGTCATAGAGTCTGTGCGCCAGACAGTCGGGCCAGGGCTGAGCCGTGATGGAATCGCCGAAGGCTATGATAGCTTTGCAGTCGTCTGCCGCATCGGTGAGAAAATCTATCGTATTGAGAAATACATAAGGCTCGTTTTCGGCAAGCCCTTCAAAAGGCATAGCCTCTTTGTCGGCGCAGTCGCCCTTTGCGTAGTATTTCTTTATGTAATAACCGTTGTTTGACTGACCGGTCGTGAGCTGCGTAAAGTTAGCAAAATACATACTTACATCAAATTCCTCGCCGGCGTGTACATCAAAATCAATCTCATCGCTTATAACCGTTCCTCCGGGAACCATCACGCATTCGGATCTTCCGCCGAAGGTAACGCGGGTGTTTGTGCTTTCATCGATAAGCTCGCCGCTCTTTCTCTTTGCGAGAAATATTTTTGTGATAACGGCGGTCTCGGTTCCGTATTCATTTGAAAAATGAAGGCGGACCTTTGATGCGTTCATGGTAGGAAATATTACATACCTAAAGGTCGTATCCTTAATATAGTCGGCATAGGTCTGACCGACCGTCGAAATGGCGGCGCCCCATCCGGCAACCCATTTTTTTTCTGACATTGTTTTATTCCTTTGCTTTTGTATTTATTTTGAATTTTTTGTATTTGTTCCGGATGCATATCCGGTAATTCCCATCGGTTATTATATAATCGCCGCCGTATTTTGTCAATAGCTTTTTTAAGGTTTACTTGTCAATCTCCTATAAGCTCAAAGACATAGTAGACCTCGCAGTCTGCCGAACGCGATCTGTGTATCATTCTTGCACCGAGACTCAGTGTGAAGGCTTTGTTTTTGGCTTTGTCATGACAGCGCATTTCTATAACTATACTGTCGGTATCCACCTGCTTTATTACAAATTTTCTTTGGCTCCTTGCGGTAGTGAACGCGGTCCCCGCCTTGCACGGTATCGAGCAGCTCGCATTGAGCGTTTCGGTGTATTCTTCGTCGCCGGTATTTTTCGAATTGTTGCCGATCTTTGAATTTTCTTCTCCGCGCGCGTCCGATGCGTCATTTCTGACTCTTGAAAATTCACTTACCCTGAGTTTCATGATGCTGTGGATTCCTTTCGTGGCTCCCGAAAACCAGTGACGGCGTTGTATTCCGTTCACTCATTTCCGTCTGTACTTACAATTATATCATATATTCTATCACATATTTTCCGGGATTTCAATAACAAACTTTAAACTCTGTATATGTCAAATTGAAAACGATATCCGAAAATGAGCTTACGGAATCGGCACAAGGGGTCGGCACACGGGGCCGGTTTCTTAAGTCTTTATCCTGCCGCGCACCGAAATTTTACGAAAGCACTTGAAAATGAGTTTGTTATATGTTATAATAAATCCGATATTGCATAAATGTATGTGCATTTTTACGATGCGGCAGGATTGCGGAAACGGGAGGTATATTGCAATGAACGAGAGAAACACGCCCCGAAAGGAAAACGTGAACATCAGAATCAAGCTTCTTCGCGACGTAAGCATTCCGCAGTATGCAACGCAGGGCTCCGCCGCGCTTGACCTTCGCGCCGCCTGCGACACCGTAACTATCGCTCCGGGCGAGCGTGCCGTGATACCGACGGGGATAGCCATAGCACCCAAAACCGACGGCGTGGTCGCTGTCGTAGCGGCAAGAAGCGGACTTGCCATAAAACACGGCATTTGTCTCTCAAACGGTATAGGTGTCATCGACTCGGATTACCGCGGCGAGATATGCGTCGGACTTTACAACTCGGGAAGCGAAAGCTTTACGATAAACTGCGGCGACAGAATAGCACAGCTTATGTTTATGCCGGTATTTGCGGCAAATTTCATTCTCAGCGATACACTTGACGGGACCGAACGCGGTACCGGCGGCTTCGGCTCGACGGGCATCAGATAATCGGACGGATATTTTGTAGTCGAAACGATCAAATATAAATACCGAGGTTGATTTTATTATGAAAAAACCGATAAGGATAACGACGGCAATTTTGATTGCCATTATGTGTATTGCTTTGCTGCCGTCGTGCAGTAAAGCGCCGCCGCTTGAAGGCGAGGGCGGAATAAAAGACGAGCTGGTTGCGCTGATTGAGAATTCCTTTGAAATTAACGAGCTGTTTTTCGGCGACGGCTTTGAGACCATGTCCGAGGAGGAAGCATCGGCATACGAAAGCGTTGACGGATATGAGTATGTCTCATATAACTCAGAGTACCATTCGGTAGAGGAAATGAAGATCGCAGCCGAAAAGGTCTATTCGGAGGGATATCTAAAAGCGATATATCAGACGCTTTTTACCGGTTATGCGGATCCCACTGCGGGAATACTGCCCGCGCGTTTTATCGAGGAAAAGGGAATGCTAATGCAGGAAAAGGGAATAGAGGCTCTTTACGAGGGAACGAGAAAATTCGATTATTCCACAATGAAGATAGCCAGACCGAGCAGACGCGACCTTGTGAACATTCAGATAGAAACATGGATAGAGGGCGCAACGCTCCGCGAGACCTCGGAGGATTATAACGACCAGCTTAACGCCATAATAAGCGGTAAAAGATATAAAATCAGACTGACTTTTGTCAATACTGCGGACGGTTGGAGACTTGACTCACCCACATATTGATCGGATTTAATTTTATTTGCATTTTACAATCTTACAGCTGAAATAAAAGGAGTAATAAAAATGAATAATAGAAAAAAAAATAAAAACGTAGCCATACTTTTCAGAATATGCGCCGTTGCACTGCTTGTAGCAGGCGTGCTGTCGCTGGTATCATGTAAAAAAGCAGACGTAAAGGACAATAAAGAGCTTGTCGGATATTGGTGCACCGACGACGCGGCAACCACAGTTGTAGTTTCTTTTTCAAAGCTCAACAGCAAGGAATTTTATATGACCATCATGGATAATACACTTGATATAAAGGCGATAGGAGCAAAATATACCGCCGAGGGCGGATACATCAACTTTGAGGTGACCGCCGAAGAAGCAAAAGCGCTTGGCTCGGATACAACGACCATCTCAATGCCTTATATGATGACCGCAAACGGCAACAAGCTCACTCTCTTATACGGAGACAGAACAGTTAGACTTCAGAGATTCAACTACGACCTTAGTGAGGTCCCGACAGGTAAAGCCGACTGATCCCATAAAATCGGGTATTTACGTCTTTTGACGATTTAAAGGAGAGCTTTTAAAATGATGTATCTTTCAACCTCAACTTCAATAATGGGTTCAATTCCGGGAACCAAAAACCGCTACACTACCGAGCAAAGTCTTGAAGCGATAAAAAAGGCAGGATATGACCATGCCGACGTCAGCCTTTGGAACCTGTGCGGTCATGGAGGACTTATAGATTCCGATGATTGGGAATGCTCTGTCGAAGCTATTGCGGAAAAATCCGCAGAGCTTGGGCTTCCGGTGTATCAGACGCACGGGAATACTCATTCGGGACTTGAATGGGACGACCCCGCTTTTCCGGATCACGATTATATCGATATGACGAATATGCGTTGCCTTAAAGCCACAAAAATGCTCGGCGCGCATTGGATGGTAATGCACCCGTATAATCTGCCGCACGAAAAGCTTTACAGCCGAGCACGCGGACTTGAGGTCAACCTTGAGAAATTCGCGCCTTTCATCGAGGAGGCAAAACGCCTCGGCATAGGAATTGCAATTGAAAATATGGTGGATTTTTCGCGCCGCCGCAGAAGATATTGCGGAGGAGATATATTTGAGCTTATCGAGCTTGTCGATACGATAGGCGATCCCGCCGTCGGTATCTGCTACGATACGGGACACGCCAATGAGTCGGGCATGGACACCGCAGAGGGAATACGGGCGGCGGGCAAACGCATAAAATGCCTGCATATAAACGATAACCGCGGCGTGAACGACGAGCATATCGTACCTTATTTCGGCACGATAAAATGGGCTGATACCGTCCATGCACTTAAAGAAATCGGATATGAGGGCGATTTTGCATACGAGATCGGCTCAAAGAATATTCCCGCGGAATGCCGTGAGGAGTGGCTTAAATATACCGCAGAGCTCGGCAGAAAGCTTATGGCACTCTGAAAAATATAATTTTAAATTTAAAATACAAAAAATATAAGCGGAGCAACCGGAGCATCAATGCACGGAGCTCCGCTTTTTGTATTATATTTTATATTCAGATCGTTTCGCAAGTCCGGATTTCCCACAAACAAATTGAATGACAACCAAATGATGTTCGCACTGAACCTCGCGGCTGTTCGCTATGGCTTAAAATTTTCACTGTCCCATTTCGATTTAAGCACAGCGAAACTGTGCATCAAACTGGCGGGTGGGATACGATGTCGGAAATTTCAGCATACATCTTAAAATACCAATATCCGAAAAAGAAAACAGACATCTACGCAGAAATACAAAGCCAAAGCCCTTGACTTTAACGCCTCTGTATTGTATAATTAAACAGAATAATCCGCACCCACGGCTGAACGCCGAAAGCGGATATTCAAACCTAACATTATTAATTGTCTGAGATAATTATTTGAAAGGAACATATAAACTATGGAACAGTCAAAACTCAATGGACTGAAAACCTTCGCGGCGCAGATTCGTCTCGGCGCACTCGAAGGCGTTCATGCCGCCGCTTCGGGACACCCTGGCGGATCGCTTTCAATAGCGGACATCCTCGCTTATCTTTATACAGATGAGCTTAATATCCGTCCGTCAGACCCTAAATGGGCTGACAGAGACAGACTCGTGCTCTCAAAAGGACATACGGCTCCGGCACTCTATGCCGCTCTGGCTCTCAAAGGCTATTTCCCCGTTGAAGAACTCAAAAAGCTCCGTCAGGTGGATTCCTTCCTGCAGGGTCACCCCGATATGAAACATACTCCCGGCATAGATATGACAACAGGCTCGCTCGGTCTCGGTATCTCCGCTGCCTGCGGAATGGCACTCGCCGCTAAAATAGACGGCAAGGACTACCGCACATACGCTATCGTCGGTGACGGCGAGAGCGAAGAGGGTCAGGTTTGGGAGGCTGCAATGTTCGCCGCTCACTATAAGCTTGATAACTTCTGCCTTATCGTTGACTGGAACGGTCTTCAGATCGACGGTCCGGTAACCGAGGTAATGAATCCTACCCCCCACGACAAAAAGCTTGAAGCCTTCGGCTTTAACGTAATCTCGATCGACGGTCATAACTTCGAGGAAATTGAGGCAGCCTTCAAAGCAGCAAGAGCCTGCAAGGGCAAACCTACCGCTATCATCGCAAAGACCGTCAAAGGTAAGGGCGTTTCATTTATGGAAAACCAGGTCGGCTGGCACGGAAACGCTCCCAAGGATGACCAGTACAAACAGGCTGTAAGCGAAATTATGGAATCTTTGCCCGGCTTCTGCTGCTGCAGCTGGGGCGGATGCAATATTGATAACGGAGGTAAGGAATAATGGCTGATAAGATTGCTACAAGAGAAGCGTACGGAAATGCGCTTGCTGAATTCGGTGAAAAATATGATTTTGTAGTTTTTGACGCGGACCTTGCCGCTGCTACAAAGACAGGCGTTTTCAAAAAGAAATTTCCCGAAAGATTTTTCGATTGCGGAATCGCCGAGGGCAACATGGTAACAGTTGCCGCAGGTATCGCCTCCACAGGTAAGATACCGTTTGTTTCCACATTTGCAATGTTCGCCGCAGGACGTGCTTTCGAGCAGGTCCGCAACTCGGTCGGATATCCGCATCTTAACGTAAAAATAGGCGCAACACACGCAGGTATAACCGTCGGCGAGGACGGCGCAACCCATCAGTGCCTTGAGGATATCGGCACTATGCGCACCATCCCGGGCATGGTCATAATCAATCCCGCCGATGCCGTCGAGGCAAGAGCCGCAGTGGAAGCAGCTATCAAATATGAGGGACCCGTATATCTCCGCTTCGGACGTCTTGCAGTCCCGGTATTCAATGATCCCGCAAGCTATAAATTCGAGCTCGGAAAGGGAATCGAGCTTTGCGACGGTAAGGACGTAACCATAATCGCAACCGGTATAATGGTAGATATGGCAGTCAAGGCGGCAGAGGCGCTCAAAGCAGAGGGCATCAGCGCGCGTGTAATAAATATCCACACCATCAAACCCATTGACCGTGAGATAATAGTCAAAGCGGCAAAGGAGACCGGCGCGATCGTAACGGCTGAGGAACATAATGTTATCGGCGGACTCGGTTCTGCGGTTGCTGAGGTCGTATGCGAGGAGCATCCCGTTCCCGTTGTACGTGTAGGCGTCGAGGATCAGTTCGGACGCTCCGGAAAGGTTCCGGCATTGCTTGAGCTTTACGGACTTACACCCGAAAACATTGCCGCAAAGGCAAAGAAAGCTATCGGGCTCAAAGCCGGCGAATGATCAGATAAAAATTTAAATTAGTATAAAAGACGGTCGAAGGCGTAAAGCTTTTGCACCGTCTTTTTTGCGCAGTACCTTTTGTCGTGAGCTGTTTACCGAAAAATCCGATTTTTTTACCGTTTCGGCGAAATATCTTTAACCGAAATCCTACCTGTTAATCGGAAAGTAATTTTGTTTTGACCGCTTTCCCTTGACTTTGATTTTTGAAAGTTGTATAATAATCCCGAGCAGAAAGAAGGAAAACAAAAACAATACTTGAAGATGTTGCAGAACCGTGAAAGGAATAAAAATGCAGAACACAAGACAACGACCAATGCGCATATTAAAAGCGATACACGACGGGCTCTCCGACGGTATACCCGTTTTTCTCGGTGTATTCTCTGTGCTGACCGTCCTATATTTTATAATTTTTCCGTCGCGCGGATATTTTCATTCGGATTGCAGCGACTACCTGCTTTGGGCAGCGGAAACCGCCGAGACAGGCAAGCTTGTCAATCCGTCTTATCATTACGCGGCACTTTTGCCCTTCGGCGCACCGCTCTGGCTCGTTCCGCTTATAAAAATGTTCGGTCTCAGTATGAAAACGCACATAATCGGTATGTGCATTTTTGCCGTGCTTTTCGTCGCGTCGGCATTTTTCTTCATGCGAAGCCTCGGATGGTCGATCAAAAAATCATCGGTCGGTATTTTTATCATGCTTTCGGTCGTGTCATCAAGCGAAAAGCTGCGCGAGATTTTTCATATGCACGTCCTTTATTACAGTCTGGCGCCGCTTATAATGTTTCTTATCCTCGGTATCTCCATAAGACTTATGAGATCATTTTCCGCGCGAAGCCCGAGGTCGTGGATAGGTGTGCTGTGTATCGCTGCACTTGCGATAGGCTCGGGATTCGACGGACTTCAGATAATAGCGCTCGCCGTTCTTCCTGCCGCTGCTGCTATCATAGCCGATATATATTTCGGTAACAATACCGGATTTTTCGATGTCGCGGAAGCGGGTGACGGAAGCGGAAGAGCTTACCGCAGATTCAGGATAAGCCGCGAAGATCTTACGGGGACGCTGATAGCCGTCGGGACAGTCGTGCTTTCCGTGCTTGGATATCTTATATTTCTTGTGATAACAGGCGGCGCGGCGTCGTCATATGTTTCGTCCCACTCAAGCTGGTCAAGTCCGGATCAGTGGTTTGACAATTTCTCCGCGCTTCCGAGAAGCTACTTCACATTGCTTGAGGTCAACCCGGAAAGATACGCACCGTTTACGTCATTTGAAAGCATTCTGTACCTGCTCCGCATGGCACTTGGCATACTATTGCTCGTTATTCCGATAATAAGGCTTATCGAGTGGAAAAGGCTTCCGAGAGAAAAACGCTGGCTGGTTGTAATATATTATACGGTCTGTGCGGTCGTGCTGTTTGCGTTTGTCTTCGGTACACTTTCCGACAGCAATTGGCGCCTCTCGCCATTGCTTCTTATTTCGTCGCTACTCAGCTTTGACTTCCTTTGCGATAAGCTGAAAATGAGACATTCCGAAACCGACAAAGAGACCGCCGCAGTGTGTGCAGAAACCTTTCCTGCAAGACGGCTTGCTGTTATATGCCTTGCTGTTATTATCTGCTTTTCGCTCGTGACCTGCGCCATAATAGTTAAAATGCCGCACGACTACGGAATGGATAATGACCTCTGGCAACTTGCCGGGATCATTGAAGACCATGGGCTTGAATACGGCTACGCTACCTTCTGGACATCGCAATCTCTTACGATAATTTGCGGATGCAAGCCGCGTGTTGTAAACGTGGTCATAAATCAGAGCTCGGGCTGTACCCCCGGAAAATATCAGTCAAACGACGAGTGGTATGAAAAACAGCCCGGAGTAAAGAATTATTTCATTATTGCAAATGAATATGAATATCAGGAGTACACAAATCTTTTGGAAAGCCGTATGTGGGAAAGGCTTTCCGAAAAGCTTGTCGACACAATCGAATACGACGGCGGCAGATATTATATTCTCGTCTTCGATTCATACATATGGTGAAATACAGTTAAATACCGTTTTTGATTCTGAAATTTGAAAGGGGAGATAAAGCTATGAGAGCGACGGTACACGCCAACCCTGCGGCAACGGCGGTTTCGGTTATAATAATTGCAGCGGGAATCTTCGGCGCGGTCACAAATTCCGGCAGCCTGTGGATGATACCATTTATCGTCCTTGCTATTATCGGTATTCTGGGACTTTTCTGCACGCTCGGGATACGCATTTATTGCGGCGAAACGGATTTCGGCTTTCGCGGCGCTTTTTCGTGGCTTCATGCGACGTTCGGAGATGCCGACGGAGCCGTAAGAAAATACAGATATGATGAAATAACCTGCATGATAATTTCGCCGTTTACGGTAACGATAAGATTTTCCGACGGCTCGGATATACGCTTCCCTTATATGTGCGTTTCGGGACTGCGGACATTTATGAATATAGCAAAGGTCAGGGATGTAAGATACGGTAAATAAAACGGCACGCTTTTTGCTCACCCGATAACGGTACATTCAATAAAATTCTTGACAAATACCTTGCCTTATGATAAAATAATAATGAATCGGTGTATTATTTTCCGAATAACGGTTGTAATATATATGATATAAATAATTTATTTTATCAAAAAGGAAATGCGCGCGATATATGCGAAAAAACGTAATATCGCCATGAATAACGGTCATAAATATGAAAGTAGGATTTGTATCTCTCGGATGTCCCAAAAACCAGCTTGACACCGAGGTCATGCTCCATGAGCTTGTTGACGCAGGCTATGAAATAACCCCCGACGAAACCGAAGCGGATGTTATAGTAGTTAACACCTGCGCTTTTATCGAAAGCGCAAAGCGAGAATCAATAGATAATATTCTCGATGTCTCATGGCTCAAAGAAAACCGCGACCTTAAGGCTATTATAGTTACCGGGTGCCTTGCCGAAAGATACCGCAACGCCATATTCGATCAGATCCCAGAGGTCGACGCGGTTCTCGGCGTCGGGAGCATACATAAAATTGTCGATGCGGTTAAAGCCGTCGGCGAAAAGGGTAAGAACGACAGCCGCGAAAACAGATATTCGTCATTTCTTGAAAATGATAAGGTCGAGCTCGGCGGCGATCGTGTTCTGACCACTCCGGAATATTTTGCATATCTTAAAATTGCCGAGGGTTGCGATAACAGATGCGCATATTGCGCAATTCCGTCTATCCGCGGACCGTTCCGCTCAAGACCGATGGAAGAGCTTGTAGAGGAGGCAAAACAGCTTGAAGAGCTCGGAGTCAAAGAGCTTGTGGTCATAGCACAGGATATCACAAGATACGGTCTTGATCTTTACGGCTCGTATAAGCTTGCGGAGCTTCTCCGTAGGATAACCGAAGCCACCAATATCCCGTGGATACGCCTGCTCTATTGCTATCCCGATAAGGTTACCGATGAGCTCGTGAACGAAATCCGCGATAACGACAGAATACTTAAATATATCGACCTGCCGATACAGCATATTTCCGACAGAATGCTCAAAGCCATGAACCGCCATGGTGATGCCGCAATGATAAAGAATGTCATAGCCAAGCTGCGCCGTGAGATTCCCGGTATCGTTATAAGAACCACCTTTATCGTCGGATTCCCCGGCGAGACCGAGGAGGACTTCAATAAGCTTGCCGAATTCATGAAGGAGACCGAGTTTGAACACGCCGGCGTGTTTACATATTCAAGAGAAGAGGATACCCCGGCATACAGCTTCCCCGACCAGATCGACGAGGAGGTCAAGCAGGCTCGCATGGATAACCTCATGGCGATGCAGCTTGAGATAAACGAAAGACAAAACAAAGCCAAGATAGGCAAAACAATAACCGTGCTTTGCGAGGATTTCGATCCCGTAAGCGAAGCGCATTACGGACGCAGCTCGGCTGACGCGCCGGAGATAGACGGTAAGGTATATTTCGTTTCAAAGAAGAGAATAGCTCCCGGATCATTTGTAAATGTGAAAATAGAAGAGGTGGTCGACTACGATCTGTTCGGAAAAGCCATACTGTAAAGCCGTGCGAAGGGAAAGTGTATCTTTTATGAAAGCTGAGAATGATAAAAAAGATAAGAAAGCTGAAAATGACATGAAAAATCATGGCGAATCCGGAGGCAAAGTAACGGCTCCGCAAAATAAGGGTAAAATGAACGTGCCGAACACGCTGACGCTTTCAAGAATTGTTGCAGTCCCCGTGCTTATGGTCATATTTATGCTTCCCGAAAGCATAGCGCCGTTCATGCTTATCAGAGCAATAGTGGGATTTCTGTTTATCCTGACTTCGGTCACCGATCTTCTTGACGGCAAGATCGCAAGAGAATATAATCTTGTGACCGACTTCGGAAAATTCATGGATCCCATAGCGGATAAGATACTTGTGACGGGCATCATGCTTTGCATATGTATGCGGTGCGAGTCACTTAAGCTTCTGTATTTTGTGGCACTAACCGTTGTGCTCTTCCGCGAGTTTACCGTAACCTCCATGCGTCTTGTCATGGCAAAGAAGGACACGGTCGTGGCGGCAAATATATTCGGAAAGATCAAAACGGTTTTTCAGATAATATGCGTAAGCTGCGCATTGCTCGAAACACCGCTCTATTGGACAATAGGAAAGCTTGCAGAGAAGATTTCGGGCAAAGAGGTTGAATTTTTCGGCGCCCTTATGAAATATCTGCCTTTGACATGGATAACGACCGTGGCTATGATATTCTTCACGGTATTTTCAGGATACATTTATATAAAATCATATTGGAAATATCTTGATCCACAAAAATAAAAAAAACAAAAAACCGAACAGTCGAAAGGAGCGGTAAAGGATATGAAAAGCAATACATCGAAAACAAAGAATTCGACCGGACTTAAAAACTGCAGAGTCTTGGCTTTGCTTATTGCGGTACTCGTTTGCCTGCCGCTTTTGCTTGCGTCGTGCAGTAAAGCGGGTCCGTCATATGATATTGACAAGGGACATCCCGAAGATATAAACGGCTCTGACGGCAATACGGGAATTAAAAACGATGACGCAAAGCCGGGCGATGCCGAAAACGGAAATACCCCGACCGGTGAAAGAAAGATAATTTATAATGCGAATGTGAGCGCCGAAACAAAGAAATTTGATAAGGCAGTTTCCGGGATTGAGGAGCTTGCAAAGAAAAACGGCGGCTATGTGCAGTCGTCGAAGATCACTGGAAGCCGCATTTCATACGGGGCCGGTAATCGCAGTGCGCGCACCGCGACATTCGTCCTGCGCATACCTGCCGATAATTTTGAAAGCTTTATGAATACCGTTGGCGGCATAGTAAACGTGACCTCGAGCGGCCGTACCTCCGATGATATAACAACAAAATATTATGATGTCCGGGCGCGCCTTGACGCGCTTGAATCCGAGAGGGCAAGCCTTTCGAAAATGCTTGAGGATTCAACCGATCTTCAGTATCTTCTTACGGTTCAGGATAAGCTGTATGATGTAATTTATGAGATCGAATCCATCAAGGCAACGCTCAGAAGCTATGATACTCTGACCGAGAACGCCACGGTTACCATAGATCTTAACGAAGTCATAGAATATACCGAGCAGACAGAGCTTCCGACCACATTCGGCGAGCGGATAGCTAACGCCTTCAAGGAGAGCTGGGGCAATTTTGCGCACGGTTTCAAGGAATTCCTGATCTGGCTTATTTACGCCTTCCCGACAATTCTTGTGCTTGCGGCAATAGTCGCCGTCGTTTCGGGTATAGTGATGGTAATGGTAAAGCACGGAAATAAAAAGAACGAGCGGAGACGTAAGGCTTACCGCGATAATATGGATAAGCTGAATAACACCCCGACGGATTCCGATAAAACAGGCAGTAATAAATAAAAAGCAATTGAAAAGAACGGGCGAGACCGGAAAAACGCATAACAAAAAAGTATTGAGCTTTCGGTTATCAGATCCGCCTGTGTAAAAACGAACATTATTGAGCTTTTGACAGCTCTGAAATCGGTCGGTCCCGGTCTTCGTTCAGGAACGTCCTCCGGAGCCTCTCCGAAATAAGATTTGCCGTCCGCGCTCCCGCGTTTGAGGGAGTGCCGGGCGGCAATTTTTTTGACTTGATTTTAAAAATCAGATTAATCCCGACCACGAAGAAAATCAAATGCGACGGCACCGTTGTCGAAATCTGTTGTTCGCAATTATTGACAATATACCGATTTGGTGATATAATATAAGTATAGTTTCAATAAATACGGAGGTGCGGACGCAGAATGAGCAATAATATACCCGACGAAAAGAAAAACGACTCTCAACTTAATTATGTTGTAATAAGCTACTCACTTGCTGAATATGCCGACGCTACCTCGTATATCGAAAAAATACAATCCTTTGGCCTGCGAGTCAGACTTTGCGCCGACAATATAGACATTTCAAAGCGCACCGCAGATATAACCGGCGCCTCGGCGCTCATAGTCCTTATGACTAAGGGCGAGACCAACCGCCGCATTTTTCGCGACGACCTTGAATGTGCCGCGAATGCCGGCAAACCGCGCATCTTCTGCGCATATTATGACGAGAACGAGAAAAACGCCATAGAAAAGGCACTCGGTGAGCGGAGCATACGCATATTGAATCTCTCCGAATGTCATGATAAGAATCTGACCGATTTTGCCGGAAAGCTATTCATCGACAATGCCGCCGCGGTAGGCTCCGCACTTTCGGCAACCCTTGCCGTGTACGGAACCGAAAACGCCGAATACATCGGAGCCGTCGATGACGTTCATATCATGACGCCCTACGAAATGTATGAACGCGGAACGTCAATGCTGGCAAATAACAGCTTTGAAAAGGGACTTAAATATATTGCCGCCGCGGCAGACCTCGGCTATTCTCCGGCTTCAAACAGAATCGGAGAGCTTTTTGAAAACGGCAGTATAAAATCGGGATATATAAGCGAAAACGAGCAGCTGCTTGCCGCGGTCATCTGGTATGCCCGCGCCGCCGCAATAGATGACGGAACGGCGCAATACAATCTCGCCAGATGCTATGAAAACGGTCTTGCGCTTGAACGTAATGTCGAAAAAGCCGTTCAGCTTTATGCACAGGCGGCAACCAAGGGCATAGGTCGCGCGCAAAGCCGACTTGCCGATTGCTATGAAAACGGTCGCGGCGTTGAAAAGGACTATACCGTCGCCATGAAGTGGTACAGAAAAGCCGCGGACAGTGGTGACAGCCGCGCACAGTACGAAATGGGAATGAGATTTCTCGACGGCAGATTTGTAAATACCGACGCCGAAAAGGGGATCGATTACCTCTCCCGTGCCGCCGCACAAAATAATCCCGACGCTCTTTATGCACTCGCCATGTGTTGCGAGGAGGGGCTCGGAACCTCCGTCAACCAACGCCGGGCGTTTGAATACTATGAGGCGTCGGCAAAGGCAGGAAACGTAAAAGGTATGTTAAAAAGCGGCATTTGCTGCGAGCTCGGACTCGGAACCTTTACGGATCCCGTAAGGGCGGTTGAATATTTCGAAAGCGCCGCAAACCTCGGAGACGTCAAGGCACAGTGTAATATGGGCAGATGCGCCGCTCTTGGTATAGGAATGCAAAAGGATGACGTTGCCGCTTTCAAATGGTACTCAAAAGCGGCTGAAAACGGAGATATCGAAGCCTGCTATTACGTCGGGGTCTGCTATGAAAAGGGACTTGGCGTGGTTGCCGATGTCGAGCGTGCCGTTCATTGGTACAGAATATCTGCCCAGAACAATTACGCACCCGCCCAGAACAACCTCGGCGGCTGTTATTGGAACGGCGTCGGCGTAAATCAAAGCTATGAGGATGCAGTATATTGGTGCAGAAAAGCCGCTGAGCAGGGAAATGCCGCGGCACAGTTCAGAATGGGCTCCTGCTGTGAATTCGGCAGAGGAACCGAACAGGACTATACAGAGGCGGTAAAATGGTACAGAAAGGCGGCTGAACAGGATCACGCTGCCGCCTGCAATAACCTCGGCGGTTGCTATGCCGGCGGCTGCGGGGTAAAGGAAGATATGACCGAAGCCTTCAATTGGTATTCGGTTGCCGCAAGACTCGGGAATATAAGCGGTCAGCTGCGGTTGGGGCTTTGCTATCTTAACGGAAAGGGCACGGACCGTGACGACGCGGAGGCCTTCAGATGGTTTAAAAATGCCGCAGAACAGGGGCTTTCGGAGGTCGCGGACGTTACCGTGAGCAGGGGTATCCGCAAACAGAATGACCGCAATCTCTCAAATCCGAGCGTTGCAGCCGCCATGTATCATGCCGCTGTGTGCCTTTATAACGGTATCGGTACCGAGGAAAATAAAGAACAGGCATTTGTCTGGTATCTTTATTCCGCGGAACGAAAATTCTCCGAGGGTGTGTATGAGACCGCAAGATGCTATTTTGACGGCGTGGGACTCGGTGCATTTGACCTCGGCAGTGAGGAAAAGAACTTCGAGAGAGCCTTCAGATGGTTTATAGTCGGAAGCCGGCTCGGCAATCCCGCCTGCCTGAACTTTGCCGGAATATGTCTTCTTGAAGGAAAAGGCACGGATAAGGATTACGGAAAAGCCGTTGCTTTCTTTACTAAAGCCGAAAATCTCGGAAACGTAAACGCACAGTATAACCTCGGAAGATGCTACGACGGCGGATGCGGAGTCAAAATGAGTAAGGCACGCGCACTTGAATTTTATAAACAGGCGGCGGATGCAGGCGATGTTGACGCTATGTGCGCTCTCGGATATATTTGCTTTTATCGCGGCGCGGATTACGGTATTGCCGCAGGCGACGCCGTGTCCATGGCGTTTTCGTATTACAGAAGCGCTGCCGAGCGCCGCAACCCGACTGCAACGTTTATGTTCGGTCTGTGCTATGAAAAGGGAATCGGCGTTGCAGTGGATCCCGGTGAGGCGTTCAGACTTTATAAAAGAGCCACCGAGCTCGGAGAGTCCCGCGCAATGTATGCAATGGCGAAATGCTATTCCGACGGCTTCGGAGTTGACCAAAATCTTGCAAAAGCATTTGAATGGTATAAAAAATGCGCCGAAACGGGCTCGATACCCGCTAAAGTAAAGCTCGGAGAGTGCTACCTGTACGGCAACGGAACGCAGAGAAACGAGGAAATGGCTGTGGAATGCTTTACAGATGCGGCTGATAAAGGAAACGCGGCGGCAATGTACCGTCTCGGCAATTGCTTCTCTAACGGCATCGGATGCAGACAGAACAAAGACCTCGCTTTCAGATATTATCTTGAAGCGGCGGAAAATAACAGCGGAGCCGCGCAGTATGTCGTCGGCAGAAGCTATCTTTTCGGAGAAAATGTCGACCTGAATGTCGGAAAAGCGCTTGACAACCTGCAAAAGGCGGCTGAAAAGAATATCGCAGACGCGATATATCTTATCGGAACCTGCTACGAGCAGGGAATAGGTTTTGTTCAGGACTTCGGCGAAGCGATAAAATGCTATCAGAATGCAATGGACGGCGGAAGCCGCGCCGCGGTCAAGGCATTCAAGAAGCTTAAGAAAAGAATGTAAAAAGCAATTTACGAAAACATGAAAACAGCCGAAGGCGTGAATGCTTCCGGCTGTATCTGAAAATGATCGTGTGTCAGATCTGAAAAAGAAAAGGAGAGCAATAATATGTTGAAAACCGAGAGAACATCTGTAATGAATATGGAAAACGCCATAAGAGGCGCAAGAAATCCCATGAACAGCTGGGGAAGAATGGACAGCGGATACGACGAAAACGGCAATTTCATACTTGGAGATAACGATATGAGCCTTGCCAAAAGACTTGCACGCGCAGGCAGTGACCACAGAAAATTTCTCCGTCAGATATTCGTTTCGGTCGATATAACCGCTCCTCTGTATTGGTGGAAGGAGTTCGATACATATAAGGTCGGAACTGTGGCAAATTCCTGCAGTACCATGCACAAAATACATTCAAAGCCGTTTGACCGCTCGGATTTTTCGTGTGACAGGCTTGACAGCGAAGGTCTTGAGGTGCTCGACAGCCTTGTTGCCTATCTTGAAAAGGAAAGACAGAAATTCGTTGCCGACCAGGCAGACAAACAGCCGTGGCATAACATGATACAACTGCTCCCCACAAGCTACAATCAGATGAGAACGGTCACGCTGAATTACGAAAACCTCATTTCGATATACTACGCAAGAAGAAATCATAAGCTCGCCGAATGGCATACACTTTGCGATTGGATAATGAACCTTCCGTACGCCAAAGAGCTTATCGCCGTAAAGGAAGACGGCGATGGTGGCACTAACGGTAAATAATACGCTGACACACCGAAAAACAGCCTCCGGAATTGTAATTTTATAGTTAAGAATGCACAAAACCCCGCGCGGGGTTTTGTGCATTTAAACAATTGTTGTATAAGCGCATTAAAATCACTTAAAATCTCTTGCAAATCATACAAAAATGCGATATAATGATTCTGTGTAAACGCACAGAGTAAAATTGTAAAACTAAACTTACAGGAGAAAAACTATGAAGATACGTATTCTGGCACTTATTATGGCTGTTGTGATGATAGTTCCTCTGCTTTTTGCCTGCGCAAAGCCGAACGATCCGATCGATGGTTCGAACAGCGGAAACAATCAGACACAGAACCCGACACCGGAAGAATCGACAGCCGCTCCGAGCAGCGACGCAACAAATTCCTCCGAGACCGGCGAACAGGTCCCCGAGGATTACCTTTCGGGCTATAACTTCAATGGCGACACAATAACCATCCTTGCGTGGAGCGATTATACCATGCAGGAATTTGAAGCCAACGGAGACATGGGCGAAGAGATCGACACGGCTATATACAAAAGAAACAAAAATACCGAGGACCGTCTTGGCGTAAAGCTTGAATTCCTTTGGGAACCGTGTAACTCAACGAAAAAGATGGCTGCTTATAAAGCAAAGGTCAAGACCGACCTTTCCGATACAAAACCCACATACGATATTTTTGCTACATACAGCCGTATGTGCCCGCAGCTTGCTATTGCCGGCTATACAAAAACACTCAACGAGATCAAGCCTCTTGACTTTTCAAAGCCCTGGTGGCCCTCGTCACTCATCAATGAGTGTACAATAGGCGGAAAGCTTCAGTTCTGCTCGGGCGACATTTCGACCAACCTGCTTTGGATGATGATAGCGACCTTCTTCAACAAAGGTATGTTAAAGGATAACAATATCGAGGAGCCTTATCAGCTTGTAAAAGACGGTAAATGGACATACGAAAAGCTTATGCAGCTGACAAACAATATTTATGAAGATACCGACGGCGACGGCGAAGCAAGCCTCGGAGATACCTACGGTATAGTCATCGGTGACGTAAACTTCGACGCTATTGCAACGGCAGGCGGATTTTTCGCGATCAAGCATGAAGCCGACGGCAGACTCGCGCTTCGCGAAGATTTCGGCGGAAACGCGGAAAAAATGGTAGAGGCTATGCGTTTTGTAAATACATGGCTCTCAACCTCAAAGGGAATTTTCGGTAAGGAAGAGGTTGTAAAGACCCGTAACGTATTCAGAGAAGGCAGAGCGGGCTTTATTATGGACCGCGTATTCATAGTTGCAGGCAAGGATAACGCCGCAGCAAAGAACGGTCTTGATTTTGACTTCGGTATCGTTCCGAATGCTACATTCGAGGAAAACGCACCTTACTACACAAACGTCGGTCATCCGTTTACAACATATGCTATTTCAATGGGAACACACAATGAAACCGCGGCGGCGGCAACTCTTGAATCGCTTTGCTCCGAGGCATATAAGCTCGTAACTCCCGCAGTATTCTACGCTGCTATGAAGCTCAAATATTCACAGGATTCTCTTGACTCCGGAATGTGGGATATCGTAAGAGATAATATTTCATTCGAAATAGCAAGACTTATGTGTGACGAAATAGGTACAACCGCTGCTTCAAACTTTTTCAGAACCGCCGCGTGTGCCTCAAGCTTTAACCCGACATCGGGCTGGAAAGTAACCGCATCCATAATTAAGAGGGGTATATCAAAGATCAACCAGGCGTACGGCTACGACAGCTGAAGCCTGAAAAATTCAAATTCAATTCAAATAGATAAAAAGGATCAGCCGTCACACTGATAATGTGACGGCTGATTATTATATTTGGAAACTTGTTGATTACTTTATGTAGGGCTTTATGATTATACTGCCCTTGGCATCCTTGTCGTCGGAAATTATCTCCCCGACCTCGGGGACGGTTATCTGGCCGGAACGGAGATTTTTTATACTTATTATCGGGGCGGTCAGCGTCGCGAAAGCGTCGGATTTTTCAAAGCTTAAGTCGGACTTGTCCATGCGGCAGTCGGAAAGCATGAGATATTTGCAGTAACAAAGCGGCTGGGTTCCGGAAAGCCGACAATTCTGAAATGTTACTCCGTTTGAATACCAGCCGAGGTATTCTCCGTTGATTTCGGAATCGCGTATGGTTACGTTTTCCGCGTGCCAGAAAGCGTCTTTGGTGTCAAAGACACAATTCTCAAAGACCGCATTTTTTATGTACTGAAAAGAATATTTGCCCTTGAAATGCACATTTTTGAAATAAAGATTTTCGGAACGCATCATGAAATATTCGCTCTCCGCCGTGCAGTCCTCCATACGGACGCCCGTGCAGGACCAGCCGAACTCGGGGGAGATAATGTCGCAGTTTTTCAGCGTTATGTCGTGACATTCGCGAAGCGCCTTTATACCATGCATTTTTGTGTCGGTTATTTCAATGTGCTCTGAATACCAAAGCGCCGCGCGGCAAAGCGAGGTCATCTCGCAATCGGCTATCTTCAGATATTTATCATGCCAGAAGGGATAGCGGAGATTGAAAAAGCATTTATCCGCAAAAATATCGGAGGATTCCTTAAAGGCGCTTTCTCCGTCCGCAGGACCGTCAAATTTGCACTCCAGCGCATGAATGCCGCATGAGCCATACAAAGCCCGTTCGCTGTCATATATGTCGTGTTTCAAAGTTTTTTTGATCTGTATTTCCATATTATAAAAAACTCCTTACATCAGTTTTGCATATAAATGCCGATATTTTTTTCATTGGTTATATTATAGCACAAATCCGCACATCTTTCAATGCCCAGGCAAAGAAATGATACGCGGAATTCGCTGTATTTGCAGCATTTCGCCGTTTTTTATCGCTTTATTATTTGCGGAAAAGTCCGAGAAAACCGCCGTGCTTTTCGGCGGGCTTTGCGCTTACAGACAGAACTGTATAACCGGTATCTGAAATTACTTTCTTAAGTGCCTCCTCGTCGATGTTGTTTTCCGATAGGATCACGCATTCTTTTTTTGCGTGAGATGAAGTTACCTTTTTTACATGAAAGGCATTTCTTATAGCTTCATTAACGTGCGCTTCGCACATACCGCACGCCATACCGTCGATTTTCATTGTAATTTCAACCATATTATTATCTGTTTCCCCTGTCTGAGCGCCTTTCTTGGTACCGCCTCGCCTTTTGTTGTATATATCGTCCACCCTTGATAAATATGTGCCTTTTCGGATAAAATATTTTACTGTCAAAAGCACAACCGTCAGGGCAGCCGTTATCAGGATAACTAAAAGTATTTCGGGAAAGTCAGGCATTTCAGACATAAGAATCCTCCTTTTTTAACTTATTTGCTTCGGTGTCTCGGTAGCTTCGATAAAAACTGTATTCCGAAAGCACCGTTCAGTATTTATATATGTCGATCCGGCGAAAAATGTCAAAAGTCGCGCTTTGACATCAGCCGGTCGGATATTTCTGCGACCTAAAAAACTTTAATTGTATTCTGCCCGCTTGGCACAAAGCCTTTCAAGACAGCTTTCCGGTATTTCCGCAAGCAGGGAACAGACTGCATTTTCCATACTGCCGAGCCCCGGAAAATGCGGCTCGAGCATTTCCGATACGGCAGTATAGTACCGTCCGTAGCGCGACGCAACATCGTTTCCCTCGACCGTCAGAAAAAGCGTTCCGTATGTATTTTTCCCGACAAGCCCCGCATTTATGAAAGTGTCTATCATGTTGTGTGCGCTTGCCCGACTTATTCCGAGCGCGTTTGAAAGATCAATATAACGTACCCCCGCATTTTTTACGCAGATGGTTCCGGGGGCATTCTCCGGATGGAAATTTTCCCGACGGGAGCCTTCCCGTTTAGAAAGGGCTTTTGCTTCAAGCTCACGAAGCGTCAGAAGATAGCGGATATTTGAAGCGGACAGATTTTTTGACACAGGTTCTTTTCCTGCCATGGTTAACCTCCGGTTTTAAAAATAGGGAGGTGCGGAAACAAGCCCCGCATCTCCCCTTGTCAATTATCGCTTATGGCAGGAGCCACTCATCGGGCAACCGCTGCAACCGCCTCCGCAGCTTCCGCCGCAGGAGGATTTGCCTTTCTTTTTGTCCTTCACCATTCCGAAAATTATTCCGAAAACAATGAGAGCAAGCACGGCACATATTATTATTGTAACAATATTATCCATTATCCAGGCAAACATAAAACCGACTCCTTTCAAATTTATAACCGATTATTTGTTTTGTTTGTTTTTGTCTGCTGTATCCTTTTCGGATCAGTCGACTTTAACGTTAACTGTGAGCTTGTTGGCTTCTTTGTAACGTTTGAAGAAAAGCATATAAACCGCAACAGCAATGAGAGCAATGGCAACTATGAGACCGAATACATTTACTTTTACATTGCTTGCAAATATAGCGCCTACATTGTAGATAACAAGTGAAACTGCATATGCAAATCCGCACTGATATCCGATAGCGAACCATGTCCACTTAGCGCTGTTCATTTCACGCTTGATAGCACCGATTGCTGCGAAGCAAGGAGCGCAGAGAAGGTTGAATACGAGGAAGGAGTAAGCACTGAGACCTGTGAAGGCTTCACGGAGTGCTGCATATGCGTTGCCGGAAGCACCGTAAAGAATACCCATCGTACCAACGATGTTTTCCTTTGCGATAAGACCTGTGATGGACGCAACTGCTGCTTCCCATGTACCCCAGCCGAGAGGCTTGAATATCCATGCAAGAACTCCGCCGACTGCTGCAAGAAGTGAATGGTCGATTTCTTCTTCGCTGAGCATACGGAATGTGCCGTCAACAACTCCGAAGTATGTTGTGAACCATACAAGAATTGTGGAAAGAAGGATTATTGTTCCGGCTTTCTTTATGAAAGACCAGCCGCGCTCCCACATTGAACGGAGAACATTTCCGACTGTGGGAAGGTGGTATGCGGGAAGCTCCATAACGAACGGAGCAGGCTCGCCGGCAAACATCTTTGTCTTCTTGAGCATAATACCCGATACTATTATTGCCGCCATACCGATGAAGTATGCGCTTGTAGCAACCCATGCAGAGCCGCCGAAAAGCGCACCTGCTATCATGGATATGAAAGGAACCTTTGCCCCGCAAGGGATAAATGTTGTTGTCATTATTGTCATACGGCGGTCGCGCTCGTTTTCGATTGTACGCGATGCCATTATACCGGGAACGCCGCATCCTGTGCCGATAAGCATAGGAATAAAGGATTTGCCGGAAAGACCGAATTTACGGAAGATACGGTCAAGTACGAATGCTATACGCGCCATGTAGCCGCAGGCTTCAAGGAATGCGAGCATAAGGAAGAGGACAAGCATCTGGGGAACGAATCCGAGGACTGCGCCGACACCGGCAACGATACCGTCAAGGATAAGTCCTGAGAGCCATTCGGGGCAAACCGGATTATCGGAATCAACTTTTAATGCGCTGCTGATAAGTGCCGGGATACCGGGAACCCATACGCCGAAATCTGCGGGATCGGGCTCTGCAAATGCTGTTTCTGCATCTTCTGCCATTCTGCTTTCAAAATACTTAACGGCATCAACATATGTCATGCCGACAGTAGCTTCTGCGTCAGCCTTTGAAAGGTTATCGGGAATTTTGTCGTAGTAAGCTGTCATTTTGTTGATAGCGAGTGTTTCCTCGTCTTCAACTTCGACTGTTGCGCTCTTTTCTGTTGTCGTGAAGGCTTTCATTTTTTCAAGTGCCTTTGCGGCATCAAAATCTTCTGCTTCAAAATCAAGGTCAGGCAGGAATGCGCCGATTGCCTGTGAAGCGGAGGTGAAATCATCGGCGGCGTTATTGTAATCCTTGGAGCCTATCCAAAGCAAATGCCAACCGTCGCCGAATACACCGTCGTTTGCCCAATCGGTCGCCGGAGCACCGACGCCTACCATTGCAACCCAATATACAAGGAACATGATAAGAGCAAATATCGGAAGACCGAGCCAACGGTTGGTAACAACGCGGTCGATCTTGTCGGAGGTTGTCATCTTACCGACGCTCTTTTTCTTGTAGCAGGCTTTGATTATCGAACCGATATATATGTATCTTTCGTTCGTAATGATGGATTCGGAGTCATCGTCAAGCTCTTCTTCAGCGGCTTTGATGTCCTTTTCGATGTGATCCAGAACTGCCTTGTCTATATTGAGCTTTGCGAGAACCTTTTCGTCACGCTCAAAAATTTTGATTGCGTACCATCTCTGCTGTTCCTCGGGAAGTCCGTGAACTGCTGCTTCTTCGATGTGTGCGAGTGCGTGCTCAACAACGCCGGAGAAGGTGTGCATGGGAACGGTCTTGGAATTCTTTGCAGCGTCTATTGCGGCTTCTGCGGCTTCCATAATGCCCGTGCCCTTAAGAGCCGAGATCTCAACTATTTTGCAGCCGAGCTGACGTGAAAGCTCGTTGGTGTTAATCTTATCACCGTTCTTTTTTACAATGTCCATCATGTTGATGGCAATGACTACCGGGATACCGAGCTCGGTGAGCTGTGTTGTCAGGTAAAGGTTTCTTTCAAGGTTTGTTCCGTCGATGATGTTGAGGATCGCGTCGGGACGTTCGCCTATAAGATAGTTTCTCGCAACAACCTCTTCAAGAGTGTAGGGGGAAAGTGAATAAATACCGGGAAGGTCGGTGATTATAACTCCGTCGTGCTTTTTAAGTTTACCTTCCTTTTTTTCAACCGTGACACCGGGCCAGTTACCGACAAATTGGTTTGAACCGGTGAGAGCATTGAACAGCGTGGTTTTACCACAGTTAGGGTTGCCCGCAAGGGCAATTCTTAAATCCATGTCAAAATCCTCTCTTTCAAGTCCGACTGATGCGATTAGCTTCTGCTAACCCGTGGACATAATATTTGGAAAATTAAGAAAAACAAATTAGTTTTGAAGTTAAACCGATTACTATCGGACCGATTGATATCGGACGATATTTTATTCAACCTCGATCATTTCAGCGTCGGCTTTTCTCAGGGAAAGCTCGTATCCGCGGACAGTAACCTCGATAGGATCTCCGAGAGGAGCAACCTTGCGCACATTGACCTCAACGCCCTTTGTAAGCCCCATGTCCATGATTCTGCGCTTTACTGCACCTTCACCGTGGAGCTTGACAACTCTGACGGTTTCTCCGATCTTTGCCTGCTTAAGAGTTTTCATGTGTCTATCCTCCTTAAAAAATTTTTCTCCGTGATACTGTCACGCATCCGGAATTGATTTGTTTTATGTAAAAAACCAACTCTTTGATTTTTATCATACATTTTTATGTTGCGGTATATTTTATAAAAGATCTTATAATTTTATACCATGATCTTGTTTGCCATTTCTTTGCTTATGGCTATGCGCGATTCCTTGACATTTACAATAACATTGCCGCCGATTGTGGTGACGACCATAACATTGCTACCGACAACAAATCCGAGAGTTTCGAGATGCTTTTTCATTTCGGGGTTGCCGCCGATCTTCATTATCGTGTTTTCTTCGCCTGCTGTCGCAAGTGATAATGGCATCATAATTTCCTCATTTCTCGCAATTAGCTTTTGCTAATCTGTGCGTTTGAATATTGGTTAGAGAAATCTAACCTTGGTTAGCTCTCTCTAACCGGATAATATAATACAACTTATATGTACTTTTGTCAAGCGTTTTTTATCAAAAAAATTCGTTTTTCGCCATTTTCAGCGGCTTTTACAAAGCGTTAGTCTTGACTAACATCACACGTTGTTCACATTACACAATCCGTGTTGTTCACATAATATGCCGCAAAAAAAATACCGCATCATCCCCACCGCACTGTCCGATCGGCATTCGGAGCATGATACGGCATCTGACGGTATGATACGGTGCTTTTGATTTAGGAGTTTTTTGAGCTTTTTCCGCCGCGTATTTTTGCGGCAATACGGGCGGTAGCTTCATTTGTTATATATTACACCCAGCAAGCGCAGCCTTTCTGTCAAGGTTACGGTTGATGAAGTATACAACTACATTGGCTGACACGATAGTCAGATTGAAAAGATAAGCAACAAGAACATAATTGAAGCCGTGGTTGATTATCTTTGCGGTTATACCTGCAAGGTAACCGGCTATTATCAAAAGCGAGAACTGAAGGCTCATGCCTTTTGCACTTCTTGCTTTAATATTTCTTACGAGTGATATCGGCCATGACATTCCGAAGCAGATGAGCATTATTGTTTCAAGTATTTGGTCCATTTGTTTAATCCTCCTGATTTGTTTACATTATATCATTGATGTATCAATAAATCAAATATATAATATCTATGATATCAATAGCCTGAGATCTATCAATTTGACAATGTTATACATATTTTTTAATAAAGGATGGAAAAAAACATGGAACTTACACAGTTGCGGTACTTTCTTGAGGTCGCACGCAACGAGCATATGACAAAAAGTGCCGAAAAACTTCACATAGCGCAGCCATCGCTGACCAAGACGATACATAATCTTGAGGATGAGCTCGGAGTTCCTTTGTTTGTTCCGAGCGGAAGAAATATAGTCCTGTCGGAATACGGCAGATATCTTAAGGAACGGCTTGAACCGATAATGGCAGAGCTTGACGGACTGCCTGCTGCAATGCAGGATCTTGCGAATCTGAAAAACGAAACAATACACGTCAACGTACTTGCCGCTTCGATATTTGTGACCGAGGCTATTATAGAATACAAACGTGAGCACTCCGAAATAAAATTCGAATTTTTGCAGAATAGCAGGGAAGACATATACGATATCCGTATATCGACCTCTCCGGCGGCGCACGGAATTGTCGGATATCATGCGGACAGCTATGTTTGCCGGGAAAACATATATGTAGCGGTTCCGAACACGGAAAGATTCCGTGGCAGGACGGGAATACATCTGTCCGAGATAATGAATGAAAGCTTTATAAGTCTGAGTGATTCAAGAGAATTCAGAATAGTATGCGACAAGCTCTGCCAACATGCCGGCTTCAAGCCCAATATAGTATTTGAAAGCGACAGCCCGATGGCAGTCAAAAATATGATAGCGTCGGATATGGGACTCGGCTTCTGGCCGCAGTTTACATGGGGACGCGAGGGAGACGAAAGAATACGTCTTTTGAATATTGAAGATTGCGAATTTGCAAGGAATGTTGTGATCACACATCGCATGAATAAGGCAGACAACAGCAACGTTCTTGATTTCTTTAAATTTATCTGCGATTATTGCGAGAAAGCAAAAAGTGGATCCTGACTCAGGGGAATATAATAAACCGAAAATGCGCCGCATGAGGCTTACCCGAAAAGCTTCCTGCGGCGCAAAACTATTATTTGTTTTTATATTTATTCGTTCAGTATCCAGACCGCGATCTCGTCTTCTCTGTCCCAACGCTTCCCGGCGGAGGCGTAATCTGTCAGTGTGACATATCCTCCGTTTTCAAGCGGAACGTCGAATGACGCAAGGCATCGGAACGGTACGGAGCCTTTATCGGCTGCGTTGACCCGGACATAGCCGTCATCGGAGACCGCGATGTGCGCCGGGGTAAGCAGATCGCCGGAAAGCCCGGAGCTTTGCGCAAGCATAAGCGGTCCGCGCCGCAGTGCGACATGGAATTTTGCCGACGGATCCTCGCTGTCGTAGGTCGGTACGATATAGTTATATTTCCATATCACCTTATTCATAAGCACCTGATGACCGTACGGCGTCGGACGGATTGCCTTTGTGCGCATATCAAGCGACAGCATGACCGTATCTCCGTTCTGCCATTCGCGCTCGAGTGGCGTGTAACCGCTCCGTATATCCGCCACCGCTCCGTTTATTGTCAATGTCGTATTCCCGGTGTCACTCCATTCGGGTATGCGCAGATAAAGCTTAAATCGGCAACGTTTATCCGTTCTGACTGTGATCCCGATATTGCCGTCTGCGGGATAATCTGTGTCGGTCTCAAATGCTATTGCCGTACCGTCGGGGGCTGTCGTGCGTACACTGCCGGGTATGTACAGATTCATTGCAAAGCCGTCCTGTGCCGAAACAAGCTGGAGCTTCGGAACAAGCCCGATCCCCGCGGCTCCTATGCAGGCACAGCAGCCGTAATAATGACCGTCGGACATTATTTTGAAGCCTCCGATGCCGTTTCCGCGTTTTCCGCGCGTAAGCGGGCTGTAGCTGTCAAAAGGCAGGGGCTCCGCAAAAAGTCCCGGATGGCCATTTTTTATTGTCGGCTCGATGACCTGTTCAGTATTGAGCGAGCCGAGGTAAGCGTTGTAAAACGAGATCTCAAATGCGTCGGCATATCCCGCGTTGCCCGTCAGCAGATTGAGCTGATACATAAACTTCATGAGCGTGACCGTAACACAGGTCTCCTGCATTATCCTGCTGTTGTCCGTGTTTGCCTGTCTGACGGCAGAATGGTCGAAAAGCTCGTTTGTGCAGCCGGCACAGCCTATAACGGTAAAATCACTTTCAAGTATTTTATCCGCAAAATTGATAACCGCTGTCCTGAGCCATTCCATACCCGTAATACGGTAATATTCAAGCAATCCTTCAAAGCAGGATATCATCTCATACGCTTTTGTTACGGGGTATTGAAAAGGATATAACTTGTTCTCATACGCAAGTCTGAATATGTTTGCTACGCTCGTTCCCCCGCACTCGATAATGTATTCCGCAAAGTCGAGATATTTTTTCTCCTTCGTGATCGAATACAGCCTGACTATCGGTTCAAGCAGCGACGATGAGTTAAGCCCGCGCCAGTTTCTTGACGCTTCGGTTATTTTCTTTTGCCCGTCACCGCTGCCTATTTTTGCCATAATGCAGTCTGCCCCGGCGCGCATGGATTTTATTATGCGTTCGCATAGTCCGCTGTCATTGCATATTTCAAGAAAATACTGCATACCGAGAAGCACATATTTTCTGCCCCATATATCCCAGCCGTCGAGCTCATGCGATACAGCATAGCTGCTTATACGTCCGTTTTCGTCCGCGGTATCCGTCATATCGCAAACGGTTTCGGCAAGTATTTTATATAACTTTTCGTCGCGGGAATAAGAATATACAAAGCAGGCTCCGCGCATCATTTTGCCCCAATATTCGCATCGCCAGCCGTTATCGCTGTCGGCGTCCTCCATGCGGAACTGATCGACAAAACGCTCCCATAGCTCCGGGCGCAGAAGCTGGGCTTCCGAAACAAATTTAAAAGCATCGTCCGCAAAGCCGATATATTTGTATTCGTTTTTATAGTCCGAAAAAAATCTGTCGGTGCCGAGTCTTGGAAAATTTGCCGAATTTTTGTTGTAAAGCTCTCTCATCTTGTTTTTCTCCGTTCTGAATTCTTTCTGTATCTGCTATATAGCCTGCGAGCGTGTCAGCATAAAAATTATAGCATAATGATCTGATCAATTCAACAGCATGCCGGTATTTTTTGAAATAAAAAATGGGTTGTCGCACTTACGCAACAACCCATAATCCCAATCTCCGCAGTCCGAACGGTATCATAGTACTATGATACCGAATCCGGAATACGGCAACATCGGAATTCAGTTTATAAAATTATTTTTTGAGAGCTGCCTGAGCTGCTGCAAGACGAGCAATCGGAACTCTGAACGGTGAGCAGGATACATAGTCAAGACCGATCTTGTCGCAGAATTCAACTGAGGACGGGTCGCCGCCGTGCTCACCGCAGATACCGCAGGAGAGGTCGGGACGAACGCTGCGTCCGAGTTCAACAGCCATTTTCATGAGCTTGCCTACGCCGTCCTGGTCGATCTTAGCGAAGGGATCATTCTCATAGATTTTGGAATCATAGTATGCGCCGAGGAATTTACCTGCGTCGTCACGGCTGAAGCCGAAGGTCATCTGTGTGAGGTCGTTTGTACCGAAGCAGAAGAATTCAGCTTCTTTTGCAATCTCGTCAGCTGTAAGTGCTGCACGCGGGATTTCAATCATTGTACCAACCTGGTACTTGAGGTCGCTGTTTGCCGCTTTGATTTCTTCGTCAGCAACTTTTACTACTACGCTCTTGACATATTTAAGCTCTTTAACGTCGCCGACAAGCGGAATCATGATTTCAGGAACGACTTCCCAATCGGGGTGGTTCTTCTTTGTTGTGATAGCGGCACGGATAACGGCTCTGGTCTGCATTGCTGCGATCTCGGGATATGTTACTGCAAGACGGCATCCGCGGTGACCCATCATCGGGTTGAACTCGTGGAGAGATGCAATAATATTCTTGATAGCTTCAACGCTCTTGCCCTGTGCTGCTGCGAGAATCTCAATGTCTTCTTCGGAGGTAGGAACGAATTCATGGAGCGGTGGATCGAGGAAACGGATAACTACCGGATATCCCTCAAGAGCTTCATAGAGCTTTTCAAAGTCGCTCTGCTGCATAGGAAGGATCTTTGCAAGAGCAGCTTCTCTTTCTTCAACTGTGTCGGAGCAGATCATCTCGCGGAATGCGGCGATTCTGTCGGGCTCAAAGAACATATGCTCTGTGCGGCAAAGACCGATACCTTCAGCGCCGAGCTCGCGCGCTTTTTTAGCGTCTGCGGGTGTGTCGGCATTGGTGCGGACTTTAAGTCTTCTGTATTTGTCAGCCCAACCCATAATCCTGCCGAATTCGCCTGCGATAACAGCATCAACGGTCGGAATAGCTTCACCGTAAATGTTACCTGTGGAGCCGTCGATTGAGATAACGTCACCCTCGTGGAAGGTTTTTCCTGCGAGTGTGAATTTCTTGTTTTCTTCATCCATTGCGATATCACCGCAACCTGATACGCAGCATTTACCCATACCGCGTGCAACAACTGCTGCATGGCTGGTCATACCGCCGCGGACTGTGAGGATACCCTGAGCGGCTTTCATACCTGTGATATCTTCGGGGGATGTTTCAAGACGAACGAGAACTACCTTCTTGCCTGCCTTCTTCCATGTTTCTGCGTCTTCAGCCGTGAATACGATCTGACCGCAGGCAGCACCGGGGGATGCGCCGAGACCGCGACCGAGAGGCTTTGTGTTTTTCAGAGCCTTAGCGTCGAACTGCGGGTGAAGAAGTGTGTCAAGGTTACGGGGGTCGATCATCATAACAGCTTCCTGTTCGGTTCTCATACCCTCGTCAACGAGATCGCAGGCAATTTTGAGAGCTGCCTGAGCGGTTCTCTTACCGTTACGGGTCTGGAGCATATAGAGCTTGCCGTGTTCAACGGTGAATTCCATATCCTGCATATCTCTGTAATGATCTTCAAGTGTTTTGCATACTTCCTGGAACTGTGCGAAAGCTTCGGGGAACTTCTTTTCCATTTCGGCTATCTTCATAGGTGTACGTACACCTGCAACAACGTCCTCGCCCTGTGCGTTGGTAAGGAATTCTCCAAAAAGTCCTTTTGCACCGGTAGCGGGGTCACGTGTGAATGCAACGCCTGTTCCGCAATCGTCGCCCATATTACCGAATGCCATGGACTGTACGTTTACAGCGGTACCCCAGCTGTACGGGATATCGTTATCGCGGCGGTACACGTTCGCACGGGGGTTATCCCAGGAACGGAACACTGCCTTGATTGCGGCAAAGAGCTGCTCCTTGGGATCGTCCGGGAAGTCGGTACCCAGCTGAGCCTTGTACTCTGCCTTGAACTGGTTAGCCAGCTCCTTGAGGTCGTCTGCGTTCAGCTCGACGTCGAACTTGACGCCCTTCTTCTCCTTCATCTTATCGATGAGGGTCTCGAAGTATTTCTTGCCGACCTCCATAACGACGTCGGAGAACATCTGGATGAATCTTCTGTAGCAGTCCCAAGCCCATCTGGGGTTATTGGACTGCTCTGCGATGACGTTGACCACAGTCTCGTTCAGACCCAGGTTCAGGATGGTGTCCATCATGCCGGGCATAGAAGCGCGTGCGCCGGAACGAACGGAAACCAGAAGAGGATTCTTCTCGTCGCCGAACTTCTTGCCGGTGATCTGCTCCATCTTTGCGATATTTTCCATGATCTCTGCCTGGATTGCGGGATTGATCTGACGTCCGTCTTCATAGTACTGCGTGCAGGCCTCGGTGGTGATGGTGAAGCCCTGCGGAACGGGAAGACCGATGTTGGTCATTTCCGCAAGGTTTGCACCCTTACCGCCGAGAAGCTCACGCATATTTGCGTTACCTTCGGTGAAAAGATAAACATACTTCTTACTCATTTAGTAGGTACCTCCGAATATAATTTGTTGTAACATTCAACGCAACTTACATATTACCACACCCTTCAAATAATTACAACCAGTTTTACGATTATTTACAATTTTTTCAAAGAAAAAACGGCTATCCCTTGCAAAAATTCTGGTTTTGCCGTATAATGTTAAAGGTCCGCCGCTGTGCGGAGAAAGGAAGAACCCGAGCATGGCAAACATTTTCGATCTGTTCCGTTCCATCGAGCAGACAGACAAACAGGCATCGGGACCCGTGAGCGCCATTGTTGCGGGTCTGGGCAATCCCGGTGCGGAATACACGCATACCCGTCACAACATCGGATTTCTGTGCATGGACATTCTGTGCGACAGTTTGCACACAAAAACCGACCGCGCCCGTTTTCATGCCCTGTGCGGCGAGGCGTCGATCGGTCAGAACCGCGTGCTTCTCATGCGCCCGCAGACCTTTATGAACCGTTCGGGCGAGGCGATACGGGAGGCGGCGTCCTTTTACAAGATCCCGCCCGAGCGCGTATTTGTGATCTATGACGACGTGAGCTTGGACGTGGGCGTGATGCGCATTCGCACCAAGGGCAGTGCGGGCGGTCACAACGGCATCAAAAGCATCATCGAGCAGTTGAATTCGGATCGCTTCCCGCGCATCAAGATCGGCGTGGGCACGCCGCCCGCAGGCGCGGATCTGGTGAACTGGGTGCTGGGCACAGTCCCCGTCTCTCAGCGGGACGGCATCCGAACCTGCTTTGAGCACGTCCTGCCGGCGCTTGAGCTGATGCTCAACGGCGACACCGAGCAGGCGATGTGCCGATACAACGGAAAGGGCAACGTATGATCTTTGAGGGAATCCGCGCGGAACGGGAGTACGGTTCGGTTCTGCGCACCGTGCGGGAACAGCAGAAGGCGCGCACCAAGATGCCCCTGCTTGTGACCGGACTGTGCGAGGGTGCGCGGGCGGCGTTTTATGCCGCGCTGGCGCAGGGTCTGCGTCGGGAAACGGGACGGGGCATTTTCCTGCTCCTGTCCGAGGAAAAGGAAGCGCGTCGGCTGACCGAGAGCCTGACCTCGGCGGGACTGCGCGTGCTGAACTGTCCGGCAAGAGATCTGGTTTTTCATAATATTACCGCCTCTCATGACTACGAGTATGAGAGGCTTTCGGCGATGCATGCGGCGCTGTACGGTGACTACGACATTGCGCTGGCGACCCCCGACGCCGCCCTGCAGTTTACGGTGCCGCCCGACCTTTTGCGGAAGATGGGGCTGTCCCTCTGCGTGGGCGAGGACTATGTTCTGTCCGAGCTGACGGCATGGCTCGAGGGTGCGGGCTATCTCCGCGCCGATTTGGTGGATGCGCCGGGACAGTATTCGGTGCACGGCGGCATTGCGGACATTTACCCGCCCAACTGCGCCGCCCCTCTCCGTCTGGAATTCTTCGGCGACACCCTGGACGATATGAACTGGTACGATCCGCTCAGTCAGCGGCGCACCGAGCCGGCGGACGGCGTGGAGCTTCTCCCCGCGCGTGAGATCCCCGTGGATGCGGCGGGACGGGAGAAGATCGCCGCAGCGATCCGCGAGCGCATGAAAAAGGCGGACGGCAGTCTGCGGGAGTCCCTTGCCGCCGAGCTGGAAACGGTGACGGGCGGTCTGGAGCTTCCGTTTGCCGACAAGTATATTT
>ERZ824600.338-NODE-338-length-70769-cov-8.667873_pt1 | contig 70769 bp, 54 predicted proteins | sample MGYA00519933_ERZ824600 | MGnify/ENA primary metagenome ERZ824600 (study PRJEB31778, sample SAMEA3449178) | human gut metagenome | biome: human gut; feature: human-associated habitat; material: faeces | place: United Kingdom | collected 2010/2012 ...
AGAGCACAAAACTCCGGGATGGCTTTTACTATGTGCTGCTAGGTTTGACGCTTACAAAACAGCAGCGTAATGAACGGTTGCCGGTGGCGTATATTCTGGCACCGCTTTCAGCGGGAAAAGGGGACGCCTTGCGGCGCCCCCTTTCTTTTTGCTTCTATATCCGGAAATTACGGACACAGCGCAGGAAAACAATACACAGCTCCTGAAACAGATCCTCGTCAAATGTACCATTGATAAGGTAGAATAAATAGCGTATAAGTGAACATTTTAAATGAAATGATTTCCAGAGAGATTGCCCGTATAAAAACAGCCTTTTTACCGTATTGCGGAGAGAATATTTCTCCGTTATAGCAACGGCAAAAAGGCTGTTTCCTGCTCTTTGTTTACAATGTCTCCATGGATATTTCAGCGCACCTTAATGTTCAATATTATCCTCACTTATCGGCTTTCTCCATAAGGTGGTAAACCGGAGCCAACGCATCGTGAATTTGCCGATACACAGGGTACAAGGATGCATACCGCTTGGTATTCTCCGGCTTTGGACGTGTTTCAGAACGGAGTCGTATACAGGTACGAGCGGCATCGGAAAAACCTGAAAACACTCCCTCCGCCACTCCTGCCAGCATGGCCGAGCCAAACGAAGAATCATTGTTTTCCATCAATTGTAGCGTTAGTCCCAAAGTGTCCGCCACAATTTGTCTCCATAACGCGCTAGATGATCCTCCTCCGATGATTACAGCTTTGCTTGCAAGAGGAATTTCCAGTTCCTCTAACGTACATCGGCAATCCATTAGTGAAAACGCCACGCCTTCCATCACCGCCCGGCTAAAATGGGCTTTGGTATGTCCTGCTTGGATTCCCGTAAAACTACCTCGCAGCATCGGATCGGCATATGGTGTTAGTTCTCCGTTAAGATACGGGTGGAATAACAACCCTCCGCATCCCGCCTCGATTTGTTCCGCCGCCATGTCCAATTCCCGGTAACTCTCTCCAAAAGTATCCCGATACCAACGATAGGATGCCGCTGCCGACTTAGTTGCTGTTCCTGGATACCAAAGCCCCGGTATTACGTGCGAATAGTTCACCAGATCCCGATGGGGATATGGCTTTTCAGTAATTACGCAAATCCGTCCCGCCGTAGCTAGCTTCACTGTCATCTGACCTGGCTCCACTGCACCAGCTGCGAATACTTCCATCACTGTATCTGTGGTACCGAAACACACCGGCGTACCTTGGCATAATCCTGTATCCACAGCCGCCGCGCTAGTGACACAACCCGCTAATTCGGTAGAACGATGGATAGGTGGGAGAACCTCTACTGGAATCCCCAACAAACTGCACAGTCCATCGCACCACCAGCCTGTCTCATAATCCAGGAGCATGCTTCCCTGTGCGTCAATTTCATCCGTCCCGTACTCCCCTGTTAGCCAATAACGCACCATATCCTTGGCAAACAAAATGTGTCGGGTCTTCTTCCATATCTCCGGCTCATTTTGTCTGACCCACAAAAGCTGAGGCAAGGTCCAAATAGTATCCGGACTATGCAACGTCTTCTGATAGATGAAATCTTCATATTCCTTTCTGAGTTCATTGACCTGAATCTTGCTACGGGTATCTGTCCAGTAGATAGCTGGGCGAAGCACCTGGAAATTTTCATCCAGTAACACTGCCGTATGGGTAGCAGCATCCAGAGCCACCATCAAAATGTCAGATGGATCTACTCTGGATTTTTCCAGAACAGACCGAATATTTCGACTGGCAGCGACATACCAGTCCTTTGGGTTCTGTTCCGCCCAGCCGGATTCGGGATAGCTCGTAGGATATTCCACCGAATGGGTGGCCACCACCCATCCGTCGGTTCTTAACAATGTGGCCTTAGATGCGCCTCCGCCGAAATCTACCCCTAACAGATACTTCACTTGCTACACCTCTTTCACACGGATGTTGCTTCCATATATGCCCGCTTGCACCCCTTCTTGTATCAACGCCTTGTTTTCCACATGAGCCAATAGCCACTTATTTTTCCGGAACAACAGTGGATCTCCGCTTGGCCGCTCCAAAGGCAAGTTGGTTCCACGCGGTAGACCTACAATACAACCAAATCCGTTCTTCCTTACCTGGCATGGCGTAAAATGCAAGGAGGTAGCATACACTTCAACCGCTTGTCCTGCCTCCAGCAGGAATCCTTTTATTAGCCCCGCATCATAGCCGCTATCCCAGATATCCTGCCTTTTTCCCAGCAGAAGGATCATAGGTGTCACCGCAATATTGATTTCTGAAGAAGTATGCCATTCCACAGCGTTCAACCAGTTATTATATCCCCGACAGTATCCCAATTGTATCGGCAATTCTCCAAAAACTTTATCTTGTATAGCGTTCATCTGCGGACAGGATTCCAATGTCGGTTCTATAGCCGTATATAGCACTCCGCTTTCCGGAGTAGAAAGCTTGCTTGCCGTTTCTTCAAGGGACACCGTATCAAAACTTAATACCTGTCCATAGTCCGAAAAAGCTGGATCTCCTACTGTATATAGAGCTATCTCCGGATTCTTTAATTTCAATTGTTCAATCAGGGATTGTTTCTCCATTTGCCTGCTTCTCCTTTTGTATATGCTCCAAAAGTATAGTCGCATAGGCCACATATGCGGCACAGACTCTTCGACTATGCCTCTGACACAATTCCCTGCAGCGCAGGGTACCATACCGCATCCGGAACCCATTACAAAAGCGCTCAGCCTTTTGATATCCCTCTTTTCGATCCTCTTTGTCGGCGCTACCATACCACATTCCCATTACAATTAGCGCACCAACCACGACACCACATATTTCCTGCTGGTGGGCAATCCCTCTCCCCAGAAAAGATAGTATCTTCATGAACTGTTCTTTTGAAACTTTGCAGGTATCTGCATATACCGCCGCTACACTTTGCGCACAATTACACCCGCTACGAAACAATGCGGCGGATTCCTTAGCACGCAACCTATCTGACTTTGACATCTCTGTATAGTCCCCGCATACTGATACTATTTCATCCTCCGCATGTTTTAGGCCTACTCTGTTATCTGTTCAGCCAGGCGTGATCTGGATCGCTGCTCATAAAGAAGCCTCGGTTTTTCCCCGCCATTATCCACAAATAGTAATTTTTATATCCGGGTGCGCAGCAGCAGGGATGGTAACCTTTAGGAATCTCCACAAAATCTCCGTTTTTCACTGTGTAGGTCTCATCAATATTTCCATCTGCTGTATATACCCGCTGTATCCCGAACCCAGTGGGCTTGTCGTATTCAAAATAATAAATTTCCTCCAGAATTCCTTCGGCGGGCATATTGTCCTCGTCGTGCTTATGCGGAGGATAGCTGGCCCACTGGCCTCCTTCTACAAATGCTTCTCCAATATAAAGGAGGTTGGCATCCAGCCGTTCGTCAATGATGAAGTGCGCCTGTCGTTCCCAGCCTGGCTTTCCCAAATCCTTGACAATAACATCTTCCGGCTTTACCAGCACCGGATCAAAATCTTTTACCGCTGGAGATTTGCACACCGCTATTGTCAGTTCCGTTTTTGCTGTAACGGTAAATGCTCGGTTGCGGGGAACGTATACAGCCGTCGCCGGTCCGCCAAAAACGTCCCCACGCTTACCGATCTCCTCGAAGGCAAAGCTGCTACCTGTCACTGAGCCTGTTCCACCCAGTAGAATCAGCGCGTATTCCTTATCCATTTCGTCATAGTCAAAGCTTTGTCCCACTGCCAGTTTCAGCATATCGATCTCGATCCATTGACAAGCCGCGTCCTCTCTACGATAAATTGGCGTATGCCCCATCTGTCCACCCCAATGCCGTTTAAATTGCATAGCCGTTCCTCCTTAAAAATTCCATAACTTTACTTCGCGTTGGCACACTTTCACGTGCCCCCATTCCCGTACATTTCAGCGCTGACACTGCGCTTGCAAAATGACAGCACTGTTCATAGCCGTATCCGGAGATCAGTCCTGCTGCAAAAGCGCCATGGAACACATCCCCCGCCCCATTGGAATCCACTACCCTTGCGGGATAAACAGGATACACCGTAAAGTCAGAACCATCATACAGCAACCCTCCCTGCTTCCCTCGGGTAATCACTACAACCTTCGGATGATAGAGGTTATACAACTTTTTTGCCGCTATGAATACGTTTTCTTCTTGGGTATGCGATATGGCGAATTCCTCTGAGGGAATCAAGATATCGGTATAGCGGAGCAACTGCTCTACTCCTTCATACAATCCGCCTGCATCATACAGCACAGACACCCCGTTTCCCCGAGCAAGTTTCGCCGCTTGCAGCGCCGCTTCTAACTCGTTCCCGTCCACCATCAGAATTTTCGCGCTCTTTATTGCTTCCTTGTGTTTGTCATTCAACTTAAGCGGCGGCAACGACCCCTTGTCAAACACACAGGTACGGCTGCCTTTTTGGGCGCTGAGCCATATAAAAGACGTGAACGTTCGGCAGTTTGTCTGCACCTGAACTAAGGATATATCCACTCCATATTTACGAAAATCTTCCAGCAAAAAGCGGCCGGGATCATCGTCTGATATCACGCCGATATAGGCACTGTCTGCTCCCAGTTTGGAGGCTGCGGTTAACCCAGTAGAGACAGGGCCACCGCCGCACTGCTTGACACTGAGTGCCCGCAGTTTGGTATCTTCTGTCGGAAATTCCGGAAGCAGTATCAGCGTATCTGCTACACAGGCACCAATTCCGACGATCTGGCTCATGACTGTCCCTCCGCGCCTAATAACCGTATTTTTTCTTTTGCAAACAATGCAACACTTTTCACAGCATCCTTCATAAACAAGTCAATGGCATATACATCCTTTGACGAGGCAAAGACGGCATCTAGGAAGGCATAACATACATCTGTTCCGAAATTCACCTTCCGAATACCGGCTCTGACGGCAGCCCGGATCTGGTCATCCGGAATTCCCGAACCGCCGTGGAGCACTAACGGAATCCCCACCTCTTCATTGATAGCGGCAATCCGTCCAATGTCCAGCTTCGGTGGCTTTTTATACCGGCCATGGGCTGTCCCTACCAGTACTGCCAAGGCCGCTACACCGGTAGCCTCCACAAAACATTTGGCTTCCACTGGCTCGGTAAACTCATCCATGCAGCCATCATTAACCGTACCCACATGGCCTAATTCTCCCTCTACCGTTACCTCCACATAATTAGCGGCCTCTACCACTTTGCGTGTCAGTTCTACATTTCTGTCAAAATCCATAGCAGAAGCATCGATCATCACGCCTGTGCAGCCATATCGCAGTGCGCGAGTGGTCTCCAATTCCGATGCGCCATGATCCAGATGAAAGCATACTGGCACCTTCGCCTTTTTTGCCGCTGCCAATACGGATGGAGCCAAATAGTATCCGCTTCCTTCTTTAAACAGGCGACTATACGTTTGCAGAATTACCGGCGCATGTAAATCTTCCGCTGCTGTTATACAACCTATCACGGTCTCCATATTGTAGACGTTAAAGGCAGGAATAGCATATCCTCCAGCTTGCGCCAAAGCCAAAATTTCCTTTAATCCGACGAGCATTCTTTCTTCCCCTTTACTTTGTCATCAACAGCAGTAGTTCTTCCAAACTCAACAACTCCATGTCCTCCGGTTTTGCTTTCTTTAGTATTGCATATTCTGACGGGCTGGCAGTCACTAGGGTGTCCGCACCGCTCGCCAATGCATTTCGCCACCGTTCCTCTGCCACTTTGAGCATGACCTCCGGCATCCAAGTATCCATCAGCAGATTGCCCGCCCACATGGTATCTTTCCGGTTTAGCAGCATCTCGCGGATATCGGCACAGGCTGATACCGCTACTCGTAAGGGATCCGACTCTTCCAAATCGCGTGCCAACAGAGCCGGGTCCTGGATGGTAACGGTTCCACTTTTCTTTTTGGGCTTCAACCGCCCGGCCGCTATCATATCGGTCACATACTCTGTGAATGTCTTTACCTGCGTCCTAATCGGAATGTCCCATTCCTTGTATTCCCTCTGGAACACTTTTGCATCCGCTGGGTCAAAGGCCACCACTGTTTTGTATCTTGACAAGATATCTGCCGCTTTTTTCATTGTTTCCCTGGTTTCCTCCGCCGCACCCACTAGCGTATCCAGCGTATATCCGCTGTCTGGTTCTTCCAAAAGCACCGTAAAGACAATCCCTGCTTTTTTCAGCAGCCTAATCGCATTCACCCCTGCCTGCGGCATCCTGTATCGGGTGTCCATCCCCAGAAAGAGCAAAATATCCGACGTATCCGGCAGAGATGCAATTTCTTTTACCAAATCTGTGTCCATTACGGTTGTACCGTAGGGATTGCCGGTGTGTTCTAAATTGTCCAATATATGATTAATGTACTCAGGCAGCATCCCGTCTAAAGCCATCTGCAGCCGAACGTCTTTTGTAAATGACACTGGATCCCAGCCTGTGGCACATTCCTTAGTGCAGGCTCCACACAGGGCACATTCATAGATGTTGTCCGCCACCCCTTCTGCCAGCGTCGCCGCCCCTCGATTCACTAAGGATAGGCTCAATGCGCGAGCACGCGCGTTATTACGCTCATGACCTGTTGCGTTCCCGATCGGGCAGATATGTCGGCACATCCAACAAAAACGGCAGGCATCGATAGTCTCCCGGCTTTTTTTTGTTAATGTCATTAGCTTCTCATCCTTTCGCAGCCTCTGTTTCTTACCCTTACAGCCCCAACTTGTACGGGTTCATAATACCATTGGGATCCAGCTGCTTTTTCAGTCCCTCAAACACCTGCATTGCTGAACCGTATTGCTCCTTCATCAGACGCCCCAGCTTGATACCTACTCCATGATGATCATTAACAACGCCTCCATTTGCCAGTGCTGTACGTACCCCGCAACTCCATACTGCATTATGTAGCCGTAGTGCTTCGTGCGGATCCTGCGGCGGATTGTCAATAATAAATCGGTCGTACACCATACAGCCCCATTCGTACCAGTGAGAGAAGTGGGCAATAAATTTCGCCTGGGGAAAGTTGGTTTCAATCGCTTTCTTCATAGCCCAATAGATATTTTCAATCTTGTCGTAGGGCGCGATGGTATCCATGGTGCCGAACATCTGAGGCAAATCCATCATATTGCCCGGGTAAAAGAAGGTTATCTTCTCCTTCCACCATTTTTCTCCATATTCGCTGCCCATGTCCTCCGCCCCGTACTTAGCAAAGGTGTCCAGCAGGATTTTTTCCTCCAGTTCCACCAGTTCGGATACTCCCTCTATGGCCACATTCATGAAGGCACCATCCCGCTCTACACCTACAATTTTTTTAATAAGAGTAGAGGTTTCCGCCGGATCATACAGCCGCATGACCGACGGCTTGAACTTTTGCAGCAATTCGCGGGCTGCCTGAAACGCCCCCGTCATATCCTTGAACAAAAAGCCCCGGAAGCGCCGCTCCTCTGGCTGCTCATAAATGCGCATTTGTGCTTTGGTCATGACTCCCAGCGTACCCTCTGAACCGATAAAAATCTGGTTTAAATCCGGGCCGGCGGCGTGCTTGGGCGAGGGAGAGGTTTCAATGATGTCGCCATTTGGAAGCACCACCTCCATCTGCAACACCATGTCATCAATCTTACCGTATTTAGTAGACACTACCCCGATGCCCCGGTGAGCCAAGAATCCTCCTACCGTCGAGCAGGTCAGGGAACTGGGATAATGCATGGTAGCATATCCCTGCTGGTTGGCCGCCCACTCCACATGCTTGTAAATAGCGCCGGTACCACATTCCACATACATAGACTGTGTGTTCAGCGGCGCAATGGTGTTCATCCGTTTCGTATCCAGCAGGATACCGCCTGCCACCGGCAGCGCCCCGCCCTGGGTGCCGCCCCCACCACCCCAAGTTGTCACCGGGATTTTGTAATAGTTGGCAATTTTCAGCACCGCAGAGGTTTCCTCTGCATCCTTCGGCGATACAATAACGTCCGCTTCCGGCATGCGTAGGCCGCGGTCTGCCCACATCCGGGACAACCAAAAATAGTCCACGCCATGAGTCATCCGATCGATTTCCCGCATGGAGCAATTTTCCCGCCCCACCGCATCCTCCAGTTCGGTTAGGATCATGTCCTGTAAAAATTCATTCATAACTGTCCTCCTACTTCACTTTATCCGCGGCCAGCGCCGGAATATATTTGCAGAATTCTTCCAGTTCGGCAGTATAGTCACCTTCAATCTCTGCCATATGGTGGATATATGGCCCTTCAACCAGCTTTTTTTCCCATGCTGTAAGATTGTCAAATTTTGCCCAAAGATAGGTGCCAAAAGTATAAGGACCAGTTCCAGTAGTGCAGATTCCGGAAAGGAGACTGTATGCCCCATTATCCTGATCCATGCGTGCTACTGTGTATGTCCCGTCCTTCACTTGGAACCACTGCCGCATATTCACCATTTTTGCCTTGCTGTTTTCCGCCTTCAGCGAATAGGCAAACGGACCACAGTGCCATAACAGTTCCATATCCTTTTCCTTCGGATGCCGAACGGTAAATTCCCCGAAAAATGGAACCTTGCGTCCCAGAGACGCACAAGACAAAAGTGCCATTGTGATAGTTCCCAGCATATCCGATTCGCAGCCGATTATGTATCCTTTATCCGCCAGCACACTGTATGCCGCACAAGGCATGGCACCGACCGCCAACTGCATAGCCGTCCAGCATTCCGCCGACACCGCATCTACGTTATACTCTGCGATTATCTCTTCATACAGCAACACAAAGGCATACACCTTTTTGAGCAGTGGCTTTGATAAGGCATCGATCTCGTAACGGCTTTCTAAAAGCCGGGCGCCCTCTTCCAGTTCTTCATCCCGTTCCCCGAGAATCCGATTATATTTGTCAATAACTACCGCTAGGTTGACCGGCACAGTCTGGATCCCAAATTTTTGTAGCAGTTCACCCTCATTAAAGATAACCGAACAGAACGGCTTGGGACGAAGCCCCACCTGCGCCACACGCAGGTTTTGAAAGTTTTTAACCATGCAACACACCGACATGAATTTTTGAAGGCCACGGGCAAATATCCTGTCCTCAATTCGGCAACTTTCTATGTACGAAAACGGAATCCCGCATCTCTGCAACTGACGTGACAGGCCAAATAACCCGCATTGGCTATCGGTATAACGTGTTCCATCCTCTTCAAATTCGTCATCCAGCGGGGCAAAGATAAGTACTGGCTTACCCAGTTCCCGCGCCAGCAGAGCTCCCGCTTCCTCGTTGCCAAAGTTGCTGTTGAGTAGAATGACCCCATCCACTCCCTCGACCCGGAACCGTTCTGCTGCTGCCCGCGCGTCATCTTCCGTAATTAACACGTCCACCGGTGTGATGCCTTTCGTATCCACAAAACTCACACGGTCATCCGTAAATTGCTCCTCGATGTATTTCACCATTCGGCGCCCGCGTATTTCTGCCTTTTCCCAGTTAAAGATTCCGGGTCGCGGTGTTACATCACGCCGAATCGGTGCCAGACCAATTTTTATTTGATATTTCATCGCTCAACCTCTCCTCCCGATGATATTATCTAACAAAAGTCTCTAAAGCGACATATCATATAGTGCCTATATTTCATGGACAATACTATACTAATAACATCGTACAGACAGAGCATTGTGTAAGTAGTATGCGCATTTCTTATACAAACGAAGCGTTATAAAACGAAGCCAAACGGGAGGCTTCCCACTCTTCTCCAATGACAGATATCAGGCCTTTAGGACACGCATGCAGACATCGGCCATACGGCAGGCATTCCGGATGTCCACACGGCTTTAGACAGCGGCCGCAATTGGTGCACTGCGCTTTTTTAATCATCAGCTGAGGCTTTGGAGACAGGCCTTCCGGATTATGACACCACTGGCAATGTAAAGGGCAGCCCTTCAGGAACACCGTTACCCTTGTCCCTGGCCCGTCATGGACCGTAAACTCCTTGATATCAAATACTGTTCCAGTCATACTGTATATTCCTGGCGTGCTATGACATGATCTTGATACTCTCGATCCAACTCCACAAAATAGGCGCTCCAGCCCCAAATACGTACGATTAACTGCTGGTGGTTTTCCGGATGCAGCTGGGCATCCTTCATCTGTTCCGCGTTAACCTCACCGCCATCGGCGTCTATGCCGCCTAGCATCATGCTCTGCCCATTATTCCCCTGTTGAACACCGGGATAGAGATCGCTGTCTTTATTAAAAGACAGGAAAAAATCCTTCACCAGTTCCAAAGCCGATTCTTCTGAATATAATCCCTGTTCCATATCCGCCTTCAGATAAGGATACATTATTTTGTCAAAGCGGCCGATAGTATTGTGATAATCCCCCTCCAGCCATAAACCGAAGTGGAGAATTCGAAAACTTTGAAGGGCCTCCCTAAAATGGACAGCGCCATAACGCGGTACATGTTCCAAAATGGCGGCCAAATCTGTTTTTCCCTGCCGCAATGCCTCAGCACGATAACGATCCGTCAAGCCAAGCAACGCATCAATAATCCGTTGCCCATAAGCATCTACTGACTCACGCCGGGCCAGCAGTCCCTCTCGAATCACACCTTCATAATCTGATGAAAGATTAGACATGTAGCCTGACTCATGCACATAGTGCTAGGAGCGGATTTTCTCCCCTTTCTTCTTTGTAAAGACATCCGGTATGTTGCAAATAGTTCGGATATAACATATTTGCTCATCCGGCAGCAACACCGGTGTTTCAGCAGAAAACAGCCGTTCAGAACCTCAGGTCATACGTTCCCTCGGTGTCAACTTTTCTTTGGAAAACTCCGTCCCGAGGTCCCAGTCTACCGTGCGGCGAAAAGCATGATGCTGTTTACTCAGAAGATATTCATAAATCAGTTCTCCCTTCAATCGCTACAGGCTACTGGCCATCTTACGTGTCCCGGATCACCAGTGTTAGCATGCTTTCTCCCTGGATCGGCACTGTCGCAGTCTTTGCAGCAATTCGGATATGCAGTTCCAGATCCTGAACGGACGTATTCGCGAGAACCAGTTTTATGGAACCCTTCGCATCTTTTGATGCCACACAGTAAACATTCTCGCTAAAACTGCTTGAGCCGATTATATGATCGCCCCGATTAAAGAAGCGGCTATAATGCCCGATGGTATGGAATATCGGTGTATAACATATTGTTTTTGCCTGGGTGTTGTATATGACTGGAGCTGCGCAACCACCACGTTTCCTCCAATGGTAGGGCCCCCCTTTTTCATCGAGCAGAATGTTCCAGTCCACGCAAGCACACGCCCCATGATTCAGATCACCGGATATTTCTTGGGCATAGCGGAACCCCATCGCGGACGTAACATTTTGCTCAGGCTCCTTTTTAAGGCAAAACTCAGTAGCAATTAGTTTCTTTTCCGGAAACATCTCCGCCGTCATGGAAAGCTGTGGAAAATGGGTTCCAGAATACCAATGAAAGCCAATACCCCAGATTGTTTCTCGCGCCTTGCTATTTGAGAAAATTTGTACGGCACGGGAAAACACTCGTTCCTTATTATGATCCCAGACAATAATTTGCACATCATCCAGGCCTCGGGCCCTGAATTCCGGCTTAAGATAACGCACGGCCATTTCGGCCTCTTCTTCAGCCGTATATTGACAACTTTCCCAAGTCTGAACGGCATGAGATTCATTCTGAACCGTCACAGCGGATATTCGAATGCCTTTTTTGCGATAGGCTAGTAAATAATTCCCCACATATGCTGCCCAAGCGGCATAGTATTCCGGAAGCAACCTTCCACCTCGTTCAATGCGACCGGTATCCTTCATCCAAGCTGGCGGACTCCACGGAGAAGAAAAAAGAGTGAGCCGTTCGCCGACTGTCGTTACAGCAGCCCTAACTAGTGGCAGGATATACCGTTCATCTCGTTCCACAGAAAATGTACGCATCTGCACATCGTTTTCTTCCACATAGGTATATGGTTCTAGGCTGAAATCACAGGAGTGAATATGCAACCGACAAAAATTGTATCCGAGTCCTTCATTTGGATCGAAATATGCCTGAATAAACGTACGCTTAGTCTCCTCATCCAAGAGACTGTACACATACGCTGCTGATTCGGTCATCGCTCCGCCAAAGCCCAAAATCTCCTGCCTTTCCACCGCAGGCTCAATGGATATTACATTCCACTCCACCTGGTCGTTTTCTTCAAACGCCACGTTTCCGACAAAAGTTGCCGTTCGCTCCATACCCTTTCCGCTACTGAAAATATCTGCTGTTAACATGTCACTTCTCCTTTTTTGACCGAAAATGTGTCCAGTACTGTTGCAAGCTTTAGTTCCCGTGTGGACGGCAACGACAGATCCGGAGCAAGACTGGTTACCTGCACACCAATCCCCACCGAAAACATGCCGGCTGCATGGATCGCCTGGATCCCTGCCTGAGCATCCTCAATGCCGATACATCGTTCAGGTCGCACACGCAACGCATGGGCGCAATCCAGAAAAACTTCGGGATCCGGTTTAGCGCACTTTATTTGTGCCGCGTCCGCCACATAGTCAAACGCGTCAGATAACCCGATCCGTTCCAACACACGTTGCGCGTTCTTTGACGCCGATGCCACCGCCAAATTCAGCCGTGCATGACGGCACGCATACAAAAATTGCTGTACACCAGGGAGAATATTCGCTGGAGCCATCTGCTCAATCAAGTCCTTATAGTAGGCGTTTTTTCTGTTGGCAAGGCGATTCTTTTCATTTTCTGAATACGCCGCCTGTCGACCGTTGATCTCCAGAATGATCTCAAATGAACGGAGCCGCGATACGCCCTTAAGTCGCTCATTGTCCATTCGAATAAAGCGAAGTCCCAACTCGTCAGCCAGTCGTTTCCATGCCAAAAAATGATATTCGGAGGTGTCACATAGCACCCCATCCAGATCGAACAAAACCGCTTCTGGCTTGATCATATATCCTCCTCTTCACTATTAATCGATATAGAGAATTCACGTTCTACCGCTGTATGCATTTTATTATTCATTAAAAAACAAACCGGCCGAGTCCCCGTCAACCTAGTGATTTTCAAAGATTTCTGTTCGGCAGAGATCTTAAGTTTTTGCCCACGCCACCAAAGTTCCACTTCAATACCACTCCACGACCGGGGTAGATGCGGCTGTATACGCAGTTGTTCGGCGTATAGACGGAGACCCAGGAAACCCATTACCACACATTGCCACAATCCACCTAATGACGCGATATGGATCCCGTTGTCACTGAAATGCGGATCGGAGCCCAAATCCTGCCTGGCAACCTGTTCATACATGCAGAAAGCCTGTTCCATTTCCCCCACATCGGCCGCAAGGATACAATAGCTTGGTTTACTTAACGAGGAATGATGAAAACAGCGAGACTCATAGAAATAATAGTTTTTACGTTTGACCTCACTGCTAAACAGATCCTCCAAAAGCAAAAACAGCACCATCACATCTGCCTGTTTAGACACTTGGAAGCGGGAGAGGGTGTCGAGATCCGGAAAATCCTTCCGATAATCTTTTCCTCCGTTTCGATATGGCTTCAGATCCACATAAGGTAGGGATAAAAACGTATCGTCCTGCGGAACTATACCGTCAGAATTTGCCTTCGGAAGATACAGCTTTTTCATTTTTTCAACCCAGTCAGGATAGCACCTGTTAAGGTCTAATTTTTTATTTAATTGCCGTAATAAATCCGAATGAGTTTCACGCAACCGGTCATAGTACCGCACAGCCAACTGCAGGTTCCAGTGTGCCATATAGTTGGTAAAAGCATTGTTGTCACATTCTTCTGTATATTCATCCGGCCCGATCACATTTAGAATTTCGTACCGGTTTTTTACCTGATTATAAGTAACGCGGCTTGCCCAAAAAGAGGCAGTTTCAAATAACAATTCATAGCCGTATTGCTCCATAAATAAGATATCGCCCGTCACACAATAGTAATATTCGACAGCATAGGCTATATCTGCTGTAATATGGTGCTCCAGAAGTCCGGTCTTTGCATGACTTGCCTCTCCATAATCAATCCATGCGCTTTGCCAAGGGAACATCGCCCCTTTATAGCCACGTTTTTTCGCATTATCACGAGCCGCCGGTAAAGATAGATAGCGATACTCCAACAGCGATCGGGCAGCGGGAGGATCAGTAAAGACAAAAAATGGGAGCATATAGATTTCTGTATCCCAAAATGTGTGATTACGGTAGGTGCGTCCGGTCAGACCTTTGGCTCCGATATTCATCCGGTTGTCATGCACGGGTGCTGAAATGGTCAGGTGATATACAGCAAACCGAATAGCCATTTGATCGAACACATCGCCTGATTTAATAGTGACGTCCTTGCTTTCCCAAATCCTTTTTTCCCAACAGTCGGCGCTATCCTCATACAATAGTTCAAAACCGCGTTCGTTCCAAGAAAGACTATTTCTCCGTGCTATTTCCTGCAATTGCGCCTCACTCATGTTTTCGCATTCCCGGTCACGCGAAGTATACAAGGCAATAATTTTTTCCAGCTGTAAACTTTCTCCACATTTTACTTCGCCTGTATAAGTGTGGAAGATACATTCGTCGTGTTCACCAACCCGCCCCGGAAGTTCTTTACCGGCGACAAAGACGTGGGTAATTGACACCGTTGTGAAAAGGAGGTGCGATTGATCGGTCTCCTCTGTATATTGCAGCAATGGTCCGTCCGCATACTTGGTATGTAAGGTGAAATGGGGAACAGCAAACCGATTCTTTCCATTCAACCCCGTCATCACCTGAATCGTACAATCAGTTAGCGGGGTTATGATAACCTTTGTGCCGGCCTGATGTCGCTGACATAAAGATACGAAACGCTGGAACACAAAACGAGCCTCTACGCCGCCGGGCGAAGTCCATATAAACTGTCGGGTCAGCAGTCCGGTCTTCAAGTCCAGTCGACGCCGATATTCCCGGTACGTCCCCGTGTTCAAATTCAATGGCTCTCCGTTGAGTCGGATGTCCATGGCGAAAAAATCCACTGCATTCGGAAGTTCCGTAGATTGATTGGGCTCTGGATTTTGATCAAATGTACCAGACACGATGGTATATCGGAATACGCTGGTGTTCCCGGGCGGTTGGGGATACTCTTCCTCGACTGCGCTGCGAACCCCCATATATCCGTTTCCTAATGCAAACAAAGCCTGCTCCTTACCCAGAATATCCGCATCGAAAAAAGAACACTCAATTCCCCAGGCATCCCATTTCACATTGGTATTTTCCATATAATAAACGACTTCCTTATACATAATACATAGAAACAGCGGCGCTGCGGCAAACCGACAACGCCGCTGTTTTCTACTTTTAAATTGGCATCACTGCCGTCAGCCGATCATATGGCGCCGACGCAAACCGAATGCCACAATAACCGACAGCAACGCCACAATAACAGATATCACCGGTAAAGATTCCCCCGTGTCTGGAACATTAGGGGTCTCTGAAGATCCGGAATTTTCTTCACTAGAACTGCTCTTAAGTATCCGGCTTATTTCAACAGTAAAGCTCTTTCCATAAGCTGTCACCCTAAGAACACCCGTCGCCGCGCCGTCCGTCGTCTCAGTGGGGGCAACTACCGTGTACGCGGTATCCCACGTGATTATCGCATCTTCATAACTCATTGCGTCAGCAACTGCTTTTTCAATATCCGCCGCTGTGGTAGAGGCCGTAATCTCCAGGTTTTCTACCGCCTCTTTCGCCAACGATTCCAGAGACTGGATAGCCTCATCTGCAGTAATGCTCACAATCCACATATAGTTAGCAACAGGGACTTCAAAGGTCTTGTCTTGAATAATCATTCTGTTTTCCGTCACATTTTCTACGTTATACGTTAACTGGAGTATACTGTCCTTTTCTGTATCAATACTTAAAACCACTTTGCCGTCTGATACGGAGGAAGCCGCTGTTCCATCACCTTTAAAGGAAACCGAAGCCAGATCGATAAACCGATCTTCGGCATTCTTAGCTAACACCGTATCACCCCAGGTCACGATTTTAGCTGTCGTAACCATTTCTAATTTTGAAAATTCAAATTTATCGACTCCCAATATTACCATGTTTTCCAGATTTTTTAACTCTCCAAATACCCAAACCGAGGAAAGCGTCTCCACATTCGTCGGCAGGATAATGTCGTGCAGGGAGGAACCCCGAAAAGCTGAACCCTTGATTGCTGTAACGGATGCTGGAATGATAATATCTTCTAGAGAAGTACAATCCCGGAAACTGTTTTCACCAATCTGAGCCAAATTTTTTGGGAGCCTCACATATTGCAGGGATGTACACCTCTGGAAGTTCTGGCCACCCATCGTGGTAATGCCATCGCCGAAGATAACCACCTTAAGATTGGGGCAATCCTCACACTGGGTCCAATCAAACTTAGTGACAGAATCCGGTACGATCAGCACTTCCAAGGTATTCAAGCCCTTAAAGGTTACATTGGCGACAGTTGTCACATCGTCTGGAACGATGACTACCTTGGCCGTAAAACCATCCGGCTGATAAGTATTGCCGTTGAAGGTATAGTCAAGCGGATCCGCCACATCGTCGGCTGTGTAGGAGAATGTTTCATACCCCGCTTTAATCGGCAATTCAAATGCGATATCCACGGCTTTAGCAATGCCGGAAATCGTGAGGGTCCCGACAATGTATCCATCCCGTACATCCGTACGGCCTTTTTCAACACCATCCACTTGAACAATAGCTCCATTCACCGCGCGCAGCATAAAAAAATCGCTAGACCATGATGCGGTGGCCTCACCAATCACATCATTGACCGCAGACAGAATATCATCAGCCGTTGTCTCATTCGACACCGCCATGGTATTAACGGTTGCTTGTGCTGCGGCTGCAGCCATTTCAACTTCGGTCTCCCCTTCCGCCTGGACAGGGAACAGGGATGTCAGGCAGGTCACAAGAATCGCCAAGACTAATAGAATGGCCAGGGGCTGCTTGCTTACTCTTTGCATCTTATTCTCTCCTTCATAGTTTTTAATCAAATCCAGCAGCATGTCCAAGCTGACTGGATAGATTCAAAATTAGAATGTGTTGACCTATGCCGTTGTTATCACTATCGCGTTCGGATCAAACGCGCAAATGGAGTTAACAATATTTTCGGCAAAAACCAACTCAGTTGTACTGCCGATCACGCCATAATACCCCAGCTTTTTCCCCGACTGTTGAATATATGTGTTACCGCTCAAGACCGGTAGGCTGGAAGAGTCTCCAGCGGAGATCTTAATCAGGCCAAACCAGGCCGTATCAAAGGTGTTTCCGCTGATGGTAAAGCTTTTCGCCGGATCCGGTGAGGAATCCCAAGATTTGATATGAGCCGCAGCATTTATATCCGGTCGCTGGTTCCCCCAACCATATCCCGAGAAACGCATAATATTATTTGTTACCGATATATCTTCCATATAGAAGGTGGGCGGCGTAATCACATTGTCGGAAGAATCAACACATTTCCAGAAATACTCAAACGAGAAAGTACAGTATTCGATTAGGTTATTACTGTACGTCATTCCCTTGGCGACCACATTCTGGTCTGTGTTCCTATACTGATGGGTTATTGCGGTGTCATACACTTGATAGATCCAGTTATGATCAATGACACTATCGGAGCACGTACCCCAAAATTGAATGGCATTCCCATACCTTGTGTCGGTTGTACCGGCCAGGATAGAACCGCCGATCCAGCCAAATTCACAATACTGCACACATATGTTGTACACACCGATGCCAGTGGAGATCCCGTGTGCTCCGGTATACTTAAAACTGATATTCTCAATCGTCACATCATGGACATCTTTTCGGATGGTCACAAGGTCTTGATTAAATCCCATTTCGATGTCGGTGTAGAGGTCAGCAGGGTTTCCTTTGTCCAGATACAGATACAGGATATGATTTGCTCGATCGTGATAAAAATCAAAGTTCTTCTTCAGTTCACTAACACCTTGCAACTTTTTAAACCCCACCGCTTCCCCGTGATTGAAAACAATGATTCCAATGTCGTTAGTGTAGACGCCATAAGAATAAACGTTTGCCGTACCGGATTCTTTCCAACTGCCTTTTGCGGCATTCTCACGTGAGCCATATACGCAGGGCTTCGGCCCGGAACCATAAGCCCCATAGGTGACGCCGGAGACTGCGTTAAGCGTTCCCCGATACACACCGCCCCGTTCGAGAAGTACTACATCCCCCGAACCGATCAGATAGTTGTATGCGGACAGAGCATCCAAGGTCTTCCACGCTTGGGAGGGCGATAATCCATCATTGGAGTCGTTGCCGTTGTGAGCCGAGATATAGAAGGTTTTTCTGCCAGTTTTAGTCAAGTTTTCTTTACCAATTATCGTGTTGCGCAGCGAAGCTGCCGCACTATCACTCTTGCTGCTCATGTTGCCGTATAGTTTTAAGGTCTGTTCCATTGAAACCGGTGTCTCCGCATCCGGATTCACACTTGGCGTCGTGGGAGTGGTACTCGTTGGATCAGTGGTGGATGGGAGCGAGTTAGAACTTGGCGTTTCCGTACTTGTTCCCTCTGTTTCTGTGGAAGATACGCTCGGGTTCTCAGACACATCAGACACATCTGAAGAAATAGCCGATGAATTGATCTCGGACAGAGATTCCTGTCCTGCACAGCCAAAGCTGAACAACAACATTGTCATCAACAGAACAATAGAGAGTACACGAAAGATTCTATCCTTCTTGCTCATATGGCTTCCTCCTCCCAAATCACGATCGGATCAACGTCGATTCCTCTATCACGCATTTCATGCGCTGTGTCCTCGCACTGACAAACAGACTCCTTATTCCATACGCCAAATGGCCGACCTTTTACCTGTATATATGTGTTGTGGCGCAACTCTGGATAATACTGTGGCTCAATTGCGTCAATTTGGAATAAATTCACCCGGCTTTGATAAAAAATATTATCTCGAATGATATAGTTCTTTGCGAAATTCTCGCTTTCCCATGTCTTTATGTGTGCCGGCGTATTTTTGTCTGGACGCTGTTCTCCAAGCCCAAAGCCTGCATATAAGGTCAGGTTGTTTTCGATAAGGATATCCTCCATATAACATTCTGGATCGATTAAGATTTTCCCATCCTTATTCCGTCTGCGGACGTAGCATTCAAAACTAAACGTGCAATACTCCACTAGGTTGTAACGATAGGTAATATGGCGCATTTGAACCTGCTTTGCTCCGCCGGCCTGATGAGTGATCCCCGCGTCATACACTTGAGAAACATAACAATGCTCAACCAGCACTGTGTCTGAGGAAGCCCAAAACTCAACTGCATTGCCATACCGTACGGTCCCGGCTTGAATGGAACCGCCAATCCAGTGGAATTCGCAAAAACGAATGACAATATTTTTGCAATAACCTCCTGCAATCCCATGAGCGCCGGTGTAGCAGACATTCAGATTTTCTATGGTAATATTCTCCTGACCATTGAGCAGCTGGACTGTATGCAAATTAATACCAATCTCGATTTCTTTAAAGCACTCAGCCGGATTTCCTTGGCTCCACCGCATATAGACATGCCGGTCGGGCGCATGGAAGAAATCACCGTCGTTTTGAAGTTCTTCTATACCTCCGAGTTTTTTGATGCCAACCAGCTTACCATCGTCCCCTATCAGGAGCCCCGCATCCCGGTCATAGATACCCTCACAACGATAGACGTGAAGAATATCCGTGGTTTCCCAATGCAGTTCAGCAGCATTCCATAGCGATCCACAAATGCGTGGCTTCGGGCCGGAGCCATAGGCTCCGTACCCAACGCCACTTTTTGTTTGCAAAATGCCTCGGAACAAATCCCCGCGTCGAAACAGCACCACATCTCCTGTTCTCAAGTGATTAGCCCGATTAACATGTTCCAAAGTCGCCCATGCGGATTCGGGGGATAATCCGTCATTTGTGTCGTTGCCGGTTTCAGAGACATAGTACCGTTTCCCCGAGCCAACAAGCAAATCTGGCGCCCCAAGTATTTCTTGCTTTCTGTGCGCGACGACTACCGGAATATTGAATCCTACATTCTTCATATATTTATCACTTCATTAGCAAAATTTGTTTATTGCCCTTATCCACAGCATCCTGCACATTCGGCGCATAGGTCTGCAGAATCGTGGTGATCTGATTGGCTTCGTGAGTATACAGCTGATAACGAATATCCATCTCCCGAACCCCATTGTCCTCTAAAGTCAGCATGTTTTTTGTGGTATTGGTAATCCTATTAGGATTACTGCGCGCAGCCTTAAGCACCTCAAGAAACTGACTGTTGACAGCCGTATCGTTAGAGAACATTTTCGACGTATCATAGCTTCCCATATCCAACATATAGCGCAACAGATAGGGGACGGCTTCGGGATTGGAGGCTCCCTTGGGAATGCCCCAAGCGGAATACTCACCCAGCATTTGATAATCCTTTCCGCCGGCGGCGCCTGATGGCAGCGGAACCGCCCTCAGATAGGATTTCGCCTTCAATTTGGCAAAATATTCAGATGTGGAAAAGCCCCCCGTTATGCTAGAACAGAAGAAAAGCGAATCGCCGTTGACAAAAGCATTCATCTGCCACGTGTCCTTGGTCAGTAGCCCTTTGTTTATCTTATCCAGGGTGGTATACCAAGTAGATACCAGCAGTTCGTTATTCATATTGCTCACATATTTTGTCCCATCATAGGCGATCATGGACATACCACTACACAGAGGCAGGAGATTCAACGGCTCAAAGCATACGCCATAGGCTCCATCGCATTCCTTAACAAATTCTTCACACATATCCCAAAAAGCATCCCAGGTCCATTTTCCATTCTTCCAGAGTGAGTAGGGATCCTCTAGTCCACACTGTTTAACTAACAGGTTATAGTTATAAAAACAGACAGTAGAATCATAAAATGCCGTATCCAACAGATTGGTGGCATATGCCTTGCCGTTAAACGTATAATCTGCCATCGTTTGATGATCCCATGCCGTGTCGTTAAAACTGAAGTTTAGATCATCCAACGGCTGCAGGGCCTTCACGTTATTGATACCGTTCTCCTTGCAGCGAACCAAATCGGGGGCCCGGCCGGAGGCCACCAAAGCTGTTAATTCACTCGCAAAGTTCTCATAGGAGCCAACATTGTTTTTAACGGTACAGCCGGTGAGCTTTTCGAAATTCTCAATTGCACTGCCTTCCATGGCCGTGCGTGCATCATACCAGGTAAAATAGGTGATCGTAGTTCCCTTCAGGTTGGATGGCATATTTTGCATAACCTGGTCTCTCGTCAAAGCGGTCATTGGCTCTACCGGTGAAGAGGCATCGGACTGCTCATTACTTCCAGAGGGGTTCGTACCTGATGAGTTTGATACGTCAGAGGTCCCCGTACCCGTGGAACTTACGTCAGAAGATTCCGTGCCCGTGGAACTTACGTCAGAAGATTCCGGCACTACAGGGGTACCATTACAACCTGTAAACAATACCAACGTCAGGATTAATGCTGCAAACATACCTGTTACCCGCGATAATTTTTCTTTCATGATCTTTCCTCCTTAAAATTGACCTCATGTCCAGGTGTGAAAATTAACCTACAATCCCAACCCGATCGATACTTTGGATAAACTTTCTTTGCAGGATAATATATATCAGAAGCGGCACAGCTATAAATATCAGGCAGGCCGCTAATACGGCAGAAACCGCTTGGTAGGTCCACTGTCCATAACCCAAGATTGATAATGCGGAAAAAATATTATATAGCTGTACCGCCAAAGGACGGTTTTCTAACGTATATATCAGCGCTAAATAATAATCATTCCAATGCCATATAAAGGAAAATAAAAACACAGTAACTAGAACCACACCAGATGACGGAACAATGATTTTTATAAAGGTACGAATAGGACCCGCACCATCAATCCAAGCTGCCTCTTCCAATTCTTTAGGCAATCCTTTAAAAAATTGCATATATATGAAGATAAGTAAACCGCCTCGCAGACCTACGGCAAACAAAGAAGGCAAATAGAAAGTCAGCGGGGTGTCCAATATGTTAGGCCGCAACTCTGTACCAAGAGCCATACCAATCAGCCTTAGAATGCCCAGAAAATCCAATTGTCTAAAATTAAGAAGGGTTGGTATCGCAGTCAACTGCTCTGGTACCAGAATGGTGAGAATCATGGAGAACATTAGAAGCTTTTTCCCTCGGAACTCAAATCGAGCCATACCATAGGCAGCTATGGAACAGGTCACGATTTCAATAAGAGCGCTGACAATTTCCAAAACCAACGTGTTTTTTAATGATGGCCACAAATTCAAGGCTTCCGCTGCCCTTGCAAAGCTGTCCAAAGAGTAGTTCTTGGGAATCCAAGTTACCGTAGGGTCGCTGAAGTCCGAAATGGCCTTGACTGAGCCGCTGATCATATAAAGCAGCGGATACAGAAGGATGAAACTGAGTGCCAGAAGAAAAATCCACCTTACGATAACCGTAAAACCGTGAGCCGTCCGCTTACGAAGAAGCATTTTTTGTGCTGCCGATATGTTCATCCGATCTCCCCCCTAGTCCCAACGCTTCAGGCAGAAGCGGTTATACAACAGCATGACTCCTCCCATAAACAGTCCAGCCAAAACAAAATACAACCACATCATGGCGGAACTCCGATCATACACCTGCGAAGTATTCATTAGGGTATACGCTTGGCTCATCACTGCATTATCCACCGACGTGAAAAGCTCTATCATAGTATAAATGATTACCAGTACCACCACATGCCGCAACATAGGAAAAGTGATATACCAAAACTCCTCCCACTTACTGGCGCCTTCTACCTTGGACACCTCATATAACGGTGCCGGAATGGTCTGCAACCCGGAAATAAACAGGACTGTCTGCACCCCACAGGACCAGATCAATCCGAACACATTATTGAGCGTCGTTGAAAAGAATCCAACCAGCTCGGCCGACAAATTCAGTCGCCCTAAAATCTCCTCAAAATCGATCATGCTGCTATAGGATAAAGCAGCACTGCTGGTTGAATCAAAAAATAATGGTACCCGAACATATTCAGATTTCAGCAGACTCATCACTACTCCCGATGCAATGATGACTGGCAGAAAGAAGATAGCTCTGGCTACTACCCGACCTACAAATTTTTGATTAAGGACAACGGCGAGGATCAGGCTCAACGACAGTATGATGGGGAGGGAATATAAAATGCTGAGCAGACTATCGCGCAAATGGTTTAGATACTGGGCATCTTCCTCAAACAGGTTGCGATAATGCTCCAGCCCTGCAAAGGTTGCTTTTACACCCTCACCCGTAATGGAAATATTACAGAACGAGTAGTACAAGGAACTTATCAACGGTATAAAGAAGAAAACCAACAGCCCAAAGACCCAAGGCGCCACAAACATGTAACCGTACCTCTGTTTTAGAAATTCAATGCTATGGGATCGCTTTCGAGCCTTCACTGTTGATCACCACCCGTCGTAAACATAAATTGCATAGGCTCCAGTGGGCCATCAGGTGTTTCCACAACCATGTCTGTAGGATTTGTATAAACGATCACGCCATTGTCGAACCGAGTTTCTGAATAACCCGAAGTATCCATTCTCCATTCTGTCAAGGTCGCACCCTTAATAGCGTTGTAATAGTCCTGGCACCAAACAACAGTATCCACGATGAGATCCCGGTTTTCAGCATAAACGGAAGCATACAGCCCTTCCGCCCCGGACTCGACCAAATCCAAGTCGTATTCATACAAAAGGGAAAAACACGGCCCCACTCCATAAGCAATCGACTGAAGCAGGCTTTTTTGCGGATTAGATGCTGTATTGATGGATGGGCCGTACAAAGGACGCAGCCCGGAAAAAACCATCTCATAAAAGGGGATCGACTCGTCTAGGACGGTATAGGAACCGTTAGAAACTGGAGTAAAAGCTAAATAATCCGCTGAAACCGCAGCATAATCATTAGCCTGACTGGTTAATAACTCGCGGCCATTGGAAAGTTTGGAAAAAATACTCTGTGCATCCGCCGCCATGCTACCTTTGACATAGTAAGCAGGATCTGAATAATCAGAATACGCTGTACTACCCAATGTCGACAATCCTACACCTGAAATGCCCTGCTTCGTAAGAAAGTCTTCCAAACATTCAGAAGCCTGCGTTAATTTCTTGCGACTAAGAAGAAAATAAGGAGGGGCCTCTGTATCTTCTTTATGAAGGGCTTTTGTTAATTTGTAAAAGGTGGCTCGTTGTCCCATGGCAGACTTGGCGGTGTCGAAAAGAGTTCCAAACCCGTTTCCCCCTTGGTTAAAGTACAACAAATCAAAGTCAACAAAAAGTGGGATTCCCAACGTCTCGCACTGGGTCTTCAAATTTTCATATCCTTTTATTCCCCCTAACTCTCCACTGAAGGAAAATCCACCGGCAAGCTTTCCTATGTCCAGTCCACTGGATCCAAATCCCTTTAGAAGTACAATAGGGGACGAGCCGGTTTTATCATGCAGGTCGTTTAGTATTTCACCTGCCTGCGCAAAGCTGGTGGCCGCGGTAAGGGATTCATATGGAATTCCCAGAAAAAACTGCCGCGTTTCAGCTCCTCCAAGTATATTAAGTAAATAGAAGGCATCAGAGGTTTTTGCCTCAACGTCGTATAAGTTGTCTAGATACCCCCGGTAAAGCCTTGCCATACCGGCGTAATCAGCCTCCCCACCGCGAAGTGGATAATATGCCACAGTATACCGACAATTGACCGTTAGATCTTCCGAATAGCGCGTTACATCGCTACGGGTGGCATTGATCACCATTTCAACAACATCATATCCCCTTGTCCAGAAGGTGGCCCAAGCATGTGTATACTGCGTCTGCCTCCGCCCGGCCTCTGCCTCAATATAGGCGGCATGAGCCCCCTCCTCGATAATTGCACATAGACCATTTGCCCCATCCTTCACGCCAAAAACCGGAAGTCTTACCGTTGGCGTCTCTTTCCAGTACTCCGTACGAAGTTGCGCGGCATCCGCACCATAAACCGCTCCGGAAAAAGAGGAATATCCTTCTTTACGCTGCTCTGCATACATGAGAGCTCCACTCTCAACAGGCAGCATCAAATACGAGTCTTCATTACCATTTGGAGTTGAGCAGAAAAAGGGAGCAACGGAAATAGCTACCACTTTATAGGAATGCTCTTCAATCGTCTGTGGGTCCACCGTAACCCGTAAACAATCATCGGAGAGCGTATATGATACCGGAATGGCAATCTCTATCGCGTCGAAATAATAGGTAATCTTTAAACCGTTTTCAATAGATTCACAGGACACTCGTCCCTCACTTATTGCGCCGTCGTATGCATAAGAGATGTTGGTAGTTCCGTCTCCAGGATTATAGTATTGCAGATATAAAGGGGAATTGACCATCCTATTGGCCCCGTCATCCATGAGATATTCATAAGGCGTGGTTCCCCAAAATTTATCGGATAATTTATCATATAGCAGGACACATTTTGCCTCATTATTCCAAGACAGTTCAAGATCGCCGACCTGTACGAAAGTCCCAGTCTGCATTGTAGGAACCTCGGCAGCCGTATTAAAGGGCTGTTCCGCCGGCGCCTCACAACTTGCAAGTAAAAGTATCTGTACAGTCACGGCTACAAAAGCGATAAAAGAATGCCGTTTTTTCACTGTTGTTTCCCCCTAAAACGGACTAACGGTAGGCTAATTCCACATAAACGGATACTAGAAAATCCCAGAATTGCTGCAGCAAAATGCCAAGCATAAAAACAATAAATACAATTAAAATAATTCCAAGAAGCGTGATGAGCGACGTCAACAGAAATTTGCCGAAACCATATTCATGGATCGTCATGGCACCCACGCACAATAGAAACAGACTATAAATAAGTGCTACTGTGTGGAGCGTTGTCAAGAACGGCGCCATCGACAGGGGCAGTACCTGAGATAAGATTAAAAACAGCAGTCTTTCCACAAGCATCGGTAACAACGCATATGCCGTGGAGATAAAGATATCCTTGAGGCGCCCTTTCCCCTGCATGGGGGTTGTCACCAGCCAGTTAGCTACACACCAGAGAGTCACCAACCCTACTGTTTGCAGAAATACAAAAACCATATTAAAGGTGGTTTTATCAAAATTGCTAAACAGGAAACCTCCGTGTGTCTGGCAGAGCATAGCCAAAGCAAAATAGACTACCATTAGTATTGCTGCAATCAAAACAGAACCCTGGTTTTTATACCTAACTGCATTAAAGGAGTCGAAAGGATGAATCATAACCGACGATACTGTCCGGCATTTTTCATTTCGGATTAGATGAACGGCATGCCGATTGGTATAAACCATAAAAACCGCAATACCGCCAACTGCTGCCAGCAATAGGAGAAAAAGCCACCAGAAATTATTTTCTATGAACTGTTTGGCCAAAACCTCATATGCTTGGCCGTATGTGGTGTAGTCCGCTGCCAGCCGTGCATAATCCCGGGCCTGCACATAGTCACCGCTTTGATAATACGCCCTAGCTAGCCCCCGATACGCTAGCCTGCTGTTGGCATCCATAGATAATACTTGTTCCCAATAAGGAGCAGCCGCCTGGTAATCGCCCGTCAATGATATTCCCTGTGCAGCAAGCACCAAAAGTCCGTATGTGGTGGGTTTAAAAACCGTCACGCTTTCCGTACCTGCATCCGCTATGAGCAGCCGTTCTCCCTGCACCCCAATCGCGGAGGGGGATGTAAAGGTTCCCAGCGTATCCCCTGCACCAAATCCGCCTCCAAAAGCAGACAGTTGATTACAATCATGGTCGTATATATATATTTTCCCGTAGGTTCTATCAACAGAATAGATAAACCCCTTTTCGTCCACCGTTAGGTCAACAAAACTTTGCAGCTTATTTTCTTTTAGCCGGGTAATATACTCATCTTCTGCAAAATTGAAATCGCTAGCGTTGATGGATGAACCGGTGATTTCCCTTTTGTATAAAACATTCGTACCACTAGGACTGAGCATTTGGATTTGGCCGCTGCCGTTGCTGGAGGTTGAAGTTGCTCCTGTACAGGTATAAACGAAATCATCGCTGCTTGTAAACAGATTGGAAAATTGGTAGGGCAGCGTTCTGGCTGTCTTAGACTGCTTGATATTATTGCTCGTCAGCAAATCCCATACATAAGACAACGCTTGTAGAGGCGTGGAAGAAACCGTGTTCGCGCCATAAAATCCAATAAATTGATCATCAGGAGAATACATCAGCGCCCCATAATACGATCCTTCACTGAGAACATAAGTATAGCCCTTGCTGTCCTTGGTCAACTTTAAGGGACGATATACAAAGGAAGCCGGAATCAAGTCAGAATCCGGTAATTCCAAAGTCTTGTGAACCACACCGTCTCTGTCCAGTATAAGAATCCTTCCCCGTTCGGTATCCGCAATATAAATAAGTCCATCCGTATCCACATAAATGCCACGGGCATCCGAAAAATCCTCTGTTTCGCAGGTGACAACCGATTCTAAATTTAAATCGCTATCCAGTATTACAACTGCCGCTTCACTTCCCGCTAGCAGGTATACCTTATCGTCGTTGGCACAAAATATATCTTCCAGTCCTTTTAGGCTGAAATCCAATCCGAGGGAGGTACCAGAGATCCTCCGTGACGCCTCAAACATATGCCGGCCGTATACTGATACCTTCCCATTTAGGGTATCCCATGACGTATAAGCCTCTTCTGCATTTACACCGAGCATTAAAGTCCATAACAACAGCATAACCACTGCGACAGATCTTAGGCATACGATAGGTTTTCGCCTCATTCTCTCACCTCCGCTCAGTCTTTGATTCCGGCGCTACTCATCGTCTCCATAACATTGCGCTGAGAAATAATGTACACAATAATGGGAGGGATCATCATGATTACCGTGGTTGCCATAGCACTCCCCGCCCGTGCCAGTCCGCCGGAATTGATTTGGGACATAACATAAGGCAAGGTTTTCAACTCTTCGCTGAAAATAGTACCGTTTGGCATAATCGACCACATGTCTTTAAAAGAAAACAGCAGCAAGGTCATCCAGGCCGGACGTACAATTGGCATAACAATACTCCAGTACATTCGGAAAACACTGGCCCCATCGATCCTTGCCGCCTCAAGCAATGCATCCGGAATGCTGGAGTCTATATACTGCTTCATCAGAAAAGCACCCATAGCGGAAGGAATATAGGGAAGAATATACACCAGATATGTATCAATAATTCTCATATTGCTCATCAGAATATACTGGGGAATCCCCAACGTATAGCTATTGTATAATAGCGCAAACTGTACTACCAGGAATAGTGCGGTGCGTCCTTTGATTTTGGATTTAGAAAAGGTAAACGCCGCCATAGATGCCGCTACAATGTGCAAAGCCGTTGTTACAATACTAACAAAGAGACTATTGAAAACATATCGGGAAAGTGGCACCATCAGGTTCGCAATCAGATTTGGTAGGACGACATAATTATCTAATGTGGGCCGAGAAACAAAAAAACGAGGCGGAAACACCAGCAGCTCTTCCATCGGTTTAAAAGAGGTGCAAACACAGTAAACCAAGGGTAATACCGAAAACAAACCGCAGAGCAAGAGAAACAAACCGTAAAACACATTGCCAGCTTTATTCCGCGTATATCGACGGTACTGAGAACGGGGATGACGCTTTGCAAGAATTACACGTGCCATTCTTCAATCATCCCCCTTTTCAACGTCCAACTAAATGTAAAAGCTTGCCGACAACAATTCGTGTAATAGCCATTAGCGCAAAAAGAAATACGGAAATTGCCGAAGCATACCCCATTTCATACCGAACGGTTCCTACATCCACCAAATGGGACACAATGGTATCCACTGTATTGTTGACACTGGGATATCCAGCCAAAGTAGTGCAAATAGAACTAATAGAAAAAGTCGCTTGTATCTGCATAACCGCGCCGAACAAAAGGATACTCTTCATACTGGGAAGCGTAATATACCATAACTCATGCCATCTGGTACGAATTCCATCTATCGCCCCAGCTTCATACAATTCGGTATTGACATTCTGTAAGCCGGCTAAGTCAGACAGAAACGACACCCCCATGCTCTGCCACAGTTGTACTACAATGACGATCGCCATACAATATTCTGTGCTTTTGAACCATTGCATTGGTTCGGTGATAAGTCCCACAGACAATAATAGGCTGTTAACATACCCATAGCTATCACCACTGAAGGCGATTTGCCAGATGAAATAAGCGTTTCCCGCTAGAGCAGGAGCGTAAAATAAAAATGCCAGAAATCCACGTACGATGCCGTTAAATTCGTTTATTAACCAAGCCAAAAGAAATGCCAACAAAAAACTGAACGGCCCGGTAATTATTGACAACACGAGAGTATTACTGACGGTTTTTAAAAACATTTCATCCCCGACAAACATGCGGATATAATTAGTCAGTCCGGAAAAAATGGGCATGGATACTAAATCGTAGTTAAAAAAACTAAGCACCACTGAAGAGGCCACTGGCAAAACAGTAAATAGAAAAAAAAGAATGAAAAACGGTAACAGCAGGATGATGAATGAGGCGTTCTCTCCCAACTTACGCCTTGTCCCAAAATGCAAAACATGTCCCATGGCTTGTCGGTTTTCTTTATTCCAAGCCATACTCCACCCGCTTTCTCGTGATCTCATCGTCGACAATAGTTCCCCATTTCATCAGCATATCCATGGGATTCTCATTTGCGTTAACGACATTCCAAAAGCACTGATCAACGCCACGCGCGACATAATAACTCCCTGGTGTTTCGGGAATTTCTTCAACAGCTTTCCATTGTTCCAGCAAACCGTCCAGCATATCCCCGTCCCAAGCCATCTTCTTTACTGCCTCAACATTGGAGGAAGCGTTTCGTCCCAATGTCCCCAATATAGCCTCCAATTCGGCGGAATACTGATATTGAGTTTCCGATGATGTCCACCACTTCAAAAATTCCCATGCATTATCGGGATTCTCGGACATCTTCAAAATTGCACAACCTGTTCCTGACCCGGCTGACGTATGTTTGATCGAACCATCTGATTGCGCATGTCCCGGTATGGGCACCATAGTCCACCGGCCGTCTATCTCTGTTGCTGCCTCTTTAATGGTAGCGTACATTGTATACGGCTGGATACCAAGGGGCATGGTACCGACGCGGAAACGATTATAAAAATCATAAGTAACCGGACATTTATACTTTGTATACAAATCGCTCCATTGGCAGAATATATCAATAGCTGCCGCATCCGTCAGATTAGTGGAATCCAATTCAGGGGAATACATGTCTACTCCATTCTGCAATAGCAGTGAAGGATATAAGGACAGACCACCGACTCCCACATTGACCGTTCCAGTGGACACGATCTGGGTATAGGGCAGTCCTATTTGTAGATTACTGCGGGCGAGTACTGTCAAGACGTTTAAAAACTCTGTCCATGTTGTAGGTATATCGATGCCAAGATCTTCAAACACATCTGTCCGGCAGAACATCATATAAAAATTCTGGGTATCCGGGAGAGCATAACAGCCTCCCTGATACTCATAAGGTACCGTAGCACCAGGCATAAAGCGATCGCAGACCGCAGGAAAATCCTCAAAGCGGGAGAGATCGACCAAAATGCCGCGCATAGCGAGATTCACCGGTTCGGTTCGACTTTGCTGAAGAATACAGTCAGGACCATTCCCCGAAACCACGGCCTGCACAACAGTGGTATTGACAACCTTCAGATTAACTCCAATGTTATATTTGGGAACAAACTGACTCTGAATCAGCGAGTTAAGCACCTGTGCTTGATCACGTCCCCAATTTACCCAGATCGTTATTGATTCACCACTATCTGATGAACCAGACACGTTGTTGTAATCCTGTGTAAAGGAGGCTACAAACCGCTGTATACTAAATGCCATTTTTTGAAAGATGTTTTTGGTGATGACACAAAAGTCTTCTTCTGGATTTGCTAGATATAGCCGGTCAATCCCCAAAGGCATGCTGCGCATATCATTAACACAGGCTGACAAACTGCCATAATTAGTATAATAGTTATCTTTATATCGATGGGCTATATATGGGTTCTGAATCATCTTATCAAGGACTTGAACCATACTGCGGATTACCGATACGTAGCTGCCCCCTAAACGCCCGGTGATTTGCTCAATATTATCTGCCTCATGAATCAACCGATTCCGGCAGTCAGATAAACGGCTATTCAGATCAGGAATTTGTTCAAAAAGATCATAGCTACGATATGTGTCCACTGTTTCACCGGTCACGATGGTGATATCCATATACACATCACCGAGAACACGGATAATGTCCTCAAGATTACTACATATCTCCGCCATATCACCCTGCGTAACCGTCAGACTAATTTCATGTTCCCCCTGAGTAAAATACAATGGCAGTTCGTTCCCATTGCTGTCCTGCAGGCTCTGAAATGCCCAGCCGTCAGCATAGTCAAACGGAATAGCCTGAGCCTCAGAAAAGGGTGTCTTTCCGTCTATTTTAAGACAACGATAAGATGTTCCGTTGAGTACATAGTCCTGCCGATATGTAAAGCCGAGTTTATAATAGCCATCTTCTAAAACGTGAACTTTCCAAACAATTGTATCTCCAACTGTCGACCAGTTATTTCCCCCAATATAATTGATACGGCTTTTTACTGGATCGCTTGGGTAAGGTATAGAAGATGTGCTATCGGACTGACTAATCAAAGAATATTTATTCTTAATAGCCGCCGCTTCACCCTCCAACGTGATTTGCTCGCCATCATACGCCTCTCCTGGGTGACTTTCCCGGTATTCCTCGTAACCGGGAATTGTTTCCGGCACATTTAACTGCAAGGAATTCAGTAAAAAATCGCCCTTTACCGCTGATAAGGTAATTTGGTGTGCTCCGGCCTCCAAATGGATCAAATACGGTTCCTCACTCCAACCAGAGTTGCTTACCACCGTATATGCGTGCGGAGAATCATACGGCACCTGGTTTGAGGAAAATTCATTTCCATTACCATCAACACGTGCTTCATCCCCATCCATCCAAAAGCGGGGCAAAGTAAAACCGCCTGCCTCTGTGAATGGCAGACGGCCATCCACTTCAAACGAAACCTCCAATTCAGCAGTCAGCGTATCCCCTGTCATATAGCACAATGCCAGTGTATAAACAGCGGTTTCCGGAATATCAACCAAAAATGCGACCGATGATCTTCCGGCTTCCATTCTGACACATCCCAGTTCATCCGTTGCTAACCCGGCTGAATTGACAGTCAATTCTATCCCTTGCTTCGCACTTGGGGCAGAAGGCATATCGTGCAGATATGTGGTATAGTCTGTATTCATCCCATCGGTGTCTGCGTATACCGTTTGCTGAATTTCATTCCCGTAAACCTGCCCATTTTCTCCCGTAGTCTCCGCTATCAGAGATTCTCCGGCAACCGACAAAACTGTAGTTACCAGCAACGCCGCAATCGAGAATATGCTGACTCGCTTTCTCATAATCCGTTCCTTTCCATCCTTAGCCGGAAAACTTTTTCGGTATTAGATATAATCTCCCAAAAACGCGTTATTGGCCTCAAATAATTCGTCTACCATATTTCGAATCTCTTCCAGACTACATACTGCTGAACACAACGGATCCATACTAACGGCCTGAAATACCTTGTCACGGCTCTTCTCCATAGCTGCTTCAACCACGAGGTTCTCTATCTGAGCAGTTTGTCCGATTAGAATGGCCAGATGATCCGGCAGCTTCCCTACGACCATCTGCTGTAATCCAAAACGAGTTGCTAATACCGGAACCTCGACACAGGCGTCATAAGGCAAATTCTCAATACTGCCATGATTGAGGACATTGCCGTTGAAACGATAGGGTGTATGATCCCCAATCAGTGCGTTAAATACATAGCTTGCGAATTCATCACCACGCTTCGCCTCCACTGGTTCATTTTGAATCCAGTCTTCGATCTCCTCCCGCCAGTGGATATCCTTTTCTAAATGATAATTAAGCGAGCAAGCATGCAACCCTGGATTCCAGTTCGTACTATGCGTGCAATATTTTTCTATCAGATCAGGGCGCTTGCGGAACCATGCGCAGTATTCAGAATTGTGGCCACTAGATTCCGTCACATAATATCCCAAATATTTATATAGTTCATTGCGCACCTGCTCTTTATTATAGTACTCTGGATCTTGGAGTTTTTCCTTGAGCAACGGATAAGCATCTTTACCGTTCCAGAGAAATTTCAGATAAAAAGCTTGATGGTTGACCCCGGCACAAAGATAATCAATCTCCTCACTGGGCGCGCCGATCCATCCCGCCAGCATCTCTGCAGTTTTCTGCACACTATGACACAATCCGGTTACTTTTACTTTGGTACAGGTCTGCATGGCCTTGCACAACATAGCCATGGGGTTAGTGTAGTTCAGAAACCATGCATCCGGGCAATATGTTTCGATGTCCCGGCAGATTTCCAACATTAAGGGAATATTCCGAAGCGCTCGGAAGATACCCGATACGCTGCGAGTATCACCGATGTTGATATCCACTCCGTATTTTTGGGGAATCTCAATATCGTAACGCCATATCTCAGTACCCCCGTTGAATACTGTACACAATACTCCGTCAGCTCCCGTCAGTGCTTCGGCACGGCTCTGCGTGGTCGTAATAGTCGCTGGTACGGATAGAGCTTTAACAATTTTATCGCAAGCACGCCGGATCATCTCTAAACGCTCCGGATTGATATCCATTAGACAAATTTCGCAATCTTTAAAAGCGTCAAATGTCAGCAAATCCTTAACGAGATTTCTCGTAAAAATAAAGCTTCCTGCACCAATAAAGGCAAATTTTTTCATATCTATACAACTCCTTATCGTAATGATACTTTCCCCGTTAACGAAAAAAGCACTTGTCATGCGTCAATTTGTAATATGTATTAGCCAACGTCTTCGACGCTACCAGTGATGAAGATGTCAGCATGGTAGTCCCCTCCGTAATTGTTACTCGGGTGGTAGCCATGATTGGTGTCTCGGATGATTCCTGCGAGACTGTGCACTCTGTATTCAGTTGTGTTTTTGTTGAATTCGAGTCAGTTGTTTCGAAATGATTATCTGCTGAACTTATCGGCCACGACGCTTCCTTTGAACCGTCAGCGCACCCGATTAGCCCACAGAGCAAAAAGCACAAGACAAATTAGATATATTTATTCCTCATTGAAAGAGACACCTATTAAACCTCCTCTTGCCGATGACAGATCCGTAATGATCTACTTGTTTCTATAACAGCTTTCATATACAAATACACACCAGCGCTCCAGCCCATCATAGGCGGCATTTCCGAAGCTAGCCGTTCTTGCGAAACCAACACACTGCCATCAACCACATTGTATTTCTCCCATAGATAGCCAGTTGTTTCGTAATTGCTTTCCACCAGAGCAACATATTTTTTGGCTATTCGAAGGGCATCTTCATCAAACCCATATCGAAGCAGACCTTCCACAGCGATGGCGTGTAGTGGCGCCCAGCCATTGGGGTATCCCCACTGAAACGCAAAGGGGGTATCCCATTTTTCACAAGCCGTCAGCCCAAAACTTGTTTCCAGGCGAGGCAACTGCCTCCGCAGCGACGCAGCTTGTTCCTGCGTTGCCATACCCACCATGAGCGGATAAAAAGATGCGCAGGAGAAAATTTGACTTTTCTCGTTCTTTACAAAGTTATAGTCAAAGAATACGCCATCTTTAAGCATAACGCGGTTCATCGTTTCTTGGCGATCGGCCGCTTTTTTTCGCCAGTTTTCGCTATCTCCAACTTGTGTGTACTCTGTTAGGTCGGCAATAGTATTTTCCAGCATATAGAGCAACGCGTTCAAACATACCGGCACATACTGTTCGATCATAAAGCCAAAACGAGGGCTTATATCCCATCCGCTCTCACAGGCTCCGATATACTGAACGGAAAGGCTTTTGTCATCGATATCCTCCGGACGACGACCGATTCGCTTTATGTAGTCTTGGTATATTTTTTCCTGTATGGCTCTCTCACGGTCACCGGCATATTGATTCAAGCCGCAGGAAGTCATTCGTTTTTTCATCCAGAAAGCGTGTTCACGAATCAGATACTTGACCGCCCGTTTCATCCAATTGGCATCCTTCGTCACAGCCGCAACATCTGCTACCATTCGGGACAAAAAAGGCGGTTGCGAATTTTTGAGATAATACGTTCGGTTTCCATTAGGAACAAAACCGTAGCGATCGAGCAGGAAAAACAAGTTCTCCACGTTATTGACGGCCTGTTGTATCCGTCCAGAGAGAATCAACCCTCGATTGATAAAACTGGTATCCCAGTAATACATTTCTTGAAAGCGGTTACCAATACATGGAACCGTATAGGGATGCGGCAAACCGATCAAGGTGCCATCATCTTTACACCCGTTATGTATACAGTGATCCCACTCTCTTTTTATTGTTTCAACAAGATTCATAAGGACTCCAAACCATGAAGATTTCTCCACTTATCAGCGTTTATTTTTTGCATTGCATGAGAGTTTTAGTTTTAACTGAAATAAGGGTAATTTTTCCAAAACACATAATAACAACAAAATTAAACCCAAATATCTAAAATATCTAACTATATCTTCTAATAGAATTATAAACGAATTTACTTTGCAAAATAATAGCATATGCTACACAAATAATATGGATAAAACTACCCTTGCTTTTTTCAAGATGTTCCTTTATACTAAGAGTGAAAATGCAGCTTTAGCCCTAACAGTGAAAGGGGGATCCTCTGGTTGTTTCAGTTTTATCAAGGCCGGATTTCCAGCGAATATCCCTATCCTACCGATTCTACTCATGTTTTTGTAAATAACTGTGGTATGTCCCTTGTACAGAAAGATTATTACGAGGAGAACCGAAACAATGGCCGAGGCGATTTTCAACTTTTGTACGTAGTAGAGGGCGAACCTGTTTATACTATCAACGGTCAAAGTCTCCAGGCAACTGCTGGCACTTTAATTTTATATAAGCCCTATGAATCTCAGAAATATATTTATTCCACAGAAAAAAGCATTCGGATCTACTGGATCCACTTTTTTGGAACAGAATTTGAACAAGTTCTGACAAAACTTCCCTTGTTCCAGACCGGAACCATGTATATCGGAGTTTCAAATGAAATTATTAAAACCTTTGAAAAAATTATCAGATATATGCAAAGCAATATTAGTTATTACAATTTAATGTGTTGTGGCTTTTTCTTTCAAATTTTGGCACAGATAGAGAATTTAATTCGTATTAATGATATTCAAAATCCAGTTATCTGTAAAAGTGTCGAAAAGGTTATATCCCTAATCAACACCAATTGTGCCGTAGAATATTCAGTCAGCGAATTAGCCTCAATATGCAATCTAAGTGATTCATATTTTTTTCGCAGTTTTAAAAAATTTACAGGTAAATCGCCCCGCAATTACCGACTTGCCGTTCAAATATCCCAAGCCAAGCACTATCTATCGTCTACCAATCTGCCCATTAACACTATTGCGCAAAACATTGGGTTTCCCGACCCTCTGTATTTCAGTCGCATTTTTAAAAAGCACACCGGTTTATCGCCGCGAAATTATCGTCAACAAAAGCATGATTAAATAAGTTACTTTTGCTGCATATCCGCATCAGTAAGTGATCAAACCCTTTGGCAATTCATATCTAAATATAACAAAGCACTAGCAAATAAGGATCCGGATATCGCCCCGCATTAGAAAGGAGATAAAGATAAAGAATGCGAATCATCGTGTGTGTTAAACTGGTGAATAAGGAATTGAGTCCTTTTGATGCCTGCGCTTTAGAATACGCTCTCCGGTTCAAGGATTCTGATCCGGATACAGATTTAACGATAATATGCATGGGACGTCCCGATTGCCTATCCACCCTTCAAGCTCTCACAAGACTGGGGGTACCGCGCGCAGTACTATTGTCAGATAATATCTTTGCCGGTGCGGATACTCTAGCCACCGCCTATACGCTATCCCTCGCGATAAAAAAACTGATGCCAGATCTCATCTTATGCGGGAGGCAGAGTATTGATGGCGACACGGCACAAACCGGGCCTGCGCTGGCAGCTCTGTTGGAAATCCCGGTAATTACCAATGTATTGGAGATGTTCATAGAAGTAGGAAAGGGGATGCGTTGCATAACCCGATTCGGGGAGGAAAAAGCATCTTTCCCCATGGTACTTACTATGGAACGGACTGTAGAATTGCGCTTTCCCCGAATTAACAGCAAGTTGGGAATAGCAGAGCTCTGGGATGCCGCTAAACTAGAAGCTGACCCGGAACGATGCGGCTTGAAAGGATCACCGACCCGCGTGCTGAAAACCTATGAGTGCCATACCGATCGGCGCCATTGCCGGTTTATCCAGCTTGAACAGCTGGATGAAGTTATAGAATCCGTCATTAAAAAGCCTCAGGAAATACGCAAGGAAAAGGCATACATAAGAATTAAATTGCCGGAGATCTGGTGTGTGGGCACGGAACCACTGGAATGGGCTCATAGGATAGCGGAGCGGGTTCACGTTCTGGAGAAGGATACTCCCAACTGTCTCGCGGCACGGATCCGTCAGAAAAATCCCAGCGTAGTCTTGTGGGATGGAGGACTTTGGGGGCGGCGTACAGCTCCCCAAGTCGCGGCGCTTCTGCACACTGGACTATGTGCAGACTGTACAACTCTCGAGACTGATGGGGATACCCTATATATGACTCGCCCAGCTTTTGGTGGAAATCTGCTAGCTACTATTTCCTGCCGGACACGACCACAGATGGCTACGATGCGTCCTTCCTATCCTATCGGCGATCAGGTAATTGTCGGCGTGGGAGTGGGCGTTGCCACCCAATTTGTGCAAATTCAAAAATGGGCAAATCAAAAGGGATATGGGCTGGCAGTCTCCCGCCCTTTGGTAGACCGGGGCTTGGCCCCTTATGAGTTGCAGGTTGGACTTACTGGCCGTACTGTCCGACCAGCCGTATATATCGCCATTGGCATTTCTGGTGCTGTTCAGCACACGTGTGCCATTGAGCAAGCGGGAACAATTATTGCTATCAACCCAGATAAAAATGCTCGCATTTTTGATTGCGCCAATTTGGGGATTTGTGATACTTTTCGGTCTGTGCTTTAAAACAATTTGCCAACGGCTCTTCCTATTTATGAGCCATTTGCTTCCATATCCGTTCTATTTTTTGATCTGCATTTCCTGTATTCCCTTTTTTGCCGTAATAGATTCTTAGAGTAAGAGGTTCAAGGAGGTTTACAATGAACCGCCCCTCAGTCCACCGAACAGGCGCACTTCCTTCCTGGCAGTGGAGGGCGTTCAATGTCCAATGAAAAAACCTCTCGATTGAAGAAATCGAGAGGTTTTTTGCGTTCTTGTATCTATCGGAGAATTTATCTGCTCTTTATATAAATGAACGACCAATTTGAGGCAGCTGCACCTTGAAAAACAAATCCCAATACCGGAGGTTATACAGGCTTCTGCGGATAGTGTGCGGGGATAGGAGCACGCCCACAGGATGAGGCGGTGCATAGCACCGGTCTGCCAATACGCGGCTGGAATGGGCGCAGGAAATGGGCTGGTAAAGGGATATAAATTTGCTGGGGATATGTATATGGATAGGGATGCAATTTTAAATATTCTTAACCGTTACCAAGGGAGCTTTGGACAGAAAAACTTGGATATCGATATACCGATTATAATTGTGTTGGAAGCTCAACGCTTGTCAGAAAAGTATGGTAAAGATGTTTTGGGGAGTGATGACTTACAGAAAATATTGATGATTGGTAGGTGTAAGGCTTTAGAACTTCTAAATGATAATTCCTTTCCCACATTAGAAGGATTAAATAAGGTTTCCATGTTAGGATTTGTAATTTGGATGGTTAAGAAGTTTTATTGGCAACTATAAAGTAGGAAAATAAGAGGATTGATAATTTATGATGTGGGTGTATAATGAGTTTGTAATCTGCCCTGTCGTCAGGGGGCAATAGTTATGACTAAGAAAGTTGATTCTACAAAAAAAGCAAGAGGGGAGGGAACGCGGAGACACAAAGGAGAAGGGACAATTTATCAAAGATCGGATGGAAAATGGTGCGCCCAGGTGAGTTCTGGCCGGGATGAACATGGAAAAAGATTACGGCGTAGTGTTATTGGTGATACACCAGAAGATGTGATCAAAAAGAAGCAGGAGTTGGAACATGCAATTAATGTTGATGAGTATGTGGAGAGAAACCATATTGGTATTCACGATTTGACACAAGTGTACTTGTGTGATTTTAAGCTAAACTCGGTTTCTTCAAGGACGTATAAATGGTACTGTGATCTGGCTAAAAACATTTACTGGCGCTTACCTAATAAGAGTATACAGGATTTGTCTTTTCGAGATGTTCAATCTTTTTTAAATTGTTTAGCAAGGCCGGGGAATTTGAGACGACCAGATGGGGAGAAGCTAAAGCCGCTCTCACAAAAAACGATTAAGGAGGTTTACCGTCTTTTTAAACAGGTAACGGCTTTTGCTACTGAAAACAAGTTGATCTCAAAGGATCCGTGTAAGAATAAGACCATCACAATGCCGGATGTTTCAAAGCTACGTTTAAAAGCGCCAAAAGCCATTCCTCTTGATGTATGTCAGCAATTATTGGAAAAGATAAATGCAAGTCCAACATATAAGCCTATTATTAACACGCTGTTCCATACCGGACTGCGAATAGGCGAAGTAATTGCCTTGGACTGGAGCGATCTGCGTTTCAATGACACTCATCTGATAATCAACATTGATAAAGCCGTGACGCTGGAATATGAAGTGGATGAGTCTGGAAAACCTGGTGCCGCAAAGACTGTACGAGCTCTTCCAAAATCAGAAACCAGTATCCGTTTTGTCCCTATGGATAATGAATTGGTGAACATTCTTCTGGAATGGCGAGAACTGTATTGCAAGAAATTTAACAGCAAATCAAATGAGCGAGATTTTGGGGAAAAGTTGGTATTCCCTAATCGATATGGCGTGCTAAGATCATATTCCTCTTTTCGCAGACAGTTTATACGTTTTTTAGAGGAACATTGCTTAACCACATATCATGTAACATTCCATAGGTTTCGGCATACGTTTGCTACGTTATTGATTCAAAAAGGAGTAGACGCTCGAACTGTTCAGGAGTTATTAGGTCATGCGGATGTTGAAACTACCCTGAAAGAATATAGAGATGTGACGGATAGCGATAAACGTCGGGCATCTGATATTGTAGAAGGAGTTTTTTCAACGCTTGGAGTAATAGTGGCAGACGAAAATCCGGTTCGGGCAGGGTAAGAATTGGCAACCGGATTGGCAACCGAGTATTATCCTGTATATTGAAAGTATGCGAAATTTAAAGAAAAACCGAGATAAACGGAAATTCCGGGTAAAATGCAGGTCTATCCCCTGATTTGTTCGGGACCAAGAGGCCATGGGTTCAAGTCCCGTCACTCCGACCATAATGATTGACTCATAAGTCTACCAAGACTTGTGAGTCAATTCTCTTTTATAATCCTGTTTTTAGGGAAAATACGCATATAGCAGCACAAATACGGTTGATGACTGGTGGATCAGCACCAGAAATCAACCGTTTTTTCTTTTGCAGGAGCAGAAAACTCGCTCAGTGTGTGAGTAATAAAAGGTGCGCGGGGACCGGATTTGAAGATGATTTATTGAGAAAACACACTCTTGTAGGTTTGTCAATGATGTGAGACCGAAAAAAACGAAAGAGTTACAGGTTTAGAAGATCGGTTTTGCTGACGGAGGGAGGGCGAAGCCCGACCGGAGTCAGCAAAACCGGGCGGCTTCCAGCTCCTGCCGCTTCTGGATCGGCGTTTTCCAGCCAAGGACGGCCATGGGAATACGGTTGGATCGCCGTAAATAGCGTTTCATCTGAAGTTGTAGATCCTCATATGAATAGAACTTCAGGTAATTATAGAACCGTTCCTGGTCATTCCTGTGGCTGCGTTCCACTTTGCCGTTATGCCAGGGCGTTTTCGGACGGATCGTCTTGTGGACAATGTGATGCTTACCGCAAAATGTATCCAAAGGATGAACGCGATTTGTTTTTTGCGTGTGAGTAAATTCTCCGCCATTGTCTGTCTGGATCATATCAGGTGCATAGCCAAAGTAAATGATTGCACGCTGCACAAAGTCTATCGTGCTGTAGCTGCTGGCTTCCTTGTAAGCGTATATGAACCGTTCCCGGCTGGCTTCTTCGATCATGGTATATTGGTAGAATTTCTCGCCATCCGTGCCCACATAACAGGCTGTCGGCACATATTTCACATCCATTTGCCACTTTTCCCCCAATTTCGTCGGCGTATCATAGTGTCCCAGATGCTTGGATTTTTTCTTCGTGGACTCCACTTTCTTCCGGTATCCAAGCCGGACAAACACACGATACAATGATCCCGGGTGTCTGCTGTAGGCCTTCTCCTGACGCAGTTTGCCGCATAGCTCGCAAATGCTGATGTTGGGATTGCGGCGATGGTAGTTCCGGATCCAGTGCAATTCTTCCTCTGTGTGCGCGTTGGGATGTTGGCTGTGGGGACGGTGTGACTTGGGCATAAGAGATTCCTTCGTGCCGTTATACAACCTGTTCCACCGCATGAGAGAGGCCTTTGAAATGTGATACCGGCGAAGCTAAGATCCTTTGTCTGGCGGTATAGCTTCACGGCACCTTCCTTTGTGCTCACCGTGTGGGGCAAATACCGCTTGCTGTTTTTCTTTTCTTGTGCTACAATATCCATGGCGATTGAGTCCTTTCGTTAGGGATTGTTGTGGTGACTCTATTCTAACGAACTCAATCGCCTTTTTCTATACCCTTTGGTCTCACATCAATTGTAACGCTACAATCTTTCTCAAAGCGCCCGAAAGATTTCATTGTGCAAGGGGGAAGAATATGATATAATACAGTATTACCGGGGGGGCGACATCATGAACCTTTATGTTTACAGCGATCCGTCCTTCAGAAGGACTCACTGGTTTTCCCATATTTTCTGCGGAATCACCGAGGCGGCGGAAAAGCGCCGGTATCGGCTTGTGCTTCTGACCGAGGCGCCGCGCAGTGCAGAGGACATTGCCGGAAGCGGACCGAGACCGGTGATCATCGTTATCGGCAACTCTGCGGCGGCGCTCGGTGAGCCGCTGAAGCGGATGTGGGGAGCGGGCATTCATACAATCCTCGTCAATTTCACGGCGGATGTTCCGTCGCCGCATGCAAGTGTCATCACCATGGATTATGCCGATGCGGTGGTACAGGGCATCCGCGCCCTGCGCGGCGGCGGGCGGACAAGGACGGCGCTCTTCGGCGTCTATCCGGATTCGCGGCCGGACAGGATCAAGCAGATCGGGTTTCTCGCCGAAATGTCGCGCCTCGGCGTCAAAGCGCCGGAGGCGGATGTGTTTACCGTATCCGGGGATCTCGGCGCATGTGTGTCCGCATTTCTGCCCGTGAGCGGGCGGTACGATTCGGTCATCTGCGGCAACGATCTCGCTGCCGTCGCTTTGAACCGTGCGCTCGGAAACCGCAGCGGTCAGATCGCGCTCGCGGGATTTGTTGACCGGGCGCTCTCGGATTTTTCGGTGCTTGTTCCGGGTATCCTCATGCTCTCGGCAGAACACCGCGAGTTCGGACGACAGGCGGTAAAGCTCTGCTCGTGGCTGCAGAGGAACGACGCCGAGGTTTCCGTGACCGTCAGGGTGCCGGTAACCGTAAGCGATGGACACGATGCGGAGATCGGCGAAGGCGATGATGCGGCGAGCCTTGAGTCGCTGCCCGGAGATCCGCTTGTGAACGAGATCCTCCGCGTCGAACGCTGTCTTTCGCTCTGCGACAGTATCGACATACGGATACTTCGCGGGATCTGCGGCGGGCAGACCCGTGCCGCCGTTGCCGAATCGGTGTTTATTTCGGAGCGTGCGGTCGGATACCGGCTGAAAAAATTATGCGCCGCCGCCGGATGCGGCGACACGGCGGCGCTTTCTGCGCTGATCGGGCCGTGGATCGCCGGCGGCAAAAATTGAAATGTGCGGAATGAACGGCAGCGTCCGTGAAAAATACCGACAGTCAGGAGAGAATTGCGTATGTCGTCAAAAACATTTACCCTTACCGCCCCGATCCTGCATTGCCCCATCGAGGATACCGACCGCATGTGGTATGTGAAGATTACCGACGATTCGACCGGGAAACAGTTTGCCGAATTTTATCTGGCGCTGACTGAGAGAAAGCCGGACTTTTATTGCCCGCTGTATCTTGACGCGCTCGCGGGCAGAACCGTCACGCTCTCGTGTGAGGATGAAAACGTCCCGGACACACTGTTTGACGGAATTATCTCCGGCGGACAGATCGAGGATCGGCAGGAGCTTTATCCGGAGCTGTACAGGGAGCCGGGACGTCAGAGAATACATTTCTCCTCCCGCCGCGGCTGGCTTAATGACCCGAACGGTCTCGTGTATGTCAACGGTGAGTTCCGTATGTGCTACCAGCACAACCCATACGGCCCGAATCACGGCGGCATCAACGTCAGTTGGGGACTTGCGGTCAGCACGGACGGCGTGCATTTCAGGGAATATCCCGATGCGATACGCCCGTCCGATGCGCAGACCCATATCGCCTCGGGAAGTGCGATCGTGGATCGGGACGGCTTGGCGGGCTTTGGCAAGGGCACCATACTGGCAGCCTATACGGCGCTTCAGTCCTGGATGTTTAAAAACCGGCAGCAGACGGCGGGCAACCGCGGGCAGATGCTGGAGTACAGCACCGACGGCGGTTTCACCTTTCACAAATTCCCGAAGGAGCCGATCATTCCCGTGCCCGCGAATGAGAGCTGGCGCGATCCGAAGCTCCTGTTCACCGAGGAGGGGAAGCTGTGTATCGCCGTTTATGAAACCTTTGAGGGGAAAAATTGCGTCAGCTTCTATTCGTCGGAAAACTGCACCGACTGGAAATTTGAGTCACGCTCGCCCGACCTCTTTGAATGTCCCGACCTTTTTCCCCTCCCGGTCGCCGGGGCGGAGGAGCAGCTCTGGGTGCTTTACGGCGCCGACGGGAGATATCTTGTCGGGGAATTCAGGGATTACCGTTTCACACCGCATGGCGGCGGGGGCTATCTCGATTACGGTCAGGCGGTCTATGCCGGGCAGACATGGAACTCACATCCGGACGGGACGGTGCGGTACCATATTGCGTGGATGATCGACGGCGGGCATACGTTTGCCTATGACAGGGAGAAAAATCACGGCGAACCGTTTGCTCAGTCCATGTCGCTCGTCTGTCGGTTGGAGCTTCACAAGGCGGGAGGGAGTTACCGGCTGTTCAGAACACCGATCGACAATATTGCCAAGCTGCGCTTTGATGCGGCGAATTTTGACGCGGCGGAGGAACCGACGGAGCTTTTTGTGCCGGGCGACTGCGTATTTACTATCGGAACAGATACGGATTTCACGGTCAGCGTCGGCGAAAACGGGTTTGACTACGATAAAGCGAGCGGGCAGCTTACCTTTACCGGCGGAAAGACCTATTCCCCGCACGGCGGTAGTGAACTGAAGGTGCGGATTATTACCGATGTCCGCTCGGTCGAATTTTTCGTGGCGGACGAGGTTTCGGCGACCTTTACCGATCCGGCGGAGAAAAAGATGCTTCGTGTCAACGGCGCAAGGGCGTCGGGTACGAAGTGGAGAATGCACGGGATATGGGAGTGAGCCGGTAAAAGCGGATCGCGAGATCCGGACGGCGGGCTTTAGTCACAGCGGATTCCTTGCGGGCGGCGGCTGCCAAACTCTGTCCTCCCGCCACCGCTGAGACTTTTTTCGCCCGATCCGATTTTACCGTGAACCGTGTATGATTTTTCCGCAACAAATTAAAAGCACATCTCTACGACATGGCTTCTGCTATGAAAGAGGACGACGAACTGCGCGAAATAGCCATTAAACTCAAGGGATTGTACACTGATGGTTTTCGTCATGTGTATTCTGAGTTCTTTGCAATGATCGTTGAAATAGCAAAGGATGATAACGCATATAGCCTAGATTTCCTATCCAATAACATAACGAATGTTAGAGCCTTAGTTGAACAGGATTATGTTGATGGAGAAAAAGAATTCCGAGGACTATATAGACCGCTAACAAAGTTGAGCGATCATATAAATCTAGAAATAGCTCGATACAGTTATTCGTCAATACATGAGCAGCGCGTATTAGATTTAGAAAAGCGCAATAAAAATTTGCAAACAGAGTTAGCTGATGCAACGGAAAAGCTGGGAGAAGCACAAAAATCGATGTCCTCTGTGCAAACAGAGCTCATAGCCGTCCTTAGTATTTTTGCTGCGATCGTATTAACCTTTTCGGGAAGCATGAGCTTGCTGGGCAACGCGCTTACCGGAATGGAAAATGCTCCGTTTTTCAAATCGGTGTTTTTTGTCTTGTTATGCGGTTTTATTATTACCAACGTCATTTTCTTAATGATGTATTTGGTAGGTAAAATTACCGGTAGAAATATATACGCGAAGTGCAAAAGCAAAGATTGTACCTGTGGCGAAGGCGGAGTTCCAAAATGTTGTGGATTAACAAGAGTCCGCAAAAGATTACCCTATGTCTTTTGGATAAATTTCCTTGTTATTCTTATGATGGTAGTTGATGTAGCAGTTTGGTATTTCGACAAACTGTATAATATCATCCCCTAACATCCGTCATTACTTTTGGTGCAAACACCCTGCATTTACACTTCGTTTGGTGCTAACATCGCATAACGAGTGTCCTTATAGGATTTGAGCATCCTATAAGGACACTCGTTTTCTATGCTCATTTTGCCAGCTTAACTGGCCGCGGCCGGCGTCGGATCGTATGTCACAACGACACCTCTCCGAGTCTTCATCGCGATTTGCGGAAGAGGAATATTCATTTCTTCCGGAATCTGAATAGAACCGATACAGTTGTAGACAATGCGAATTCGCTGTGTACGGCCGCCCGGTGTGTTTTCTGCCTGGTATACTTCTATACGGTCAATGAGTTCGGTTAAGACACGCGGTGTCAACTTTTTTATACGAGTATACTTTTTGACAGCCGCCATAAAGGTTTCTGTGGTGGTCGCTTTCGCGTTGGCTTCGTCAAAGGCCTCTTTCAGATAGTCGATCCGCTCCACAATCGATGCCTGCTCCTCTTCGTATTTTCGGGAGAGCTTCGCGAATCGGTCATCGGAGATTTTGCCGGTAGCATTGTCCTCGTAGATTTTCTCGAACAGCATATCCAGTTCTTTGTCCCGAGCCATCAGGGCCTTTAACTCGTTCTGACGAACCCGCTGATCGGTTTCCATACTTTTTTTTGGAATAGTCGGAAACCGTGGCGATAAATTCTTCCTCATGGTGGCAGGCGAAACGCGTCAGCCGCCGGATTTCACTTAATACGACATTTTCCAGAAAGTCCACCCGGATATAGTGGGTGGAATCACAGCATTTTCTTTTTCCCATGTTATAACCGGAGCAGCAGAAGTACTGAATATCCGGGTTACCCTGGTTAAAATGGAAGTGCATATTTCGGCCGCAGTCCGCACAGACAAGGATACCGGAAAACATATTCTTTTCTCCGCTCGCCGTCTTGCGCTTACGAACCTTGCCGCGCTTTTCCTGGATTCTCTCAAAGGTCTCCCGTTCGATAATCGGTTCGTGCACATCGAGGAAGACCATCATATTTTCCGGAGCGTTGCGGTAACGCTTCTTATTTTTGTAGGACTTGGAATAGGTCTTGAAATTGATGACGTCGCCGCAATACTCCTGCGTAGAAAGGATTTTGCATACGGTTGACGAGTTCCAATGACAGGGATCGTCATACGTCCGCTTGCCGGGCTTTTTCACGCCTTTGCTGATAGCATATTCCATGGGGGTCAACACCTTTTGCTCGGTTAATCTGACGGCGATCTGCTCGGTTCCTATCCCATCTAAAAACCATGAAAAAATGCTCCTGACAACCCTGGCAGCATCTTCGTCTATGATCCAGTGCTTGGGGTCTTCCGGATTTTTCATATAGCCATAAGGGGGAGCACTCAAGGGTTCACCAGAACTGCCTTTGATTTTGTTGCTGATCCGCCGCTTTTTACTGATGTCGCGGGCGTACCATTCATTAAACAGATTTTTAATGGGTGCCAGCTCGTTGTCGCCCTCAAAGGAATCAATGTTGTCCGATACCGCTACCAGCCGTATGTCGTATTCCGGGAAGAATTCCTCTGTAAGCCGGCCGACCTCGATATAGTTGCGGCCCAGGCGAGAAAGGTCTTTTACGAATACAGCGGCAGCTTTGCCATCCTGGAGCTGCTGCAACATATCACAAAAGGCCGGCCGATTCATGGTCACGCCGGAAATACCGTCGTCGCAGAAATGCACCAGGTTTGTATATCCCATTTCCTTTGCCACTTTAATCAGCAGCTTTTTTTGATTTGCTATGCTGTAACTCTCACCCTCCAAATCATCATCACGAGATAGACGCTCATAAAGAAATGCTGTTAAGTCCCGCTTATTTTTACTATTTGACCGCTTCATACTGCCTCCTTCCCGCAGCCAAATAAACAGTACCAGGAGATAGAATCGCAGCTGCTTATGTATTGTCGATCTCATTCTGCATGAGCTTCAGCAGAACAGACCCTAATGTTTCCTGACTGTCAGCCCGGAATTTCGGCTCTACAATAAAGGTAGTATTACCAACCATATACGTCTGTTCCTGCTCAAGCTCTTGCTGTACCTGCTCCTTTTGCATAAGCGTTCTGTCTGTTTTGCTCAAGCATTTCGCCTCCCCCAAAGCCCGTATAGGAAGACAGGGAAGGCGCCGCAAGACAGCTTGCTGCGATAGCCCAGATAACTGGGTATGTCTTCAGTATACGGGACGCCATGGCTTTGTCAAATTTCGTTTGTAGGTTTTTTTGCGGAAATACCGGTTTGTACGAAAACCATTGTGGACGGGTTTTTCCGGTCCCACCCGCAGGGGATATGCCGCGGCGGCCGACAGCTCCCCGGAACTTTGTGCATACGATGCACAAAGTTCCACGAGAGAACCGCTTCATAACAAAAATCGTTACGGCCGTCTGCAGACGGCGCCGCCAAGCTCCAGCGACAAGTGTCTTCCGGATCGTCGCACCGCTGCTATGTCGTACAGCGGATTTACCGCTTTCTGCGCGCTCCCCAGATCGTTCCGCGGCATATTACCATGATGCCTTCCGGCATATTTGTCAAGGTTCCAAAGGGACATCTATCTCACCGGCCTCGCCGTCCCTATGAGACGGGCGGCGGCACGATAAGGACTAAAATACATTCTCCGTTCAGATAACGGATAAGTTTTCTGCGAAGGGGGATTAGACTTCGCACAAGGGTGATACTCATTTCCTGCCGTAAATCCTCGTTCAGACGGGTGCCGCAACAGCAGCCATCGTCTGCATACACAGGCTCAACAGCAACCTTGCGAATATAGGACTCGTAAAAGGACAGAAGCTGTCTTCCGCTTCCGGAGCCGAGCGGATCAAATCCAGAACCATGTCGGCCGGCGGCACCAGGTAGCTGTGGGAGTTTTTATCCTTCATCGATGCTCATCCTCCTCTTTATGGCACGTATGGCGTTGTTTTTATGTTTTTCTGCCATACCGATGCTGATTCCAAGTTCAAGGGCGATCTGTTTCAGAGACACATTGAGTACGACATTCTTGAGCAGTACCAATCTCTGCTTTTCCGTCAGGCTTCGCAAGGCATCGGCCAGTTCTGGGTTCAATACAGGTATTTTGATTCCCTGCACATCAATCAACTGGCAAAGTGCCTGCTCAAAGCCCGGATCGTCATAATGCAGGTCTTCGGCAAACTTATCCAGTTCAACAAAGACAATACCATATTTATGGGAACGCGATTTGTTTCGGTAGTGACGTCGCTTTGTGTTATTGAGCACAGTTTTCAAATATTTGTCTACATAGTGGAGCAGTTCATCGGAGATGTCTTCGAGCAAAAAATCCGTTTTCATACGCTCTCACCTTTGCCTTTCATTAAAGCCACAAGGCAGGGAGCGTAACGGATTTATACCTCTCCGAAAAATTTTTTATATCATCATCTTCTGTATCCCTCCTTCAAAATAAAAAGAACCAAGCCAGGCGCGATCAATCACACCTGGCTTGGTAAATATTTCCTATTATTTGATATATATGATATACAAGAAGGTGAAAATAGGTTTTATCCGGATAAAACTTTTTTTAACGACAGCAAAGGTACACGCATGACGAACATTCTCCCTCCGCTATAGCAAAGCTCCAGCTGCCCATGTATCATACACAGGCAGCCGGGTGTTTGGCTATTTAGTGAAGATCTCCGGAAGTTGATCGTAGAAATCGAAATCCACGGTGTAATGGGCGACAGCATGGGGACTTATTTGAATTCAGATTTTATTCCCGGAATTCGTCATAGGTACGGCCCTCCGGCACTACCAGAGTGGTGATCCAGTTGCTGCCTCAGGCTACCATATAGCATTGTTCCAGAGAGATCAGGAGCCCATCGCCACCTAGATATTTTTGATAATTAGATTAATTCAAAACGTTAACAGCCTGTTCTGCGGCGAACGCAGAACATCAGGACAACGATGCCAGATGCAGCGATAGCCAGCAGAGCCATCCAGGGCGTATTGTTGCCGGTATTCGGGTTATCCGCATAATCCGGCGTCTCGATGAAGGTGGCAAATTCCTCTTCCTTGAAGTTGTCCGCCACGTCCAAATTTGTTCCCACGTGCATCTGCACCAGCACTCTGGCATCCGTGTACCCGCTCAAGTCTCCCAGAACCAGATTGCGACCTGCGTTATACCAATTGCCGTCATTTGCAAACTGTCCCAGCACCGTGTGCTCATCATAATAGGTGGTCTCCTGGGGCACCACGGCGACCCAGGCGCTGCCGTTGTACAGTTCTAGGCGCACATTGACATTCCGGTCGGAATAACCCACCCAGCCCTCGTCGCAATATTGGTGCTGGGTTAAAAAGCTGTTCAGATTTTCTGTAGCAAACGAGCTGTACAGATCCACACTACTGTCGGTGAAGTTGCCATGGCTGAGAACGTTGGAGGAAAAGTGAAAATAATTCTCCTCATCGCCTTTCAGCTTGCTCATATCCAGATACACCGGCACCCACACGCTGTCCTTGCCTTTATACTCTTGAAGATAGGTGCCGTACCAGCTGCCGTTGACCCGGACGCGGATGGCGGCCTTGTCGCTATCCTGATCAAATTCCGCCGGACCTGGCACATCCGGTGCCCGTTTGTGGCCATCATCCACCTGCTGAGCTTTGAAGCGAGCAGTCAAGGACGCATCGCTGGTCACGGTAAAGGTGTAGGTAGCATCCGTGCTGACTGTATCCTTCCCGCTGTACCAACCATCGAACGCATATCCTTTATCGGGCGTGGCGGTCAGCGTCACGCCAGCGCCATGTTCCACCTTTTCCTCAGGCACGCCACTGATCTGTCCGCCCTCTTCCGCTGTAGCGGTAACCGTATAGGTTTTCTTTGCAAACCGGGCGATCAGCGTCACGTTCTGGGTTGCAGGAAAGGTATAGACCTCTTGTGCACCGACCTTTTCCTCTCCGCTGTACCAGCCGTCGAATACATAGCCCTCGTCGGGAACAGCGGTCAGCGTTACAGTGGTGCCTTCTTCCACGACGCCGGTGCCGGTGACCCGACCGCCCTCCGCTTCAGCGGAAATGGTGAATGTGGTTTTACCCTTTTCCACGAAACGGGCTTCCAGGGCTGTATCAGCGGTTACGGTGAACGTATACGCTGCGTCGGCGGAAACAAGGGCATTGTCCCTGTACCAACCAGCAAAGTTGTGATCTTCTTCCGCGGCGGCGGTCAGCGTCACTTCGGTGCCCTCCTCAACCTTGTCCTGAGGAACACCTGAAATGCTTCCTCCAGTTCCCGCCGTGGCGGTGACGGTGTAATAGGCAATGGGGGGTTCTTCAATGGGATCCAGGAAGGTTCCCGCATTCTCAAGCAGGTATCCGTCCACCTGAAGATCGTCTCCCACATGGAGGTTCACCGCCACGCGGGCAGCCGTATATTTGGACAAATCCACATCGCCTATGGCAATGTTTCTGGCGGCATTGTACCAAGTGCTGTTTGAGGTAAACAGGCCCAGTACACAGTGCTCTGCCGTTGTATAGGCTTCATCTGCAGGAACGGCGGTCCAACGGCGGCCGTCGTACAGCTCGATGCGGGCATTGACGCTCCTGTCGGAATACCCCGTCCAGTTATCGTCACACCACTGATGGTTGGTCACAAAGCTGTCGGACGCATTCTCTTTGAGAGTGGCATACAAATCTACGCTGGAATCGGAAAAATTCTCCCGGTTGTTCACATTGGTGGAAAAATTAAGGGCGTTGTTGTCGTTCGCTTTCAGCGCGCTGACCGGAATGGGGCAATACACCCAGGTATTATCCTTTCCCCTGGCATCATCCAGCCCCACACCATACCAGCTTCCGTTGACACGCACCCTCAGGGCGGGTGCATAGGAATAGAACTGGGCCAACTGATTCATCTGAAAATCGGTCAAAGGCTGGATATCCCGGCCCACATGGAGGTTGACCAGCACCCGGGCTTTGGTGTACCCGCTGACATCTCCCAAATCGATGTTGCGCCCGGCGTTATACCAGCCGTCTCCCTGAAACTGCCCCAGAACGGTGGATTCATCCGCCCGATAGGCGGCATCCTCAGACAGGGTTTTCCACGCTCCGTTTTCCTGCACCTGCACCTTCAGGTTGATCCGCCGATCATTGTACTCGGTGTAATTGTTGTCGCACCAGCGGTCGGTGCACAAAAAACTGCCGTAGGCATTTTCCTGAGATGTAGCGTACAGATCCACGCTGGTGGCGGTCTTGTTTTCTCCGCTGTTTACGTTGGTGGAAATACTGAAATAATTGGTATCGTTGCTCTTCAGCTTGGATGCTTCGATGGGGATTTCCACCCAGATATTGTCCTGACCCTTATATGGGGTCAGGTCGGCGCCGTACCAGCTACCGTTGACACGGACCCGAACAATAGGCTGAATCTTGGAATAATCAGACAGGTTGTCGTAATTCGCCTGGACACCTATGCAGAGCATGCCCGCGGCCACGATCACAGCTAGAAGAACCGAAAGAAGCCTCTTCATATTCATACCGTCATCCTCTTTTCCTGTAAATTATAAACCCAACTCCATTATACCAGTCAAATCATCTGAAATAAATAACGCATTTATCAGAATCATATGAAATTTTCACGATATCGACCAAAATCGCACACGTACGGTCAGGATTTTATGTGACCCCAGAGACAGAGGCAGCCGGGTATTCTCCACCGGCAGAGGCACCATCTCCTCCTCCAGCAAATCGGTGGCAAAGGCATCCTGAACAGGCAGTCCGAACGCCAGCGCGCCGCTCGTCTCCTCATCCCCGCAGTTGTACACCCGTACCACCACCGTATCCTTTTCCAGATCCTCCGGCGTTTTGATTATGGAACACAACAGGTTGTCCCCTGTCAGCTCCATGAAGGAGGCGCTTTCACCCAGCGGATAATCCGAGTTCACCAAGGCGGTGTACTGCCGGATACCGGCCTGCAGCTCATCCCGGCACCGTATCAGTTCCCCCGCGGTGGTTTCCACCGTCAGCGGCATAATCCGGTAGCGGAAGGTGAGCTTTTGCAGCAGCTGGCCGTCCATTTGATCATAGTCGTTGGTACCCACGGTTTTGGCAAAGCCGCGGTACAGGGTCACCGCCAGAGTATGGTGCTCATCTTCTATGGCTTCCACCTCGTGGAGCCCGGCTTCGGAGAGGAACGCCAGTCCTTCGCCGGAGGCATCCCGTTTAGCCGCGATGCCGTCGAAGTTCCGGTCGCCGTACTGCGGTTCCTTCCAGTCCCCGGTCTCCGGCAGACCGCCCACCGGACGGGTCAGGAGGGTGAACGCCTGTCCCGCCAGATAGGTATCCCCTTCGGTATCTGTCGGGATCAGCACCTTCAGGCGGTGGTCCATGGCGGTGTTGTCCACCATTGTCTCCACCTCCACATAGGGGTTATCCGCCCCCAGACGCAGGGTGGCGGCAATGGATACCGTCTCCAGCTCTTCACTGCGCCGGATGCCTCCGCCTTCATAGCTCATCCGTTTGGGCAGCCGGAGCTCCGTTGTGATCCGGAAAGCGGTCTCCGCCGGACCGTCATACAGCTTCTCCACTCGGCAGGGGGACCCCTCGCTGTACACAATGCTGTCAGCGGCCGGGCGGATGTGCATCCATCCGTCCCCGATCTCGCCATCGTCCATATAGCTCAGCAGACGGCGGAACTCCCGGCCGGTGCGCCTGTCGATCAGGGAAACGGTGCCATCCGGCTCCACCGTCAGGCGCAGGAACCGGTTCTGGGCAGTCAAAGGGGCCACACACTGGCTTTCGATGTGCCGCACCCGTCGCGTCTTGTCAGCGGGGATCACCGCATACTCGGTGTAGCCGCAGGGGGCCAGGTCCGCGGTAAAACAGATGTCTGCATAATCCACCACATACTGGGTGGGCGTCTTTTGAATCCGCTCATGCCGCACGCTGCACAGGGTGTAGGGAATCGTATTCCCCTCCTTGTCCCGCAGCTCGAAATTCGGTTTGCGCTCATACTCCCGTTCCCCTTCCGAGAAGGTGGATGGGAAATTCCGTTCAAAGCACAGACGCACCCGGATGGTCTGGCGGCTTTGGTAAGGCAGGGGATGGTACAGCCGGACAATCATCTGCTGCGGGTTGTCGTTGTGGGTCAGCGCCGCCACGTCCTGGCGCAGACAGTCATCGATGATCTCCTCCGCAATGGCGGAAGCCTGCCGGAACCGGTAATGCATATCCCGGTGAACTTCTTCCACCGAACAGCCGCAGAGGGAATCGTGGGCGTGGTTGCGCATCAGCTCCAGATAGGCGGTGCGGCGGAAACCGGGACGGATCCGGCGGCCGGTAATGCTGTGTATAGCGGCCAAAGGCTCCGCCCATTTTTCCCATAGGGTCTGGGTTTGGTCGTTGGCTTGCTTGATATCATAGCGGCTGGACAGGATATAGGTCAGCAGGATGTTGGTTCCCACCGCCAGATGACTGGTCTCCGCCAGTTCCCCCTCCTTCACCGGGAGCTGATCCCGATAGGGCTCCAGTTCCCGGACCAATTGATCCAGCGGCTGGAACACCACCCGGCAGCCGTAATGCTCACTGAGCTTTTTGGCCAGCCATGGTGCGGCTTTGGTGATGTGCTGATGATCCAGGGCATCGTCCAGCACCAGAAAGGGAGCGTTGAGGCCGGCGGCCTCCCGGTCGATTTCTTTCACCGCTCTGTCCATCAGGCTGTCGAAGCTTTTGTCCCAGCCTTGGTTATAGGGTTCGGTGGCATAGTGATAAAAGGCACCGTATCCGAAATCCTCCGGTGTCCGATAGACCAGGCACTCGGTGCCATCGGGAGACCGCCAGCGGAAATGGGGCGGACAGGTATCCTGATTGCAGCCGCGCTGTATCAGCGCTCCGTGGATGCCAAAGCCGGCCAGCAGTTGGGGAAGCTGGGCGATGTGGCCGAAGATATCGCAGATATAGCCGTATTTCATCGCGGAGGCGGCCCCGTATTCCCGGGCCTTTTTATGGCCTGTCAGCAGATTGCGGATCAGGCTTTCCCCCGAAGGGAGAAACTCATCCGGCATAGTGTACCAAGGTCCCACCGCGATCCGGTTCTCCCGGATCAGCTTTTCCAGACGCGGGCGCTGCTGCGGGGAGATTTCCAGATAATCGTCCAGCACGGCGGTCTGCCCATCCAGAATATACAGTTGAAAATCCGGATCCTTTTCCAGGGTATCGATGACCTCGTCCAGCACGTCCATGAGCATGTACCGGAAGCCCTGGAAAGATTTATACCATTCCCGGTCCCAGTGGGTGCCGTTGAGATAATATATGGTCTTGAGCTTCATTTGACAGTTTCCTTTCTGTTACGGCTGTACATAAGGCGGTATCTCCAGCACCACGGTGCTGCCTCCGCCGGGAGTCTCATCAAAACGCATGTCGCACTGATTGTCGAAGAATAGATGCAGCCGGCGGTATACGTTGCGCAGGCCGTAGCCGGGCGCCTCGCTCTCCTGCTCCAGGACGGCTGCCGCCGCCGGGCTCATGCCCGGGCCGTTGTCGCACACTCTGATGACGATGTTGCCCTCCTCCTCGTGGACGCAGATGTTCAGCCGGCCGTTTTCAAAGCCCACGGCGCCGATGCCGTGCTCCACGGCGTTTTCCACCAGAGGCTGCAGGATGATGCCGGGCATTTCGTAGTCCAGCAGATCCTCGTCCACCTCATAGGCCTCCTCAGCCAGCTCCGTCCCGTGGATCCCGCACTGGATGCGCATATACAGCCGCACATGCTCCAGTTCCTGGGAAATGGTGGAGATGATCCGGCCGTTATTAAGGGACAGACGGTAAAACCGAGAGAGGGCGTTGAGCAGGTTGCTGGTATCCAGGTCGGATCTGGCGATGGCCCGCCAGTTGAGATTGGAGAGGGTGTTATACAGGAAATGCGGATTGATCTGGGCCTGCAGCGCCTGAATCTGGGCGTCCCGGCGGGCTATGGTTTCCTGATATGACTCAAGAATAATCTGTCGGGTATCCTGCACCAACGACCCTACTGCATTGGTGATGTCACCGATTTCATCCTTGTTCGGCGAGGAGATGTCCATCTCATATTTGCGGGGGACAATTTGGGCCACCTGTTCCTTGAGCACCCGTATCCGCTTGGAGAAACTAAAGGACAGCAGCATAATCAAAGGAATGATAAGCAGCAGGGCGATAGCCACTGCAATCAGGGTGGAGCGCAAGGTGGCGGTGACTGGCACCATCATGGGAGCCGCGTTGATCTCCAGCGATACCCGCCAACCTGTGGGAATGGTCTGTTCCTCCTGGAGCAAATGGCGACCATTTCCGTACCAGACCGCCTCATCGGTTATGGATTCCTGACAGAACAGCTCCCGTCCGTCATCTCCGTACACCAGAAACCGGTAATCGAGATTCTGATCCTGCAGGCAGTCGCCAAAGAAAATCTCCCGATCGATCAAATAGGTGACGGTGGCGGCGTACTGCGGCTGATTCTGGTTCACCGATTTCACCGAAATGGTCAGATTCTCCCCGTCGAACCACCAGCGGGGATCGCTGCCGCAACTCAGATATTCCGCCTCCGTCCCGGTGACGGCGGCAGCGTCCTTTATGTAGCTGCGGGTACCCTTGAGGCCGTAATAGGTATAAATGCGCACCCCTGACAGGTATTCGTTCTGTTGATTGACGTTGGCCAGCAGAGGATCGAACCGGTCCAGCAGGGATTGAGCCTGCTGAAACTGGCTGAGATACATGGTGCTGAAGGTCTCGGATACGCTGGGGTCCTCGGCCATCAGGGTCACGGTCCTCTCTGCGCGGGCGATTTTGTTTTCCAGCAGCAGACAGGCAAAGGAAAAGGTATTGTGAAAATCCGACCGGGCGTTTTCCAACAGATGACGGTTGATCTGGTTATAAGCGCTGCCTCCCCAAAATACCAGCAGAATTACCACCAGCGACACATAGGAGATGAGCAGTTTGGTCCGCAGGCGGCAGTTGTTGAACAGGTGCAGCAGACGTTTCATATCCATGGCTCATCCTTTCGTAGAGGCCGGTTTTTCAGGTTCCCCCTCATCCCGCATTTGGTTGGCGGTGACGCCGTAGAATTTTTTAAATTGCAGACAAAAGTAGGAGGGATTGCTGTAGCCCACAGCTGTGCTTATGTCCGCGATTCGCATGTGCGTATCGGTCAGATACTCTTTTGCTTTCTTCATACGCACCCCGGTGAGATACTGGGTGAAGCTTTTACCGAACGCCCGCTTAAAGAAGCCGCTGAGATATCCAGGAGATAAATCCACCCGGGAGGCGGCCCATTCCAAGCCGATGTTTTCCGCATAGTGCTCCTCCACCTGATGAATGACCTCGGCAATTATTCTCCTTTCCCGATTGTGGTCTCCCAGTCGGGCCAGAGAATCGGCCACCTGCTTATCCTGCCGGTATTCGGACAGGCTGGCAGGCGGCGAATTCTCCACCTCCCTGCTGCGCCGCTGCCGGACCAGATCCATGGCGTTGTCCAGCACATTGTCAAACTCTTCGATGCTGACAGGCTTGAGCAGATAATCGTCCACCCGTATCTGGATGGCCTTCTGTGTATAGGCGAAATCCCCATAGGCGCTGAGCACCACCAGCACCGTATTCCCGTTGCTTTCCCGGATGCTTCTGCACAGCTCGATGCCGTTCATCACCGGCATTTTGATGTCCATGAACACGATGTCGTCCGGCTCCTCGCGCCACATGTCTAGGGCCTCCCGGCCGTTTTGCGCCTGGCGAATGCGCACGGGCAGAGAGCGGCGGCGGATCAGAAATTCCACCCCGTCCCGCTCCATCTTTTCATCGTCCACGATCAAAATACGGTACATATTCTATCCTCCGGGAAATTTGAGATCGTTTGATTGCTGTTCACAGCAATCATTATTTTAATTTCAGATCGCTTCCCACATGGAGGTTGACCAAAACCCGGGCCTCGTTATACCCCTCCAGGCTGTCGATCTGGAACGACCGGCGCATGTTGTACTGTTCCATCCAAGCGTTGGCGCTGAACTGGCCGATGACAGTGTGCTCAAAGGTGTTGAACTCCTCCTTTGTGACCTTCTCCCAGTTCCCGCTGGAGGCGTTGCGCAGCTCCAGCGAGATGTTGCACACCCGGTTGTCGATGTCCATCCAGTTCACCATGCCGTCGGTGGACACGGCACTATCTCCTTTGGTGGAGTCAGTGAAATACAAATCCAGACTGTTGTCGCTGAAATTGCTCACATTGTCCACATTGGAATCCACGATGATGCGGTTGAGGCCGGTACGCAGCTTGGCAAAATCCACAGGCACCGTCACCCAGGTATTCTCCTGCCCCAGAACAGGCGTCAGGTCAACTCGCTCATAGGCAGAGCCGTTGACGTTGAGCTTCAGCACCGGCACCGTCGTATCCAGCGGGCTGGGGACATCCGGTTCCTGCACATCCTCCTTCTCCGCCACGTTTTTTCCCACATGGAGATGGATAGCCGCCCGCACGTCATCATATTGGTCCAGAGAATCCACAAAGAAAGTGCGGCGCATGTTGTAGGTGGTCTGATAATCCCCGCCGTTGAAGGTGCCGATAACCGTATGCGTATCGGTGCCGAAGGTTTCCTCCTCCGGTCGGATCCATTCCCCCGTCTCTCTGTCGCGGAGCTCCAGGGCGATGTTGCACACCCGATCGCTGATCGGCTCCCAATACACCATGCCATCGCTGGACACGGCGCTGTCCCCCTTGATGGAGCTGGTGAAATACAGGTCCACGCTGTGGGAGCTGAAGTCCGCTGTATTGTACACGTTGGAATCCACTGTGATCCGGTTATTGCCGGCCTTCATCTTTTCAAAATTCAGGGGCACAGTAACCCAAACGTTATCCTTGCCAGCGTAATTGGTCAGATCCAGCCTCGCCCAAATGGTGTTGTTCAGCTTCACTTTCAGCACCGGCGCCACATCGTCCAGAGGATCCCCCGGATCCTCTTCATCCGGCGCCTCCGGTTCCGGTTCCTGCATCAGATCGGAGCCCACGTGGAGGTTCACCGCCACCCGGGCCGCAGTATACCCCTCCAGCGACTCCACCGTCAGGTTGCGGCACACATTGAAGATGGTGTCGCTGGGAACAAAGGTGCCCACCACCACCGAGTCATCCTGGGTGATCAGGGAATTGTAGGAGATGGTTTCCCACTCCCCAGCGGCATTCTGCAGTTCCAGAGTGATATTGGCGTAACGGTCACTGAGCACATCCCATGTGTTCATAACATCCTCGGAAATAAAGGTGTCGAAAGCGTCGCCGCTGCACAGAGAATAATAGATGTCCAGACTCTTTTCGGTTTTATTGCCGTAACTGTAGGTGTTGGAATTCAGAGCGATCTGGTTGATGCCCTGGGTGAGATATTTCATATCGATATCCGTCCGGATCCACGCGTTGTCCTGGCCCAGATACTCCGTCAGGTCCACATATTTCCAATAGGTCTCGTTGACCCGGATTTTTAGCACCGGGGTGATGGTTTCATCCATGTCTCCCTTATCGTATACCACGCCGCTGTCCTCGGTTGATGCTGTGGAGGAAAGCTCTTCCATAGTACTGGAAGAGGGATCCGCCGGCTTGTTGCAGCCGGACAAAATTCCCAGGCAGAGGGCCGCGCTGAGCAGGATTCCCCAAACTCTTTTCATCGAACTGACCATTCCTTTCCACGGGAAAATACCGCTTGAAGGATTCAGGCGGTATTTTGCTTCCCATAATTATTTTTCGTACAAATAGCGTACCATTTGATCTAGCAGATACGTACCCAGCACATTCTCCTGCGCGGGAGCGGACAGGGACTCGTGGGTCAGCAGCCCGCCGCCCAGCACAAAACCTTCGCTGTCCAGCCGGAGGGTGGTCTGCAGCAGAATCCCTTCCCCGATGGGATATTCCCCCAGATAGGACCCAATGGTACCCTGGGTGGTGGCGTATCTCCCGATCAGATTGCCCGCGGGGGTGTCGGAACCTTCCAGATGCCACTGGGTGGCCAGATCCAGAAACTGGAGTCCGCCGTAGCCCAGATTTTGCAGCGATTTGGTCAGGGCATTGCCGCTCTGGGGAAGATACGCGAAGGAGAAACGGTTGTAATCCCAGTTGTTCACCGCCTGAATGGGGCCGGAGCCCTGTCCGGCGTACACCACCCGGCCTCCGCCAGACATGTAGCTCAGCAGGCTGGAATTCATCTCGGTGGCGACCACCACTTTAGCGGACGTGGAGGCCCCCCTGAACGCCTGAGCGTTGGGATATTTCTGCGTCAGGCCCAATCGATTGTGGGGATCGTACACCGCAATGTCTCCGCCGTTGTATACGTCAGAGGGATAGGCCCATACATCCCAGGAATTGGCGGTCACGCTCTGGCCGCCCTCGGTCAGCATCAGCGTCAAGGTGTAGCGCACCGCCTGATCCGACCGGGGGAATTGCAGGGGAACATCCCCTACCCGATAATACCTTCCGTTCTCAAAGCTCAGACCACCTTTCACCGTGCCGCTGTCCACCGCCTTGCCGTCGGTTGACAGAGTATACGTCACCGCCGCGTTCTCCAGATCTTTCCCCCCATACAGGGAGAGACCCGCCCCTATGGTATAGGACTGGCCCGCCCAATAATTTAGTGTGCTGCGTTCAAAGAGCAACGCATTTTCCCCAGCCGCCGGGCGGATGACATCCGGGTCGAAATGCTTTTCCCCCAAATCGTCGAACCAGCCGTCCGCCCAGCCGTTGGGGCTTTCGCATATATGGGTCAGGAACAGACCCGCCACATGGTTGTTCTTCTTGCTGGCCTCGATGTAATACTTCCGCAGTTCCTGAGCGTTGAGCACCGATTGCCCGATGATGCGGGTGATCTCCTCCTCGGAATACCCGAATTCCCGCATAATGGCCGCCTGGTCGTAGTCCTGGTAATAGTCGTGGTACCAGGAATAGTCCGGGCTCTCCTTTTCCTTCAGGGCGGTCAGATCCCGCAGTACCGAAATGTCGGCGAATTCTCCCAGAATCAAAGGCTGGTCGCCCCGTTTTTGAATCCAGCCGTTCAGCATATCCTCATAGCAGTTGACCTGATAATACGGATGGCAGGTGGCAAAATCCCCATATCGATGCTCGCCGTTGGAACTGTTGTCGGTGTACAGCCGGTTGGGCGCCACGTCTTTGGACGTTTCCACACACCATTTCATCAGCTGATCCATCTCCGGCGTGAACTCCAGATCCTCGCAGTTGAAGTCGGTCATAATGACGCTGGCAAACCGCCGGTCCTTGACCACCATCTCCATCATCTGGAGATAGGCCCGCTCGAAAAAGGCTGCGGATTCGGTGACGTTCCAGATGGGATATTCGATGTAGACATACATTCCCAGCTCGTCGCACAGCTCCAGCACATAGTCCGGGGGCGACAGCAGGCAGTACTTGATCGCGTTGAAGCCATCCTCCTTCAGGGCCGTGATCTCCTTGCGAATCTGTTCCATGCTTACTGCCGGGGTGTAGTTGTCATAATAGCTGCCCCAATGGAGCATACCGGTGAGAAACACCGCCTCCCCGTTGACCAGCACCTTGGTACCCTCCACCGCCACGGTCCGTATCCCGAATTTCTGGGACAGGCTGTCGACGGAATCCCCGTCCGTCACCGTGACGGTCAGCGTATACCGGTAGGGATCGTTGGCTGTCCATAAATGGGGATTGGCTATGGTCATCTGCATAGTGACGGGCAGGGTGCCGCAGGCGGGTACTGTATAGGTATTCTCGGCGGACGGGCCATCGGCAACGGCGGTCTTCACCGTCACGGTACGGGGCTGCGCCTGCGCATTGACTAGGGTCACCCCCACCTGCACCGCGCCGGAAGCGATATCCAGCGTCTCCACAAACAAGTCCTGCGACAACACGGTGCCCCGCGCTTCCAGATACACATTCTGCCAAATGCCGCTGTAGTTGAGCTTGCGCGTATCCTGGACAAAGCCCGCCAGCGTTTCCTTGATGTGTATATCGTCATCGGTCAGACCGTTGTTCCAGTCTTGATCGATGACCCGGACCACCAGTTCATTATCCCCGGAGGCCAGAGCCCCCTCCGGCAGGGTGCTGAGACAGTAATCAAAGCCGGTGTAGCCGCCTTCATGGGAGCCAAGAAAATAGCCGTTCAGCCATACCTCAGCCTTGTAGTCCACGGCGTCGAAACACAGCCACCAGTCCTGATTCTGTACCGTTTCCAGCGAGAAACTCCGCCGGTACCACACCACGCCATTGTAGTTGTCCGGCCGGACATCCTGCATATGACTCAGCGTCACCGTCTTTTCCGCAGCTGCGGGGACGGCGGTTTCTACCCATTTGTCACCGCATTGGGCGGCCTTGATCTGGATGCCGTATTCCCGGTCCGTCTCGGCGGTTATCGACTCCCCCTGTGCGGTGAAAGCCTTGCTGCCGGCAATATTGTCCGCCAAGAGATAGACTGCCCCCGTCATGGTGGAACACAACTCCACCTTATTTTCCCCCTCTTTCAGATCCGAAACCCGCAAGGACAGATCCACCCAGTGGGGGGTGCCGTTCATGTAGTAAGAGACATCGGTATATGTCCACTCTCCGCCGTTGAGCCGCACGCCCAGCCGGCAACCGTTCTGCCCCTGCGCCGGGATACAGCCGGGATCTATCTGCACATACGCCCGGATCTTATAATAGGCGGACGCCGGCAGCTCCTTGACCGTCAGAACAGTGCCGCAGACAATGTCGGGGTTCAGAGCAACCCGCTGGCTGCCCGCGGAAACCTTGTTCTTCGCCACTGTGACCTTTTCAATGGTATCCACATACAGATCCCACTGGCCGTTGAGGCTGACCACCTTGTCCCGCTGCCCTACCGGCACCGGTTCGCTTACCCCTGGCTCTCCGGAGGACGCAGGAGTGGCGGGATTGCAGGATGCGCAACTCAATAGCAGAATCCCGGCCAGCAGCAACGCCCACCCTCTTCGTTGTTTTCTCATTCTCATGTCCTGTCCTTTCCGTTGATTGGAATGCGGCCGCCTCGTCTCGAAACAAGGCGGGGCCGGCACAATATTATTCCTTGACTGATCCGATAACAATGCCCTGCACGAAATAGCGCTGGACAAAGGGATAGATCAGCAGCAGCGGCAGCATCGTGACAAACACCTTGGCCGCATTGAAGGATTTTCCCGACACCTCCGCCAGCATCATCTGCTCCTGCGGCGAAAGACTGGAGGACACACTACTTTCCACAACCAGCTGCTGGATGTAGGTCTGCAGCGGTATCTTGGACTGGGATTCCATATAAATGGATGCGTCAAACCAGGCGTTCCAATGCCCCACGAAGGAGAACAGGGCCACGGTGGCGATGACCGGCAGGGCCAGCGGCACGTAGATACTCCACATGATGCGCATAGCACCCGCGCCATCGATGCGGGCTGCCTCGTCCAGTTCGCCGGGGAGATTTTTGAAATAGTTCATGACCAGAATGATGTTATAGGCCCCCACAGCGCTAGGAAGTATCAGCGCCCAAATGGAATCCAGCAGGTTCAACTCATAAATGAGCATATACGCGGGAACCATGCCGCCGCTGAACAACATGGTGAACACCAGGAACCACATGTAGATGTTCCGCTGGGGGAACTGCTTTTTGCTTCTGGATAGGGGGTACCCCATGATGATGCAGAACAGCACGTTGATCGGCACGCCTAGGCCCACCCGCAGCAGGGAATTGCCCAGAGCGGTAAAAAACTGTTTATCTCTCAGAATGGCGGCGTAGGCGGCGCCGGTGAAATTCACCGGCCACAGCCCCACCAGCCCGGCCGTTGCAGAGGCTTTGTCCGAAAGGGACAGGGCCAGGGTATGAACAATGGGCAGCAGACACAGCAGCACGCCCAAGGTCACTAGCACATGGCACACTAGGGAGAGAATGCGGTCGGAGATCGCTTGGCTTTTGACCACGTTGACCCGTCCTTTCTCAGAATATCCGGTAGCCGGTCCATTTCCGGGCCAGCCAGTAGGAGAGGATGATGAGCACCATGCTGACCACCGATTTGAACAGCCCCACCGCTGTGGACAGACCATACTGCATATCCACCAGACCGATGCGGTATACAAAGGTGTCGATGATGTCGATGGATTCGTACACCAGAGGATTGTACATGTTGTAGATCTGGTCGAAACCGGCGTTGAGCACATTGCCCAAGCTGAGTGTCGCCACCAGCACAATAGTGGGGATTATCGCGGGCAGGGTCACGTGCCAGATCTGCTTCAGGCGGTTGGCTCCGTCCATGGCGGCCGACTCATACAGGTTTACGTTCACCCCGGACAGGGCCGCCAAATAGATGATGGAGCCGTATCCAAAGTTCTTCCAGCAGTCGGTGACCACTACAATGACCGGCGCCCATTTATTGCTGGCCATGAACATGATGGGCTCTCCGCCAAAGCCGCGGATGACTGCGTTAATGACCCCGTCGGTGCTCAGCATGGACAGGAAGATGCTGCCCAGCAGCACCCAGGAGAGGAAATAAGGCATATATACCGCCGTCTGCGCGAATTTCTTGTAGGGCATGCAGTGGATCTCGTTGAGGATCAGGGCGAAAAAGATGGGCACCACTGTACCGATGACCATTTTTGATATGGCCAGGATCAGGGTGTTGCGCAGCACGATCCAGCTATCCGGCAGGTTGAAAATCAGGCGGAAGTTCTCCAGCCCCACCCATTCGGAGCCGAAAATCCCTTTGGCGGGGATGAAATGCTGGAAGGCGATGACAATGCCAATCATGGGCAGAACGGCGAAGATCAGCAGCAACACCATGCCCGGCAGCATAAGCAGATTGTAGCTGATCACCTCGGTATTCAGCCGCTTTTTCCGGCGGGTTTTCCGGGGAGACATAGAAAGCGTTTTATTCATGGCGTTTTCTCCTCTGTGTGGACAGCCGTCAGGATATGGCCTGCTTCACCTCGGCGGTGATCTGGTTTCCACCGGCGGATTTCCATTTTTCCACGAACTTGTCGTAGGAGTCCACCGGTTCCTCCCCCATGACGATCTTCAGCATGGCGTCGTTTTCCATCTTCTTCAGGGAGGACCAGAGGGTGGACATGGTGCGGGTGGTGCCGTAGAAGCAGGTAGGCACCAGCTTAAGGGTGCCGTCGCTGGCGGCCGCGGCCCCCACAATGCGAGCCAGGCGCTCATGGTAGTACACCCGATTTTCTTTTGGATGCAGCACGTCGTACAGAATATACTCGTAGGAGGCTTCATAGCCGGCCACCGTCAGCAACGAGGGGTCCTGCGCCTCCACAGCGGCGTTCAGATCCTTGGCCACCCGGCCCACCACGTCGGAATAGTTGACCTCGATGTCCACCGTCATGGCGCCCCACGCCTGGGGAGAGGTTTCAAAGAAATAGTTGTAGGCTTCCGCCGCCTCTTCCGCATAAGGGTTGGTGCTGCTGGTGTTGCAGCGCAGCACGTCATACCCTGCATTGAGGGCCTTGATCACCGCTTCGGGGTGGGCGCAGTTCTTGCTGACCACCACAATTTCCTGCAGAGGATCGTTCTGGGGGGATTTCAGACGGCCCTCGCCATCCAGCGGTGCGCTGACTGCAATCCAGTCCGCGTTCTCATCCAGCTCCACCGCGTCTGCAACTCCGTTGGAGGGCCACCACACGCCGAAATACATGCCGCACTGGCCCTTGCCGATGAGGGACTGGCGGGCGGATTCATCGCGCACGGCGAATTCCCTGTCCAGAATGCCCTCGGCGTACCAGCGGCGCAGCGTGCTCAGCGCATTTTTGACTTCCGGCTGCGTGGAACCATATACAGGCGCGCCGTTCTTTTCCAGCCACACGCCGGGATAGGCGTCGTAATAGGAGAAGATGGTGTCCAGTCCCCAGGAGGAATTGTAGCCGCCGTACAGGTCGCTGGTGGTGGTGATGCCCACGGTGTTGTCCCCACCTAGCTTCATCTGCTGGAATGTACGGGCCAGCTTTTCCACATCTTCCAGAGTTTTTGGAACATCCAAACCGGTTTTTCCCAGCCAGTCGGAGCGGATCCAAAGCACATTCTGACAGTTGTTCAGAGACGGACTGGGCAGACCCATAAGCTTGCCATCCACCGTTACCTGTTCAAAAAGGTTGTGATCATAGCTGTCGTACTGTTCTTTCAGGAAGGGCGAGATGCAGTCGGCGTAAGCCTGCGTCAGGTCAGCCACCAGATCGTTCTCCACCAGCTGATTGAAGATGGAGCGATTGACCACCAGAATGTCCGGAATCGACCCGGAGGTGATGCACATGGCCACCTTGGAATTGTATGTACTGGAATCCACCGACCAAGCCACCTCGGTTTTGATGTTCTGCGTATTTTCCAGATAGCGGGTGAATACGTTATTGCCGAAATCATCCCCGCTGGGCAGAGATCCCGCTCCAATGACCGTGGCTCCCTTAGTCAGGGTTATCACATCATCGTACGGAGTGTATGGATCATTCACCTTGGCCACACTAGCCCCATTGTCCCCGGAGACTGAACTCCCCCCCGGTCCACAGGACGTGGCGCATGCCGTCATCATCAGCGCCAGCACCCCGCAAAGCAGTCGTTTATGCATGTTGTTTTCCTCCTTCATCAAATTCTGTGATTTCATTATATCACAAGGAAATTTGCCCCCTCAATAGCAATAATCGACATTTTCTATAATATATTTCATATTACACATCGGAAATTTATGGAATAGAGACGCGATTACTATATATAAAAGGACCTATCCCCTGCGATAGTCGGTAGGGGATAGGCCGCATATCTCCTGAAAATGGCGGTTAAAGCTGGATAATGACCGGTAACCGACATCCTCAGCCACCTCTGTAATCGGACGACCCGTGCCCCGCAGCAGGGAGCAGGCCACCGAGATTCGAACCTGATGAACATACCGCATGGGGGTCTGCCCCACTCCTGCCCAGAACCAATCCCGCAGGGTGGCAGGATGGATGAACACCTGTCTGGCCAACTCCTCCGCACGCAATTCTTCCGTGTAGTGCTGATCGATGTATTGCAAAACCGGCCGCAGCCGCTCTAGTGCCGACAAGCTCTTTTCTCGACTCTCCGCTTCCTGCCGGGGCAGCCGCCCATGGCGGATGAGCAGCGCCGCCAGCAGTCCCCGCAGGCAATCGTCCCGGCCCGCTTCCGCCCTCCTGCATTCCTCCGCAAGCGCCTCCCCCAGCAACGTCATCTCCGTTGCCGTGGATAAAGCACTTTCCGCTGCGGCGTTCTTCCAGGGCAGCTGGGATGTCGCCGGTGAATTGCGCGGAAACACCGCCTCCGGCCGGAAGGTGATGAATACCCACCGGCTTTTCTCTGTTCCGGTACTGTACGCTTTATGGAGCTGACCGGGATACAGCACCGTAACGCAGGGGGCGGAGAAAGGCAGATTCTGGCCGTCGATAAAAAAGACGCCGCTTCCGCTTTCGCAGTACCCTACCTCCACGCCATCGTGATGATGCAGGCTTTCAATGGGCTGGCACTCCGGCTGATGATATTCAATCACCAGCCGTCCGGGATCTTCCTGAAATAGTTTTTCAAAAGAGGAATATTCCACCGGATATCCCATATCCACATAATTTTTGGCTCGTTTTTGCATAATACATCCTCTTTTCCGTCTTGAAAACATCGAAAAAGCGTCATACACTAATATTATACTAGACGTGGTCATTTTGCAACAGTATGTTAATCTTTAGGAGGAGAATATCATGGCAGGCTGGGATACTTTGGAAAATCTGCTCTATGCAGAGGTTGTCCAGCGGGGAGAAGAGGGTTGCGATGTCACAGGAATGCGGGAGCGGGTTGACGCCTGCCAAGGCGATCTGGACAAGCTCATGGAAGTATATGGTGAATTGTCCGCTAGTGAGGTGGATCCCGGCTTTCCTTATCAGGAGCCGGATGAACTAGATGCCATTCTGTCTCTGTCCACGGCCGGGCATAGTGAGCAGGTACTTCCCGTGGATCAAACCGTTCTGGCGAACCGCATGGAGGGAGCTTGGCTGGGCCGCTGCATCGGCTGTGCCATGGGCAAGCCCTTTGAAACGGGACCGTATGTAAATGGCAACGATAAGGGCGGAGGATTTATCCATATCAAACGCTGGCTTGAGGGTGCGGATGCCTATCCCCTGAACGGATATACACCGGGAGTTTCCCGGGCAGCCGCAGATGGGCTGTCGGTCATCTGCCCCGACAGCCAGAAGGAACAAATCGCCTTCATGGAGACTGATGATGATATCCGCTATCTGGTCATTGGCCTGTTGATCGCCGAACAATACGGCAACGATTTCACCCCCGATAATGTGGCGGGTATCTGGCAGACTTATCTGCCTGCTTTCCAGTGTTGCACCGCTGAGCGCCAGGCATACATCAACAGCCTGAACGCCGAAATTCAGGACGAGGCGGCGCGGTGGGAATATTACCGGAGATATCTCAACCCCTACCGGGAGTGGATCGGCGCCCAGATTCGGGTGGACCAGTATGGGTACGTCAACGCCGGCTATCCTCTGACAGCTGCAAAAACCGCTTTTCGGGATGCCCGGTTCACCCACGTAAAAAACGGGGTGTACGGTGCCATGTTTACAGCCGCCGTCATTGCCGCTGCCTTTTCCGAAAGCGATCCCGTCCGCTGCGTGGAGGCCGGTCTGGCGGTGATTCCCGCCACCAGCCGCCTGTATGCGGATATCCGCAAAGCCATGGATATCGCCCGGTCGACTGAAACGCAGGAGGAACTGTTCAGCCGTTTGTGGGCCGCCTTCGGGCAGTATAACTGGGTCCATACCAACAATAACGCCGCAGCCTGTGCGGCGGCACTAGTTTTTGGCAAAGGGAACTTTACCGCCACCCTGTCGGCAGCCGTCAGCTGCGGCTGGGACACCGACTGCAACGGGGCAACGATAGGCTCGGTCATGGGCGCACTCCATGGGGCGGCAGCACTTCCGGAAGAACTGAAGGCGCCGCTTCACGACACCCTGTATTCCTTTATCCCCGGCTTTCATCCCATAGCCATATCGGAGTGCGCCCGCCGGTCGCTGGCGGTATATCACAAACTTCACCCGTAATGACGATGAAAAACCAATCGGGGAGGAAATCCACATGAAAATCCTGAATTTCGGTTCGCTGAACAGAGATCTGGTGTATGCGGTGGATCACGCCGTTTTGCCCGGGGAAACCCTTGCTTCCTCCGGCATGGAACCCTTCTGCGGCGGCAAGGGGCTGAACCAGTCTCTTGCGCTGGCCCGGGCCGGGGCAATAGTGTATCATGCCGGCTGTATCGGCTCGGACGGCGACGATCTAATCCTTATGCTGCAGAACAGCGGCGTGGACACCCGTCATATCCGGCGGGTGGACGGTCCCAGCGGCCACGCTATCATCCAGGTGGATGGCCAGGGACAAAACAGCATTCTGCTGTTCGGAGGCGCCAACCAGCGGATATCGCCGGAAAGCATCGGCAAGACGCTGGCGGATTTCAGCGAAGGAGATCTGCTGGTGCTGCAAAACGAAATCAACGGCATCGCCCGAATCATGGACGAAGCCCATGACAGGAGGATGCGAATCGTTTTCAACCCCAGCCCTTTTAACAAGAGCATCTCCGCTTATCCGCTGGAAAAGGTGGACTGGTTTGTTCTCAACGAGATTGAAGGAGGGGAATTGACCGGGGAAACGGAGCCGGAGAAGATCCTGCAAGCATTGAAGGAAAAGTTTTCCGATGCCAAGACGCTACTGACCCTGGGACGGCGGGGGGTCATGTACACAGATGGGAACGTTGTCTGCTCTCATCCCATATTTTCTGTATCTGTGAAGGATACCACCGCTGCCGGTGACACCTTTCTGGGCTATTTTTTCGCACTACTAGAGAAATACGGTCCTCGCGAAGCACTCCGCTGGGCGTCCGCCGCATCCGCCATTGCCGTAACCGTGAAGGGTGCCGCCAATTCCATTCCCCATCGTGAAGAGGTGGCGGCTTTTTTGAGAAATACTTAAGGTATCCTCACCACGCTCTCGCATGTCAACGCCGAAATAAAAATGCAAGAAAACGCCGAGGAAATTGTGTAGGTAAAAGGCGGAAAAGGATGTAAAAAATCAGGCATTGCCCTGATCAAAGAGTGTGTTGACAATCTGCTGCTTCTGGCGCATGAATTCCTTGCGTTCTTTTAAGCGATAGGACTCGCCCTTGATGTTAATAACGGTACAATGATGTAGGACACGGTCAAGGATAGCCGAGGCAATGGTGACGTCGGCAAAGACCTCGTTCCACTGGGAGAATGTTTTGTTGGAAGTGAAGACGGTAGAGGTCTTTTCATAGCGCCTGGCAATGAGCTGAAAGAAAAGGTTGGCGCCCTGAATATCCATGGGAAGGTAGCCGATCTCATCAATGATGAGCATCCTGTACTTGGCAAGGACTTTGAGTTTGTCGGGTAACCGATTCTCAAAGTGGGCCTTTTTAAGCTGTTCAATGAGTTGGTGGCAGTTGATGTAGTAGGTGGAGAATCTGTGCTGGGCAGCCACCAGACCGAGGGAGGAAGCCAGGTGGGTCTTTCCCACACCGGGTGGTCCGAGAAAGACCACATTTTCTCCGTTCTCCAGAAAGCGCATGGTAGCCAGTTCATCGATCTGGCGCTTGTCGATGGAGGGCTGAAAGGAAAAATCAAAGTCGTCCAAGGTCTTCTTGATGGGGAAGCCGGACATCTGTACCTGCTTTTCGTAGGCGCGTTTGCGCTTGGATTTCGCCTCTTCTGCAAAAATATGGTCTAAAACCTCCACAATGTTGAGTTTGTCGGCAACAGCCCGTTCCAGGTAGTTGTCCAGAATTTCCAGTGTGTTCTTCATCTTGAGGCTTTCCAGGTTTTCCCGAAGCCTGTCCATAGTCAACTCACTCATACAGCACCTCGTCATACCGGCTCAAATCTCTGGATTTCAGCGGGAAGTCAATGATGTTGTCCTGTTCCAAAAGAGGATTTTCCACGTCCATGGACTGTTTGAGAGTGAGCCTGCGGTAATGCTGGGGATTGACGACCATATCCTTTTTCTGATACGATATCCGGTGCAGAGCGATCTGCTTTCCCTCGTAGTATGC
>ERZ824600.340-NODE-340-length-70091-cov-4.116954_pt1 | contig 70091 bp, 69 predicted proteins | sample MGYA00519933_ERZ824600 | MGnify/ENA primary metagenome ERZ824600 (study PRJEB31778, sample SAMEA3449178) | human gut metagenome | biome: human gut; feature: human-associated habitat; material: faeces | place: United Kingdom | collected 2010/2012 ...
GATTACCACGCAGGAAGTTTCCATCAAGACTTTGAGCGAAAAAATCGGCGTGACCGCATCGGAAATCATCAAACAATTGTTTAAGGAAGGCGTAATGAAGACTATCAACGATACGGTAGACTTCGACTACGCGGAATACATCGCAGGGCTCAACGGCGTTACGTTGGAGCTTAAGCTGGAAAAGACCGCCGAAGACATCATCAGCGGTGCGCATGACGACGACGGTTTGGAAAACACCGAAAAACGTCCCCCGATCGTAACGGTAATGGGTCACGTCGACCACGGTAAGACAAGCTTGCTTGACGCCATCCGTCACACGCACGTCACCAGCGGCGAGGCAGGCGGCATTACGCAACATATCGGTGCGTACACTGTTACTTGCAACGGCGAACCTATCACATTCATCGACACCCCGGGACACGCTGCATTTACCGCAATGCGTGCGCGCGGTGCCAAAGTTACCGATATCGCAATCATTGTGGTTGCCGCAGACGATGGCGTGAAGCCGCAAACTGTGGAAGCAATCAACCACGCCAAGGCGGCAGGCGTCAGCATTGTGGTTGCCATCAACAAGATGGACAAACCCGATGTTGATCCCGAACGCGTAAAGCAACAACTGACCGAATACGGTTTGTTGACCGAGGAATGGGGCGGCGACACCATATGCGTTCCCGTTTCTGCGCTCAAACGCACCGGCATCAGCGAATTGCTGGATATGATCGTGCTTTCCGCCGATATGCTGGAGCTCAAAGCAAACCCGAACCGTCCGGCAAAGGGTGTTGTTATAGAAGCAAGGCTGGATAAAGGCAGGGGCGCCGTTGCGACGCTGCTTGTCCAGAACGGTACACTCAAAAACGGCGATATAATCATAGCAGGCTCCGCAGTGGGCAGAGTCCGCGTTATGACGGACGACAAGGGCAGGAAGATCAATTCCGCAGGCCCCTCAGTTCCGGTGGAAATAATGGGTCTTGCCGAGGTTCCCGAAGCGGGCGATATGTTCAACGCGGTAAGCGACGAACGCATGGCGCGCGAGCTTGCGGAACAGCGCAGGGCCAAGAAGAAGGAAGAAGAGCTCGGCACGGGCAAGGTCAACCTCGACGATCTGTTTGCGCAGATCGAAAGCGGCGCGAAGAGCCTGAATATTATCGTAAAAGCGGATGTTCAGGGTTCTGCCGAGGCGGTCAAATCCAGCCTCGAAAAGCTTTCGGGTGATGAAGTCAAGGTCAATGTGCTCCACGCAGCGGCAGGCGGAATAACCGAAAGCGATATCATGCTTGCCAACGCCTCCAATGCGATAATCGTCGGCTTTAATGTCCGCCCGGACAAGAACGCCAGTGATATCGCCGCGCGCGACAAGGTGGATATCCGCACCTACCGCGTCATTTACGATTGCATAGACGAAATACAGGCGGCTCTCAAGGGTATGCTTGCCCCGCAATACCGGGAAAACGTTATCGGACACGCAGAGGTCCGCAACGCCATACATGTACCCTCTGTCGGCACCATTGCCGGTTCGTATGTTACGGACGGCAAGGTCGCCCGCAACGCGCTTGTCCGCGTGGTACGCGACAGCATTGTCATAGCGGAGGACAAAATATCCTCGCTCAAACGCTTCAAGGACGATGCAAAGGAAGTCCTGCAATCCTTCGAATGCGGCATAGGGCTGGAAAAGTTCAACGATATCAAGGTCGGCGATGTGCTTGAATGCTACACGATGGAGGAGATCGAGCGCTGATGAGTAATCACAGACAGGATCGGCTCAACACCGCGGTATGCGCGGAGCTTGCCGCGATAATGCGCGATGTCAAGGATCCGCGCGTTTCCGGCGCCTTTATCAGCATTGCGGGCGCTAATGTCGCCCCGGATCTGAGCGAAGCAAAGATATATTACAGCGTTCTCGGCGACGACACCGGTGTCGATAAAGGCATTGCCTCCGCTGCGGGCTTTATCCGCAGCGAGCTTGCAAAGCGGCTCGACCTCCGCATCACGCCCAAGCTGCACTTCGTGCGCGACAACAACACCGAACGCGCGATGAATATCTCGCGCATATTGAAGGATATCGAGGACGGCAACCGATGAACCTTTTGAATATTACCGAAACCGCCGCGTTCCTTTCCGGCTGCGGCAGCTGCCTGGTATACACCCACGCCACGCCCGACGGCGATACCGTCGGCAGCGGCACGGCGCTCGTTCTGGCGCTTCGCGCCGCGGGCATTAACGCTTTCGCGGTGAACGCGGACGGAATCCCGGCAAAGCTGGATTTTCTGCCCACAAACGGCGTTTTTATCGAAGAGCCGGAGGATATAAGCGCATATACGCTGATAAGCGTGGATATAGCGAGCGAAAGAATGCTCGGTTCCACCCGCACAAGGCGGTTCGACCTTTCCATCGACCACCACAAGGTGAACACGGTGGATTGCGACAGGCTTTTGCTCATGGCGGATAAGATCGCCGCAGGAGAGATAATTTATCACCTTATAAAGGCGCTCGGGGTCGAAATGACAAAGGACATAGCCGCCTGCTTATATACGGCGATATGCTCCGACAGCGGCGGGTTCAAATATGATCTTGTCACAGCGGAAACCTACCGCATTGCCGCAGAAACGGTGGAAACGGGGATCGATTTTCCGGAAATCAACCGCCGCCTGTTTGAATGCAAGACAAGAACTCAGATCGCACTGGAACGGCTGGCATACGAAAATCTTACCTTCCTGTGCGGCGGCAAATATGCCGTTTGCGCCATTCCGCCCGAAAAGGCACAGGAGCTTTCCCCTGCCGATACCGATTACGACACTCTTAACAATATCCCGCGCGAAATAGAAGGCGTGCTTGCAAGCGCCGTAGTCCGCAAAAAGAACGGCGTGTTCAAGGTTTCGCTGCGCTCCAATGCCGCTATCGACGTTTCCGCCATTGCCGCGGCAAACGGGGGCGGAGGGCATTTCCACGCCGCCGGGTTTTCGCTCACGGGCAGCTTCGGCAACGCCGTGGAGGCGGTCAAGCGCATATTCACGGAGCTCGAAGCATGAAGCCGGGCATACTTGTTGTTTTCAAGCCGGAGGGGATCACATCTCACTGTGTCATTTCCAAGCTGCGCTACCTTTTGCAGGAACGCCAGATCGGTCATTGCGGCACGCTTGACCCGATGGCAAGCGGGGTACTTCCGGTAATGATCGGAAGCGCGGTGAAGGCAAGCGATTACCTTGTCGAGCACGACAAATGCTATACCGCGGGCATAACGCTCGGAATCACTACCGACACGCAGGATACGACAGGTAAAGTTATTTTCCGATACGAGGGCAGGCTGCCCGAGTTCGAGGAATTTCGCAGCGCCGCCGAAGCGTTTCAAGGCGAAATAATGCAGACCCCGCCGATGTATTCGGCATTGAAGGTCGGCGGAGTGAAGCTTTTGGATTACGCGCGGGAGGGCATAACCGTTGAACGGAATTCGAGGGCGGTAACGATCCATTCGATACACGCGTTCGAACGGGACGGGGGCTATTACCTTGACGTTCACTGCTCCCGCGGGACATACATCCGCACGCTTTGCGAGGATATCGGTCGCGCGCTCGGCTGCGGCGGCTGTATGAGCTCGCTTGTACGCACACGCGTGGGGCGGTTCCGCAGCGAGGATTCGGTGTTTTTCGACGATCTCAACGGCATGACAGTGCCGGAGATCGAACAGAAGATGATCCCGGTGGAGGATCTGTTCATGCAGCTCCCCGCAGGGAGGCTGGAACCCTTTTACGAGCACCTTTATCGCAACGGCGAAAAGATAAAAACCAAAAAGCTGCGCGGGATCGACGGCGAACCCGGCACCGAATACCGGATATATAACGAAAACGGGTTTTATTCGGTGGGCATTATCACCGAAAAGGACGGAATAACCTATTTCGGCAAGAAAAAGCTGTTCTGAACGCCGGATACAACAAAAAAAGACATACGGATCGTGGTACTATGTTGCCGTGATCCGTATTTTTTTGTATTTTGGAGGAGCAGCATGGATATTTCGGGAATACTTACGCGCAAAAAGGACAAAACCCTTCTTCTGCCGATAACCGATATCGCACCGAACCCATTGCAGCCGCGAAAGGCTTTCGACGAATCCGAGCTGCGTTCGCTTGCCGAAAGTCTGCGGTGCTACGGGATATTGCAGCCGATAGTGGTGAAGCGCGCGCCGCCGCTTCCCTTCCCCCGCGCCGCGCCGCAGGCGCCATATGAAATAATCGCCGGCGAACGCCGCTGGCGGGCAGCCGCGCTGACGGGCATAAAAAAAATACCATGCACACTGCTCGATGCCGACCGTACCGAATCGGCAATGATGGCGCTGACGGAAAACCTGCAAAGGAGCGACCTTTCCTTTTTCGAGGAAGCGGTCGCGATGCAGAATCTGCTGCTGATGACCAGCATGACGCAAAGTGAGCTTGCGCGGATGCTTTCCGTTTCGCAACCGACACTTTCCAACAAGCTGCGGCTTTTGAAGCTTTCGGAGCGCGAACGTACGCTTATTACCGAGAATCGCCTGTCGGAGCGGCACGCACGGGCGCTTCTGCGCCTGGAGACCGAGCGCGAACGTATGGATCTGCTTATCCGCGTGATTGATGAAGGGCTTTCCGCCACCGAAACCGAACGTATTGCGGAGGAACGGCAAAAAAAGAAATGCCCCCTGCCCGCAATGCAGCAAAGGCCCGCCGCTGCAAAGCCGATACGCAAGGTCGTCATACGCGATATGCGGTTCTTCTTCAACACGATCGACAAAGCGGTCAGATTGCTTTCGGATTCCGGATTTTCCGCCGACTGGCGCAAAACCGAAAAGGGCGATGAATATGAAGTCACAATAAAGGTACGCAAATAAACAAGACGGCAGAGGTTGAAACCGCTGCCGCCTTTTCGTTTGTATGCCGGTTATTTCTTTTTTCTGATAATAATGACAACCACAATGATAATAACCACCGCCACGCCGGAAGAAATCACCCACACCCAGGGGAAGCTGTCGCCGATCGGCGCTTCGGTTGTCTTTATGCCGGAAATATCGTCGATCCGAACAACGGAGTTGTTCTTCCCCGCTTCGGACACCGAGGAAGCATCCGCAGAGCCTTCACTCGCAGCGGAGGATGTATCCGCGGCAGAGGATTCCTCTGCATTGCCGGCTGCCTGGATTGCGGAATCCTTGTCGGCATAAACGGTAAGCTTGCCGCCGCTGACAACGCCCGTATGAAGGTCGACACCCTCAAGCACAAGGTAATTGCCGTCCTTTACAGCCGCTGCGTTCACTCTGTCCTCCCAGTTCGGATAATCGGCAGCCTTGTCGGGGTTGCTCGTCGAGGAGTGGAAGAAGAACGCCACCTGACCTTCGGAAAGCTTTGCATTGTGCGGATTACCGGCGAGCGAAACGGCATCGCCCACAACGGCGTAAACATTGCCCTGCACCTTCTGCGCAATGAAATACACAACCCATTGCGATGTCACCGTGCCGAGCGCTTCGCTTGTGGTTATAACCGATGAATCCTCGCCGGTTATGCTTTTATTGACCTTGTCGATACGAAAGGTATATCCCACCGCCGTATCCGCTTTTGCATTGCCGTCCGAACCGATGGTGTATTCGGCACTGGCGCCGAGTATAAATGAGAAACAAAGCAGAATTGAAAATACAAAAACAAATATTTTCTTCATGTCGATTTCCCCTATTTCTGTATTTGTTACTTAATTATATCATATATTTTCAGTGTTGTCAATATGTAAATTTTTACGAAATCACGCCATTCTCGCAAGCATTTCGCGAGTGACCTCCGTGACCATCGGCTTTCCGGCAAGGAATGCTTCAAGCTCCTCGCAGACGTGCTGCCCGATCTTTTTCAGACCGTTATTGGCAAGCCCTGCAAGGTGCGGGGTCATTATACAGTTCGTAAGCGTGCGGAGCGGGTTATCCGCTGCCGGCGGTTCGGGATCGTAAACGTCCAGGCAGGCGTATTTGAGGTTGCCCGCCTTCATATGCTCGTAAAGGGCTGCCTCATCGATGATCGTTCCGCGCGCGGTATTGATAAGCACCGCATCCTTCTTCATCAGCGGGAGTGTTTCGGAATTGAACATATGGTAGGTTTCGGGGATCTGCGGCGCATGGATAGAGATAATATCGCTTATTTCGAGCAGCTCCTCAAAGCTCACGCTGCGCACGCCCAAAGCGTTTGCCTTTTCCTCTGTCATAAACGGATCGTAAACGACGATATCAACATCAAAGGCGTGCATGAGCTGGATATAATGCCTTCCCGCCCAGCCTGCGCCGACAACGCCGATAGTCAGATCGTAAAGCTCGCGGATGTTCTCCTTGCCCTCTGCCCAAAGTCCGTTATGGAGATTTGCGTTGAGGTTGTAGAAGTTTTTGGAGGCGGATATCGTAAACCCGAGCGCCGTTTCGGAAACACCCTCCGAAAGCACATTGGCGCTTGCCGTCACGCGCACGTTTTTCTCCCAAAGCGCATCCGAAACGACCGGCTTCACGCTGCCGGCAGCGTGGATAAGTATTTTCAGGTTCGGGCAGAGCGCAAGATATTTTTCGTCGATCGGCTGGTTCCCCCACGATGTGACGATTACCTCCGCATCCTTTACGAGCGGAGCGACGGAATCGAAATCGGTGCCGCCGTCGTTTACAACGACCTCGCCCGAATTTGCAAGCCTTTTCAGGCACTTTTCATTGAACACCATTTTGCGTGTTCCCGGATCCATAATAAGAGCGATCTTCATAACAACAGCCTTTCTTTGCCTGTATTTTTTTATATGAACATTTCGGTATAACCGTTTTTGCAAAACAGAACGCCGGAATCGGAATAGAAGCTGTCCGGTGTTTCGATACATCCGCCGGGGGTCGGGTCGAAGGCAAGCCCCTCCGGGAGCAGCGCGCCCATTTCCACCCAGTTTTTGTAGTTCTGATCCCCGTTTATCTCGATAACGCCGCAATTCATACCGTAAAGCGGCGCAATCCGCGCGGCAAACTGCTTGTTCCATTCGGCAAGCAGGGGGACAACGGTCAGATCCGCGCAAAGTGCTTCGCCGCCCGCCTCATCCACGGCGGCAGCCATTTCAAAGGAAACGGACATTGTTTTTGCAATCGGTTTGAGTGCGGCCGCGCGGTACCCGAGCGCTATGCGCTCCTTTACATCGGCAAGCGAATGCGCCGATTCATCCGCATTTATAACAACCGGGAGCGCCGAAACGTCGAACCTGTTTTCCGCAGCGAACGGCTCCTCGATAAGCTCTATCCTGCCCAGCGCGCCGATCTTATCGGCATGGTCGATAAGCGCTTCAAGACGTTCGGGGCTGTCGTATCTGCCGTTGGCATCGAGGTAATAGCGAACACCGCCATCCTTTGTCAGCGGCGTGGTATACCGCTTTGCTATGGAATGTATCTCCGAAAGCCGTGCTTTGTCCCATTCCAGCATGGTTTTCATATCCTCCGCACGGGGCATCCCCTTCCCTGCGGAATGCCCGATCTTTATCTTCATCAACGCCGTGCCGGAATCGAGCAGCGAACGGACGGAATCGCCGCTCACGGCGTAGCTTACAAGCGGTATCCGTGCAAGCCTTTCGCTGCGGTGCGAAAGCGCTTTTTTTGCATATTCGGGTATAATGCCGTCGAAATCCTTTATTCCGTTTTCCTGCGCATAAACCGACCACAGCGCATAATCAACGCCCACAAGTGCATTGAGCACGAAAGTATCCGCGGGGGCAAAGCCGCATACCCGATCCGCCTGCGACTTTACCTGCGGGAAATATTCGTGCAGGAAAAGATCCGGGCGGGAAAAGCTTTCGCCTTTTATAAGCCCGAGCGCATATTCGGTTATCCGCTTCATTATTTCGGCGGAATTGTCGGGGCCAAATGCGGAAAACACCCTCTCGTCCGACCATAGCGTGCTTATCGTGCAAGGAGCCGCGGCGCAAAAACCGTTTTCGGTGGAGACAAACGCCGACGTCTGCCACAGATCGGTCAGATAGCTTCCCTTGAAACCGAACGGCGCGGCAAGCGGCTCCTTATAAAACCGTATGCCTGTATCCCTGATCTTTATATTCTTCATTTCTGCCCCTTTTCATAAAGCACTTGCGCGGCAGCGGCAGGCACGGCTGCGCATACATCCCTGCCGTAAAGAAACAGCTCGCGCGCGTAGGTAGAGCTCATGTAAGCAAGCTCCGGCTTTGCCGGCAAAACGACGGTATCGACCTTCCCGAGAGCGGCATTCGCCCGGGCGATGCTCCATTCGTAATCGAAATCTGTCCCGCTGCGCGCGCCGCGCACTATGACCGGATTTTCGTATTCGGCACAAAGATCGGCAAGCAGCCCTTTGCACACCCGCACGGTAACGTTTTCCATGCCGGCAACAGCCGCTTCGGCAGCCCGTGCGCGCAGCTCCGGCGTGAACATTTCCTTTTTGCCGGTATTTGCGGCAACGGCGACGACCACCCTTCCGAAAAGCTTTTCGGCGCGGGCGATTATGTCCATATGCCCGTATGTTATCGGGTCGAACGAACCGGAAACGATCGCCGTAGTCATACCGATTCCTCCCCGGCGGCTGCCTGCTCCGGCAGTCGCATTATCATCACGAAGGTCTTGCCGTAACGGTATACCCTGGCGGACCACGAATCATCCGGCACGGGAACGCCTGTCTGCGCCGATTCGGCGACGATTATCGCACCGGGCGCAAGCAGGTCGAGCGCCTTCAGCTTTTTCAGAACACCCTCCAGAACGCCGTCGTTATACGGCGGATCGAGAAATACAAGATCGAACTTTTCCTTGCCGGAGGCGGTCTTTACAAAATCCTTCCAATCCGAGCAGACGACACGGCACTGCTCCATAAGCTTTGTCTTGACGGCGTTTGCGCGTATAATTTCGCACGCCGCGCGCGAATTATCAACAACGGTCGCTCTTTCCGCCCCGCGTGAAAGCGCTTCCAGCGCCATTTGACCGCTGCCGCCGAAAAGATCGAGCACGTTTCTCCCATGCAGCTCAAACTGTATCGCGGAAAAAACGCCCTCCTTGCATATCTCGGTCGTGGGCCTTGTATCGGTGCCCGGGAGCGTTTTTAATGTCGTCCCGCGCGCTTTACCTGTTATTATCCTCATTTTGTTCCTTTCCGAAATACTCCGTTATCGCGTCCGCTATCGGCTCGGTTATGCCCTTCACCTTCATAAGCTCCTCCTTCGGTGCCTCACGCAGGGCTTTTAATGTCCCGAAGCGGAGCATAAGATCATTAGCGCGCTTTTCGCCGACACCCTTTATCTGTGTCAGGCTGCTTTTGCGGACGGCGTTTCTCCGTTTGGCATCCATCACCGAAAGCGAATAACGGTGTACCTCCTCCTGTATTTTATACATGAACACAAACGCATCCTGGCGTGTGGTAAGCGATATTTCGCCCGTGCCGTCGGTGAGCGTTCTTGTTTTGTGGTGTTCGTCCTTTATCATGCCGAAAACCGGTATGGATATACCGCAGGTATTCAATACCCGCTGCGCCGTGTGCACCTGATTTTCGGCGCCGTCGATAAGTATAAGATCGGGGTATTCCCATCCGGGCTCGTCGGTCGAATGCGCAAACCTGCGGGTGAGCGCTTCCTCCATGGCGGCAAGATCATCGCCGTCCGAAAGCGTGCGGATATTGAAGCTCCTGTATTTTTTGCGGGCAAAAACGCCGTGCTCGAGCACGATCATGCCGCAGCTCGTATATTCGCCGCCGGAATGCGAGATATCATAGGATTCTATGCGCTCCGGAACGACCTCCAGCCCCAGAAGCTTCGCAATAGAAACAAGAAAGTCCATTCGCTTGTCGTCGCTTGCGCGCTTGTGCAAAAGAAGGTTTTTCGCATTGTCCGCAGCACGCACGGCAAGCGCGTGCATATCGCCGCGTTCGGGTATTATTGCCGCGACCTTGTACCCCGCCGTTTCGGAAAGCGCATCCGAAAGCAGCCCGAGCTCCGCCGTGTCCAGCGAAGCGGATATATATATCCTGTGCGGAACATAGCCGCGCAGCGTATAATACCTTTGCAAAAATGAAACGAGCGCCGCGCCGGAAATAATCTCGTCTGCACCGAAGAAGAAATTTTCCCTGTCCACTATCGCGCCGCCGCGCACGAAAAGGAGTGAAAGCGCACCGCCGAGCTCATCCGAATAAACGCCGATAAAATCGGTTTCGATATTCGGACTGCACACGATCTGCTGCTTTTCGGATATTTTTTTTACCGCGCGGATGCAATCGCGCAGCTTGGCAGCAAGCTCGAAATTAAGCCCTTCGGAGGCGATATTCATGTTCTGCTCGAGCGCGGCGACAAGGTTTCTGCCATCGCCCTTCAGAAGCTGTGCGGCGCGGCTGCATATATCCGAATATTCCTCCGCCGAAACGCGCCCCTTCACACAGGGCGCACAGCAGCGCCCGATATGGTAGTTCAGGCAGGGCCTGCCCTTGCCGATATCCTTCGGGAAGCTCTTCCCGCAGGAGGGAAGCTGAAAAGCCTTTTTTACCGTTTCCAGAATATCCTTTGCCACTCGGTGGGAGGAATACGGTCCGAAATACTTGCCTGTTTCAGTCCGGCGGTAAACTATCGTGAATTCCGGGTACGCCGCGCCGGACATCCGGATATAAGGATAACCGCCGCCATCCTTTAATTTTATATTATACCGCGGCTGGAACTGCTTGATAAACTGGTTTTCCTGCAAAAGCGCTTCCAGCTCCGTCGCGGTGAAGTATACCTCGAAATCATCGACTGAATCGACCATTCGCCGGGTTTTCCCGTGGTGGTCGGCATAGGGCGCAAAATAGCTCGACACGCGGTTGCGCAGCGCCTTTGATTTGCCGACATAGATCACCTTGCCGCTTTTTGAGTGCATTATATACACGCCCGGCGTAAGCGGAAGCAGGCGTGCTTTTTCGTAAAGCTCCTCGCGCGTCATAACAAGCACCTACAAAAAATGCCCTGAACGGTTAATTCAAGGCGAAAAAAGATTATCCGGTATGATTATTCGTTAAAGCCACCCATGACAAGGTTGACAAGACCGTCCACGGCGGCTTCCTCATCCGGGCCGTCGGCAAGAACGGTTATGATATCGCCCTTGGATATACCGAGCGAAAGAACGCCCAAAAGGCTTTTTGCGTTTGCTCTGCGATCGCTGTTTTCGACCCAGATCGAGCTGCGGTAGGAATTTGCTTTCTGAATGAAATATGTTGCGGGCCTTGCGTGAAGACCGACAGTGTTTTGTATTTCAATGTTCTTTGTTGTCATATGGCTATACCCCCGTACATTGCTTATTATATCAAATAAACCGCTTTGAATCAATAGATTTTTATTGATAAGAACCACGAAAAGCCCGGCGTATCCGCGCGCTTTTTTGTTTGAAATAGCTATTTATGTGCCGGAATCCGGATATTTTTCACGGGGATAGATATCGCGCACGGTGAATTCGATCCCGCCACCGGAAACAACGGAGGAAAGCGAAACACGTTCACCGTTCAGATCGTAATACCTTCCGATGCGCTTATACCCGAAAAACGAACAGCGTATGGACAGGCTGACAAGACCTTCCTCGTTCGGGTGGGAGATAAGCGCTTCCTCGATACGCAGCTCGCTGCCGTCGGGAAGCTGCGCCGATGCGACTCTTGCGCGGAACGCAGCCGCTTCGGAGGCGGTAATATACCCCGATTCGGCAGTAAGCTCCACGCCGATGGTTTCCGGCGTGCCGAAGGCTTCCGCGATATCGTTGCGGAAGATCACCGCAGCCACCGCGCAGATCACCGCCGCGACGATGGCAAGATCAAGAATATTGAAGCGTGTCTTGCGCTTTTGCATTTAATGGATCTCCCCTTTTGTATATTGCGGTTTTGAATATATACCGTAAACCGCGCCCTGCATACCGAAAATAAACATTGACGCCGCAAGCGAACGTATATCGCACAGCGGGTGCAGCGCAAAGCAGCCGAGCGCAAGCACGGCAGCCGATGCCGCGGATGCACCGCAAACCGAAATCACATATGCGGAGCTGTTCATTGCCATACAGCCGAATATCCGCTGAAACATGAGCAGAAGTACCGCTGCAAACAGCACGGCAAGCACCGCGCCGCCGCATTCCGCAAGCGATACCCAGAAGGATACCCCCGCCGGGCGGAGATAAAACGGCGAAGCAAAATTGCGGCACACTACAAAGCCGACAACCGGCAGCACCACCGCCGCGCCCGCAAGAGCGCCCACAGGTGCTTTATACGCCGCAGCGATATACACAAATACCGAAACGGCAAGCATGAAATAAAATGCGGAAAAGCCGGTAACAAGGGCAGACACAACGGCAAGCAGCAGGAACGCAAGCCGCCCGCGGCGATTTTCACGCCCGAACCGGCACAAAGCAAACGGTATTGCGGCAGGGACAGCGAAGGCAAGCACCTCCGCTTCCGGACGTGCGGACGAAAGCGCCGCAGCCGCCGCACGAAGCCCTTCAAGCGGGATAAGGTCCGAAAATTCGCCGAGCAGGTAAGCGGCGCACCCGAGCGAGACCGAAAGCCGGATCGCCCCGAAGGACTGCATCAGCAGCGTTTCGGTGCAGATAAGATTTTTCGCAAGAAAATATACACCCGCCATGCAAAGCGCATACGCCTCCGTGCGGGATATCCCTCCGCTCACGGCGCAGCCGACAGCAGCCGCCGCAAAAGCCGCCAGCGCGGCGATATCCGCAAGCCCGAAGTGCAGATTGCGCTTCAACCGCAGGCATTTGAAAAGATAGGATACGACCGAAACGAACATGACCGCCGCAGTATACCCGGCAGGCAGCACAAGCGAACCGGCGACCCCGGCAAGCATACCGAATTCGGGGATATTTAATGTCACGACGGCGACTACGGCGAGCAAAATCACCGCCAGCACGCGCCCCGTTCCGAAGAACAGAGTCCCCACGCCGCATACCGAGCCGAGCAGAAACGCCCCGCCGATATCGGTTTCGGGTTTGCTGCGGCGTTCGAGCGAAGAATCGTTGACACCCAGACAGCCGTACAGCAGCGAGCCGATGATCCGCCCGCCCGCCAAAGCGGAAAGCAGGCTGCGTTCCCCGAACATCGCACACAGCAGCCCGGAAACAAGGCATATCGCGGAAACGGCAAGTTCGCCCGTGCCGGATTGCGGCAGCGGGAGCACGACATAGCGTTTCAGCATGAACAGCGCCGCCGCATAGATCCCGAAGGTTATAAAGAATATCCCCAGCGAGCGCACGGAGGCGCACAAAAAGCGTTCCCGCAGAAAGGCAAGCGCCGAAAAAAACCGGTTGCCCGAAAACGCCCTTGCCACCGCGTTGCGAAGCGGCATTGTAACATTCCTGCGCAGCGAAAAGCGTTCGGATACCTTTGATGTCACCTTGTCGGTAAAGAGCTTATCCGTCGCCGCGGCGGAGGAAATCAGTACGCTTGCCCTGCCGCGTTCGAAAAACTCGGTTGTCCTTGCGCTTGCGTGCGCCGTCGCCGAAAGGATAATGCTTTCGCGCGCGGTACGGCGGAAGGAATTCCTCTTATTTGCTTTTCTGAATCTCTTTCTCTTTTTTATCATCAGACCGCTCCATAAGGTCGGGCCGTTTTTCGGCGGTACGGATCAGGGATTGTTCCAACTTCCACTTCTGTTGAAGCGCGTGATTGCCGTTGATAAGGACTTCCGGCACGGCAAGCCCTTCGAAAACGCGCGGGCGAGTATACTGTGCGTGTTCGAGCAGCCCGTTTTGAAGGCTTTCCTCCGTGTAGCATTCCGGCGCGGGCAAAACGCCCGGCACCATTCTCGATACGCAATCCACGACTATTGCCGCGGGAAGCTCGCCCCCCGTCAGCACATAATTGCCGACCGAAAGCTCCTCGTCTATCTCGAGCTCGATAATTCGCTCATCGATCCCTTCGTAATGGCCGCACAGCAATATGAGGCTGTCGTATTCAAGCAGTTCGCGCGCCTTTGCCTGATCGAACAGCGCGCCCTGCGGGGACATATAGACCGTCCTCACCCTGCCGCCGCACCGCGCCTTTGCCGCGCGTATGCAATCCACCGCGGGCTGGCACATCATCACCATGCCGTAACCGCCGCCGTAGGGCGTATCGTCCACCTTGCGGTGCTTATCCAGAGTATAATCGCGTATATCCGTACAATTGACGGATATCAAGCCCTTTTCGCAGGCTCTGCCGATGATACTGGAAGAAAATATCGGTTTCAGAGAATCGGGAAAAAGCGTAAGCACTTCGAAATTCATAAATCGCACCTACGCTTCAAGCCCGTCTATAAGACGGACGGTTATCTCTTTTTCCGGGTCCGTGCCGACGATAAATTCATCGACGGCGGGAATGATATAATTCTTTTCGCCGCTGACATAGTACAGGAAGGAGGCGGCGCCCTCCTCCACGCGGGTGACCTTGCCGATAACCGCGCCCGTCCCGATATCACGCACGGGAAGCCCGATCAGATCGTCGTTATAAAACGTCCCTTCCGGCAGCGCGATATCGTTACGGTCGAAATAAACCGTTCGCCCCGTGAGCACGGAGGCACTTGAACGATCCTCATAACCCTCGAAAACAATTGTGGAAAGCGAGGGGCGAAGCTCCTTCACTGTAAGATATCGCCTGCCCCCGGGGTCCAGATAAAGCCTTTCGACCCCGGAAAGGAATTCAACGCTGTCGCACCAGCAATCGAAGCGCAGCTCGCCCTTCAACCCGCGCGGGGAATTGAGCCTTCCCGCTTCAAGAAAGCGCTTCATCAGATAATATCAACGATAACGCGCTTGTTTTCCTTTGAAGCGGCGGCACGCATGACGGTACGGATGCTTTTGGCGATCCGCCCCTCCTTGCCTATTACCCTGCCCATGTCGTGCTTGGCGACCGAAAGCTCCAAAACGACGGTATCGCCGCTGACCTTTTCGGTTACGCTGACCGAATCGGGATCCTCGACGATAGCTCTTGTAATGTCGAGAAGTGTTTGTTTCATCAGTCAATTACTCCGCTCTTTTTAAGAAGATCTCTGACGGTTTCGGTAGGCTGTGCGCCGTTGACGATCCATTTCTTTGCCTTTTCCGCATCGACCTTGACTTCTGCGGGGTTGGCCATGGGGTTGTAGAAGCCGATTTCTTCGATAAATCTGCCGTCGCGCGGGTAACGGGAATCCGCCACAACGATCCTGTACGAGGGAGCCTTCTTTGCACCCATTCTTCTGAGCCTGATCTTAACTGCCATTTTTGTTTTCCTCCGGAAAATATAATTGTTTTTTATTAAAAGGGAAATCTAAGCTTTCCTCTTTTGCCTTTTTTACCCATGAACTGCTTCATGAGCTGCTTTGTCTGTTCGTACTGCTTGAGCAGACGGTTGACTTCCTCGACGCTTGTCCCGCTGCCGGCGGCAATGCGCCTTTTGCGGGAGGAATTAAGCACGTCGGGGTGATCGCGTTCATACGGTGTCATGGAAAGTATGATCGCTTCGGTGCGGGAAAAAGCCTTTTCATCGACCTTTGCATCCTTCAATGCGCCCGGCTTTACCCCCGGCATCATGCCGATAAGCTGATCCATGGAGCCCATGTTTTTAACGGTATTGAGCTGATCCAAAAAGTCGGCAAGCGTGAAGCTCTGTTCGCGCAGACGCTTTTCAAGCTCCGCCGCCTTTTTTTCGTCGATACTCTGTTCCGCCTTTTCGATCAGCGTGAGCACATCGCCCATGCCGAGTATACGGGATGCCATACGGTCGGGGTAGAACGGTTCGAGGCATTCCGGCTTTTCGCCCGTGCCGATAAGCTTTATCGGCTTGCCGGTGATATATCGGACGGAAAGCGCGGCGCCGCCGCGGGTATCGCCGTCCATTTTGGTGAGTATAACGCCGGTGATATCGAGCAGATCGTTGAAGCTCTGCGCGACGTTGACCGCATCCTGGCCTGTCATCGCATCGACAACAAGCAGCGTTTCGGTAGGTTCGGCGGCGGTTTTGACCCGTTTGAGCTCCGCCATGAGTGCTTCATCCACATGAAGCCTGCCCGCGGTGTCGATAATGACAGGGTCGAAACCGTATTTGACGGCGTGGCGTATCGCTTCGCGGGTGGTATCCTCCGGATCGTTCGTGCCGCGTTCAAAGACGGTCGCACCGACCTTTTCGCCCACGACCTGAAGCTGTGTTATAGCCGCGGGGCGGTGAATATCGCAGGCGACAAGCAGCGGGTTTTTGCCCTGCTTTTTATACATGAGCGCGAGCTTGCCGCAGTGTGTCGTTTTGCCGGAGCCCTGAAGCCCGCACATCAGAATAACGGTAGGCGGCTTCGGTGCGGATTCCAGCTTGCGGCAGGTACCGCCCATAATGGCGATAAGCTCCTCGTTGACTATCTTTACGATCTGCTGTTCGGGGCGCAGGCTTTCGAGCACTTCGCCGCCGACCGCACGTTCGCTCACACGGGATATGAATTCCTTTACGACCTTGAAGTTGACATCCGCTTCGAGCAGCGCAAGCTTTATTTCGCGCATACCCGCCTTGACATCGGCTTCGGTAAGCTTTCCCTTCCCGCCGAGCTTGGAAAACACGCGCGACATCTTTTCGGCAAGACTCTGAAACAACATTAAAGCTCTCCTGTGATCTGTTCGGCAAGCCGGTGCGCCTTTGCGATATCGCCGCAGGCGAGTATTTCGGCGGCGAGCGCCATGACACGTTCCGACTTTGCATAAATGCCGAGCGAGGCTTCGAGCGCATAAAGCTCGGCAACGGTGCGGCGGATGGAATCGCTGACACCCTGGCGTGTCAGCCCGCAATTTTCGCCGATCTCCGCAAGCGAAAGATCTTCGTTGTAATAAAGATCGACCATATCGCGCCGCCTTTCGGAAAGCGCGCCGCCGTATATATCGATAAGCCGGCAGATATAAGCTCTGTCGCCCTCCACGGGAAACGCCTCCTCCGAAAAAAAGAAATCGCGGTGTGTAAAGCGATTTACTTTACACACCGCATTATACTATACGGCAACGCCGTTGTCAATAGCTTTTTCGGTTATTTTCAGCCGGTATTCGCCGTTTTCGAAGGATAATACCGCCGTGTCGCCGCAGTGCACACCGCCGGAAAGCAGCATTTCCGCGATCGCGTTTTCCGCGCTGCGGCACGCCTCGCGCACCGCCGCTCTTGCGGAAGAAACGCCCCTGCCGGGTACCGGAACGCTCTTTTTATCCAGCGTTATGCGGGCGCCGCCGGCTTTTACCCCCGCGCACAGCTTTTCGAGCGAACGGACGGTTATTTCGCGGATATCGCGGGGCGAAAGGTCGCAAAACTCTATAACCTCGTCTATCCGGTCGGCAATAGCATCCGAGAGCAGCCCGCGGGCGAGGGTACGGGCGCGGTCGCGCTCCGGGCTTGCGGAAAACCCGATCCCGCCCCCGGCATTGCCGCGGTTTGCCGTCATCACCACAACGGTGTCGGTAAACGGCACGGAAATACCCTCCGAATCGGTAAGCACGCCGGAATCGAGTATCTGCAAAAGCAGCGCACGCACATCCGGGTGTGCCTTTTCGATCTCGTCGAACAGCACGAGCGAATATGGCTCGCGGCGGACACGCTGCGCCAGTGTGCCGAAGCTTTCGCCGTAACCGACATACCCCGGCGGAGAACCGATAAGCTTCGAAACGCTGTGCGGTTCGGAATATTCCGACATATCCAGCCGTATAAAAGCGCTTTCGCTGCGGAACAGCGCATCCGAAAGTGCGCGTGCGCATTCGGTTTTTCCCACGCCGCTGCTGCCGATAAACAAAAACGAGCCCGCCGGGCGGCCGGAGGAGCGTATCCCCGCGTGTGCACTCTTTACCGCCGGGCAAAGCCGATTTATCGCCGCATCCTGCCCGACTATCCGTTCTTTAAGCTCGGCTTCCAGCCCGGAAAGCCGCTTGCCGCGCTCGATACTGCCGATAGGGATTCCGGAGCTCCTTTCCGCCGCAACCGCGATATCCGCCGCGCTCAGCTCGCCGCGATCGCCGGAAAGCTTTTTGGAAGCAGCCGCTTCGTCGATAAGGTCTATCGCCTTATCCGGAAGGAAGCGGTCGCCTATATACCGTTCCGAAAGCTCCACGGCGGCTCTCAGTGCGCCGTCGGCAATACATATCCCGTGGAAGCGCTCGTATTTTTCCCGCAGGCCGAAAAGCATCTGAACACAGCTTTCGGGTGTCGGCTCCTGAATATCGATCCGCTGCATACGCCGTTCCAGTGCTTTATCCCTGCCGATGCTTTTTGCAAATTCGCGCGGGGTGGTAGCGCCGATCAGGCGTATTTCGCCCCTTGCGAGCGCGGGTTTAAGGATATTGGAGGCATCTATCGCCCCCTCCGCTCCGCCGGCGCCGACGATCGTGTGTATCTCGTCTATAAAAAGTATGATATTCCCGGCACTCTTCGCTTCCTCTATGATCCCCTTTATCTTTTCCTCGAACTCTCCGCGGTATTTTGTCCCCGCGACAACGCCGGAAAGCTCCAGGCTGAGCAGCCGCATATCCCGCAGCTCCTTCGGGGCGGCGCCGGAAACGATATCCGAAGCGAGCGCCTCCGCAACGGCGGTCTTTCCGACCCCCGCCTCCCCCACCAGGCAAGGGTTGTTCTTCATCCGCCGCAGCAAAACGGCAGCCATGCGGTTTTTTTCCTCATCCCGGTTTATCACCGGGTCTATCTCACCGCGGCGCGCTTTTTCCGTCAGATCGGTCGAGTTTGCATCCAGCAGCGGCGTTGCCGGCCTTTTTCGCGGAAGTGCAGCCGCATAAGCGCGGCAAATTCCCGAAAGCAGATCCGCAAGCTCGGCTATATCCACACCGCGCTCGCTTATCAGCCTTGCGCCGGTGCATTCCTCCCGCAGGAGCGAAAGCAGTATATGCTCGTTGCCGACACGGTTGCCCCCCGCCGATTTTACCGAAAGCGATGCCCGAAGCAATATCCGCCGCACGGAGGGCGTCATGTCATCCGCGGTGACGCTGCTGCGCGCCCCCATTCCGACAAGCCCGATAACGCGCGAACGCATTTCCGCATATTCGCACCCGCGCTCGTAAAGCAGGTTTGCGGCGGTGCAATCGCCGATACGAAGCAAGCCGAGCAGGAAATGCTCGCTCCCGATATATGAATGCCCCAGCTCCCGCGCACAGGATGTCGCTTCCGCCACCAGTCTTTTTGCGCCTTCCGTAAAGCGCCCGCCGATATCGCCCAACGCGCAACTCCCCTTTCCCAAACAGATTATGTAAAAAACGGGATAATGTTATTCAACCCCCTTTATTTTTTTTTTTCGGTGTGATAGAATGAGAAAAGAAGGATGTGAATACATTGAACGAAGCAGCGCCCGCCGCAAGGTCGCAAAAGAAAAAAAGAAAACCCGCCGGAAGCAGGCGTGCCGCGCTTGGCAACGCGCTCGCGGTATTTATCGTTTTTATCGCCTTTTACCTTATAATAATCCTTTTTGCCGCGGGGACAATATACTATTCCTTCAAAGGCACGGCAAAGAACACCGAAATTTATTCCGTGCGGCTGGTTTACGACGAAAAAGTCCTTCACAAGCTCACCGCGGAAGCCGCCAACAACGAATACGGGCTTTATATCCCCTTTTCCTACCTCACGGAAATAGGCTCGTTCGGGCTTGCCGCCGACGGAGACGACGTCACGCTCTTTATCATCGGGACGGACAACCGCATCCGCTGCACTAAAAACTCCTCGCTCATTGTCATAAACGACAACCCGATCAGGATTTCCGCACCGATACTTTACGGCGACGAGGATTATTTGATCCCGATGGTGCTTATCGAAAACTATATCACCGGGATAAACGTCGAATACGACGAAAAGCTTATGATATGCTCCGTCAGCTCGGCCATCGGCAAAACGAACGTCGCGCTGAAGCTTCTGCTCCCGGAGGAAATGAAGCCCGCGGATTTCCCGGACTCCTACAAGTATTACACCACCACGGACGACAACCGCTGAACGCGATATCAAAAAGCACCTGCCGGTAATGGCAGGTGCTTTTTCGCTGTATGCCGGTGGTTTCCGCCGCCGGCGCGGGTATCAGTCGCACGGCTCTATAAGACCGTAATCGTTCTCCGCCCTGCGGTAGACAACCTTGTACTGCCCGGATTCGGAATTCATAAACATATAGAACGTGTGTTGAAGAAGATTCATCTGCAAAATCGCTTCCTCAACCGTCATCGGGTACATTTCAAAATGCTTCACCTTGCTGACGACTATCTCTTCCTCCGGTTCGGCAAGCTCACTTTCCGCAAAAAGCTCCTTTTTGATATGAATCTTCTTTTCGAGCCTCGTGCGGTTCTTACGGATCTGGCGTTCTATGTTCGCCATTGCCGTGTCAAGCGCGCATTTGTAATCCTTATCCGCCACCTCTGCACGGAATATCGAGCCGTTGCAGCAGATGGTTATTTCTATCCGTTCCTGAACGCGATTCCCCGTGAGAAAGACAGTCGCCTCGGTACCTTCCGGAAAGAACTTGTCCAGCTTGGAAAGCTTTTTGCCGATCCATTCCCGAACATCGTCGGTAAGCGTGAACTTTTTCGTGATAATCCTTGTTTTCATAGCGCACTCCTTTTATTTTATTCGGCGGAACGGTTCCGCCGGAATGGCGATCGGTTTCCCTCCCGCCGCCTTTATACTAAACCGCGATTCTTAAAGTCGGCTTAAAAAGCGAACCGGAGGGCATATTACCCCTTTCCGGTCCGTTCACCTGCGTTTGCGGTCGCCTTTTCGCTTTTCGCCATATACCGAACGTTTGAGCCGTTCCTCGCTCGAAGCGCGAAACCTGTCGAGCATCGATTCGAGATCCCTTTTCGGTTCGGGTTCCTCTTTGCCGGCTATAAGCGAAAGCGCTGTTTTGTTGTTTTCATTGGAGATGACCGTCGCTTTGACGGTATCCCCGGTTTTTATGACCGCGTGGATATCGGTAACGAACCGGCGCGAAAGCTTGGAAATATGTATCATTCCGGTTGAACCGTCGGGCAGCGTGACGAAAGCCCCGTAGGACGTAACACCGCTGACTGTTCCGGCAACTTCGGTGCCGACCGGATAAGACAAATTGATTCCCCCCTTATTTGTTCCCTATATCCGTGTAAAAGATTATTTCGTCCGAATCACGCAGTCCGAGCCTGTCGCGCGCGATCCGTTTGATAAATTCTTCATCCACGGGAGTGTTTATACGGAGCTCGAGCTCATCGATATTATCCTGAAGCTCGGTGACCTTTTTGGCGCGCGCGTCGCGTTCGTCCCGCAGAGACTTCATTTCGTTCTGCAGGTTTATCACCGATACGAAAAGAAAGATAAAGATAAGCGAAAATGCGATCCTGATTATGAGATTTGTCCTTGCAGGCCTTTTTTTACCCATGTTTAACTTTCCTTCCGTTTTGCGGGCACCCCAACGCGGCGCAGCCGCCGCAATGCCCTTTTGCAGTAGATACGGGTATATATCCTTGCCCGTACCGAAAGCACCGCTTTTGAAACAAGCGCACGCGCCGCCCCGGCGGCAGCCGTTGCGGCAAGCATTAAAACCCTGCCTGCGGTGAACCGCCAAAGCAAAAAACCGAATATCACAAACAGAAAGGCGTATTCGCGTATCCTTCCGTTTGTGAGATTGAAGAACAGTACAAGCATTCCGGCTGTGGCAAACATACAGAATGCTATGTCGCAGATAAAAGTCCCGACACTGCCGCGCAGAAAGCCGATGCGAAAAAAGCGGAAAACATCATAAACAATGCAAAGCGCCACGCCGAGAACTGCGGACCATAACGCCAGCAGCATTTTGCCGCCGGTTCAGCGGGAAAAGAAGCGCCCGCGCTTCTTTTTTGCGCCCTGATCGAAATAAACGACGGCTTCGATATCCCCCGTGACGGCTATTTCGCCGTTTTCGAGCGAAAGCGATTGAACCGAAAGCCCGGTGCCGCTGATATTCAGGCACATATCGCCGACGGCAAGGCTGACAAGCGATTCATCGAAATTTATGACTTCGTCGACCGCCGTAACCTTCACCGTGCTTCTTGAATCGAGATAAACGGTATGCTTGCCTTCCATGATAACCCTCCGTTGCCGTATATTTGATTATACGGAACGGGCGGTGAAATTATTCCAGCACCTCGTACATTTCGGAAGCGTTTGCCTTTTTTGCGTTTTCGTTCACGGCGAGCACGCGGAAGCGCGTTGTCCTGCTGCCGTAATGAACTTCGATTATATCGCCGGGCTTCACCTCATACGACGGCTTTGCCGCCCTGCCGTTGACACAGACCAGCTCGCCGCCGCAAGCCTCCTTGGCAACAGTGCGGCGTTTGATTATTCGCGATACTTTAAGATATTTATCCAGACGCATGATCCACCGAAAAAACCGCGGGTGGGGATATGATATGCCCCCACCCGGTATAAAACAATGCTTATTTATTGACTGCTTCTTTAAGATCCTTGCCGGGAACAAAGGCAGGGGATTTGGAAGCCGGGATGGTGATGGCGGCTTTTGTCTTGGGGTTTCTGCCGATCCTTTCGGCTCTTTCCTTGACCTTGAAGGAACCGAAGCCGGCGATCTGCACCTTTCCGCCGGTAGCGAGTTCGTTTGCAATAGCGTTGAACATCGCGTTCACAGCCGCTTCCGCATCCTTCTTTTTAATATTTGCATTGATAGCAACAGATTCGATAAGTGTCGATTTGTTCATGTGTAACTTCCTTTCAGAAACCTTTTAGTGAAAATATTATACCATCATTTTTCCCCGTTATCAAGGGGATTTTTGCATTTTTTTCACTAAAATGGGGCGCAAAACAGCGGTTTTTCGGTGATTATTCCGTCAGTTTTCGGTTTTGCGGCGCTTTTCCGCCGATTTTGCCTGTGCCCACAGCGAAAGCTTTTCGCTTTTTGCGCATTCGGCAAGCGTTTCGCCGCGCTCGCCGGCGGCGGCTTCCATCGCGGAAAACCGCGCGATAAACTTTTCGTTCGCATCGTAAAGCGCCTTTTCGGAATCGGCTCCGGCAAGCCTTGCGGCGCAGGTGACGGAAAGCAGCAGATCGCCGAACTCCTCTGCGATATCCTCCGCCGAACCGCTCTGAACCGCGGCTTCCGCCTCCGCAAGCTCCTCGTGCACCTTCGAAAACGCTTCCTGCGGGGTCGCAAAATCAAAGCCGTGCCTGCGCGCCTTGGCGCCGATCTTATCTGCACGGACAAGCGCGGGGAGCGATCTCGATACCGAGCCGAGCACCTCCGTGCCGCTGTGCTGCCCCTTTATGCGCATTTTTGCGGAATCCCACGCGGCAAGCGCGCCCGCCGCATCGTCGGCGCGGAGATTTCCGAAAACGTGTTCGTGACGGAGTATAAGCTTTTTGCAGATATCGTTTATAACATCGCCGATATCGAAATCCCCGTTTTCGGCGGACATATCGGCATGAAGCAGGATCTGAAGCAGCACATCGCCCAGCTCCTCGCGCATTATCGCTTTGTCGTCTTTATCAATACCCTCGACAAGCTCGTATGTTTCCTCGATCAGGTTGGCGCGGATGCTCGAATGTGTCTGTGCTCTGTCCCACGGGCAGCCGCCCGGGGAGCGGAGTATGCGGATGATCTTTACAAGATCGGCGAAGCCGTATTCGCTTTTTTGAAGTATTTCTTCCTTTTCCGTCATGCCTGTTTCGACCTTTCCGGCGCGAGCCAGCCGCGCTTTATAAGCTTATCGGCAATAAAATTACCCTTCGGCAGCAGGCGCACCTCGCTTTCGCGGATGCCGCGGAACAGAAGTATCGTGCCGCAGTAGCTGATAACAAGAGTGATCCCCGTGACCAGCAGGATGAAGAACGAAGCAACACGCCCCACCGCGTTGCCGGATATCGCCACGGCGATGCGATAAACAATGAATGTAGCCGCGGCGCTTACACCGCCGCACAGCAGCGGGCGCCGGAACATTGTCAAAAAGTGGAGCTTAATGCCGCAGCACCTGCGCAGGAAGTATATGTCGAGTACCATGCAGACGGCATAACAGGCGACCGAGCTTATCGGCGCGGCATATATCCCCACCGGGGTATGAAGCAGTGAAGCTTCCGTTATTACAAGCACCGCGACACCGGCAAGCACCGCGATAAACGGAAGATGCGCCCTTTTGCGCGCATTGAGCAGCGAATTGCAGGTGGAAACTATGGAAATGAAGAACACCGCAAAGCCGAGCAGCGAAAGCGACACCGACGCCGCATCCAGCGGGATGGCTTCGCCGCCGTTTTTCATCGCCACCGGTTCGAGCCAGCGGCTCGCGCCGTAAAGCAGCGTGATACATCTGCGCCCCGCGACAAACAGCAGCACCCCGCATGGGATGGCAATTATCCCGCTGAGCCTTATCGCCTGAACGGTGAGCCGCTTTGCACGGCGGCGGTCGTTGGCGGCAAGCGCACCCGAAACGGCGGGCAATATGCTCGTGGCAATGGGGAATACCAGTGTAGAGGGCAAAAGATCGTATATCGGCACCGAAAGCCCGGTATACGCCGAATACAGCCTTTGCGCGGTTTCGGCGCTTTCGCCGTAGCCGGTGAGCGCATTCACGATTATAAGCGTATCCAGAAACTGCGAAAAATACAGTGCCGCCGCCGTAAGCGTGACCGGCAGCGCCACAAGCAGCATGGCGCGGACAAGCTTTTTATCACTGCGGCAGCGCTTGTCCGTCATGTTGGGGACGGTCTTTTTGGAAACGCGGCGGCAGACAAGTATGAACACCATGCCGAAGAAGGTACCGACGGAAACGCCGCTTATCGCGCAGGCTGCCTGAACGGCGGCGCTTGCCCCCTGCTTTGCAGCGTACATACATGCACCCAGACCGACGGTCAGCTTGAAAAACGCCTCGATAAACTGGGATATCGCCGTGGGGTACATATCGCGCAGGCCCTGGAAATAGCCGCGCACCGAAGCGCAGACGCACACGAAGAACAGCGAAGGCGCGATAGCCCGCATTGCCGCGGCGCTTTCCGCGTGCCCGGTGCCGGCAGCGACAGCCGGCGCGAATATTATGAGCAGCAGCGCAAACACAAACCCGACAACGCCGAATATCGCCGTCGCAAGGAAGGAAAGCCGCTTTACCTCGTGCCCGCGGCCGAGCTCATTGCTGGCGGCGACCATGCGTGAAACGGCGACGGGCAGCCCGCTTGTGGAAAGCATGAACAGCATTGCATATATCGAATATGCGGCGTTGAAGATCCCGATGCTGTTGCCTAAAATATTCGTGAGGGGTATCTTGTAAAGCACCCCGATTATCTTGATTGCGAAATTCGCAACGGTAAGTACAGCCGCCTCCCGCAGGAAGCTGCGGCTTCTTTGAACGTCCGCGCTCATTTTTTACATAAACTCCCGAAGCAGTGAATTTTCCGGAACAAAGCCGGCATCGATCGGTTCCGTGCCCGAAAGAAGCTCTATGCTCCGCCTTGCGTCTGCATAAAAGCCGTTTTCCGAAGGGATCTCCTCCAAAAGCTTTACGGCATCGCCGTTGAGCACGTTGCGCTCGTAGCCGAAGAAGGTGTTGACGGACATATCCGCCGTTGCCCGGTAGGGCTCTATGGATTCGCGTTCGTTTGCACGCACGTTTTCCCACACGGCGTATGTCGTGGCGGCATCGTGCCCGCGGTGGCGCGCATCCCGCACGAGCCTGCGGACAAAGCGGCTGTCGCTCCCGCCGCCCGGGTCGGAATAAAGATAAACACGGTAAATATTCTTTTCGTACAGCGATTTCGGTATAATAACCGGATTGAGCGCGTGCAGCCCCTCCACGATAATAAGATCGTTCTTTCCGGGCGTGATAACGCGTGCGTTGTCCTTCCTGCTGATAGCCCTGAAATCAAATTCGGGGATATACGCGGGCAGCCCGCCGGCAAGCCTTTCGAGGGAGGCGGTTATCATATCAGCACGCAGGCTGTGCAGCGTTTCGATATCACGCGTGCCGTCCGGCATATAAACGCAATCCCTCAGATCGCGGTAAAAATCATCCAGCGAAACGGTATGCGCTCTTCTGCCGAGACCGCCGATCAGCCCGGAAAGCTTTAATGTCGTTGTCGTTTTTCCGGCACAGGAGCCGCCGGCAATAAAGAGGAAGCGGATATCGTCGTCCCGTGTGACTCTTTCGGCTATGCGTTCGAGCGCGCTTTCGTAGGAAAGCTCATCGGCGCGTATCATTTCTTTGATTTCGGAAGCGGTCATAAGATCATCCTTTCGAGAAGAAACCGATCGCTTCCTCCCTACCGATCCCTTTATCCTCGCGCAGATATTCATACGGATATTTCGGGAAGGCGTGGCGATAGATTTCATTGCGGGCGGGGTTGACGAATTTGCTTATCGCACCCGCGCCGCAGGCAAAAACAGTGGAATATTCCTCCATCATCAGAACATTGTAAAGGTTTTCGCTGCCCTTTACCGCAAAACCGGTGTTTTCGGCATTGCCGACAGTGTTCTTCTGGCGGTAGAGGTAATACGGATAAAGCCCCGCCGCTGCAAGGCGCGCGCGTGCATACCGGACGCTGTCACGCGCAAGCTCGCCCGCCGGGTCGTAAAACCCGTCGCCGATAAAGCGTATCGGCGCGGCGTTTTTTATGGAAAGCGTGTGCACGGTGATATTGTCGAAGCCGCAATTTATCATATCCTCCACGCTTTTTGCAAAGCTTTCGGAATTGTCGCCCGGAAGTCCGGCGATAAGATCGGCATTCAGGCAGGAAAAGCCAAAGCCCCGTGCAAGCTCGGCAGCCTCGAAGAACTGCCGCGCGGTATGCTTCCGCCCGATATTTTCGAGCACGGTATCGGATGTGCTCTGCGGGTTCACGCTGATCCGCCTCACTCCGTGCCGCGCCACGGCGGAAAGCTTTTCGCGCGTTATCGTATCCGGTCTGCCCGCCTCGAAGGTGAATTCGGTTTCCGCCGTGATGCCGATACTGCCCGCGATGCAGTCGAGCAACATATCCGTCTGCTCCGGTTCGAGTATCGAAGGCGTTCCGCCGCCGATATAAACGGCGCGGACACGCATCCCCAGCTCCTTTATAAGCTCGCCCGTGCGGCGGATATCCTGCATGAGCCGCACGAGATAATCCGGTATCAGCCGGAACAGCCTTTCGTTGCTGTATGAGACAAAGGAGCAATAATCGCACCTTGTCGGGCAAAACGGTATGGAAACGTAAACGGCGCAATCCTTTTCGCCCACATCGGCAAGCATTGCTTCCTCCGTCACCGCCGTTTCGACGGCAAGCGAAGCCTTTTCGGCGGAAACAAGATAATCGCCGGTAAAGAGCTTTGCGACCGTTTCGGCGCTTTCGCCGCGGTCGAGATAATACTTGGCGCGCTTTACGGGGCGCAGACCGGTCAGATACCCCCACGGGAGCGAAAATCCGAAAAGCCTTTCCCCGGCAAGCAGGAACGCCCTGCCCAGCGCCCGTGTGGCGTAAAATTCGTCGTTCATGCCGCCCACCGCCGGCGCCGAGCGCAGATCGGTATATTCCGCCGAAGCCTCCGCACTTCCGGCGCAAAGCCGAACGCAGGCATAAAATCCGCTTCCCTCCGGCTTCAAAAGGAAATAAGCGCGGTTTCCTTCATCCCCGGCACCGAATTTTTCGCCGGGAAAATAAAGCAGGCAGAGTGTCTGGAAGTAATAATCGTTAAGAAATTCGGTTTGGTTATCTATAAACAGCTTCATTTTCCGCGTGATTCCCGTGTGTCTATTATTACGTTTATCGGCCCGTCGTTATGCACGCATATCTCCATATGCGCGCCGAAAACGCCGTGAACGGTGGGAAGTGATTCCGAAATACGGCTTATTACCAGCTCGTAAAGCCGCTTTCCCTCGTCATACCCCGCCGCGTGCGTGCAATCCGGGCGGTACCCGCGTGAGGTACGCCCCGCAAGCACAAAATTGGATATGACCATAACGCTGCCGCCGGCATCCGTGCAATCCTTTGCAAGCCTGCCGCTTTCATCGCAGAACACACGCAGCCGCGCTATCTTTTTTGCAAGCCTTTCGGCATCCTCTTCGGTATCGTCGTCAAACACGCCGACATACGCCACAAGCCCCGCTCCGATCGCCGCGACGGTCTTGCCCTCCACGACACAGCTTGCCCCGTGAACTCTTTGTACAACAGCTCTCATACGCCGCCTCTTATAACATCGCGGACACCCTTTATCTTATGCAGCCCGCTGATAATGTTTTTGAGATGCTCGATCCCGCTGCATCTTATTCCCAGCGTGATCAGTATCTCCCCTTCGTTTTCGCGCGTGGAGACCGAAACAACGGCGACCTTCATATCGTTCATGGCAAGCGTCACATCGGCGATGATATGCGGGGAATAATCCGCAAACACCGAAACGACCGCCTCGAAGGAGCCGTATTCCTGCCTTGCGACCTTTTCCGACCACGAAGCGACTACCCACCTGTCCTTATCCTCCGGGCGGGAAAGCCCCGCCTGCGCGTTGGGGCAATCGTATTTGTGAATGGAAACGCCGTAACCGCGCGTGATATAGCCGATGATATTATCGCCGGGAAGCGGGTTGCAGCACCGCGCGAATTTCACGGTGCAGCCCTCCACGCTGTCCACGATAACGCTGCCCGCATTTGAGCGCGCGCTGGCATCATAGCGCTTTGCACCCGCGGCGGGGGCAGGCGCCGCCGGGGCGGCAAGCTCGGCTTGCGGGGCGACAACGCGCATGAATTCCTCGCGCAGCTTCACGGCTATTTTGGAAACCGAAAGACCGCCGTAGCCGATATTGTTGTAAAGATCCTCCACATCCGGAAGCGAAAGCCGTTCCGCGAGGTTCTTCATTGTCTCGTTCTTCTGGGCTTCGGTATAATGCCTGCCGTAACGCTTTATTTCGCGTTCGAGCTCGGTTTTGCCGACGACGATATTCTCCGCACGTCTTTCCTTTTTGAAATACTGCTTTATCTTGTTGCGCGCCTCTGCGGAGCGGACGATCTTCAGCCAGTCGCGGCTCGGTCCCTTGGAGGAGGCGCTCGTGAGAACCTCCACTATCTGGCCCGTTTCGAGTATCGTATCTATGGGAACGATATTGCCGTTCACCTTTGCGCCGACCATCTTGTTGCCGACAGCCGAATGTATCGCATAGGCAAAATCGATCGGCGTGCTGTTGTTCGGAAGGTTCACAACATCTCCGCGCGGCGTGAACACGAATATCTCGTCCTCGAAAAGGTCGATCTTCAACGGGCGGAAGAATTCGTCCGGATCGTCGGTATCCTTTTCGGTTTCGAGCAGCGTTCTTATCCATTGGAGCTTTGCATCTATGTCCGCCTTTGCCTGCTCGCCGGATTTATACTTCCAGTGCGCGGCAAGACCGTATTCGGCGACACGGTGCATTTCCCATGTTCTGATCTGCACCTCGAAGGGGATCCCCTCTCTGCCGATGACCGTCGTATGGAGCGAACGGTACATATTCGGCTTCGGCGTGGAGATGTAATCCTTGAACCTGCCGGGAATGGAGTTGAAGGATTCGTGTATGATCCCGAGCGCGGTATAGCAATCCAGCTCGGTATCCACAATGATCCTCACGGCATAGAAGTCGTATATCTCATCGAACTTCTTGCTCTGATTATACATCTTTTTATATATGCTGTATATCGTCTTTACGCGGCCGGAAAGCGTGAATTTCATATTATAGGCTTTCAGACTTTCCGCTACCTTTTCCGTCGCGTGTTCCAGAAAGTCCTTGTTTTCGCCGTAGCGCTTTTCGATATCCTCGCTTACTTCCTTGTATCCGATCGGGTCGAGATAATAAAGCGCAAGCGTTTCCAGCTCCTGCTTTATCTTCTGCATACCGAGCCGGTGTGCGAGCGGCGCATAAACGTGCATTGTTTCCAGCGCAATGGAACGCTGCTTTTCCGGCGTGCGGACACTGAGCGTGCGCATATTGTGCAGCCTGTCGGCAAGCTTCACGAATATCACGCGCAGATCCTTGCTCATTGCAAGGAACATCTTGCGCAGATTTTCTATGCTTTCGTCCTGCTTTGTTTCGAAGGGGATATGCACGAGCTTCGTAACGCCGTCGACTATTTCCGCCACATCCGCGCCGAATTCCTTGCGTATCTTTACAAGATCGATCTTGTCCGCGCAGTCCTCCACCGTATCGTGCAGCATTGCCGCGCAGATGGAATCGGTATCGAGCTGGAGCTCGAAGATGATCTCCGCAACGGAAAGCGGGTGGACAATGTAGCTTTCGCCCGAAATACGCTTCTGCCCGCTGTGGAGCTGTTCCGCATATTCGTAAGCTTTCAGTATTTTATCGTAATCGTAATTGCCGGAAGCCTTTATTTTTTCCAGCAAGACAGCAGCCTGTTCTAACATCTGACGGCATCCTTGGTTTCGTTGAAATTTTCGTGTATCGAGCGCATTATCGGCGAATCGTCGATATTCGTCTTCCCCGGAGAAGGGATCATTCCGAGCGTTATTGCATTTTCGCCGTGTTTTTCAAGCGTTATCAGCCCGCGTTCGGCAAGCACCTCAAGTATAAGCCGGAGCTTGCAGAGCGATACCGCGACCCCGTATTCGCTTTTGAATATCCTTGCGGCGGCGGTAAGCGAGGTTTTCACCTTTTCGTGCGCGGCAAACCGGCGGGCGGCACGGAACGCCGCGCGGAATTCGGCAAGAGAGGGGATCTCGGCAATATCGCCGGAGAACCTCCGCCCGGAAACAAGCGCGGCATATTTTTCGCCGCATTCCCTTACGGAATCCGCCTCCGCACGCGAATAAGCCGCATCGCGGATAAATATCTGCGGCGTGCGCAGCCCCATATATTCGTTTATATCGGCGGTAAAGGCTATATCAAGCAGATCGCCCTCGCAAAACGGCATTTCCTCCGGTGTCATCCCGAACCAAACCGCGTTCACGCCTGCTTCGTTACCGCCGCGGAACACGCGCATACGGATATGCTTCCCCTGCGAAAGCGGGGTGATATCCTTTATAAACACATCGCGCAGGACAAGCACCGGCTGCGGATTGGAAAGCCCGAAGGGTTCGAGCCTCAGCATTTCGGTTATTCCCTTTTCGGTTATATCGGCAAAATCCGCCTCGCATTCTATTTCGAGCGGGAACGCATCCTCGCACCCGCTGAGCAGCGGGGCTGCATATTCGTTTATCCGGCGGCGGAAGGCATCTATCATTTCGCACCGGATGGAAAGCCCGGCGGCAAGCTCGTGCCCGCCGTATTCGATAAACATATCTCCGCACGCGCTCAAAGCGTTCATAAGCGAAAAACCGCGTATGCTCCTGCCGCTGCCCTTGGCGGTTTCGCCGTCGATAGAAAACAGTATGCAGGGGCGGGAGTACTTTTCGGCTATCTTCGAAGCGACAACGCCGATAACGCCCTGGTGCCAGCCTTCTGCGGCAAGGACAAGGAATTTGTCATCCTTATAGCTGCTTTCGATCATGGCGACGGCGGCTTCAAATATCTCCTGCTCGGTTATCTGGCGTTTTTTGTTTATTTCGCAAAGCTCGGAAGCGATCCTGTCAGCGGTCTCGTCATCCTTCGCGAGCAGCAGATCGACGGCAAGCGAAGCGCAGGCGATCCGCCCCGCCGCATTTATACGCGGCGCGAGCACAAAGCCGACGGTCGCCGAGGTGACCTTTTTGGCGTATCTGCCGGATTTCAGTGTGCCGGACCTGCACATAAGCGCCCGTAAGCCGGGGTTTTCGGTTTTTGCCAGCTTTTCGAGCCCTGCCGCCGTTATTCTGCGGTTTTCGTCGATTATCGGCATGACATCGGCGATAGTCCCCAACGCGATTATGTCCGAATACATATCAAGTATACGCTCCACGCTGCCGTCGAGCGCACAAAGCAGCTTGAACACCACGCCGACCCCGGCAAGCTGCAAAAAGGGGTATTTGCTGTCGCTGCGGTGCGGATTGACAACCGCCGCGGCGGCGGGAAGCGTTTCGCGGCAGGAATGGTGGTCGGTCACGACCATATCTATCCCGACAGATCGTGCATATTCCGCCTCCGCAACGGCGGTAACACCGGTATCCACGGTGATAATAAGGTCGATCCTGCCCTTCATGCGTTCGATAACCGGCAGGCTGAGCCCATAGCCCTCGCTTAACCTTTCGGGGATAAAGCATTCGCATTCGATGCCGCGTGTGCGAAGGTAAAGGTAAAGCAAAACCGTGCTTGTCACCCCGTCCACATCGTAATCGCCGTATATACATACCCTTTCGTGTTCGTTTATCGCGCGGGTTATCCGCGCGACGGCGGCATCCATATCGGCAAGCAGGAACGGGTCGTGAAATTCGATCCTGCCGGGGTCGAGAAAGCATTCCGCCTCACGCGCGGACGTTATCCCGCGGTTTGCAAGCAGCTTTACGGTAAGCGGCAGAAGGCCGGTTTCCGAACCCAGCCGTTTGCAGACCGCTTCGTCCTCTTCGCGGACGACCCAGCTTCCGAATTTCATTTATATACCACCCTTTTCGTTTCTTTCTTGATAAACTCAGCCGTTTTCTTCCGCGGTGTTATCCTTCACCGTGAAAACGGCGGTATATTCGACCCCGAGAGGGTAAATGACCCCGCTTTCGTCCCCCGTGGCGACGCGCAGCCGCGCGGTATAGCTCCCGTCGGAATTGACGGTTATATCGTTGTAATCCGCAATGACCGAAACTCCGCTGAAATCAAAGCCGGAAAACGCATCCCGCGGGCCGACAAGGGTAACGGTCACTCCGCCGGCAAACTCGGCGGTCATCCCTTCGGGAAGGTTTTCGAGCTTTATATTCCCGGCGGATATTTTGATTCTTCTTACCGAAAGCTCCGGCAGCCTGACATCGACTGTTATCTTGGAAAAGCCGCTTTCGTTAACGACACCCTCCGGAAGCAGCGCGCTTATGATATATTCACGGCTGGATTCGCCGATAAAGACGGTTTCGTCGAATTCGAGCGGAAATTCATCCATGGAATCGACAAGCTCCGGCGTGCCGGAAACGGTTATCGTCGTGGCGGAAAGACGCACCGTTACATCCTCCTGCGAAAACTTTCCTCCTGTGAGCTTTACCTTCACCGGAATGGTTTTCTGTTTGGAAAGCGCAACCGTCACATATGCCTCCGTTTCGGAGCAGGTTATATACCTGTTTTCGATATTATTGCCCTTTTCGTCGCGCAGGACGATCCGGCCCTTGCCGCTCACGCTCTGTGTCAGCTCGTAATCGCTCAGATCAAAATCCACATAAGCGCCGGAAATACGCTCCAGTTCGGTTTTCGGGCCGGAAATATTTATAAACTGCGGGTTTGCCATGCCGGAGGCAAAGGTGATCCCTTCGCCCATACGGTAATTGCCGAGATCGACCTCGACGGGGACATACGTCATCTGGGTGAATTCATCCACAAAGATCTGCACCGTGGTGGAGGATTGGGAAACGACCTCGATCCCGTTCGGCGAATAAACGACTATACCGGCTGTCTGCAGCCCCGGCTGTTCGAGCAGCGAAACATCGACAACGGCGCGAAAATCCGATTCGCTCAGTGCGTTCAGCTCGGAGCGTTTGCCCTTTGCAACGACGGTTATGGAGGAAAAAGTCTGCCCGCCGGCAAGCGTGTAGCCGTATTTTTCCGTAAGCTTGCTTTCGCCCTCCAAAACAACGGTTATCCCGTTGAAGGTGCGCTCGAAGAGCGTGTTGTCGAAGCCCATTGCGTATATCCACACGAGCAGCGCGCCGAGCACCGCCGCGATAAGCACGACTGTTTTTGCCGCGCGGGACATCTTGCCGACTTCAAGCGTTTTTTTGGCGGATTCCCTGCTTTTCATTTCTTTTTGTTCCCGCCCTTTCTTTTGAATCTGAACCTTACGCGGGCGGTGATGGTCTTCTTTTCCTCGCCGATGATAAGCGAAACAAGATAATCCTCCAGGCTCCTGCGTGAAAAGCCGCGTTTAAGTTCGCCGTCCAGCGCAACGGATATCACGCCCGTCTCCTCCGAAACGACAAGCACAACGGCATCGCTGTTTTCGCTCATGCCGATAGCGGCACGGTGGCGGGTGCCGAGCTCCTTGACGATTTCATTGTTCATGGAAAGCGGAAGGAAGCAGCCCGCCGCGTGGACACGCCCGTCGCGGATGATGACGGCCCCGTCGTGAAGCGGTGCTTTATTGAAGAATATGTTCCCGAGCAGGAAGGAGGATGTCACGGCATCCACCACCGTGCCGGTACGGATATAATCGCCGAGCTTCGTTCCGCGCTCGAAAACTATCAGAGCGCCGGTCTTGCTTTCCGAAAAGGATTCAGCGGCGACGCACACCTCGCCGATAGCGTTTCTCACGGCGTATTCGGTGTCCGCATCCATCATTCCCTTGAAATTGCGTATGGATTCCCCGCCCACCTTTTCGAGCGCACTGCGCAGCTCCGGCTGAAAGACGATAACGATCGCTATCAGCCCGACGGAAAACAGGTTTGTGAGCAGGAAGTTCAATGCCCTCATATGGAGCAGCGAGCTGAGAAGCAGCATACCGATAAGTATTATTATACCGACAAGCAGCTTGCCCGCACGCCTTTCCCGCACAAAGCGGAAGGTATAATAAAACAGCAGCGCAACGATAAGTATATCTATAACGTCGATCACGCCGATCCCGGCAAGCTGATTTTTGACATATTCGAAATATTCAAGAATGACATCCATTGTGCTTCCACTCCGTCAATTGTGATTATTTGAAGAAATCGCCGTGCAAAACAAGCTGCTTTATGGCGCTGCCGCGGTGCGAAACGGCGTTTTTCTCCGCCTGTGTCATTTCCGCAAAGGTTTTTCCGCTCTCGTGCAGGAATATCGGGTCGTAGCCGAAGCCGTCCGCGCCGCGCGGGGTTTCGATTATCCTGCCGCGGCTTTCCCCGCGGACAAACAGCCTTTCTCCGCCCGGCTTGCAGGCGCATATAACGCACACGAACCGCGCCGCGCGCTCCGTGTCAGGGGTATTTTTCAGCAGCCCGAGCAGCTTTTCGTTGTTTTCTGCATCCGTGGCGTTTTCGCCGGCAAAGCGCGCGGAATAAACCCCCGGCGCGCCGCAAAGCGCATCTGTTTCAAGACCGCTGTCGTCCGCTATGGCGATATCCCCCGTGAAATCGCAAAGCGCCTTTGCCTTTATATAGGCATTGCCCTCGAAGCTGTCCGCCGTTTCGGCGATATCCCCCGTGAATCCTACATCACGCGGGGTGAGCAGCTCGATATCATAACCGCCCGCGGCAAATGCCGCGCGGAATTCCGCCAGCTTGTGTGCGTTTCCCGTTGCAAGGATCATCCTCATTGCTCTATTCCTCGAAAAAGGCATTGATGAAATCCCTGCCGTCGAACGGGCGGAGATCGTCGATCCCCTCGCCCACGCCGATAAACTTTACCGGAATGCCCAGCGTGCGCTTGATGGCAAGGATAATTCCGCCCTTGGCGGTACCGTCCAGCTTTGTAAGCACAAGCCCGGTTATTTTTGCCGCCTTGCCGAATTCCGAAGCCTGTATCAGCGCATTCTGACCGGTGGAGGCATCCAGCACGAGCAGCGTTTCGCGGCTGCACCCGGGGGCTTCGCGGTCGATAACGCGGTTGATCTTCGCAAGCTCATCCACAAGGTTTTTCTTGTTGTGCAGCCTGCCTGCAGTGTCCACGATCAGGACATCCACGCCCGCCTTTTTCGCGGCAGCGACGGCATCGAATACCACGGCTGCCGGGTCGGCACCCTCGCTTTGCCTGATTATCGGCACGCCGTTGCGGTCCGCCCATATGCAAAGCTGTTCTGCGGCTGCGGCACGGAAGGTATCCGCCGCCGCAAGCATGACGCTTTTTCCGCTTTCACGCAGGTAATGCGTTATCTTGCCGATGGAGGTTGTCTTCCCGACACCGTTCACACCGATAACAAGTATAACGTTAAGCCCCGACTTTATATCCAGCGTTCCGCCCTCGCCGACGCTTTCGGCAAGGATTTCGCGGAATTCCTGCCTTGCGATCGAGGCATCGCGGATCTTTTTTTCCTTCAGGCGCTGCCGCAGCTCGTTAACGAGCGCATCGGAGGTTTCCGCCCCGACATCCGCCATTATCAGCAGATCGCACAGCTCCTCGTAAAAATCGTCGTCCACCTTGTCATAGGAGGAAAAGAGATCGTTCACCGGCTTCAAAAGCACGTCGCGCGTTTTTTTCAGCCCGTTTTTAAGTTTGTCGAAAAAGCTCATTTGCCTGTATACTCCCTGATATTTTCATCCAGCTTCGCCATGTTCAGGCGGATAAATTCGGATATCCCCTTCTGGCGCATGGTTATGCCGTATATCGTATCCGCGCGTTCCATCGTTCCGCGGCGGTGCGTGATAAGAATGTACTGGGTCTTATCGCTGTTGCGCCGCACATAGGAGGCGAGCTTCACAACGTTCACCTCGTCGAGCGCGCTTTCGATCTCATCGAAAACGCAGAACGGCGCGGGGTTGACACGCTGCAAAGCAAGATAAAGCGAAACGGCTGCAAAGGATTGCTCGCCGCCCGAAAGCAGCGAAATGCTCCGCACGCTCTTGCCCGGCACTTTAAGCACGATATCGATCCCGCATTCGAGCGGAAGCAGCGGGTCGGTCAGCTCGGCACGGGCGCTGCCGCCGCCGAAAAGCTCGCAGAATACGGAATTGAATTCGGTGTTAATCTTATCGAAGCATTCCAAAAAGGATTCCTTCATGCCCGCTTCGAGCTTCGAAATCGTTTTATCCAGCCCGGCGCGGGTCTTGTTCAGATCGCCGACCTGTGCGGAAAGAAAATCGAACCGTTCCTTTGTGGCACGGTATTCCTCCACCGCATTTACGTTTATAACGCCCATCGAGCGTATTTTTGCTTTCAGCGAAGCAAGCCTTGTCGCCGCCTTTTCCATTTTTTCCTTCGGCAGCCTCAAGGGAAGCGCATCCGAATAGGTAAGCTCGTATTCATCCCAAAGCTTCCCTGTGACGGTGTCGAATTCGTTGCTCGCGGCGGTCTGCTTCATATCTGCCTCCGTCACGCGGCGGAAGGCATCCTCCTTCGCCGCAAGCGCGGTTTTCTGTCGCGCGCGCATTTCCGCAAGCTCGGATTCCTTTTCCTGCCTGCCGGAAACAAGCTCGGCTGCCTTTTTGTCGCATTCGGCGGCTGCGGCATCACATTCGGCACATTCGGCTTCGATAGCGGCGATCTCCCCGCTGCGCTGCTCGATCGTCGCGGAAGCGCGTTCGAGCGTTTCGCTGCCGGATGCGATCCTTGCTTCAAGCTCGGCGGCACGGGCTTCGGCATTGCGCTGTCTTTCACAGGCGACGGAAAGCTCGTTCCTGCAGGAATAAAGCGCCATACGCGCCTCGTTCACACGGGCAAATTCAAGCTCCTCCGCCGTTTTTGCGCTTTCCGCCGCAGCGGCAAGGCGGGCTCTGCTCTCCTCTGCCGCGGCGACCGCGGCGATCAGCTTTTGCTTATCCGCTTCGAGCGCTTCAAGCTCCGTTCTGAGCCCGTTCAGTGCTTCCTCCCCGCCATGGATCCCGAGTACGGCGGTGCGTTCATCGCCGAGCCGCGCGGAAAGCAGCTCCTTTCTTTCGGAAAGCGATGCCGTATCCGCATTGCATTGCGAAAGCGCGATCCGCAGCGCGGCAAGCTCGCTTTCGGCACCGTCCGCATCATCCGCGCAGGATTCCTTTTCCTTTTCGAGCGATTTTATCTTTTCGTTATGGGCGCGTATCTCCTCGGTTATGCGTTCGATATCCATCGCACGGGTAAACACGCCGACCTTCCCCGCGCTCGAACCGCCGGTATAGCTGCCGCCGGCATTGATTATCTGACCGTCCAGCGTTACTATCTTCACGCGGAACCCCGTTTTGCGCGCTATGGCGGAGGCGGATTCGATATTATCGGCAATTACGGTTCTGCCCAGAAGGTCGTTCACGACGCCTTCGAACTTCTTATCGAACTTGGCAAGCGATGAAGCGATACCAACATACCCCGGCATATCCTCGATCTGCGAAACATCCGCCTTCCTGCCCGAAACGCTTTCGAGCGGAAGAAATGTCGCCCTGCCGAGCCTGTGTTCTTTAAGATACTTTATGCACGCCTTTGCATCCGATTCCTTATCCACCACGATAAACTGCACGGATGCCGCAAGCGCCGTTTCCAAAGCGATAACATATTCGCTGTCGGAGGAAATTATATTGGAAACGGTGCCGTACAGGCCGACCTTCTTCCCGCCGGAGAGCACCTTTCCGGAATTCACGTCGTTTACTATCCGCTTTACGCTTTCGGAATAGCCTTCGAGCAGCGATTCAAGCCGCGAAAGCTGATCGCGCTTCTGTTCCAGCCCCGTCACGGCGATACGCTCGGCGGTGATAGCCTCCACCGCGCGGTCGAGCCGGGAGGCGAACAGTGCTCTGTCAGCATCGACGGTGACAAGCTTTGTCTGCGTTTCCCCGCGGCGGGCGACGGCTTCGTCATATGCCCTTTCGGCGCGTTCAAGCTCGCCTTCGAGTGCGCGTATGCGTTCGTTCGCCGCGGCAAGCCTGCCGGCGTTTTCGGTCGCGGCGCGGGTTTCCGCTTCCAGCGAAGCGTTCACGGCGGCAAGCCTTGTTTCGTTGCGGTTTTTATCCGAACCGAGCACCGCAAGCGCGCCGTCGGCACGTTCAAGCTCCTTTTCCGCGGCGGCATATGCGTTCCTTGCCGCCTCGTATGATTTTTCCAGCCGTTCGCAGCCCTCGCCCGCGGCAGAAAGCTTTTCCTCCGCCGCCGTTCGCGCGCCTGTGCACTCTGCAAGAGCGGCATCGTTCGCCGCCTTTTCGGCCTTTGCGGCCTCCGCAGCGGAGATCGCATCCTCCATCGCCGCACGGGCATGGGTTATATCGTTTTCGCAAACCGCCCTGCGCCCTTCGGCGACAGTCTTTCTCTGTATGGTTTCGCCCTTTTCGCGTTCGCATTCGGCGACCGCGCGCGATATTTCATAGCTTTCGTTAAGCAGCCTGTCCGTTGCCGTGTCGAGCTGCGCCGCCTGCATTTCGGCGGCTTCAAGCTCGGTTTTCGCTTCGGCAAGCGCTTCTTCGCTTTCGGCGCGCCTTTCGCGCAGCAGGTCTATCCTGTCCAGCCACAGGGTTATCTCTATTCCCTTTTTTTCCTCGCTCAGCACAAGGTACTGTTTTGCATTTTCGGCCTCCTTTTCGAGCGGGCCGACCCGCGCCGATATTTCGGAAAGAATATCCTCCACGCGCACGAGATTAGCTTCGGTATCGCGCAGCTTGCGCTCCGCTTCCAGCTTTTTGTAGCGTATTTTGGATATTCCCGCAGCCTCCTCGAAAATGCTCCGCCGCTCGTCATCCTTCTGCGAAAGCACCTCCGCGATCCTGCCCTGACCGATAACCGAATACCCCTCTCTGCCGATGCCGGTATCATAAAACAGCTCGTAAATATCTTTAAGCCGGACCTGCTTTTTGTTTATGTAATACTCGCTTTCGCCGCTGCGGTAAAGCTTGCGCGTGACGGTTATTTCCGGCATGGAGGAAAGCGAAAATTCCTTTTTTTCCTTTTCGCTTTCTTCGCTTTCTTCGCCGGAGCCGGTATTCTCAAGTGTCATGTTGTTGGCGCGGTTGTATTCCTCCTCCGTGTCGATCACGAGCGAAACGGAGGCGCAGTTCGCGGCGGCGCGGTTGGCGGTGCCGTTGAATATGACATCCTCCATGCGGCTGCCGCGCAGGGATTTCGCGCTCATTTCGCCGAGCACCCAGCGGATGGCATCCGAAATATTCGATTTCCCGCTCCCGTTGGGGCCGATTATTGCGGTCACACCGCTGTCGAAGTTTATGCGGGTCTTATCCGGAAAGGATTTGAAGCCCTGCATTTCAATGGCTTTCAAGCGCATATTATTTTACACTCCCAAAATTTATAAGCGGGTCAAAGCATTCTCTGTCACCGCCGATAACCCTTACCGCCGTGGCGTTCGTTGCGGACTTTATTGCCGCTATCGCCCTGCCGCCGTGGCCGCAAAGCATGGAGACATCGCTTTTTTTAACGGTGATCACGAGCGTTTTTCCGCCCGCATCCCCTACCTTCCCGGCAATGATATCGGCATACACCTGCCCGCGGACAAGCTCGCCGATGGCGGGGTGTGTCGCCCCGAAGGGTGCCGAAACCGTTTCCTCGCTCGCATGGAGCCCGATCCGCAGCACCTTCACGCCGGATTCGTAAAACAGGCGGAAGCAGGGTGCGGTACGCCGCACGGCTTCGGTATCCGAAAGCGGCTTGTAGCAGCCGGAAACCGCCATGCGGTAAAGCTCCGTGCCGGAAAAGACGACTGTCGGATATATCCTCGACTCCGCCGCGCCCATTGCGACAATGTCGCGCGCGGTCGCAAGCTCGCTTTCCGGAGTTGCGCCCGGGAGCCCGATCATCATCTGCCCGCCGAGCGTAAACCCGCGCCCTGTTATCAGCTCCGCGGCGCGGAAGGAGCATTTTGCATCGTGCCCCCGCCCCGAAGCGGCAAGCACATTATCATCCGTGCTCTGTATCCCGAGCTCTATATTACATACGCCGTAATCGGCAAGTATATCGAGTATTTCTTCGTTTATGCAGTCCGGGCGGGTGGATATCCTGATCCCCGAAGCCACGCCCTTATTTATGTATTCCCGCGCCGAAGCAAGCAGGCCTTCCATGCGTGCCCGCGGGATAGCCGTAAAGCTCCCGCCGAAGAAGGCGATCCGGCTTTCGCACCCGGTGCCGCGCGGAACGCTTTCCAGCAGCGATTCCAACGCGTTCAGCTCGCAGGAGTTATCCTCGCAGACACCGTGCCCGGTGATCTTTTCCTGCGCGCAGAAAACACATCGGTTCGGGCAGCCGGCAAACGGAACGAAAAACGGTATATTGCGGTATTCACCCATCCAGCTCACCCAGGGCGACAAGCGCCTCGCGCGCGGCTGCCTGTTCCGCCTCGCGCTTGGAATGCCCTTTGCCGGAGCCCAACAGGTTGGAATTCAGGTACACCTCATAGCCGAAGGTACGGTCGTGCGGCGGGCCCTCCTCGCTCACCTGCTTATATGTGAGCGATTCCTCCGGTGTCTGCTGTACGATCCTTTGCAGGCGGGATTTGAAATCCTCCGTGCCGTTCTTCACCACCGAATCGAGCATACCGGTTATATACGGCAGTACGAATTTTTTCGCCTCCTCCATGCCGCCGTCGAGATATATCGCGGCGATAAGCGCTTCGAACGCATCCGCGATAATGCTTTTGCGGTGCCTGCCGCCGACGGATGTCGCCTCGCCGTGCCCGAAGAACATATAATCCCCGAGCGAAAGACCCGACGAAAACGTCGCAAGCGCATCCTCGCACACAAGCGCGGCGCGGGTCTTTGTCAAAAAGCCCTCGTCCGCTTCCGGAAACTTGCGGAACAGAAATTCCGCCGTTATGACGGAAAGCACCGAATCGCCCAGAAATTCGCTGCGCTCGTTGCATTCGGTGCAGCCCTTTTTGCGGTTTTCGTTGCAGTAGGAGGAGTGTGTCAGAGCGACAGTCAACAGCTCCCGGTTGCGGAAGGTGTATCCGATCCTTTCTTCAAGCAGTGCCATATCCTTTTCTGCCATATGCTTACTGTTCACCGACCTTTCCCATTTCGGTTCCTATCGTTTCGATCGCCCCGCAGGAGGCATATCCGTGCGCCTGCAATATCGCATTGCGGAAGGCACGCGCATCCGAGCTGCCGTGCGCTTTGATGACCGGCTTTGCCAGCCCCAGAAAAGGCGCGCCGCCGTATTCGGAAGCATCGAGCCGCTTTTTGAGCGCATCCGTCTGTTTTTTTGTCGCCAGCCCGCAGAGCTTTGTAAGCGTGTTTGCATAAAAAATGCTTTTGAGAGTCGCGGACATGAATTTTCCCATGCCTTCGATGGTTTTCAGCGCGATATTCCCGGTAAATCCGTCGCAGACAACAACATCCGCCGCGCCGAAGGGCAACGCCTTTCCCTCGCAATTGCCGATGAAATTTATGCTTTCATCCGCGGATATCAGCTCGTAAGCACCGTAATAAAGCGGTGTTCCCTTGTGCGGTTCCGTTCCGTTGTTCAGCAGCGCGGCGCGGGGTGAAGCGATTTTAAGTACGTTTTCGGCATAAACCGAGCCCATTTTTGCATAAAGGCGGAGTATTTCGGGCGTTGCATCGAGGTTTGCCCCGCAATCGAGCAGCAAAAACGGTTTTTCGAGTGGGACAACCGAGCAAAGCGCCGCACGGCGCACGCCCTTTATTCTGCGGATTATCAGCGAAGAAGCCGTAAACAGAGCCCCGGTGTTGCCCGCGCTCACAACGGCATCGGCTTCGCCGTCGCGGCAGAGACGCGCGGCAACGCACATGGAGGATTCCTTTTTTTCCTTCATTACGCAGCCGGGATCATCCGTCATCGCGACATAGCCCGCGGCGCTCACAAAGCCGGCACCGCCGGCGATCGCGCACGCTTCGCCGCGCACTTCTTCCGTGCCGACAAGTATCACATCGATATCCGCCGCTGCGGCAGCCTCCGCCGCACCGCGTGCAAGCTCGCACGGCTGGCGGTCGCCGCCCATTATATCAACGGCTATTCTGATCCTGCTCATTTACCCTCGCTCCATCCGCAGTTGTTTTTGCAATAGAACACTTCGCGGTTTTTCTTTTTCAAAACCGGAGCGCCGCACTGGGGGCAGCGGCGGTCGGTTGGGATATCCCACGAGGAAAACGAGCATTCCGGGTAATCCTCGCAGCAATAGTAGTTCTTGCGGCTCTTTGTCTGCTTGATCATTATCCGCTTGCCGCATTCGGGGCAGACCATGCCGCTGTCGCGGCGGTAAGGGATCGCCGTTTTGCATTCCGGATAATTGCGGCAGGCGAAAAAGTTGCCGTGCGGTCCCTTGCGCAGCACCATGTCGCTGCCGCATTTCGGGCATTTTTCATCGGCTATTATCTCGGCAGCGGGCTTCTTTTCCCCGTCCTCCGCGGTGCTTTCCGGCTCCAGCCGTTTTGTATTGCGGCAGCGCGGGTAATTCGGGCAGGCGGCGAATTTGCCGTAACGCCCTGTTTTTTCGATCATCATCGCGCCGCATTTTTCGCATATTATCCCGGTTTCGACCTTCGGCAGCGCAACCTTTTCGCTTCCCAATGTCTTTTCGGCGGCATCAAGCTCCTCGCTGAACCGGGCGTAAAATTCCCGGAGTGTATCCAGATAATTCTTTTCGCCGGATTCGATCTCGTCGAGATCCTCCTCCATATCGGCGGTGAAATTGTAATCCACAATGCGCGAAAAGGCTTTTTTCATCATATCCGTGGTAATATAGCCCAGCTCCGTCGGGGCAAGAAACTTGCCGTCGCGGCGGATATACCCGCGGGAAATTATTGTCGTTATCGTCGGGGTGTAGGTGGAAGGTCTGCCGATACCCTTGTCCTTCATTGTCTTGATCAGCGAACCTTCGGTAAACCTTGCGGGCGCCTGTGTGAAGTGCTGCTGCGGATCGACACCCGCGCAGGAAAGCGTTTCGCCCTCCGCAACGGGGGGAAGCACGGAATTTTCCTCGCTGCCGTCATCGTTTTCATCGGCATAAACGGCGGAATAGCCGCGGAAGCGCACCGTATGCCCGGATGCGCGGAACTGCCACGGACCGGATTCGATCTCCGCCGAAACGGTGTCCATCACGCAGTTTGCCATCTGCGAAGCGATAAAGCGTTCCCAAATAAGCCTGTAAAGGCGGTATTGATCGTTGCTCACCTTTCCGCGGATGGACTCCGGGGTTATGGAGGGATCGGAGGGGCGTATCGCCTCATGCGCATCCTGAGCGTTCTTTTCCGCCTTGTAAATGTTCGGCGTTTCGGGGTAGTATTCCCCGCCGTACATGGAAATTATAACGTCCTTCGCCGCGGCGCGTGCCTCGTCGGAGATACGGAGCGAGTCGGTACGCATATAGGTTATAAGACCATGTGTGCTCTTTTCGCCGATATTAACGCCCTCGTAAAGCTCCTGCGCGATCATCATTGTGCGCTGAGTCTGGAACGAAAGCCTGCGGTTTGCCTCCTGCAGCAGGGTGCTCGTGATAAACGGCGGCGCGGGGCGGCGGTTTTTGAGTGCCTTTTTGACCCCTGTCACACGGTAATCCGCGCCGAGCGTTGAAAGAACTCCGTCCACATCCTCGCGGCAGGTCAGCTCCTTCTTTTTGCCGCCCGTTCCGAAAAAGCGTGCCTTGAAGCTGCCGCCGGAAACGGCGTTCAGCGTCGCGGTGATATCCCAGTATTCCTCCGGCTTGAAGGCATTTATCTCCTCCTCGCGCTCGACAATAAGGCGCGTTGTCACGGACTGCACACGGCCGGCGGAAAGCCCGTTTTTGATATGGTGCCAGAGAAACGGGCTTATTTTATAACCGACAAGGCGGTCGAGTATACGGCGTGTCTGCTGGCTGTTCACAAGGTTCATGTCGATATCGCGCGGGTGCTTTATCGCGTCCTTCACCGTGTTCTTCGTGACCTCGTTGAAGGTGATCCTTTTTATCTTTGCCGGATCGACATTCAATACCGCCGCAAGATGCCAGCTTATGGCTTCCCCTTCGCGGTCCGGGTCGGCGGCAAGGAATATTCTGTCCGCCGCTTTTGCATCCTTGCGAAGCTCGTTTATCAGCTCGCCCTTGCCGCGTATGTTGATATATTGCGGTTCGAAATCGTGTTCGACATCAATCCCGAGCTTGCTTTTCGGAAGATCCCTGACATGGCCCTTCGAAAATTTAACCTTATAGCCCTTGCCGAGAAAGCCGTTGATTGTCTTTGCCTTGCTCGGCGATTCGACGATTACAAGTGTGTTCATCAAATGCTCCTTATTTTCGCACTGTATATCTGTTTCCGGCAGCCGAAATTATACTGCCGTCTATTTCCATCATCGTTAGCTCGCACATTATTTCCGAAATCGGTTCACGAAGCCTTTCGGAAAGCTCATCCGCCGTCATTCCGCCGCCGCGCAGAGCGGCAAGCATTCTGCCGGAAAGCGTGTCCCGCGCCGCGGGTATTTCCCGTGCGGGCACTTCGGCAGGAGCCTTCTTCGGCGGTTCGGCGTGCGGCGGTTCCGGCGCCGGCGTGCCCATTCCGTAGGAACGCAGCCTTTCCGTCACCGAAGGTTCATACGCACGCGCCGTGCGAGGGTATTCGAGCAGAAGCGGGCCGATGATATCGTACGGCTCCGTCGCCGCGGGAATGCCGCGCTTTATCAAGAGGTTTGTCCCGGCGTTCGCACCGCCGACGGCGCCCGGAACGGCGTATACCCTGCGCCCCTGTGAAACGGCATGGCGCGCGGTGATAAGCGAACCGCTGTGCTCGCCGGCTTCGGCGACAACGGTCACATCGCACATTCCGCTGATAATGCGGTTGCGGTTGGGAAAATCCGCCCGGGTGCGCGGGCATCCGGGGTACATTTCGCTCACGACCGCGCCGCGTTCGTAAAGTGTTTTGAACGCCGCGGTGTTTTCGGCAGGGTAAACATCACCGATCGGATTGCCGAGCACCGCGACGGTATAACCGCCCGCGGCTATCGCCCCGCGGTGGGCTGCGGTGTCGATACCCTTTGCGAGCCCGCTGACAACGGCAGCCCCGCTCTTTGCAAAATCATATGCGAAGCGTTCGGCAATATTCTTTCCGTATTCGGTCATTTTACGCGTTCCCACCACGGCGATACACGGCACGGAGGAAAGCTCCCTCAGTTCGCCGATAACATAAAGCGCGGCGGGCGGATCGGGGATCCCGCGCAGGCGTGAAGGGTAGTTTTTATCGTAATAACCGACAACGTGTGCGCCCACTGCGAGTACTCTCTTTGCGATCTCGAACGCCTGGCCGGTATCCTTGTTTTCGAGCCGTTCGATATACTTTTCCCGTTCCGCGCCGAGGAAGGAAAAATCCTCGTTTTGATAAAGCTCGTCTATTCCCGAAAAGCGAGGAAGTATTTCCGAAGCGAGCCTGCTTGCCGTTCCGATGCAGGTTTGCAGCCATGAATAAAGGATTATCTCTCTCAAATCCCGGCCCTCCTTGCTTCCCACAGCATGACTGCCGCCGCCGCGGCGGCGTTCAGGCTTTCGGCAAGGTTTGTCATGGGGATACGGACGGCGATATCGCAGCCGTTTATAACCTCTGCGGAAAGCCCTTTGCCTTCGTTCCCGATAAAAAAGCTGTCGCCGCTGCGCATTGCGAACCCGCCGAGCTCATACGCATCCCCGCGCAGAGCGCAGGCGAGCGTGCGCCTGCCGGCGGCTTTCAGTATTCTTGCGGCCTCCGCCCCCGAAGGGCAGGTATATATTTCGGCGGAAAAGACGGCGCCCATTGTGGCACGCACCGTTTTTTTGGAAAAAATATCGGCGCAGGCGCCGGCAAGCACAACGGCTGTCCCGAAGGCGGCGGCGGTGCGTATCACCGTGCCGACATTGCCGGAATCCTGTATATCGCAAAGCACGGCGGCACACCCGCCGGGGATGCTCTCCGAAAGCGGCCTGATGTTTTTCGGCATCCGCGCAACGGCAAAAACCCCCTGAGGGGCTTTTTCCTCCGTGAGGCGGTCGTATACCGCGTCGGTCACCTCGAATACCCTTGCGCTGCTGCCTGCGGCAAGAGCAAAATACCCGCCGGGCGAGCCTTCCCTGACAAAAACATATACAAGCTCCGCGCCGAAGCGTTTTGCCTCCTCGAGCAGATGCACCCCTTCGAAGCAGAAAAGCCCTTCGCGGCGGCGCGCGCCGCTTTCGCGGAGCTCGGCAACGGATTTTATAAGATTGTTGTTCCTCGAAACTATACGTTCAAGCATAAAAACAGACCCGTACTATCAATAATAATATAATAATAGTACGGATCTGTTTTGTTGTCAATATCTTTTTGCCAAAAGGATTCTGTCGATTTTGCCGTAATCCTTTATCGCCGCGACGCTGAAACCGTTTTTCGAAAGAATTTCGGAAACCGCCTCGCACTGGTTGATGCCGATTTCGTATATAAGCACGCCTTCCCGTGCGAGTATATGACCGACATAGGAGGTGACGGCGCGATAGTAGCGAAGCCCGTCCTCGCCGCCGTCGAGCGCCGTTTCCGGTTCGAACCCGACCTGCGTATCCAGCATTTTGATATCCTCGGTGGGGATATACGGCGGATTGCAGATAACAAGATCGAGCGGGCGTTCGATCACCGAGGCAAGAGCGATATAATCGTCCTCATCCAGCGCATCGAACCTGCGCACCGAAACATTGCGGCAATCGGCAAGATTTTTTTCGGTATAAACGAGTGCGCGCCGCGAAAGCTCCAGCGCATAGCCGCTGAGCGTGGGATTTTCGGAAGCGATAGCCTTTGCGATACAGCCGCTGCCGCTGCATATATCGGCAAACAGCATACCGTCCTTCAAAACCCCGAGCGCCGCCTTTACGCCGATCTCGGTATCGCTCCGCGGGATAAACACTCCGTCCCCCACGGCGATATCATAGCCGTAAAAGCAGCACTTGCCCAAAACGTACTGCACCGGCTTGCCGAGCGAAAGCTGCATTACCGCCCCGCTTATGAACGGGTCGATGCCGGAGGGCGTTTCGCTGTCCAGCCGCGCAAGCAGCGTGCCGCGATCCACCCCGAGTGCCTCGCACAGCAGCATATCGGCAATGGTGACCGCTTCGTCCGGAAGGAACGAGGCGATGATGGATTTGAGCTTATTCCTGTATTCGAGAAGCTTCAATGCCTGCCTCCTCCCCGGCTTCGCCGGGTTCCCCGTTTTCCTCTGCGGGAGCTTCCTCTGCGGGAGCTTCCTCTGCGGGAGCTTCCTCCTGCGGTTTCATCGCTTCGAGATATTCTTCATACGCTTCCGGGAAATCATCCGGCAGCGCACATTTGAGCGCGGCAATACCGACCTCGATTATTTCGGCATCCGGTTCACGCGTGGTGAGCCGCTGCATCCACAGCCCGGGCTGCGAAACGATACGCACGAAAGCATTGTCGTGCCTTCCGGCATAACGGATGAATTCATAGCCTATGCCGACATTGAGCGGGAGCAGAAGCAGCTTGAGCAGGCTGCGCAGCCAGACATTCTGCACCGGCCACAAAAACGCTATGGCGATGAAAATGGAAAGGAATATCATCGCAAACATAAACGAGGTGCCGCAGCGCGGGTGAAAGCGGCTCTGCTTTTTGACATTTTCCACATTCAGCTCCAAGCCGTTTTCATAGCAGAAAATGCTTTTATGCTCCGCACCGTGGTATTGGTAAACGCGCTTCATATCCGGTATGAGCGCCGTGAGCCAAAGGTAAAGTATGAATATAAGCACCTTCAGGACACCCTCGACAAGGCTTCTCCACACGCCGGAGGAGAAATCCCCGCCCGCGAGCTTTTCGCCGAAAAGCAGATTGCAGACGAATGTCGGCAGCCAAATGAAAAGCCCGACGGAGAGCAGCACGCCGAGAATGACGGATATCGCCGTCATCACGGGCATTATCCATTTCCCGAGATGCTTTTCCAGCCATTTATCGAATTTGGAGCCTTCCTCCGCCGTGCCCTCCAGCCCGAGCATATCCGAAGCGGCGGTGATGGTGGAGAAGGAAAGCGCCATTGTTTCGGCAAAATTCACCGCCCCGCGGATAAGCGGCAGGCGGCAGATTCTATATCTGTCGGCAAGCGAGCTGTTTGTCTTGCGGCTCACCGATATTTTTTTGTTGTCCATGCGGCGGACGGCAATGGCGGTATACCTTTTGCTCTTCATCATGACGCCTTCGACAAGCGCCTGCCCGCCGACATTGCCGCGGCGCGCACGCACGCAGGCTTCGTTCTTTTCGTTCAATATTTATTCCTCCGTTGACGGTTGATTTTCTTCCGAAAAGGTATTATACTATAAACGCAGGGAAAATAAAACCCCTTTCGCGCATTTTTTACATATTATATGGGAACATTTTTATGGAAACAAAGCTTTTCACCAAGAATGACAGCGGCTTTATCTGCGGCAACTGCGGCAGAGAGGTGCCTCCGCTGGGATACAGCTCGCGCAATCACTGCCCGTTTTGCCTTTATTCAAAGCACGTCGACGTAAACCCCGGCGACCGCGCCGCGGAATGCGGCGGGCTGATGAAGCCGATCGCCGTCGCCGTAAATGCGAAGAAGGGCATGATAATCACCCATAAATGTACCAAATGCGGTGCCGAGCGGAACAATAAAATGCAGTCGGACGACAATACCGAGCTTCTCATCCGGCTCACCAATCCATACAATCGGGAGGAGGGCTGAACGCGTGTCGGGAAAAATCATCAATCGCAGGCTTGTGCCGGCGCTGCGCGCGCTTATCACGGTGCTTCTCGCCTTTGCCGCGGCGCTGTGTCTGCGCCGTTCGGCGGGGATTATCGCCATGCTGCCGGCGGGCATTGCGCTCACATTCGCCTCCGCCTTTATCGGGCAGGATATCATAACGCGCTTTTCCGCCTTTCTTGTCACGGTATTTGTGCTTAACACCGTGGAGGAAAAGGATGCGCGTATCGTTGCACTGTTCATGGCATTATGTCTACTCGCGCTCGTCTTTTCGGAGCTCGGCGCAAGGGCATTGAAAAAGAACAGGCCCCGCGGGATCGTTTTGCTTTCCACCGGAGCCGCCGTATGTATCGCCGTTTCCGCCGTGTTTATCGGCAACCCGGTTTCCGCCGCAAAAAGCCAAAAGCTTATCCGCGCGGAGCTTGACAGAAAATACCCCTCCGCCGTTTCGGAAGAGCTCGGCGGGCTGGAAGCCTCTGCCGTTTATTATGATGTTTTTTCGCGCATCTATGCCGCGGATATCACCTGCGGCAGCGAACCGACACGCTCCGCAAGGATGTATACAATGGGCGGAGCCGTTTACGATTCCTTTGAATCCGTTGCCGAGGAATGCCTCGCAAGGCCTGTTATCACAAGGCTTTCCGAGCTTCTGGAGGACAAGCTGCGCTCCTACGATTATTCCGTGGAGCACGCCGGGCTCACAAAAACCTCCGGCGGAACGATACCCTGTGGCGGGGCGGAAATCATCGCCGCAGCCACAAGGCTCACGGTGCGCATATCCGGTGTGCAAACGGAAGAAGCCTTTGTTTCGGCGGCGGAGGAATTTATCACCGCGATCGACGGGATCGGGTTCCCGTATGAAAGCATCACATTTACCGAAACGCGCTCCGTATGGCTGCCGCGCACGGCGGTCGTTTCCGGGCGGCACTCACGGCTTTTGTATGATATCATCCCCTGCCGCGCGGCAAGGGGCAGAAGCACCGAATTCGCGCTGTTCGAAGAACTCTCCTTCAAATAATTATGTAAACTGCCTGGGCTCTGTTTCACAGGGCTCTTTTTTCTTCGCCTGAATCACGGCGGCATAATAGGGCAACAATATAAACGTCTGCATAAACTGACAAAAAAAGGAGTGTACGACGTGAAAGAAAGGAATGTCGAAGCCGAAGCCAACATACGCCGCGGTGATATTTATTACGCAGACCTAAGCCCCGTTGTCGGCTCGGAGCAGGGCGGAGTCCGCCCGGTGCTTATTGTACAGAACGATATGGGGAACCGTTACAGCCCCACCGTCATTGCCGCCGCGATAACCAGCCGCACCGGCAAAGCAAAGCTGCCGACTCATATCGAGGTGAGCGGCACGGAGGGCGGAAGTGTCCGCGCGCCGAGCGGGCTCTCGAAAAATTCGGTAATATTGCTCGAACAGATACGCACGCTCGATAAAGCGCGCCTTCGCGAGCGAATGGGGCGGCTGGACGAAACCACCATGCAGCAGGTAAACAGCGCGATAAATATCAGCTTCGGGCTGATGTAATGAAAAAGCACTTCACTTGCGGGTGAAGTGCTTTTTTGCACCGCGCATGCCGGTATCCTTAATGCCCGCTTATGCGGGAGCTCATACCGGTTCGGAGGATATCCACTTTATGCGGTAGCCCTTATACTGCTTTTCGATAAGCTCGCGGGCGGACCCGGTATCGGCTGCGGGAACGGTAAGCTCGGTGCGCCCGACATACCCACCGCCGTTGTCATCGTAAATGCCGCCGGCGCCCGTATCGTAATAAACATCGAAAACACACCTGAACTGCTTCATTTTAATATCCTCCCGCTGTTTGCTTGTTATTATTATACCACTCTTTGCGCCGTGCGTCAATATGAAACAGCTTCCGTTCCATATAAAGAAGCACCCTACATCAAAGCAAGGTGCTTTTATATTGCCTGCGACTATTTCTTTGCCGGCGTTTCTTGAATTTTGAGGGACGACTTAAATGTATCGAGCTTATCCGCAATTATGTCTGCAACCGCCACTTTGTGATCCTTAAATGCAATCGCGTAACGCTTGGTATGTTTAGTATCCTTGCCGACATTGATGTCTTTGCCGTCACCGTGACATTCGAAAAGCGTTACATCGCTGCCGCCGAATACATAATCATCCTGCGCAGCACCGTATATTACGCCCTTTTCGTTTTCAATGCTTACATAACTGCCTTTACTGAAATCGACATTTTCATTGCGCTCGACAAAAGCGGACATGGGGTTAATCATCCCAAAAAGCGTTCCGGGATTGTTTATCCGCTTCATTGTTGTCCCCATGTTTCTATTTTCATCCTTGAGCTGTTTCGCTTTTTCTTTTACCTTATCCAAAAATCCCATTTTGTTTCTCCTGTCATAATATTATGTTATAGATTTACAAATTTGCGGCTTTGATCGCTTCTACAAAAGGACACGTACCTTCTTCGCCGACATCGACTGTAATTATAGCCATATCATTGCGGCGGTATCCGCTATTTCCAAACGGCTCGCTGTACAATCGGCCGCCGAGAATATGTTTTCCGTCATCACTTTCTCCAAGGTACATACTCAATTTAATCCATAAGAATTCAACATGACCCGAATCATCAATATACATAGCCGATACTTCATCCGGGTAGCACATATTACGATGGTGATCGATTGAAGAAATATCACGGCTTTTAATGAGTTCGTCTTTTTGGTAATGCTCTTCTATAAGCTTCTCCTTTGCTTCGAATCGGTCATTCAGAGAATCGCCGTCAACGATTATTACGGAGCTTTCGACGTCATTGGCCCTGATCTTCAAGCTTACATCATCATACTTATAAATTACCGTGAATTTCGAACTTTCATCATCGTAATTCACGGCTGCAAGCACTTCGTATGTCAATCCCATATAAACATCGATATATGCTTTGCATAACAGCGCATTTATGGAATTCGTATCCGCTCCGTTTCTATCAGCGATAAATGCTGCATTAACGGGGACAGAATCAATAATGCAAAACTGCCTGTCGATTTTCCTGAAAAACGGTATGCCCACCTGCTTCACCTCCTATACTTATAGTTTTTCGATTCGAAGCCCGGAGAATACATACGGGGCTCCGAATACAACGCATTCAAACGGGGTTAGAGGAAATCCAATTTATACGGCAGCCCGTATACTGTGCCTCGACGAGTTTTCGTGCAGAATAAGGGTCGTTTGCGGAAACAACAGATTCAGAACGGCCAACGTATCTGCCGCTGGCATCATAAACGTCAAAGATACACTTGAAACGCCTCATGGTCTCACCTCCCCTCGTGTTTCTTTTTATCCTACTTTATCATACTTTATCCTATTTGTCAATATATATTGCGACTTTATCGTATAATAATTTCCGAGGTGATAAAATGAAGCCGCTGAAAGAAAAAATAAGCATTACCATAGATGGCGATCTGCTCGAAAAAATCAAAGCATTGGCAGATAAAGACGATCGCTCGCTTTCCCAATACATCAATATTGCGCTAAAGCAGCATATCGGCGAAAGTGAAAAAAAGAACCCGTAATGCGGGTTCCTTGATAATGTACTATTTTACAATCTGCTGCATCAATGCAAACACAAAACCAAAGAGAACCCGTTCGGGTCCCCTTTTTTCGTAATATGATTGGTTATGCGCTTTTATTTAAGCAGCTCTTCCATTTCGTCGATAAGCTCGCCGAAAAGCTTCAGGCCCGCGTTCACGGGTTCCGGAGTGCTCATGTCCACGCCGGCAATCTTGAGCAGCGAGATAGGATCGGTGCTGCCGCCGGAGGAAAGGAACTTTTTATAATCCTTCACAGCCGGCTCGCCGAGCTCGAGTATGCGGGAGGCTATCGCGCAGGCGGCGGAGAAGCCGGTTGCATACTGGAACACATAATAATTATAGAAGAAGTGCGGGATGCGCGCCCATTCGAGCGAAATGCCCTGATCGCTGACCATGTCGGGGCCGAAGTAGAGCTTGTTCAGCTCCAGATATTTATCGCACAGCTTTTCCGCGGTGAGCGTTTCGCCCGCTTCGGACATTTTGCCCATCATCAGCTCGAATTCGGCAAACATCGTCTGACGGTATACCGTGCCCTTGAACTGATCGAGGAAGTGATTGATAAGGTATGCCCTGCCGCGCTTATCCGTCGTTTTGCCGAGCAGATGACGCATAAGAAGTATTTCGTTGCAGGTGGAGGCGACCTCCGCGACGAATATTACATAATTGCTCGTGCAGACGGGCTGGTTCTTGCAGCTGTAATAGCTGTGCAGAGCATGGCCCATCTCATGCGCAAGCGTAAACTGGCTGTCGAGATTGTTCTTGTGGTTGAGCAGCACATAAGGGTGCGGGCGGCTGTTGCCGGAGGAATATGCGCCGCCGCGCTTGCCGACATTTTCGTAAACGTCGATCCAGCGGTTGTTGAAGCCCTCTTTAAGCAGCGCGATATAATCCTCGCCAAGCACGGAAAGCGCTTCAAGCACCGTTTCCTTTGCCTGCCCGAAGGTGATCTCCTCCGCCGCATCGGCAACGATGGGGGTGTAAACGTCGTACATATGAAGCTCGTCCACGCCGAGCAGCTTCTTGCGCAGCGAAACATAGCGGTACATTTTATCCAGGTTGGCGTGCACCGCGGCGATAAGGTTGTGGTAGACCTCCGTGGGAACTTCGGTACGGTCGAGCGAAGCCTCCAGCGTGCTGCCGTATTTGCGGGCATCGGCAAAGAAGCGAAGCTGCTTGAACTGGCCGTCCAAAATGGAAGCAACGGTGTTTTTGAATTCTCCCAGACGGTTGTAATAGGTTTCGAAGGTGTTGCGGCGCAGCGTGACATCCGGGCTTTCGAGCAGCGGAACGAATGAGCCGCCGGTGAGCTTGTGGGTGTTGCCCTGCGAATCGGTCACATCCGGGAAGGTTATATCCGCATTGCGGAAAACGCTGCCGATATTTTCCGGTGTTTCCGCCATTTCACCCGCGGCGGCAAGTATCTTTTCGCATTCGGGCGAAAGGATGTGTTCCCTGCGGCGGCGGAGCTTGGTGATAACGCGGCGGTAGGTTTCGAGCTCCGACTCGTCCTTGTAAAAGCGTTCCATTGTGTCGTCCGGTATTTCCATGATCTCCGGCGTGGAAAACGCGCTTGCACCGTCGATCGCGATAAATGTCGCCATCGCCTTGCCGCGGTAATCCTGATATGTGCCGTTTGCCGTGTCCTGGTCGGACTTGCAGGAGGCATAGCCGTAAAGCACGGTGACGCGCAGATCGATCTCATCCGAAAGCTTCATAAAAGCAAGAAGCTCCGCTGCGCTTTCGCCGAGCCTGCCGCGGAAGGCGGATAGCTTTTCGGGATAAACCTTGAGTGCTTCGTATTCCGCAAGCCATGCGGCATCGGATTCAAACATATCGCCGAGGTTCCATGTGAATTCCTCGGGGACTTCGCTTCTTGGAAGTATGGGATAATTAGCCATAATATTCCTCCGTTATCGGTTATTTTTTACCCGCATTATAGCAGATTCCCCGCTTTTTGTAAAGCGGGGAAAAGAAACTTTATCCGGGTTTTACTTCATTTTTGCCGGCGGGTGCAAAGCAACCGCTTTGCGGCGGCGGTCGCGGCGAGCATCACGGCGAAGAACACCGCAAGAAACACCGGGAACACGCCCATTCCGAGCGCCTGCCCGACAGCCCCGCACAACGGCGGAGCAAGCATTATACCGACATACGCCGCCGCCATCTGAACGCCGATGACCGACTGCGAAAGCTCCCGACCGAAGCTCTGCGGCGCAAGATAATTGAAGTTCGGGAACATCGGACCGTTGCCCGCGCCGATGCAGAAAAGCCCTGCCGCAGCGGCAAATCGCCCGCCCGGCACAAAAAGCAGCACTATCGCGGCGGCAAGCATGCACTGCCCGCCGACGATGATAGTCCAGGGCGAAAGCCGCTTTGCAAGCACGCCGGATATCAGCCGCCCGACCGCCATTCCGGCATAATAAAAAATAAGCATACTTGCGGCGGTATCCGCGGCAAGCCCTTTATACTCCACAAGAAAGGTCGCGCTCCAATTGCCGACAGTGCATTCGATCGCGCAGGTCGTGATAAAGAGACAGCACATCAGCTTCACGCCCGGCACCGCGAGAGTCTCGCGCAGCGAAAGCCTTATGGTGCCCCCCGCTCCGCCGGGGTGCTCCTTTCCGTTGACCTTTTCCCAAAGCGGAAGCGTTGCGAAAAGGAAAAGCGCGATCCCAAGCTGTATGCACGCCCCGGCGGTATCCCCCATGCGCCTCCCGCCTGTACCCGATATAACGCGCGAGAGCACAAAGGGGCTGATCGTCACGCCGATACCGTAAAAGCAATGCAGAAAGCTCATCTGCGTGGCGGAATAGTGCAGCGCGACATAATTGTTTAGCGCAACGTCGATCGCACCCGCACCAAGCCCGAGCGGAAGCGCAAGCAGGCACAGAAAAACAAAGCTCGGCGCAAAGGAATACCCGACAAGCGCGGCGGCGGTGAGCAGTGTGCTGAACGCAGTCACACGGTTTGTCCCGAACCGGGTTATCACACGGGTGCTAAGCGCACTCGAAAAAATCGTGCCGAGCGAAACTATCGCCGATTCGATGCCGCCGTATGCAAAAGGAACGCGCATTTCCGTATATATAGCCGGCCACGCCGCACCGAAGAGCGAATCCGGTGTCCCGAGCCCGATAAAAGCCGAGTATATCACAGCCAGAAGCAATGTCGCCATGTTTCCTCCTGAGAGGTATTTTTATATGTGCGGTCGCCCGCAAAGGAAGTTTTACCACAGTATATTCGCTTTTGCAAGCATTTTCCACAATGCCCGCGGCAAAAAACAGCGGGCGGCAAAAAAGCCGTCCGCTTTGGTGGAATTGCTTATTCACGCGGGGTATGTCAAATATCCCCGCCGGAATCGATAAGCTGCATACAGCAGCTTTGGAAATTATCCGCTTCGACAGAGAACAAATAGGATTCGGTATAACCGTAACCGTCGTTTTCCTCTATGTAAATATCCAGCTTTTCGTTCGCGATCAGCAGCTCGAGTATGGTGAAATCCTCCATTGTTATTCTGTCGTCGTTTTCATACAGTATGCCGGAAGTATAATGCTTTTTGTTTTCGCCGTCGAGGATAACAACGTTGTATTTCGTGTTTATGTATCCCCTCACCTTATAATCGCCGTATTCCCAGAGCATTATCGTTATATAACTGTTATCCACGAGGATCTGCGCGCTCAGGTCTTTCTCGTAGCCCAGCGAATCCTTGCAGGTGCCTGTCAAAACGTGCTTTGTCGATATGTACGGTTCACCCGTGGGGTTTCCGAATTCATCGATATAATTGCGGATCTCCCACTCGCCTATATTTTCGCCGCAGCGGGTGCATATGCCGCTCTGGGTAGTGTGTCCGAGCGCAGGAACAGCCCGTTCCTTTGTTTTCCCGCAGGAGCAGGTGCGTTCCTCTTCGCCCGGCTCGGTGCAGGTCGGCTCGACAACCGTCACCCAGTCGCCGTATTCGTGGGTATGCTTTTCTTCCGCGGAGGATGCCGGCGTTTCGCGCAGGAAACTGCGGCCCCCGCCGCCGGAAGCCTTGCAGCCCGTAAGCGCGCAAAGGCAGAGGACCGCCGCAGCGGCGGCGCACAATAACCTTTTAATTATAGTTTTCATTTCATGTCACCCGAAATTAACAAAATCAAAATCCGAAAAGTTCAGTCCGGTGTTCTCGGTGCGAACAAACGCCCCGATAAGATCAATAAGATCGCAGATGCCCACACGGCTTTCCTCCATGAAATCATCCTGACCGTCCGTCGGACCGTTGTATTCCGAGCAGCTGAGCGGGTAATTCCGCGAAAATACCGCCGGATCGATATATCCGTATGCGCTTCTGTAGCTCTTTCCGGTATCCCGATAGTACCTGGATGTGCAGTATTCGTATTTCCCGTTGTATCCGCCGCGCATTCTGATATAAAAGTTTATGCTGAAGGTTTCACTCAGCGGGCAGTGCAGGCAGAATTCGACCATGTCCGAATCACCCCAATAGGAAACACTGAAATACTCGTTATCTCGCCCGCCGTATTTGCCCGCGGACTGCTGATAGATTGTATAATCCCCGTTGAGATGCCCGTTTTCGATAGAGAACTTCTTGCACTCCTCAAAGATATCCTTCTTCTGTACCGTACCTCCGCCCTGCTGACCGGAGCCTCCCTGCTGTCCGGAGCCTCCCTGCTGGCCGGAGCCTCCCTGCTGGCCGGAGCCTCCCTGCTGGCCGGAGCCGCTCTGCTGGCCGGAGCCTCCCTGCTGACCGGAGCTGCCCTGCTGTCCGGAGCCGCTCTGCCCTCCCTGCGATATCGCCGCACCGGTTGAAGAAGCGGATATATCTGCCGGCGCGGATGATGTACCGCCCCACAGGCTGCCGTTTTCTTTCAGCACGAGCTCGTAATACAAAGCGGCACAAATAACAAGCAGTGCCAGCGCAACAAGAATTATCGGCCACACCGGTGCGGATTTCTTCTCCTGCGGGGCGGGTTCGGCAGGCGCATACACCGTCGGCTGTATTATCGGTTGTATTGTCGGCTGCGTTGTCGGCACGGCAGTCGGTTCGGCTGCGTGTGCGTTCCCGGCTGCATCCGTTCCCATCAATATTTCATCGGAGGAAACATCGAACACCTTCGCGAGCGCGATGATATTTTCTATTGTAGGCTGAGTCTGCCCGTTTTCCCAAAGGCTCACGCTCTGGCGCGAAACGCCTAATTTTTCGGCAAGCTCATCCTGGGACATATGGTTTTTCTTGCGAAGCTTTCTGATATTATCGGGTATCATGTAGGCACATCCTTTCTTGAACGCAATGAATGATAACATATTTTGTCCCAAAAAACAACAAAAAGTGCTTTGAATTTTGTCAAGCAACACTTGCGTTTTGCAAAAAAGCGGTGTTTTCGTGCCAATTTTGCCCCGAAACCGGTATTTCGGGCGGCGATATTATATTCGCACAGACACTCGCGAAGCGAATATTGCTCGGTGGAAAGCCGAATATCACTGCCGAAGGCAATACCACTCGCCGCAAGGCGAATATAACTGAAAAAGCGCTTAGCAAATAATGCCAAGCGCTTTTTCATGGGGTGGATGACCGGGCTCGAACCGGCGACCCCCAGGGCCACAACCTGGTACTCTGACCAACTGAGCTACATCCACCGAATATGGCGTGCCATGAGGGACTCGAACCCCCGACCTACTGCTTAGAAGGCAGTTGCTCTATCCGGCTGAGCTAATGGCACATCGACCGCCGAAACAAAACGGCGACGGTAAAAATGACCTATCGATTTTTGGAGCGGGTGACGGGAATCGAACCCGCACGGCCAGCTTGGAAGGCTGGAATTCTGCCATTGAACTACACCCGCGTCTTTCGGCCGGGAGTCATACAACGCCCGGCAGAATATACTCAGGCCAAGCCGTTGAGAAGCTTTGTAAACTGACTCTTCTTGCGAGCGGCATTGTTCTTGTGAAGAATGCCCTTAGTTACAGCCCTGTCAACCATGGCAACAGCATCGGCATATGTCTTTTCCGCAAGATCCTTATTGCCCGCGTCGACAGCAGCCTTGTACTTCTTTACGGAAGTTTTCATTGCAGACTTGAACATCTTGTTTTGAAGCGTCTTGACTTCGGTAACCTTAACACGCTTTTTTGCAGACTTGATGTTAGGCATGTACTTGTCACCCTCCTTCTTTGAATTTGGAACCATTTCATATTAGCATACTTTTCCGGCTTTTGCAAGGGGGTAAACCCAAAAAATAATAATTTTTTTGCCCTGCGGAATACTAAGTAAAAATAACGGCTTCGGAGGCACAGCCATGCTTGAAAAAAGAACCGATCTTGCACTCGAATCACACGAAATACGCGCAGAAAAAGGCGTTGACGACGGAATAATCATAACCGAATCCGCCGCAAACGGTATAAAAAAGACCGTGGCGGAAGTAAAGGAGGGCGAAGGAGAAAAGCGAAGCGGCAAAAAGGCGGGGCGCTATATCACGCTCGACATAGGCGACATAAACCTGCTTGCGGGTGCAGAACTGGAGCGCACCGCACAGGAGATCGCACGCACGCTGCGCTCCATGCTCCCCGCCGGCGAGGGAACGGTGCTCGTTGTCGGGTTGGGGAACGAGGGCATAACCCCGGATTCCATAGGGCCGAAGGCGATAAAGAAGCTCATTGTCACACGGCATATCAAAAAAAGCGACCCGCGCCTTTTCGATTCGGCAGGCTTCGGCAGCGTGGCGGCGACCTGCCCGGGGGTGCTCGGCCAGACCGGGCTGGAAAGCGCGGAAACGGTGGAATGTATTTGCAGGCGAATACGACCGAAATGCGTTATACTCATAGATTCGCTTGCCGCAAGAAGCATTTCGCGGCTTGCGGCGACAATACAGATAAGCGATTGCGGAATAAGCCCCGGTTCCGGCGTTTCCAACCGGCGGAAGGCGATATGTGCCGAAACGCTCGGCTGCAATGTGATATCGCTCGGCATACCGACGGTGGTGGATGCGGCAACGCTCGCACTGGATATTGCCGAAAAGAACCTTGCGGAAAATGAAAAGGATGCAATGGCAGCCGTCAGAAAGGCTCTCGGCGAACGCTCGGAGGGGATATTCGTGTCTCCGAAGGACATAGATGTCATTACCGACCGCGCGGCAAGGCTGATCGCCGTTTCGCTCAACCTTGCGCTGCACGGGCTGAGCTATGCCGACATAAACGCCTGCACCGACTGACGGATTTTTCACCCGCGTGAGTCATATTTCGCTTCCGAATGCAATATATATACTGCAAGAGGATGTGATAAAGCATGAAAAGACTTACGCTCGTACAAAGGGAACGGATACGCAAAACACTTACGCTTGCCGTTTCTCTGCTCGTTTTCGCCGCCTCGTTCGCGGCGATACCCTACATCGTTTCCGTCATACCGCCCGTAACGGCAAAGGGAATGCACATAAACGATCCGAACGCCCCCGTCGGAAGCGGATTTACGCTCGGCAGCGGAGAAGCGCCATCCGGCAATAACTCCGATACGCAGGCAGAGGAAAGCACGCCCGGCACGGAAAGCGCCGAAAGCGAGCCGCCCGCCGCGGATGAAAGCAGCGCTGCGCCCACCCCGACACGTGGTGAAAACGATAAATCCGTATTTGCAAGCAACCTTTGCTGGTATGACAAAGCCGATCAGGCGACGCTGAATATTATCAACCACACAAAGTTCAATGTGGACCTGAACAAGTTCCTTGCGCAAAACGTGAATATTTCGGCAAAGAACGACGGGGTATCCCCTCTCGTGCTGATAGTGCATACCCACGGGAGCGAAAGCTATCTGCCCGCAGGCGTTGATTTTTATGCCGAGAATGAGAGCTTCCGTTCCGAAACCTACGAAAACACGGTTGTGAATGTCGGCGATGTGCTTGCGGAAAGGCTGAACGCGCTCGGGATACCGACCGTGCACGACCGCACGATGTACGACACGACCGACTTCAATAAATCCTATACCTTTTCGCGCGCGGGCGTAAAAAAGATGCTCGAAAAATACCCCACGATATCCTTTGTTATCGACCTGCACCGCGATTCCATATTCGATGCGAAGGGCAACAACATAAAGCCGCTCACCGTTACGGACGGCGAGGAATGCGCACAGATAATGCTTGTCGTAGGCACGAACGAGGCGGGCGCCTCGCACCCCGGCTGGCGCGACAACCTCACCTTCGCAACACATTTGCAGCAATCGCTGAACACCCGCTACCCGACGCTGGCACGCCCGATCAACCTACGCTCCGCCGCATTCAACCAGGCTCTTTCCAAGGGAAGCCTGCTTATTGAAGTCGGCGCCTGCGGCAACACGATCGAGGAGGCGAAAAACGCCATCCTGCGCTTTGCGGACGTATATGCCGCGGAAATAGGCAAGCTTACATGATATGATAACCGCTCGGGCCGAGCCCGGGCGGTTTTGCTTTTTCTTCGTTGATTTTTACTCCGGCGCGATGTATAATCACAAAAAAGCGTTCGGAGGAGAACAACAATGCTGAATATAGGGTTATCGAGCTGCGGCAAGCCGCTGTGCGAAGAGTTTTTCGAAAGCTGTAAAAATGCGGGCATCACGCATATCGAAATATCGCCTTCCCCCGCGGAAAGCGCCGAAATGGATTTCGCAGGGCTTGCACGGCTGTCCCGGCAGAGCGGGGTTTGCCTTTGGTCCTACCATCTGCCGTTCTGCTCGCCGGAATACCTGGATATATCCTCCCCGGATGCGGAAGTTCGCCGCCGCGCGGTGGAAAGCCACTGCAAAACCATTGAGCACGGCGCTGATGCAGGCATAAAAATATTCGTTGTCCACGCAAGCAGCGAGCCGATACCCGACAAAACTCGGGCAATGCAGCTCGATATCGCGCGCGAAAGCCTCGACACGCTTGCCCGCACGGCGGAGCGCTGCGGCGCGGTTATCGCCGTGGAGGATCTGCCGCGGAGCTGCCTCGGGCATAATTCCGCGGAAATGCTTTACCTTATCGGCGCAAACCCCGGGCTGCGTATCTGCTTTGATACAAACCATCTGCTTATCGAGGATAACCTTGATTTTATCGATGCGGTCGGCAAATATATTGTCACAACGCACGTTTCGGATTATGACTTTATCGACGAGCGCCATTGGTTGCCCGGCGAGGGCAAAACGGACTGGCAGGCGCTTTACAAAAAGCTTGTCGGTACGGGGTACAACGGTGTGTGGATGTACGAGCTCGGCTTTGAAAGCCCAAAATCCATCTGCCGCCCGTGCGACCTTACCTGCGGGGATTTTGCAAAAAACGCACGGGAGATATTCGAAGGCAAGCCGATAACCGTTTCGGGCGTGCCGAACCCTGAGCTGTATAAATAAAGCCAAAGGGCTGCAAGCGTTTTTGCAGCCCCCTTTTTTGTGTATTTATTCGACCAATTATAGAAAAAAGAATACAAAGATAAATCGAAAGGGAACCCACACGGGTTCCCTTCCTTAGCTTGAATTGATATTTTTCGTTCTGCGCTCTTTTTAAGTGGCAGGGTCGAGCTTGAAGGTTATATCCATATATTCCCCGCTCGTAAGCGCACGGTTGAAGTGGAATATCTTCATCGTGACCGTCTGCCCCGCCTTGCATTTCGCAAGCGAGTTTGTAAGATCGTCAAGGCTTTCAATCTTGTCGCCGTTGAACTCGGTGATTATATCGTAAAGACTGAGCCCGGCGGCATAAACGGAGGATTTACGTTCGATATTCGAAACCAAAACGCCAGTCGGATATTCGCACTTCGGGTTCATGCTGAAGTATTGAAGCCCGTCCTCCAGACGGTAAACGGTGATCCCGAGCTTTGCCGTAGCCGTGGCGATGCCGCTGTCCACGATTTCCTCGCCGGCGATAAGCTTGCCGAATATTTCCGTTGCCTGAGTGATCGGGATGGCGAAACCGATGCCCTCGAATTCCTCGTTGACTATCTTCATGGAGGTGATACCGACGACATTACCGGACATATCTATAAGCGGACCGCCGCTGTTGCCGGGGTTGATAGAGCAGTCTGTCTGGATAAGCGTCATCGTTTTGATGACCTTGCCGGAGCTGTTCGTGACCTCTATATCCCGCGCGATACCGCTGATGATACCGCAGGTCATGGTGCCGGAAAGGCTTTGGGAATAGGGCGTGCCGATGGCGACGACGTATTCGCCGATCTTTAAGTTATCCGAAACGCCGAAGGTGACCGACGTGAGCCCGGTCGCCGAGATGCGGAGCACCGCAAGGTCGGTCACGCTGTCGCTGCCGACAAGCTTTGCTTCGTATTCCTTGCCGTCGTAAAAGATAACCTTGATGTTGTCTGCATTCTCTATCACATGGTGGTTCGTGGCGATATAGCCGTTTTCGGCATCAATCACAAAGCCGCTGCCGATGGAATAGCCTGTCGTGTTGCGGTATGTGACATAGACGGTGCAGCAGGAGGCGGAAGCCTTTTCGTATACCTCCGTGAGATTTGTGGTGTGTTCGTCATATGCGTTGTCCGCAGGCTTGAATACGGGCACGCTCACGTTTGTTTTGCTTTCCGTTGATGTCTGCAGGCCGGAGCTTTGGCTTTCGGATTCCGATTCGCCGGGAAGCGCGTTATTTGCGATGATGACCCCGACACAGATGAGCGCCACAACGAGCGCTGCCACAATGGCGGCAATAATAAACCCGCGCCCGCCGCCGCGGCGGTTGCCGTTGTATTCGGAGCCGTTCCAGTTGTAGGAATAATCGGGCTTGCAGTCGCGTTTATCCTGCTGGTTGTTATAGTTATCGGACATATTCTGCATCTCCTTTTCTGGCGCCATGATATACGCAAAAACTTAAACGACGCTTAACTTCACTTTTTTTGTTTTTGCGGTGCAAGCGGCAGTGTAAAGCTGAATTCGGTATATTCCCCGGGGCGTGAATCCAGGGTGATTTCCTCGCCGTGGGCATGAATTATGTTCCGCGCGATATAAAGCCCGAGTCCTGTCCCCGTTTTATCCAGCCCGCGTGAACGGTCGGTCTTGTAAAAGCGTTCGAAAACGTGTGCGATTTCGGATTCGGGTATGCCTTCGCCGGTGTTGCGGATACGGAAGTACGCCTTGGAACGCTTTTTTCCGTCCGTCACGGCGGAAATGCTTATATCGATACGCCCGCCCGGCTGCGTGAATTTAACCGCGTTGTCCATCAGGTTGAACACGACACGGTGGATAAGATCGCTGTCCGCGCGGACAATAACATCGCTGTCGCCGGTGTCGAAGCCGATATCTATATTCTTCGAGGTGATCTTTTCCTCCAATGAAATAAGCACCGTTCTTGCCTTTTCGCTCAGGTTGAAATCCGTCGGCTTGATCTCCGGCTTTGCCTCGCTCCGGCTGACTTCGAGCAGCGAATTGACAAGGCGGGAAAGCCGCTTTACCTCCGAGGAGATGATGCCCAGGTAATGCTCCTGCTTTTCGGGGGGGATGGTACCGTCCAGTATCCCGTCCACAAAGCCGGATATTGTTGTCATCGGGGTGCGCAGATCGTGGGAAACATTGCCGAGGAAGGTGTTTCGTTCCTGTTCGTGGCTGGCAAGCGCTTCCGCCATGTTGTTGATAGCTCTTGCAAGCTCCGCTACTTCGTCGTTCCCGGTCACGGCGATCTTTTTGCTGAAATCGCCGCCGGAATAGTTCTTCGCCGCATCCACTATTTCGGTGAGCGGCTTTGTTATGCTTCGGGATATCGCATAAACGGATATAAAGGCCACGAGAAACACCCAGAGTGCAACGGTTATACCGACCCCGGTCACCTCCCGAGTGAAGGCAACACGCGCGTAATCCTCCTTGCTGACAAGGACAATGAAGTCGCCGTCATAGCCGTTGCCCGTGTGATAGCAGTTCATATGTGCGGTCGAAAAGAAGCCGTCGACCGTCCCCATACCGTAAGATTCCCCGCCGGCAAGCATTGTAAACGCCACGGACGAAGAAATTCCTTCGGGCGAGACATCTTCATCGCCGTTGAAGGCTCCGACCAGACGGCCGTTTCTATCGAAAATATATATTTCCGCACCGTTTTCGGAGCAGATATGCTTGATATATTCCACGATGGTGAGATCGGTATCCAGAACACTTTGCACATCGCACGACGTACGTTTTGAAACATCCGAAATGCTGCGCCATACGGAATAGGATGCAATATCGAGCTCGCGATGTGTCATGTCGTAGCTATCGCGCGAGACAATGCCTATTATAACAAAAATGATTATAAGTATGCAGGCAAGCAGGATTATCGTAAAGCTCGTAAGATACTTACCGAATATCGTTTTGAACAATCCGTTCACTTCCCTTCCGTATGTTGTGTATATTTTACCACATTTTTTGCCGCTTTGCAATACGAAAGCGGCTCCCGGCGACAAAAAAAGGGCGCAAAAACCGTGTTTTTGCGCCCCTGTGACAGAATTTCAGCTGCGTATCAGCCGTCCACCTCGACGACCCCGCCCGGCTTGATGGTTATTTCCATGCCGTTTTTGACATAATCAAGAAATTCCGCGCCAAGGCTGTCCACAACAGGCATGGACACCCCATCCAGCCAGACATCCGAAAGTATCGCCCCGGCGGCGGCAAGCGAATCGATCGGTTCGGAAAACAGCATACACGCCGGCTGCCGTCCCATGGAGCAGGCGCAGTATATCACAAGCCCGCCGGTGGTGGAGCCGATAGTCCGCGGCAGGCAAAGCGCCGTGCCGACCATTTCCCTGCCGTAAAGATCCTTGTTGTTCTGATCCCCGCAGGTCGCCTTTTTGTCGCCGAACTGCAATGCCTTCTGGAAGGATGCGAGCGTGTTCAGCCCCTCGTGGGATACAAGCGCCTTTGCCTTTGCCGTGCCCTCGGCGACGACTCTGCCCTGAAAGCTCTTCATTATTTCCTTACCCCCTTTGTTATCATGGAAAGGATCTCGTCATCGGTATAATACCTTGCCGTCGTGTAGGTGCGCAGCTTGTTGCTGGAAGTTATCACCGGCATTTTGCCGCAAAGCGGGTTGTTCATATACATAAGCGGGCAGATATAGCTTGTTATAACGCCTGCCGCGCTCAGTCTTGCGGCGTATTCCGTCTTTCCGAAGGCTTCCAGCACTGCGGGCGCGGCGGTGAACACCGTCGGTATGACCACCTTTTTGTTCCCGCATTCCGCAAGCGAGCGTTCGATACGCTCTGTCCAGCTGATAAGCTGTTCGAGACTCATATGCGGGCAGCCCATGAAGCAGAGCTTCGGTTCGGCATCCGGGTTTTTCCAGACAACGGGATAGCTGTCGTACACCCGCTGCAATTCCGCATCGTCGATAACATAGGTTTTTGCGCCGTCGAGCACAAGCGAATCGCCGTATCTGACGGCTTCGGGCGTGAGATTTTCCACATGGTAAAGCCCCACGGCGCCGTTGGAGGCGGTCGCCGCGCCGAAATCCTTCAGGTAGGACTTTGCCGCATCGTCAAGCTCGCTTCCGAGCCATTTATCCAGGCCCTTTATATAGGGTACATCCTCCATGACCTTCATCCCGATCGCGGAGCCGAGAAGCTGAGCTTCCGGCTTTTTCGTGGTTTTGATCTCCACCACCCAGCTTGCTCTTCTGCCCTCGTCCTTCAAAAGCCCGAACGAAGGGACAAAGCCGACAATGGACCCCATCAGGTCGATAATGCCGGAATTGCGGTTGCAGCGCGCGCCCAAAACCGAATTGGCATATACCACTGCGGAGGATTCCGACCAGGAAAGCACATCGCCGCAGCCCGGCGTGTTGCCGACCTCCTTCATATAGCAGGTGCAGGTAAAGGCATCGCTTCCGATAAGCCCGAGTCTTTCGAGCTGGGCTTCGTAATAATCCTGCCGCGTGTACATGAATTTGCGGAACACAAGGTTTTGCAGGAAATTCGCGGGGACGTTTTTATCCATCGGGCGCGGATCGACGGTGAACTTCTGCTCCGAAACGGCGCCCTCCGCAATAAGCTGCTCCATAAGACCGTATACCGGTCCGAGCGCCTTCAGGCCGAACGAGGTGACAAGGTGATTGTACCTGCCGGTGACGGGGACCATCTCGTCCGCACCGAAAAGCTCGCCGTAACGGACAAGCGTTTCCATTACCTTTGCCTTTGTCGCGCCCTGCGCGCCGGAAAGCAGATCCTTTTGCTCCGGTGTAAGCTTCATTTTATATTCCATTGCCGCCTCTCCTTTATATCCTCATTGCTGCCTCATAGGCGCTCCAAACGACGGTGCGCAGATTGCCCACGCCGCCGCAATCGCCCACAAGAGCCGATTTTTTCGCCCCTGCAACGGGTGCGGGGATATATCCCGCACAGCTTATGACCGAATCGCATTCAAGCTTCAGCTCGCTCCCGTCCTTTGCGGTGCATATCACATATCCGTCGTGCACTTCCTTGAGCGTCGTTTCGAGATATACCGGCACCCTGTGCAGCGCGAACCATTCGCGCAGGTATGAGGAATTTGCCAGGCAGACACCCTTCTGGCTCACAAGATCGTCCTTCATTTCGATAATTATCGGCTTTTTGCCGGAAAGAGCCAGCTCGTAAGCTATTTCGGAGCCGGTCAGCCCGCCGCCGATAACGGCTACGGTTTCGCCGACTTCCTTTTTGCAAAGCAGGAATTCGCTCGCTTCGACCATTTTTTCATATCCCGGAACACGGCGCAGCAGCCGCGGCGTGGCGCCGGTGGCAACGATGACCGGCTCGCTGCCGAAAGCGGAAATATCCTTTACCTCGTCGTTAAGGCGCACATCGATACCCATTTCCTTCATTTGGCGGCGGTACCATTCGAGCAGATCGCGCAGCCTGCCTTTGTAGGATTCCGCGCCGGCGGCAATAAACGCGCCGCCGAGAACGCCGCTCTTTTCATGGATAACGGGCATATGGCCGCGCAGCTTCAAAACACGCGCCGCCTCCACCCCGCCGATCCCGCCGCCGATGATATGGACGGTCTTCGGGCGGGAGGTTTTTTTGATATAATGCTTGTCCCACTGCATCGTTTCGGCGTTTACGGCGCAGCGTGCAAGGTGAAGGCTGTCCGAAAGATCCTGATCGTTCGGAACGCCCTTGTAATGGCACATATTGAAGCAGCCGTTGTGGCAGAGTATGCAGGGGCGGATATCCTCCGGGCGACCCTCGGAAAGCTTTTTGATCCATTCCCAATCGGCAAGGAACTGCCGCGCAAAGCCGGCGCCGTCCAGCCTGCCGGCGGCTATTTCATCCGCGGCGGTCGCCGGGTCGAGCCTGCCGGCGCAGATAACCGGGATATCCACAAAGTTTTTGATATGCTCGGTATCCGCAAGATTGCAGTTTTCGGGCATATATATCGGCGGGTGCGCCCAATACCATGCGTCATATGTGCCGTTATCGCAGTTCAGGCAATCGTAGCCGGCATCCTGCAGGTATTTTGCGGCACGCTCGGATTCCTCCATATCGCGGCCGACCTCGGTATATTCCTCGCCGGGGAGCGCGCCCTGACGGAAGCCCTTTGTTTTGGAAACGACACTGTACCGCAGCGAAACCGGGAAATCCTCGCCGCACGCCTCTTTTATCGCACGGACTATCTCCACCGGGAAGCGGTAGCGGTTTTCGAAGGAGCCTCCGTATTCGTCCGTGCGCTTGTTGACATATTTAAGCGTGAACTGATCGAGCAGATAGCCCTCGTGCACGGCATGAACCTCAACGCCGTCCACGCCCGCCTCCTTCAGAAGCGCGGCACATTTTGCAAAGGCTTCCACAAATTCGTGTATTTCGGGCACGGTCATCTCCCGCGAGGGGACTTTATCCGACCAGCGGTTGGGCGAAGGGCTGGCGGTGGCGGTTATTTTGTCCAGATCCATAAAAGGCTTGCTCACAAAACGCAGGAACCTGTTTGTGTAAAGCGTTTCCATCATTTTGCTCACGGTGAAGGAGCGCCCGAACCCCGCGGTGAGCTGGACAAAGAGCTTTGCGCCGGTGGCGTGCAGCTTCGGCATCCATTCCTTCAGATCGCGGTACATTTTTTTGTTTTTGTACAGCCATTGCCCGAACATCGGGTTATATACCGGCTGACACCCGGGCATAACGAGCCCCGCGCCGTTTTCGGCGACTTTAAGGATAAATTCCGCCCCGGCGGTATCAAAGTGATTGTTTTCCATCCAGCCGAAAAGGTCTGTCCCGCCCATGCTTGTCAGCACAAAACGGTTTTTGATCTCGCATTTACCGATCTTCCACGGCGTGAACAGCGGTTCAAGTCTTTTTTCCATGCGCAAAAGCCCTCCGAATATTTTTTGTTGCATATATTTTACCACTGCGGCGCACAAAATACAATGATTTCCCGAAGCAAAACCCCTGTTTTGTGCAACTTTACCCGCCGCACGGCGTGTGCCGATTGAATCGCGGCGGCGAATGTGATATAATGCCCCAAAACAAGTAAAAAGGAGCCGAAAATGAACCCGAACGAACCCGAAAACACCCGCACGGCAGCTTCGTGCGCGGCGAAAATGCTGTTTGTTTCCGCATTATTCATGCTCATTGCGCTCGCCGTATCCGTGCACGCCGGGGCGCTGCAGATATCCGGCACGGACATGGCGGAGGGCAGGTATTATACCTCCGGCACATCCGGCGGACTTACCGGCTCCGACAGCGAAGGCTGGACAGTGCTTCTGCTCGGCGATACGCTTTACCTTAAAGGCGCGGATATAAACGATATACTGCTCGAAAACGGCGAGAACATAACCATACGCCTGCTTGCGGACAGCAAAATCGGAAGCGGCAAAGGATCCGCGATCGACTATTCCGACCGCAGTGCCGAAACCGCGCACATAACGCTCGAATGCGGCGAACACACGCTTTCCGTAAACGGCGATTGCTCCGCGGCACTCACGGTAAAAAGCGGAACGGCAGAGATAACCGGCACACTTTACTGCCTTCCCACCCGCAGCGGCAGGCACGGCGATATAATCATCGACGGCGGCAACTCGCACTTCCCGGACACGGCACGGCGGTGCAGGGAGGTCGAGGCTGCGGGAATGCTGTACATCGGCACGGGCGTATCCGGCGGCGCGGAGGGTGCCTTCATCGGTCCTTCCATGATGCCGGGCGGTTCTCCTGCCGCGTGGCCCGAGGTCAAGCCGATCCTGCAGGCGATCTGCGCGAAGGTGGACGACGGCTCCCCCTGCTGCGATTGGGTCGGAGAAGGCGGTGCCGGTCACTTTGTGAAGATGGTCCACAACGGAATCGAATACGGCGATATGCAGCTCATCTGCGAGGCGTACCAGATCATGCGCGACTATCTCGGCATGACGGCGGACGAAATGCACGCGGTCTTCGCGGACTGGAACGAGGGCGTGCTCGACAGCTACCTCATCGGGATCACGTCGGACATTCTCACGCGTAAG
>ERZ824600.343-NODE-343-length-69462-cov-28.768957_pt1 | contig 69462 bp, 74 predicted proteins | sample MGYA00519933_ERZ824600 | MGnify/ENA primary metagenome ERZ824600 (study PRJEB31778, sample SAMEA3449178) | human gut metagenome | biome: human gut; feature: human-associated habitat; material: faeces | place: United Kingdom | collected 2010/2012 ...
TCAACACATCTCGGAAATGTGTGGCGAAAAGTTAGAAGATGTCGTTTATATTTTGAACAAGCTTTACCCGCTTATCGAGTGTGACTCAAATGAGTATTATACATTTCATAATGATGTTAGACTTTATTTGAAAGAATCAATGATCGCTAATAGCAATTTTGACGCATTAGCTTTATCAATTTATAATAAGGTTCTTGAAAATGAGCACCTCGGTCAATACAAATATGATATTTTGTTTAATATAGCTCTCGAGCTCAAAAATAAGCAAATTGTTTTTGACTTATATTCTCCAGAATACATTGTGAAGTCAATTCAATATAAAGTGTCAGTTAACAGACTTATTCAACAGTTTTATACTCTGGCTCAACTTATACTTGAATCTGAGGATATCAATAACATTGATAAGATTTGCGTTGCTGCATCCACAATTTCGCAGTACATAAATAACATCCAATATAACGAGAAAGAAGATTTATTTTATGATGAAAGAACGAGACGCTTAAAAACAGAATCCGAAAAATATATCTTATCTGTTGAAGAAAAAATAAATGATATTTATAAAATAAATGATACAGCTATAACTAATATTAGTTATGACACCAAAGAGTTAAATAAAATACTTACTAATATTACTTTAAAAATTCAAAATTATTTTGAAGCCATCGAATCCGGCAACATCGATGATATCGGAATAGACATTTTAGATAAATATAATTACAACAATCTTAAAAAAGGACCAATAATTTATATACCAATGGGCTATCTAACAGGTAGTCCTTTTTTAGCAAATGTTGGACCAAAAGTTCCTTTAAAAATAACCCTAATAGGTGATGTTCGAACTGACATAAAAACAGAAGTAAAAGATTATGGATTAAATAATGCTTTACTAAAAATTTACATTCATGTCGAAGTAGTAACACAATCAATATTTCCTTTAATTTCAAGCATTCAAACAACGATAGTAGAATACCCAGTCGTTTTAAAAATAATTGAAGGTAAAGTTCCTAGCTTTTACTTACCAAATACTTAAATAAAAACTATAGTTCGTGTTATAATATAATAGGTGATAATATGAAAAAGAAAGTAAAACTAAGGTATGATCGAATAGCAATATTTGCAGTTTTTTGCTTTCTTGTTGTTTTTTTATTTATAAAAAGTATAACATTCTTATTTTCTAAAATAAATCCTAAAACAGAAAAATACTTTTTAGCAAGTATCAGTAATAAAGTTAATTTATATGATAAAAATAAAAACAAAATCAAAGAAGAAAATAGAGGTCAAGAAGTTTTTCTTTATGTTGATACTATAAAAGATGAATATAGTAAAGTAAAGTATCAAGGTAAAAACTACTATGTCAAAAATGAAGAGTTGTCTAAAGAATATAGTGATGTCGTTTTAATAAAAGATCTATATGTTCGAACAGCAACTGTTTTATTAGATGGCATCAGTGTTTTAAATTACATTCCGAAAGGATCAAAACTTGAAGTCCTTGGCTTTGATGAAATAGATAATAATGGCAATGTTTTTAATTATAAAGTAAAATATAATAATCAAGTTGGGTATGTAAATGAAGAATATTTAGTTGGTTCTAAAGAAGAATCACTTATTAACTATGATCAAAATGGTAATTATCTAATTCATAAAGCTAGAACCAGTAGCTATGGTGGCAATGCTGGAGATTTAGATTTTTATCCTCGTCAAAAAGGTAATTTTCAAAACAATAAAATGCCTGATAAAGTCCGTGCTTTATATTTAAATGGTGAAGCTATTTATGAAGCCCAAGATTATATTGAAATAGCTAAAGGTAGTCAAATAAATGCCTTTGTTATCAATATTAAAGATGATGTATTATCATATAAATCAGAAGTAGCTAAAGAAATTTCTTTAAGAAGCTATAATAATGCTTTGGGATCAATTGAAAAATATAAACAAAATATTGAACTTTTAAAAAATAATGGATATTACTTAATTGGGCGAATTTCGGTTTTTAAAGATTATGCTTATGCTCTTGATAATCCTAACAATGCTATAACTGATAAAAATGGAGATCTTTATAAACATAATGGTTCATATTGGCCAAGTGCTTATAATACTAATGTCTGGGAATACAACTTAAAGCTAGCTTTAGAAGCAATTGAATTATTTGGTTTTAATGAAATACAATTTGATTATGTTCGCTTTCCAGATGGCACTAGCAGTCTTGAAAAAGATGGCGTAATCGATATGAAAAATAATTATAACATCTCTAAGATTCAAGCTATTCAAACTTTCCTCATGTATGCAACTGATATATTACATCAAAAAGAAGTTTATGTTTCTGCTGATGTTTTTGGTGAAAGTGCTCATACATACGTTAACTCTTATGGTCAATATTGGGGAGCAATTTCCAATGTTGTTGACGTAATAAGTGCCATGCCATACCCCGATCACTTCAATATAAATCAATATGGGATAGAAGAACCAGTATGGACAAATCCCTATAAATTGTTGTATACTTGGAGTAAGAATTTTGCAATGAAACGTCAAAGTGAAATACCAACTCCTGCTATAATGCGAACTTGGATTCAAGCTTATAATACAACTAAAACTCCAGCTGTAGAATATAATGCTGAAAAAATAAAAGAGCAAATAAAAGGACTAGAAGATGGCGGAGCCGTTGGGGGATATATGACTTGGAATTCAGTTTCCAGCAAATCAAAATATCGTGAAATTGCAAATTCAATGTGAGGTAACTATGAAAATAAAAATAAATGATAAAGAATATGAATTACTTGAAAACTATAAAGATGGTTTTAATCAAGAAGAATTTACAAAATGTTTAACTGAGTTTTATGATAATTACGATTACATTTTAGGTGATTGGGCTTATGGTAAATTGCGATTAAAAGGTTTTTGTGATAAAAGCAATAAAAACTTTAACAATGTAAATGATATAAAAAATAAAGAAAAGTACATAAAAGAAGAATGTGCTTATGAATGTAAATACTTTTTAGTAAAGATATGTAGGTGAATATATGTTTGAAAGGATAGGTAATTTAGAAACAGAAGAAAAAATCCACAGATATTTTTCTTACCTTAAATATGCTTTAATCGGCATTTCAATAATTATCTTGTATTTCTTAATTCGTAATTTTATTCATACCTATAGTGATACTGAAAAAGAAATGATTGAACTTGCTAAAAATTACATTAAAGATAATAATATCGCTATAAGTGGTGATTACTATATAGCTTTAGGTGATTTAGGTGAGGTTGAAGGTGCGGAACTATGCTATAACACCAGTGGCGTTATTGTTACTAAAAATAAGAATAAGTTAAACTTTCAAACATACTTAAAATGTATTGATCATGAAACAACAATTGTTAAAAACAAAGAAAAATATATCACTTTGAGTGGTGACACCATCACTATATTAAATGCTGGTGAAATTTATGAAGAAAAAGGTTTTTACACTGAAGATGATGTTGAAGTAAAAACAACAGGAACAGTTTCTCGAGAACCAGGTATTTATACAATAACTTATGATGTTTATATAGATGGTAAAAAGAAAGAGACTCTTTACCGTAAAGTAATTGTAACCAAATATGATAAAAATGCTACCAATAGTGGGGTTAAAAATGTTGACATTCCAAGCTTAACATTGTTAGGAAACTCAACAATGATTCTTGAAAAAAATGAAAGATTTTATGAACCAGGTTATAAAGCTGTCGATTATAAAGATGGTAAAATCAGTCGTCAAGTTGAAGTAAGTGGTAAAGTTGATAGCAGTAAAACTGGTATTTACATTGTCAATTATTCGGTTACTAATTCTCGTAGCAAAAAAGTTACAAAAACACGTGTAGTAAGAGTAGTAGAAGAAAAAAGCGATCTAGTAATTGATCATAAAATTGAAAAATTATCGTCAGGATTTGTTGTTAATTTAAAAATAACAGGAAGTGGCTATAGACAAACGATTTTACCGGATGGTAGTAAAACAAGTAATACTGTTTTTAGCTATCCTATCAAAAGTAATGGCATATATTCTTTTGCTGTTTATGATGTTGAAGGTAATGTCAATGTTCGTGAAGTTGATGTCAATGATATTGATATTACAGGACCAACTGGAAACTGTATCGCCAATGTTAATTCAAATAAAACGGCTGTTGTAATTAATGCAACCGATAAAAGTGGTATTAGTGGCTATAACTTTATTGTTGATGGCGTTGCTTCTAATTTCATTTCGAGTTTATCATATGAAACAGCAGCAACTGGAATTAAAGTTATAGGTCAAGTAAAAGATACATATGGAAATGTAACTACTATGACTTGTCAAGTGAATGATATTTCTAGGACAGTAGGTACAATGACCAATGGCGTTATGAATATTCCTCTTTATTTACAATACAACTATACAACACCAATCTATTGGGGAACTCAAGGAAAAACTTCCACAGTAAAAAGATCCGGATGTGGACCAACTTCCGTTTCAATGATTATTACTTACTTTACAGGCAATGTTAGTCAAAATCCTCAATTCCTATTTGAGTGGTTAAATAGTTTAAATTATTACCATGGAGCTGGTTTCGGGCAAGCAGCTTTAACGAAGGCTGCTAAAAAATATGGTGTCACTTGTACATGGCGTGGATTAAATGAAGAACAATTGAAAGCTACTATTTTAGCAGGTAATCCAATAATTGCTTTCATGGGACCTGGTGCTTTCACCAGTGGTGGTCATTATATAGTTTTAAAAGGTGTAACAAGTGATGGGAAGATCCTAGTAAATGATCCTAATAGTGAAAAAAGAAGTAAACAAGCCTGGGATCCTAAAATAATACTAAGCCAAAGTGTAACTAATGTTCCTTTTGCTGTATGCCATTTGTAAAAAGATAAAAGGGTGGTAATATGAATACTCCAGAACGTGAAGAAAGAATTCAAAACATAATCAAATATGGAAAATATGTTGTTTTGATAGTAATAATTGGCATAATAGCCTTGATTATAATAAATTCCAAACAAAGTTATAGCAAAATAGAAAAGACTTTGATCGAAGCAGCTCAAAAATATGTAGCTGACAACAAGATTCAAGTTAATGATACGACATACATTGAAATTACTAAACTAGGCGAAATAGAAGGAACCGAATTATGTAGTAAAGCAAGTGGGGTTTCTGTAACTAATGAAAATGGTAAATTTAAGTATAAAGCATTTTTAAGCTGTAATAATTATCAAAGCAAAGTTTCAACAGCAAATACCAAATATATAATTTTAACTGGTGGCGATGTAATAACCCTTAATAAAGGCGAAGTTTTTAATGATCCTTTATATACATTAAAAAAAGAAGCTGAAGTTATCATATCGGGTAAAGTTTTGACAACACCAGGAATATATACTATAAGTTATGCTGCCTATGTAGATAACGAATTGAAAGAAACTGTTTATCGTAAAGTAATAGTAAGTGAAAACGATAAAGCGAGCAATATCAGTGGTTTAGTCAATGAAGTTGATCCCATTATTACATTACTTGGGGATAAAAATATGACAATATCACTTAATTCTCGATATAAAGAACCTGGATATAAAGCTATTGATTATGTTGATGGCAAAATAAGTAGAAGTGTCGACGTTACTGGTAAAGTAAATACCAGTCAAGTTGGTACTTATCCAATTACTTATAAAGTAACTAATTCCAGGGGCAGAACAGCAATAGTTCAAAGATTTGTTAAGATAATCAAAGAAACAAGTAATTTAAATATCTCCTTGAGTCAAAACAATGAAGAAGTATCAGCAACAACCGAATTAAACCTTGAAATAATTGGAGAAGATTATAGCTATACAATCATTCCCGACGGTACTAAGTGTATTATGAAAAATTGCAGTTATACTGTTAAAAATAATGGCACATATACTTTTAAAATATATGATATTAGAGGGAATGAGTTTATTAAAGAAATAGAAGTTTCTAATATAGATAATACTCCACCAGCAGGCTCGTGCAGTGCTCTTATCCGTGGTAATAATACAGAAGTGGAAGTAAATGCCAGCGATAACAAAGGAATAGCAAGTTATACTTATATACTAGATGGAGTAGAAGCATCAAAATCAAGCGACAACACTTACAAAGTTAGTAAAAAATCCAGTAAGGTGACAGTTAAAGTAACGGATATCGCTGGTAACGAAGCAAATCTAACATGTTCTGTTACTGTTAAAGAAGAAACGATTGTTCCTGTAAGAACAAGTGGTAGTACCTCTGTTAAAGATGTAGATGAATATTTAGTTGTTGATACTAAAAACGATGTTATATCCTTAGCTAATTATGTTGAGGGAAGAGTTTCGCAAAATACGCCTCCAGGCTATCCTGACATGTGTTTATCGTTTGCATATTATCACGCTTACAAATTGTATAATGGTGACCCTTTAAGTAGTATGACCGCTGTTGAAGGGGCAAAATATCATTATGGCTCATTTTTTACTGGAGTAAAAAATGATAGTAAACAAGAAATACTTAAAGTCGTTTATGAACAAATAAAGCAAGGTAGACCATGCATATTACATGTAAATGGTAATACATCTGGAACATCGCGCCATTATGTAACCGTTGTCGGTTATAAAAAAACAGTTACATCGGGAGAAACAATGAGTGAAACAGACTTACTAATAATTGATTCATACGATGGTAAACTAGAAAGAATGGATAAAGAAGGTTCACGTTTTATGATATCTGGTTATGATACAGGACGTAAAGGTAATAAAGCTTATGGCTATCAAGTATATATATTAAAATAAAACTCCATTGGAGTTTTTTTTATGCTATAATTAAAATGGTGATAAAATGGATGGTTTTTACTTACAAGAAAACTTAGAAAAAATAAAAAAATATATTATTTATTTCTTTATCTTAGTAGGAATTATTATAGTAGTTTTTATAGCTTTAAGGCTATTTGAAAACCCTTATAAAAATTCAGAAAAACTGGCTATAAAAGCTGCTGAAGTTTATGTAAAAAAAAATAATATAGTTGTAACAAGTGAGATATATATCCCCTTAGAAAAACTACCATCCATTGATAATACCGATTTATGCAAAACTTCGAGTGGAGTAATTGTAACCAATGAAAAAGGAAAATTAAATTATCAAGCTTATTTAAAATGTGATGACTATGAAACTAAGATTGTTAATAACAAAGGAAAAATAATTGAATTAGTAGGGGATCCTGTAATCATTTTAAATAATGGTGAACTATTTAAAGATTCTTTATATATTTTAAAAGATGAAGCTCGTGTCGAAATAGTATCTAATGTAACAACCAAACCAGGAATTTATACTGTAAAATATTGTGCATATGTGGAAGACAAATTACAAGAAATAATAGAAAGAAGAGTAATAGTAAGTGAAAGTGATAAAGAAAAAACTATTACCGGTTTAATAAATAAAGAAGTGCCTGTTTTAAAATTAATTGGGGACAAAAATATTTATTTGAGTTTGAATTCCAAATATAAAGAACCCGGTTATAAAGCTTACGATTATAAAGATGGCAAAATAAGTAGAAATGTTGAAGTAACAGGTAAAGTTGATAGCACTAAGATAGGAACATATACTATAACTTATAAAGTGACCAATTCTAGAGGGGCAACTGTTATTGAAACAAGAAATGTAAGTATCCTGCAAAAAAAAGCTAATTTTGATATTGATTTAAAAAGTTCTTTTGTAGAAGATAAAGCCACTATAACTTTAAGCATAAATGGTAATGATTATAACTATAGTATTGATCCTATGGGAAATAAGTGCGTTTTTAAAACTTGCACTACTGAAGTAAAAACCAATGGAACTTACAAATTTAGAATATATGATATTTATGGAAATGAATATATCCGTGAAATAGAAATAGATGGAATTGATGATCAAGCTCCAACGGGGATATGTACAGCAACAGTGACTAGTAAAAAAAGTACAATTGTAGTATCAGCTAGTGATAATAAAGGAATTGGTAGTTATACTTATATAATTGATGGATCACGTATTGAAAATCAAAAAACTAATGTTTATGGAGTTGCTAAAGAAATAAAAACTGCCAGTGTTGAAGTTAAAGATATATCAGGAAATACTACTAAGTTAGCATGTGATATTGAGAATAAAAAAGTAACAAGTAATATGTCATCTGTTACTATGGCAACTACAACATTTCCATGCCAAGCTGGTTCTAATCAGGCTTTAAATGCTGCCCTAAAAGCTAAAGTAAATGCCGCTGGGCGTAAAACTAGAGCTGGAGTTGTCGCAGCTGCTACCTATTTAGCAGCCGACTTAGGATATCGCATCGAATATTTCTGGGCTGGTAAATATGATTATGAAGGTTTAAATTCTAAATGGGGTTGTGAAATGAAGTGGTGGGATCGTAAAGTTTGTAGTCAAAAATCATCAGGAGATACTTGCTTGTATGGAATGGATTGTACAGGATTTACTAAATGGGCATTTGTAAATGCCGGCTTTGATGCCAATCTGATTCCAAGAAGTAGACAACAAAGTAGTAACTGGGGGACAGTAAAACCAGCATATTTTACTTTTGATAGTCCTTCAAAAGTGGAACCACAACCAGGTGACATTTTATATACACCAGGACATGTAGGTCTTATAATTGGTGTTGACGATAAACTCATCAAATTGGCTCAATTGACTCCAAGATCTTTAAGTATCGATTTTATTTATAAAGATACTGGCAAAAGCGTAGACAACAAAACTAACTTTTCAGGCTTTGTTGCTTTAGATGAATTTTATCAAACATATGGCGAATAGGAGAATAACATGATTAAAACTGTAAAAATAACCGATTTTGACTATCAAGGAAGAGGTGTAGCTAGGATCGATGATAAAGTAACATTTATCAGAGGAGCACTTTTAGATGAAATAGTCGAAATAGAAATAACTAAAACATCAAAAAAGTTTGATGAAGCAAAAACTATCAAAGTAATTAAAAAAAATAATTCAAGAGTAACAGCACCATGTCCATATTATGAAAGATGTGGTGGTTGTGATTTAATGCATATGAATTACAATGAAGCATTAAAATTTAAAGAAAATAAAGTAAAAAATACAATAAAAAAATTTGCTAACATAGAAACAACTATTAAACCAATTATTCCAGCTGAAGAAATACTTAACTATCGAAATAAAGTAACGTTTAAAGTCAAAAATAAAAAGATAGGTTATTATAAAAAAGAAAGCAATGAATTTATAGAAATAAATAATTGTTTAATATGCGATAATTTAGAACAAACATTAAAAGAAATAAAAAAATGCGATTTAAAAGATGTATCTGAAATAATAATAAGATCATCTAAAAATTTGTTAGAAAAAATGCTTATATTTAAAGCAACTAAAGATTTAGATACAAGTAAATTAAAAGGTTTTGATTCTATATATTTATTAAAAAATAATCAATATATCTTAAAATCAGGTAATAAAAATATAATTGAAATTATGAAAAATTTTCAATTTTGTATTTCACCAGGAGCTTTCTTTCAAGTAAATACTAATCAAGCAATAAAACTATATGATAAAGTTTTAGAATATGCCGATCCCAAAGAAAATGAAACCATTTTAGATCTTTATTCCGGAACTGGAACCATTGGTTTATACTTAAGCAAAAAAGCTAAAAAAATTATAGGTATTGAAATCAACGAAGAAGCGATTAAGGATGCCAATTCTAACAAAGAAAAAAATAATATTAAAAACGCTACTTTTTATGCATTAAATGCCAATCAATTCTTAAGTAAAATCAAAGAAAAAATTGATACAGTTATAGTAGATCCTCCAAGAGGTGGTCTAGATACAAAAACAATCAATTCCATTTTAAAAATACATCCTAATAAAATAGTCTATGTTTCATGTGATGTTTCAACTTTAGCAAGAGATTTAAAAATATTAAGTGAAAACTATAACGTTCAAGAAATAACCCCTGTTGATATGTTTCCCAATACTTGTCACGTTGAATGTGTTTCAGTACTACATCGAAAAAGTCTTGAAAAATAAGGCTTTTTGTTCTTTGCTCAAACTAAAAAAATGATATTTTAAATAGAATTTATGTAAAAAAATTAAAAATAATCAAAAGGTTGTCTTAGTATGATATATACACGACGTTGGGATAAGTGGTATATGAAAACATATGCTACTTAATATGTTTTAAAGGTGATGATAAAATATGAATGAAAGCAATATATTGTTATATGAAACTGATGAAGGTAAAATTAATGTAGATGTAATATTAAAAGATGAAACAAATATGGTTAACTCAAAAGAGTATGAGTGAACTTTTTGATGTTAATGTACCTGCAATTAATAAGCATTTAAATAATATATATGAAGAGAAAGAACTTGATAAAAATTCAACTATTTCCAAAATGGAAATGGTTCGAAAAGAAGGAAATAGGAATGTTAATCGAGAATTAGAATTTTATAATTTGGATGCTATTATTGCAGTTGGATACAGAGTTAATTCTAAGAAAGCAACAAAATTTAGGATTTGGGCTACAAAAATATTAAAAGATTATATGATTAAGGGGTTTGTAATTGATGTTGATAAAATGAAAGTGGTAACTTATTATGAAGATAAATGATTTAAACCAAGAATATGATAAATTACAATTACAATATGGAGCAAAAGAATTAACATCTATATATAATGGCGGATGTACTGATAATCCACGCTTTTGCTTTGTTTTTATGAATCCTACGGGTAGAAATATTGCTTCAGATCCTAATTGGAAAGGAAGAAGATCACCTTGGATAGGAACTAAAAACATCTGGAAACTATTTTATAGAATAGGACTATTAAGTGAAGATTTATATAAAGATATCATGATAAAAAAGCCCCAAGAATGGGATGAACATTTTGCTGATTTAGTATATGCTGATATTGAAAAACATAAGTGCTTTATAACTAACTTAGGAAAATGTACTCAAATAGATGCTCGCGTATTACCAAATTCAGTTTATAATCAATATTTAGATTTATTATGTAAAGAAATTGAAATAATTAATCCTAAAGTCATCATAACCTTTGGAAATCAAGTAAGTTCAATTTTTTTAAGTAAAAATATATCTGTATCTCAATGTAGAAAACAAAGTTTTACTAAAAACATAGCCGGTAAAGAATATAAAGTGTATCCTGTTTATTATCCAATTGGCAATGGCATGATGAATATAGAAAAAGCAATAGAAGATTTAACTTACATTATTAACGAAAATTAAGTTAAAAGTGAGGAAAAAATGAAAAAAATATTATTAGGTGAATCAATTGTAAGTCAATTTGTGCAAGTATTACCAATCACAATTATTATTGCCGTTTTATATGCTATTTTTAGAATCAAATATTTAAAAAATAAAGAAATCAATTATCGAAAAGAAGCATTATATTTAATATTTATTTGTTATATAGTAGGTTTATTTAATTTAGTACTAGTACCAAGTAATTTTTGGATCATAACTTGGAATAATATATTTTATGGTTATGGTGAAAATCCCTTTGAAGGAATGTTTGATTTTTCCTACAGTTTTGTTCCTACATTGTATAGAGTTATTAAAGGTGAACTAATTATTGGTAGTTGGGTAAAAACAATGCTAATAGGAAATATTTTAATGTTTATACCTATGGGAATATTTTTAGCATTATGTTTTAAAAAAATAAATAATAAAAATATATTTCTTTATGCTATTTTAATTACTATTATCATTGAATTTACACAACTTATAGTTGGTAGAAGTTGTGATATTGATGATCTAATAATGAATTCTTTGGGAATTTTAATTGGTTATTTTATATCTAATTTAATTTTGAAAATAAAAAAGAAAAAAATATAGAAAGAAGGTTTTAATGATTAAACAAACAGCAGGACGCGAAGCTTTAGGAGAATTTGCACCAAATTTTGCTCATTATAATGACGACATTTTATTTGGCGAAAACTGGAATGATGACTCTATTGATTTAAAAACAAGATGCATAATTACAGTGGTGGCATTAATGTCGAGTGGAATAACCGATAACTCTTTAAAATATTATTTAGAAAATGCTAAAAAAATGGTGTAACTAAAGAAGAAATGGCTGGTATTATTACTCATACAGCTTTTTATGTCGGTTGGCCTAAAGGCTGGGCAGTATTTAATTTAGCAAAAGAAGTTTATAAAGATTGAATATACCAAAAAATGATGGCTTAATTGTCATCATTTTCTCAGAGTGTTGACAAAGTTCAATACTCTGGAGATTTACTGCGAAGTAAATCTTTTTTAATTCAAAATTTTGGTATAATAAATTTGGTGATAATATGCAATCAAATCAAGAAAAAATAATTAAAACAAAGTTAAATGAACTTTCTAAATCAAAGTTTAGAACAAGTTTTAAATTAAATAAAGAAGATATTGAATATATCAACAAAAAAGGATTTGAAAAAATAAAGGATCATACTTATGAATTTATTAATGAAAAACTAAAACCAGCAATAATAAAAAATGATGGCAAGCAAACACCAACTCACAATCATCCAACATTTAAAGCGATGCATGCAACTGCAACGTGTTGTCGAGGATGTTTATATAAATGGCATCATATAGCCAAAGATCGTGAATTAACAAATAATGAAATAAATTATATTGTATTATTAATATTAACTTGGATAAAGCAAGAGTATAATAAAAGTAATTAGTATTTTTGTTGTAAAATATAGTAATATAAGTTATAATAATAGTGGTGTTATATGAGAAAGTTAATTAAAAATATAAATGTTAATTACGAGTTATATGGTGAAGGAAATGATACTATTGTTCTTCTTCATGGCTGGGGTCAAAATATTGAAATGATGAAACCAATAGGGGATAATTTAAGACGAGAACATCAAATTTTAATAATTGATTTACCAGGCTTTGGTTTGAGTGATGAACCAGATTTTCCTTGGACATTATATGATTATGTTGAAATGCTTAAAGAAATGATTGAATCATTAAAATTGAAAAATATTATTTTAATGGGACATTCTTTTGGGGGAAAAATAAGCTTATTATATGCTAGTATGTACCCTGTAAAAAAAATTGTTGTTTTTGGTAGTCCTTACAAATGTAAAGTAGCTAAAGATAATTTAAAAACTAGAACTTTAAAGAAATTGAAAAAAATACCAGGTTTAAATAAGTTAGAAGAATTTGCTAAAAAACATATTGGTTCAACTGACTATAAAAATGCTTCACCTATGATGCGTGAAGTGTTAGTGAATCATGTAAATTTAGATATAACAGAAGAGGTAAAAAAAATAAAAAGTCCTTTACTTATTATTTGGGGCACTAATGATGCTGCTGTTCCTATAGCTGATGCCTATGAACTTGAAAAATTAGTTCCTGGATCTGGTTTAGTTGTTTATCCTAATTGTACCCACTATGCTTATTTAGAAAATTTAGGTCAAACAATTAATGTTCTAAGAAGTTTTTTAGGAGGCTAATATGAAAGAAGAATTTATAATTTCAATTATATGCTTATTAATATATTTAATATTTAAAACTAAAAAAGCTTTTCATATGTTACAACAAAATTGGTATGATAAAAGCTATCGTTATTTAAGATGGATGTTTAAAAATTTGAAAAAAGTTTTTTTCGAAATCGATACTTTAATATTTTTAGTATTAATAATTAATCATTTTTATGCATTTAAACATCTAACATATATATTTGGTATATTATATTTATTATTTACAATCGTATTTGTTTATAAATCTAAAAAAGAACAAGTAAAAAAAGCAATTGTATATACTGCAAGAATTAAAAGATTGACTCTTACAATGTTAATAATTTATTTAATTCCTTTAATTATAATATTAAGTAATTTTCAAGTTCAAAAATTAGCTAACTATTATTTAATGTTTAGTATTATGGCTTATTTAAACTATTTTCTAGTTTTAATAGCTAATAGAATAAATATGCCGATTGAAAAAATGGTTTATTTTTACTATTTAAATAAAGCTAAAACTAAATTAGCGTCAATGCCTAATTTAAAAATAATTGGTATAACTGGTAGTTATGGTAAAACCACTAGTAAAAATATTTTAAATGATATTTTAAGTACAGAATTTAATACTTTAGCTAGTCCTTTAAACTATAATACTCCTTATGGATTAATGCGAACAGTTAATAATTATTTAGATAAGTTCACAGATATTTTTATTGCTGAAATGAGTACTTCTAAAAAAGGTGATATTCGTAAACTTGCTAAAATATTCAAGCCTCAATATGCAATATTAACTAAAATTGGAGTTGCTCATTTAGAAACATTAGGTAGTCAAGAAAATATTCAAAAAGAAAAATTTAGTTTAATAGAATCATTACCTGAAAATGGTATTGCTGTTTTAAATAAAGATGATGAATGGCAAGTTAATTATAAAATAAAAAATAACTGTCGTGTTATATGGGTCGGAATTGATAATGATGCTGATATTCGTGCAACTAATATAAAACTATCGCATGAAGGAAGTACTTTTGACTGTATTATTAAAGGCCAAAAATATCATTTTACAACTAAACTTTTGGGTAAAACTAATATATATAATATATTAGCAGCTATTGCCTTAGGTGTTGAATTTGGTATTGAAAATGACAAATTAGAAATGGCTGTTAGAAGAGTAAAACCAACGGAGCATCGTTTAGAATTAAAAAAATATAAAAATATTAATATAATTGATGATGCTTATAACTCTAATCCTATTGGATCAAAAATGGCAGTAGAGGTTCTTGGATTAATGCCAGGTAAAAAAATAATTGTTACACCTGGTATGGTTGATCTTGGTGAAAAACAAGAAGAATTAAATAAACAATTTGGTGAATATATTGCTGATGTTGCTGATGAAGTAATATTAGTAGGAGCCAAAATAACGAAACCAATTTATGAAGGTTTAAAAAATAAAAAATATAATGAAAAACAAATTCATGTTATTGATGATGTTAAATTAGCATTTAGTTTGATGGAAAAACTTCAAGGAGAAGAAACTTATGTTTTACTTGAAAACGATTTGCCAGACATCTTTAACGAAAAATAGGAGGAATTTATGAAAATTAAAGTAGGTGTAATATTTGGTGGAGAAACAGTTGAACATGAAGTAAGTATTATTTCAGCTGTTCAAGCTATGAAACATATAAATGAAGAAAAGTATGAGATTGTTCCCATTTATATGGCTAAAGATCGTACTTGGTATACGGGAAATATGTTAAAAGATATTGATGTATATCGTGATTTTAATTCTTTAAAAAAGTATGCTAAAAAAGTTGTTTTAACTAAAAAGAATAATCAATATATTTTACAAAAAATAGATGGTCTTTTTAGAAAAGAAGTAACAGATATTGATGTTATGTTACCAATTGTTCATGGACATGGTGCTGAAGATGGAACATTGCAAGGATATTTTGAAACTTTAGGTGTACCATATGTTGGATCAAATGTTTTAGGTTCAGCATTAGGTCAAGATAAAGTAGTAATGAAACAAGTAATGAAAGAAGAAAATCTTCCTATTGTTGATTATGTTTGGTTTTTTGATACTGAATATGAAATGAACCATGAAGAAATTAATAAGAAGATTAGTAAAATGGGCTTCCCAGTTGTTGTAAAACCAGCAACATTAGGTAGTAGTGTTGGTATTTCTTTTGTAAAAAAAGAAGAAGAATTAGAAGATGCTATTGCTGAAGCTATAACTTATGATTCTAAAATTGTTGTAGAAAAAGCTGTTCAAAATATGGTTGAAGTAAATGCTAGTGTTATTGGCAATTATGAATTTCAAGAAGTAAGTGTCTTGGAAGAAGTAATGGGTGCTGATGAATTCTTAAGCTATCGTGATAAATATCTTGGTGGTGGTAAAGTAAAAGGTGCTTCTAAAGGAATGGCTTCAACTAATAGAATTGTTCCAGCTCGTTTAGATGAAGCAACTACTAAAGAAGTAGGCGAAATAGCTAAGAAAGTATTTAGAACATTAAATTTAAATGGTGTTTGTCGTATTGACTTCCTTATTGATAAAAAAGCTAATAAGATATATGTTAATGAACCAAATACTATTCCTGGGTCTTTATCATTCTATCTATGGGATAAATGTGGCAAAGATTATACAAAACTATTAGATGAAATAATTACTTTAGGTTTAAGAAGATATAAGGCTGAAAGCAAAAAAGTTCGTTCTTTTGAAAGTAACATTTTAAGTAATTTTGCTGGAGCTAAAGGTGTTAAAGGTGTAAAAGGAGTAAAATAAGCATTTGCTTATTTTTTCTAAAGGAGAACAATGAAAGAAAGAATAGAAGAATTAGTAAAAATACTAAATGAAGCCAATTATAATTATTATGTTCTTGATAATCCAACAATAACTGATCAAGAATTCGATAAATATATGCGTGAACTTATAACTCTTGAAGAAAAATATCCTCAATACAAACTAAAAGATTCACCAAGTACTCGTGTTGGTGGTGAAGTTGTAAGTGAGTTTAAAAAAGTGTATCATGAAAAACCTATGTTAAGTTTAAGTAATGTTTTTAATGAAGAAGAAATAGTTGCTTTTGATGAACGCTTAAAAGGTATGAATATTGTACCAACATATATTGCTGAGTTAAAAATTGATGGTCTTTCTGTATCTTTATTGTACGAAAAAGGTGAATTAGTAAGAGCAGCAACCAGAGGCGATGGTGTTGTTGGTGAAGATATTACTCATAATGCTAAAACTATTAAAAGCATTCCTTTAAAAATAAAAGAACCAATTGATATTGAAGTTCGTGGCGAGATTTATATGAGTAAAAAATCTTTCAATGCTTTAAACAATGAAAGAAAAGAGAAGGGTTTAGAACTTTTAGCTAATCCACGTAATGCTGCTGCTGGAAGTGTTAGACAATTAGATAGTAAAGTTGCTGCTTCAAGAAAATTAGATTGCTTTATATATCATCTTCCTAATCCTGAAGATTATGGGATAAAAACTCATGAAGAAGCTTTGAATTTTATGAGTTCTTTGGGATTTGTTGTTAATTCTAATAATAGAAAAGTAAATAACATTCAAGAATTAATAAAATATATTGATTATTGGACAGAACATCGTCCAACATTACCATATGAAATTGATGGTATTGTTATTAAATTGAATGACTTAGCTGATCAAAAAAAAGCAGGATTTACAGCTAAATATCCTAAATGGGCAACAGCATATAAGTTTCCAGCAACTATAGCTTTAACTAAATTAAAAGAAATCAAGATGACAGTAGGTAGAACAGGACAAGTAACACCTAATGCTATCCTAGAACCAGTTTTATTAATGGGATCTACGATTTCTAAAGCTACTTTGCATAATGAAGAATATATAAGAATTAAAGATATTCGTGTAGGTGATACTGTAGCTATAAGAAAAGCCGGAGATGTTATTCCTCGTGTTGAAAAGGTTCTTCTTGATCGTCGTACTGGCAACGAAAAGGAATTTGTTATGCCAGCAACTTGTCCAATATGTAATAGTCTTTTAGTAAAAAAAGATGCTGCTTATTATTGTGTTAATCCTAGTTGTGATGCCAAAACTATTGAAAAATTAATTCATTTTGCATCTAGAGATGCTATGAATATTGACGGAATGGGCGATTCAATAATTGAAGATTTTTATAACATGGGTTATTTAAAAAGTATTGCTGATTTTTATGATTTAGCTAAATATAAAGAAGAATTAATGATGTTAGAAGGCTTTGGAAATAAAAGTATTCAAAATCTTTTAAACGGAATTGAAGAATCAAAAAACAATTCTCTTGAAAAACTTTTATTTGGATTAGGAATAAGACATGTAGGAGCAAAAATGGCCAAAACTTTAGCTAAAACATTTAATAATATTGATAATATTATTAATAAAACATTTGAAGAATTAATCAGTATTAATGATATTGGAGAAATAATAGCTCAAAGTGTTGTTGATTATTTCAAAGATGAAGAAAATATTAAATTAATAAATACATTAAAGAATTATCACTTAAATATGAATTATTTAGGTAAAGAAACTAAAAATGATGAGTTTTTAAATAAAACATTTGTTTTAACAGGTAGTTTAGAAAAACTAACTCGTGAAGAAGCAACTAAAATAATTGAAGAAAATGGTGGTAAAACCTCTTCAAGTGTTAGTTCAAAAACATATGCTGTATTGGTTGGAAAAGATCCTGGAAGCAAATATGATAAGGCATTAAAACTAAATATTCCTATTTGGAGTGAAGAAGAATTTTTAAATAAAATTAAAACAAATTGACAATAAAAAATACTTGATATATAATCAAAATATAAATTGTTGATTCAGAGAAGTAAATATAAGATATTTTAAAGAGAGCAATTGTTGGTGTGAAATTGTAAATTAATTATATTGAATGGACTGATGAGAGACCACCGAAATTAGTAGGCTGGTACGGAATTCTACCGTTAACAAGAAATGTGTATGATGGTACATATTAAATTAGGTGGCTAAACTTATCCTATTTTGGGATAAGTTTTTATTTTTAGGAGGGAAAATGAAAAAGATAATTTTAACAGGGGAAAGACCAACCGGACCATTACATATAGGACATTATGTTGGTTCAATTAGAAATCGTGTAAAGATTCAAAATAGTGGTGATTATGATGAAATGTATTTATTTGCAGCAGATGCACAAGCATTAACTGATAATTTTGATAATCCTAAGAAAGTACGTGATAATGTTTTTGAAGTTGCATTAGATAATTTAGCATGTGGAATAGATCCAAATAAAGTAAATTATTTTATACAATCAGAAGTTCCAGAATTAACAGAGCTTACTTTTTATTATATGAATTTAGTTACAGTATCACGATTATATCGAAACCCTACCGTAAAGGAAGAAATAAAGTTGCGTGGTTTTGAAGAGAGTATTCCTGCAGGATTCTTTACTTATCCCGTAAGTCAAACTGCTGATATAACAGCTTTCAAAGCAACGATTGTTCCTGTTGGGGAAGATCAATTACCTATGCTAGAACAAGCTCGTGAAATTGTTAGAAAATTTAATAATATTTATGGTGAAACACTAGTTGAACCTAAAGAATTATTACCAGAAAATTTAAATGAAAGAAGATTAGTAGGAATTGATGGTAATGCCAAGATGAGCAAATCATTAGGTAATTGTATTTATTTAAAAGATAGTGCTGAAGAAGTTAGAAAAAAAGTATTTGCAATGTATACAGATCCTGATCATATTCGTGTTGATGATCCGGGAAAAGTAGAGGGTAATGTTGTTTTTACTTATTTAGATGTTTTTTGTAAAGAAGATTCTTTTAGTAAATACTTACCAGAATATAAAAATTTAGAAGAACTAAAAGAACATTATCGTCATGGTGGCTTAGGTGATGTTAAAATTAAAAAGTTCTTATATGAAGTGTTAGAAGAAGAATTAAAACCAATTCGTGAACGTCGTGAAGAATTAGCTAAGAATCCTGAATATGTATATCAAGTTTTAAGAGAAGGAACTAGAAAAGCTCGTGAAAAAGCTACTGAAACTTTAAAAGAAGTAAAAAAAGCGATGTTATTAGATTATTTTGAAGAGCAATAATGTTTGCTCTTTTCATTTACAAAAGTATTAAATCTATATATAATAATTTTATAAGGAGATGATACAAATGGAAATTATTGTTCAAGGTAAAGGAACTAAATATATCAAACCCAATGAAGTGATTTTAAATCTTACATTTACTAATAAAGCTAAAACTTATGATGTAGCATTAAGTGATGGCATTAGAAATGTTAATTATTTTGTCGAAGAAATTTTAATTAAAAATGGTTTTTCCAAAGATGAATTAAAAACAAGAAGTTTTGTTATTAATGAAGAGAAAAAGTATGATGAAAAAATGAGAGAATATATTGATGCTGGCTATTCATTTAATCAAGTAGCAACACTTAAATTTGATTATAATATGGAATTGTTATCAAGATTAATATTAGCAATATCAGAAATGACTATTGCCCCTACATATTACATAAAATTTGGTGTTAAAGATGAAGAAGAGTGTCGTAATGAAGTATTAGCAAAAGCTTATCAGAATGCATATAATCAAGCTTTAGCTATAGCAGCTTCAGCTAGTAAAAACTTAAGGTACTGCCAAAAAGTAGATTTTCAACCTATATCAAATAACTATTATTCTCCTGCAGAATTTTCATCTAGTTTTATGCGAGCTAAAGCTATTAACAATGATATGATTATAAATAGCTTTACTCCAGAAGATATTGAAATATCTGAAACGTTATATTGTTCATGGATTGCTGATTAGAAGACTTATTTTATCAAAATAGGTCTTTTTCTAATTTTGTTAAATTTATACAATAATAAATTTAACAAAAAGAGAATTTATTTTGAAACTAGTATTTTTGATCTTATACTTATTAGTAGAGTAACTAAGTAATATTAAAAGAAATTAAAACTATAATAATTACTTAATGTTTATAGTTGAAGAAAAAAACAACAAAAAATTGCTTTATATCATAATAAGTATTATCATATTAACATGCTTAGAAGACTTTTTCTTCTAAATAAGAAAAATCAAAATAAAATAGATTAAGGTGAAAAAAATGGCTAAAAATCGTATATCAAAAATGTATCGTGAAACTAAAAAAAGTGTTTTTTTAGTTTATTTAATTCTTAGAATTTTAGTTTTATTATGTATAATAATTCAAATTACTAATAAAAATTGGAATAATGTATTTTACTGTGTAATGGCATTAATTCTTTTTACTTTACCATATTTTGTTAGTAAAAACTTTAAAATAGGCATACCTAATCTTTTAGAAATAATAATTATGGTATTTATATTTTCAGCAATGATACTTGGAGAAGTAAATCGCTTTTATTTAACCATTCCACATTTCGATACCATTTTGCATACGATTAATGGTTTTATATGTTGTGCAATTGGTTTTAGTTTAGTTGATTTGTTAAATGATAATGTAGAATCATTTAATTTGAATCCTTTTTTTAGAGTAATGTTTGCTTTTTGTTTTTCTATGACCATAGGAGTATTATGGGAATTTCTTGAGTTTGGTTGTGATAAATTTTTTAAAAGTGACATGCAAAAAGATACATATATTAAACAAATAGCCTCTGTTGATTTAAATAAAGATAAAATAAACAAATCCGTTATTTTAAATGATATTGAAGAAGTTACTATAAAATATAATGGTGATCAAGTAATAACTTTAGATGGCTATTTAGATATCGGTTTATATGATACTATGAAAGATTTATTAGTGAATTTTCTTGGTGCTATTGTCTTTGGAATTATAGAATGGTTCTATTTCAACAATAAAGACAAGCTAAAATTTACAGAACAATTATTCTTGTATAAAAATGCTACTGAAAATAGTCAAAAAGCATCTTAAAATAGGTAGTGCCACTGATAATATTTTGGTTATAATGACGGTAGAGGTGAAGAAAATATGAAGTTTTGTGATAAACTTTCAAAATTAAGAAAAGACAACAATCTAAGTCAAGAACAATTGGCAGAGAAACTTGATATGTCCCGTCAAGCAATATCCAAATGGGAATCAGGAGCATCTTATCCGGATATGGCAACAATTATGAAATTATGCAAAATACTTAATTGTAGTTTAGATGATTTAGTTGATGATGATGCAACAGGAAATAAAGATAACAAAAAGACTCAAAAAATAACGCCAGAAAGTATATTAAAAGATTTTCTAGCTTATATTACTAAAACTTATAATATGTTTATAAGCATGAATTTGAAAGAAAAAATAAAATGTATTTTCGAAATGATTTTTATTATTTTTATTTTAACATTACTAGGAATAATGCTTGATAATGTTGGACGTGATCTATTAAGTAAATTAATATATTTATTGCCATATGATGCAAGAATAATGGTAATAAATATTTTAAATGTAATATTTGCTATATTGTATATTGTTTTATCAACAATTATTGTTTTACATTTATTTAAAATCAGATATTTAGACTATTATGTTGTAATAGAAGATAAAAATGTTACCAAGAAAACAATAGAAAAACCTGTTGAAATAAAAGATCAAGAAAAAATAATAATAAGAGAACCTAAACATCAAAATTACTCTATTTTTAATGGTTTATTTAATTTAATAATTTTAATTTTAAAAACATTTTTAATATTTTTATTAATACCATTAATATTAAGTTTTATTGCTTTAGTCATATGTTTAGTAATTGTTTTTTCAGTTTTAAAATTTATACCATTATCATTCTATTTAATGATTTTAATAATTGGTTTTATTCTTTTAACCCTAATTTTTATTAAAGGTTTTTATAAACTTATATTTAATCAAAAATTAAATTTTAAATTGTTCTTTATTTTATTTATAGTATCTTTATCTTTAATCGGTATTGGTTGTGGCACAACTATTGTAGATATTTCTAATTTTAAACCTAAAACTATCAAATCAGAATATCAAATAACAAAAGAAAAACTTGATATGCAAGATAATTTAACTCTAGAGTTTTTTAAAGATCAAAATGTAACTGTTGTTATCAATAACAGTTTAAAAGATGTAGAATTAGAAATAAAATCATCACCAAATATTGAATACTATATTTATAGTCGTTATGTAACTTTTAAAAATAAAAATTATTTATACTATAATATAAGCTATTATAATAGTTATGATTCTTATGAAAAACTTTTAAAATATAAAGATCAATTTATTGAAGGAATTAAAAATCATGAAATAGTTGTTTATGATAAAACATTTGAAATTACTATAAACGTTTCTGAAAAAAATTATAATATTTTAAAAGAAAATTATAAGTTATTAAACTACTAGTTTTTAGTAGTTTTTTAATGTATAATGGTAATACACATATAAGGGGAGATTAATTATGGAAACTAAAAGATATATTTTAGCTATTTTAGGTGGCATTTTGGGTGGCTTGATCGCGAGTATTCCTTGGCTATGTTTGTTAATTTTTGGTAGTGTTTCTTTGTCAATTTTAGCATTTTTAATTCCAATGGGCGTAAACTATGGTTACCGTAAATGTAAAGGTAGAGTTAATAAAAAATTACCAAATATTACAATATTTACTAGTATTATCGTCTTTCTAATAATTATTTTATTAGTATTACCAATCTGGGAACTAGTTTTATTAGAATTACCAATATCTTTTAAAACTATCAAAGAAACAATTTTTTCTATCAGTTATTGGCGTGACTATGGAAGAATAATTATTATTGCTTTTGTTTTTTTAATAAGTGGTGTTATTAAAACTGTAAATGATATTAAACACGAAATTGGACTATATTATTGAGGTGAATTATGCAACGATACTTTGCTATTGATCAAAAAGAAAATGAATTTATTTTAGAAAAAGATGATTATTATCATATAAAAACAGTTATGCGTATGAAACCAAATGAAAAAGTAGAAGTTGTCTATATAGGTAAAACATACATAGCTAATATTAATAATGATTATAAAATTATGTTTGAAAAAGAAATATTAGAAGATCAAGATCTAATCTATAAAAGATTGATGATTCCTCTTTTAAAAGAACAAAAAATGGATTTTATTTTGCAAAAAGCAACTGAATTAGGAGTTAATGAAATAGTTCTTTACAAATCTAAACGTTCCATAATTCCTTTTGAAGTTTGTAAAGAAAAACGTAAAATGGAAAGATGGCTAAAAATATGTAAAGAAGCTAGTGAACAATCTAAAAGACAGACTATTCCTAGTATAACTATAGCTGATCTAAAAATGATTAAAGAATTAGATGGATTAAAATTAATATGTAGCACGATTGAAAGCGAAAATAATCTTAAAAAAGTTTTACAAAGTAATCAAAAGTGTGCTAAAATTAATGTGATAGTTGGTCCTGAAGGTGGATTTGATCCGAAGGAAGAACAAGACTTTATTAATTTAGGTTTTATTCCGGTAACTTTAGGGAAAACAATTTTACGAGTAGAAACAGTTCCAATTGTTTTTCTTGGAATTGTAAATTATGAATTTATGGAGTGATTATATGGATTTTTTAGTTGCGAATAGCAATGGAGAGCCAGTTATGATTTTAATTATAATTGCGATTGTGGTTATAGCAGCTGGAATAGTTGTTTATTATTTTCTTTCAAGTACAAATACTAAAAATAAAAAACCAACTATTAATAAACCAGTCAATTTTGAAGTAGCCAATGATTTATCAGATAATAATATAGAAGAGATACCAAACAAATTTCAAGAAGAATTTATGGAAGATGTTTTAGAAGAAAGTCTACCAGAAATTGAAAAAGAAGAAGAAAAAACAAGTAATAATATTGCTTCTCTTTTAGAACAAATGCAACAAGATTTAGATGATGATAGTGAAAAAGCTAAAGTTGAAAAATATGAAGAAGAACAAGAAGAAAATGCCATTATTAGCTATAAAGAATTAATGCGTTTAAAAGCTGAAAGAGAAAATAATGCTGAAGTAACAGTAAAACATAATGATGAGATAATTCCAACTCATGTTGAAGCAATAAAACAAGTTGAAGAAGTTAAAGAAGAACCTAAAAATGATGAGATAAAAAAATTTAAGAAAAGTGAATTTATTTCTCCTGTTTTTGGCCTTAATGATAGTAATGTAACATATCGAGAAATAAGAAGACCAGAACGTAAAGAAAGAAACGATGAATATTCATCAAGAGAAGATGAAGTTGAAGTTGTTAATTTAGAAAAAGATGATAATATAAAATCAGTTGAAGATGAAATAAATGATGATTTTTTAGAAGCTTTAGTTGATTTTAGAAATAAATTGAATTAAAATAGGCTTTAAAAAAAGCTTATTTTTTGAAAGAAGTGAAAAAATGAAATTTATAATATACAATCTTGGTTGTAAAGTAAATTCTTATGAATCGAATGTTATGACCGAAAATTTAGAAAATGCGGGTTATATTTTAACAGATAAAGTAGAAGATGCAGCTATTGCGATTGTTAACACTTGTAGTGTAACTAATACTGCTGATTCTAAATCATTAAAGACTTTAAGACAGGTAAAAAAGAATAATCCTAATATAATTCTTATCGCTTGTGGGTGTTTAGCTCAAGTTAATAGTGGAGTTATTAAAGAAAAAACTAATGCTGATATTATAATTGGGAATATTGGTAAAAGTAAAATAGTTGATATTATTAAAAATTATTTAAGGGATAAAAATAGTATTGAAGATATAAAAGATATAATGCATTCTTCATTTGAAACAATGCAATTAAACAATTTTGATAAAACAAGAGCATTTGTTAAAATTCAAGATGGTTGTAATAACTTTTGTTCATATTGTATTATTCCTTATACTAGAGGAAATGTTAGAAGTAAACCTAAAGATGATGTAATTAAAGAAGTTAAAGAATTAATAAAGAGTGGACATCAAGAAATCGTTTTAGCTGGAATTCATACTGGACATTATGGTAGTGAATTTAAAGACTATGATTTTGCAGATCTTTTAAATGAATTAGTAAAAATAGATGGCCTTTTAAGATTAAGAATTTCTTCAATCGAAATTGTCGAGTTAAATGATAAATTCTTAGAAGTTTTAAAAAACAACAAAGTTTTAGTTGATCATTTACATATACCATTACAATCAGGATCTGATCCGATTTTAAAAGCGATGAATCGTCGCTATAATTTAGAATATTATGAAAATAAAATAAAAGAAATAAGAAAAATTCGTCCAAATATTTCTATTTTAACTGATGTTATAGTAGGATTTCCAGGTGAAACTAAAGAATTATTTGAAGAAACAATTGCTACTGTAAAAAGACTTCAATTTTCTAAAATTCATGTATTTCCTTATTCAAGAAGAAAAGGAACAAAAGCTGATTTAATGCCAAATCAAGTAGATGAACATGAAAAAAAAGAAAGAGCTCGTATTTTAATTGAAGTTTCAAAAGAACTTGAAATAGCTTATATGACAAAATTCATTAATACAGAAGTTTCTTTCATTGCTGAAACATATGTTGATGGCTATATTTTTGGTCATACAGGTAACTATTTAGCAATAAAAATGCTCAATTGTGAAAATGTTTTGAAAAAAAATATTCAAGCCAAAATCACAAAAATTGAATATCCATATTGTATAGCTGAATAATTATTGATATAATTATTTTGCCGCCACAATAGTATAATGGCATTACGAAGCCATGGTAAGGCTTTAATCGGTGTTCAATTCACCGTTGTGGCACCATTGGGAAATCTGTCCATACTTTTATAGTCTTGGATTTAATATAGAAAATATCAATTTCTAAAAGAAGTTGGTATTTTTTTGTTGTTAATTAAAGAAAGGACAGGTTTAAATGATTAATATCATAAAGAAAGAATTAGAATTTGATGATGAATTAAAAAAGAAAATAGAATTTATATGTGGATTTTGTAATATTACCCCAACAATAATAAATGGCAATATAAGAAAAATTGATAGAACTAATTTATCATATATGAGCCACACAGAATAATTATTAAAGGTGTCACATTTCAAGCATTTAACTACTCAAAAACTATTTATATAGGTAATTTATCAAGTAAACTTGAAATAAACGAATTAGAGTCATTTATAAAAGAGTTAAATTAATATTTATATACCAACTTCTTATAGATACTACTTATTTCCTAATCAGGGAATTATTAATTCAAAAGTCAAGTGCAACAAATGAATAATTAAATAGAATTCACAACTTCTTGTAATTTATAAATTTTGTTAATAGTAGATTTGTCATTAATTTCATTTAAAACAGCTTCTAAAGGAGTTTTATAATTAAGGGATTTACGAGGATAATTGTTCATCCAATTCGCAATATTATTAATATCTCCGTGAATGAATAGAAAAAATTCAAACGAGAACAAGAGAAATATAAAAAGGAACTTAAATAATTAAGCAATAAAACTGATGAACTAAAAAATAAATCTAATGAAATTAATAACATCATTGATAGCTTAAAACCAACAATTATAAATAAAAATAACTTTACTATTTCTAGTGAAGATATTGATAAAATTAAGAACTATATGAACAAACTAATGATACTAATTCTAGTTTAAGAGATGCAAATTCGATAGATGTTATTTTAAAAAAATATGAAAATGATATGAGAGAACATTCTAATGAAGTTAGAAACTTAAATAAAAAAATACAAACAAGAGATGAAAGAATATCAGATTTAGAAAATAGATTAGAGTTTGCAGAAGATACTATTGATATGTTAGAAGATAAAGTATCTAAATTACAAGAGGCATTGGATTACTTTAAAGAATTATGGGAAAAAATTTATTAAGTTCTTACAAGATAAATTCTTTTCTTCAAATAAATATGATGATTTGATTGATGAATTACACGAGAAAGAAATAATTGATGATGATCTAGAAGTTATACAAAATGAATTTAGTAGTCATAATAGCAAAGATGATGATTTAGAGCGATAATTTTATGGTAAAATTATATTAGATGAAAAAATTAATAGATTGGTTAGATACGATTGACTAATTTAGAAAGGAGAACCTTATGAAAAATAATATAATTCAATCAGAGATGGATGTTAAAGGTAGTAAAATTAATGTAGTTAGAGTTGATGGATACGAATATATATCATTAACAGATTTAGCAAAAACTCAAAATGATGAAGCACCAGCAGATGTTGTTAAAAATTGGTTAAGAAATAAAGAAACAATTTCTTTTCTAGGCGTATGGGAAGAATTAAATAATGAAAATTTTAAAGTGGTCGAATTCGACCAGTTTAAAAATGAAGCAGGAAGACATGCATTTACTATGTCCCCTCAAAAATGGATTAAGGAAACAAATGCTATTGGTATTATTTCTAAATCTGGTAAATATGGTGGTGGAACTTTTGCAAGAAGTGATATTGCTTTCGAGTTTGCTAGTTGGATTAGTCCTGAATTTAAATTATATTTAATTAAAGAATTTGAAAGATTAAAAAGAAATGAAACATATCAAGAAAAAATTGAATGGCATGCAAATAGACTATTATCTAAATTAAACTATGTTGTTCATACTGATGCAATAAAAAAATATATTGTTCCTACTTTAACAGAACAACAAATTAAGTTTGTATATGCAAATGAAGCTGATGTATTAAATGTTGCATTGTTTGGTATGACTGCTAAAGAATGGCGTGAAGATAATCCAGAACTTGCTAAAAATGGAAATATGAGGGATTATACAGATTTACTTCATTTAATAATTTTAAATAATTTAGAAAACACAAATGCAGAATTGATTAGAATGAATATAAAACAATCTGATAGACTTATTCAATTAAATGAATCAGCAAGAAATCAAATGGAAGCTTTAAGAAATAATAAGAATGTTAAGGAATTAGAAGTATTACAACAACAAGTAAATGAAGATAATAAATATTTAATCGAGAGTAAATAAAATACAATAAATGAGTTTATATTTCTTCAACTAAATGTTTTAGCTAATGAAGGTATTAAAGAATCAGTTATGGTAGAAAACATAAATGAAAATAATAATGATAGTGAAAGCAACTATAATTCTAGCAATCAATCAGATCAAAATAAATGTAAAAAAAATAATTTACTTGTTATTCTGTGTTATATTCAAGTTGTATTTGCATCACTAATGTGTTTGGGTAGTATAAGGTCTTTTTCATTAATAGGAGGTAAAAATGGCTAAAGAATTTAAATCAACAACTGAATTAATAGAAATATTAAATTCTAAAGGTGTGTCACTAAAAGATGAGAATTTAATTGAAAAATATTCTTATTATTCCATAGTAAACTCCTATAAATGGATATTTAAGATAGGAGGGTTGGCACCCAAAACATGGTGAAACTCCTAAACAAGGTATTATCACAGAGGCAAAAGAAGAATTAGGTATCGATTTAGTAATCAACAAATAATTGAATTTGAAAGAGGTTGTGACGGGAAAGATTGCTATATAATGTACTATACAAAAATGAACTTGGACATTGAAAAATTGACAATTCAATTGAATGAATTGTCAGAAGTAAAATGGTTTAGTATGGAAAAATTACAACAAATGGTCGATAGCGGAGAATTGAATAAAGATCAGATAGAATTTTTTACTAAGTGTGTCAAATTTTTGGAAAAATAAAAAGTAATGCACTTTCTAATGTATGGTATGAAAATGACTATATTAAAAGTAAAATAATTTACTTAATTTAATTATTTATATATTAATTATAGATAAAATCGGTATTTATTGAATTTTATTTTTGATAAAAAAGTTTTTTTAAACAAGTTATAAGCATTTATTAAAAAGTTTGCTTTTGACTTGTTTTTTTCTGAAATAATTTATTATTTTAATTAAAAACAAAAAAGCAGGAATTTTAATTGGTATAAACTTAGTTATAGTAACAATATTAAATCAAGCTTTAAAGTTTATTCTTCAAAGACCAAGACCGACAGAATTTAGAATTGTAAATGAGAGTGAATATAGTTTTCCATCTGGGCATTCTATGGTGAGTATGGCTTTTTATGGATTGTTAATATATTTAATTTATAAAAATGTTAAAAACAAATATTTAAAAGTAATTTTAATAGTTTTGTTATCATTATTAATCATAATGATTGGTATAAGTATAATTTATTTAGATGTTCATTATCTTAGCTGGCTTTTTAATAGCTATTTCTTATTTAATAGTGTATATAAGTTTTGTTAAAAGTGAATTTGACAAAAAATAAATTAAGGAAATGTAAACTACAATGTAAAAATTTTCAAAAAACAAATAAACATTTAGTTTATTGTATTGAAATAATAATTTAATAATCTATAATGAATATCGAAGCTTTGTCTTCTAGTTAATATTATTTTCAAAAAAAATAGCTAGTACAGGATCCTAATATTAACGATACTCTAAAGATTTTTCTTTAGAGTTTTTTTGTATAAAAAATTATATTTTTTCCAAAATATTATTGGAGGGATAAAATGAATTATGATAAAGTTCCAAATATGATAAGTGGAAAAGATTTGGATTATTTAACTGACATTTTTAATTGGAATTATGGAGCATATAAATGTGCTTTTAATGCCAGTAATGAAATTTTAGATGAAATATTAAAAAAACACCTTAATAAATCATCTAAGGTATTCTATAATGCTATGAGGGAAGTTTTAGAAGTATTAGAAAGTGGTGAATCTGATGAGTAATATATCTAATCCTAAAGTAGAATGTAGTAAAGGAAAAAGTTTTAATGATAAAGATTATATGAATTCTTTATTATCAGATTTAAAATCTATGACTAAAAATTATGCTGTAGCTTTAACTGAAGCTTCTAATAATCATTTAGTTGAAATCTATAAAAAGTTATTTATTGAGGCTTTAGCACTTCAAAGAGAAACATATGAATTAATGTTTAGAAATGGTTGGTATGTACTTGAAAGTGCTCCTAAAACTAAAATAAGTACTAAATTTAATACATTAAATCAAGAATTTAACGATTTAGATCAAGAATAATTTGATATTCTCTAATTAAATCATTTAAATTAAAGGAAGCATTAGCACTAGAAGGGCTTGGAAGATAAATAGCTTCCTTTTTAGTTTTATCTTTTAGATAAAGATTATAATAACTAAAAGCTTTTTTGCCAGTAGTAAAAATATATTCAATTTTAGTTTCTTTTAAAATTTTATTAATATCATTTACTTTAACATTTTTGATTGAAGAATCTTTAGAACCATCAATTTCACATTCTTTAATGACATCAAAAATAGCAATATTGTTATCTAAAAGAAATTTTTCTTTTTCTTCATTAGTATTTAATTTTACTTGATATAAAGACTCTAGAATTGACCAAAAACGATTAGTTTTATTCCCATAATAGAATTTACACTCTCTTGACTTTACACTCGGGAATGAACCTAAAATCAATATTTTAGAGTCTTTATTATAAATTGGTTTTAATGGATGTTTAAAAATCATGCAAATCACCAAAAATATTTTAACATAATATTTTAATTGTATCAAAAATATGATAATATATATTTAGAAAGAATAGAGGGTGTTTATATGAAAAAAGTCATTTTCGGCTTAATTTTAACAATTTCAGCATTATTTTTAACCGGATGTGGTAGCCAAAGTGCTTGGAATGGAGTATATACTAATGGAACAAATTATTCAATTATGATTTATACTAAAGATTCTAAGGTAGCATCAATAATGGTTAAACAAGAAGGGGAGAACTTTACTTTCTATCCCGTACAATATGATGGTAGTTTAACTGTTAATGATAACACATTAACTATGGTAAATGGTGAAAAACTTATTGTAACTAAAAATGAAGATCAAATAACAATCAAGATAGATAGTGAAGATAAAGGTGTATGGGCTGATATTGAAGGTGTTTACACTAAATCAAAAAATATAAAAAGATTTAATCAAAATCAATTCTAGTACTAAAATAGCTGAACTTTTATTAGTTCAGCTAAAAAGTACTTTTTTTCTTCAAAAAATATTGACAAATGAATATATTATTATGTATAATACAAACGAATTGTTCAAATCATGAACATTTACAAAAAAAGTATTAATTTATTAAAAAAGTACTTGCCAAAATCATTTAAATACGATATACTTTAGTAGTCGCAGATTTAAATGGGCTTGTAGCTCAGCTGGTTAGAGCGCACGCCTGATAAGCGTGAGGTCGATGGTTCAAGTCCATTCAGGCCCACCATTTAATTTTTACGCCTCAATAGCTCAGTCGGTTAGAGCACTTGACTGTTAATCAAGGGGTCGTAGGTTCGAGTCCTACTTGAGGCGCCATTCTGGCCCGTTGGTGAAGTGGTTGAACACACATGCCTTTCACGCATGCATTCATGGGTTCAAATCCCGTACGGGTCACCAATTTGAAATTAAGAGCACTTGCTCTTTTTTTGTTATAATTTTTAGCATTTTTATTGACTTTAAACAATAAATAATGTATTATTGTAATTAGCACGGAGTAGTACTCAAGAGGCTGAAGAGGCGCCCCTGCTAAGGGTGTAGATCGGGGAAACCTGGTGCGAGGGTTCAAATCCCTCCTGCTCCGCCATTATGAAATTAACCGCTTAGCGGTTTTTTTTTGAAAAAAAGAAGCTAATTATAAGCTTCTTCTTTAATTAATTCGATATTTTCGTTCATTATTGATAAATAATCATTTTTATTTTTTTCTTCTTCTTCGCTTAAATTAGCAAGAGGATGAAAATAAACTACTTTAATGTTAGTATTACTTATTAATGAAGCCATTTTTTCATTAATTTCTTCATTCTTTAATAAAAATACATAACTAATTTCTTTTTTTTCAATTAAATTTTTTACTTCTTCAACAACTTTAGCTTCACTATCATTATTTAAAACTAAAACTTTAAAGTTATATTTTTCTAAAAATTTAAAAGTATTTGAAGAGACAACTAAAGTATTATTGTCAGCATTAGTTGCAATTAGTCTTAATTTAGCATCTAAGTTAGAAAGGTTAATTCTTAGAGTTTCATAATTATTATTAATATCTTCTTCTAAATAATAATTTGATATGTATTCTTTTAAACCATTTTTAATATTTTGAGCAATCATCAATAAATTTGATGGACTTAACCAAAGATCATTTTGAGAATTTTCATAATCCATTGTTAAAGTGGCATTAATGATTTTTAAATTTTTATTATTTTTAACCATCGGGATTACATAATCTCTTTCTTTATTTAAACCATTAAAAATATAAAGATCAGCTTTTTTACTGTAGGATTCAACTTGTTTATCAGTTAAAGTATAATTTTCAATACCAACTTCAGCTGGATAAATACTAGATATCTCACTATGTTCACCATATAAAGCTTCAACTACATATCTAAAGGGATAAGCTGTTGTATAAATATTAATGTCTTCAAATGAATCTTTTTTACAACCACATAATAGTAAACAAGCCATAAATAATATTAAAATTTTCTTTTTCATTTCATTTCTCCTTCCGGTACAGGATCATAACTTAATTTATGAAAACAATTACACTTCATAATTCTTTTAATAGTTAAACTTAATCCTTTAAAAAAACCAAATTTTATGAAACATTCCATTGCATATTCGGAACAAGTTGGTGTAAAATTACAATAGTTGTGAAAGTTACCTGGAATATTTCGATAACAATATATAATTCCAATCATGATATATTTCATAATTTCACCAAAATAATTATAACATAAAAATAAAAAAAAATAACTATTATTGAGTTCTATGATATAATATAAAAGAAATCAGGTGATAAAATGGATGTTTTTTCAAAATTTAACATTAGAACTAAAAATAAAGATCTTTATATTCGAGCATTTACTCATACATCATATGCGAATGAAAATAATACAATTAGTTATGAACGTTTAGAATATTTGGGTGATGCTGTTTTAGAATTAGTAATGAGTGAATACCTTTACAATAATACAACTTATCCAGAAGGGGAAATGACTAAAATTCGTGCTAATTATGTTTGTGAAGAAGCTTTATATAATTATTCACTTAAACTTGGTCTGAATGAATTTTTATTATTAGGTGTTGGCGAAGAAGAAAGTGGCGGACGTATGCGTAAAGCAATTGTCGCTGATATTTTTGAAGCTTTCATTGGAGCGATGTTTTTAGATAAAGGATTAGAAAGTGTTAAAAAGTTTATTTATAAATATGTTCTTCCAATTATTTTAGAAACTAAAGATCAATTATTTTATTTACATGATTACAAATCAACTTTGCAAGAATATGTTCAAACCGACAAAAAATCACTTGAATATGAAATAACTAATGAAACTGGCCCAGCGCACTTTAAAACTTTCACGAGTGTAGTAAAAATTGATGGGCGAATTTATGGAAAAGGAATAGCACATAGTAAAAAGGAAGCTGAGCAAGAAGCAGCTCGTGACGCTTTATCTAAATGTGCAGATAGAAAGTAGGTAATTTATGGGAAGATTTCCAAATATAGCTGCAAGCAAACAAAAAACGGGAGCAGCTAAAGCTAAAGTATACTCGATGTATGCACGTGAAATATATCAGGTAGCTAAAAGTGGTGGAACTGAAGTTGATGGTAATTTAGCTTTAAGAAGATTAGTAGAAAAAGCTCGTAGTGAGCAAGTACCATCAGATATAATTAAAAGAGCTATTGATAAAGTTAATAGTGGTGTTGATGAAAACTATCAAACTGTTCGCTATGAACTATTTGGTCCAGCCGGATCAACGTTTATTGTTGAGTGTTTAACTGACAATGTTAATCGATCAGTAAGTAATCTTCGCGCAGCATTAAATAAAACCAATGTTAAAATGGGTAATCAAGGTAGTGTTCAATTCATGTATGATCATAATGCGGTAGTAGGGGTTCGTGGAGTAACGGAAGAAGAAGTGCTTGAAACTTTAATTGAAGCTTCTATTGATGTTGATGATATGGAAACTGAAAACGATACAGTTATTGTTTATGCTGATCCAACACTTCTTTATGCTATTAATGATGCTTTATCAAAAATGAATGTTGTTGCATCAGAAATTGCTTGGGTTCCAAAAGAAATGGTTAATTTAAGTGGTGAAGATCTTGATATTGTTAGAAAATTGCTTGGATTACTTGATGATATTGATGATGTTCAAAATGTTTACCATAATGTTGAAAATATCTAAGAAAGTTCTTGAAAGAACTTTTTTTTATGATAAACTATAAATGAGGTGGTTAAGGTGAATGACGCGATTGTATCAAAAGACATTTATATTGTTGTAAATAAGACCATTTTAAACGATTCAGATCGCGAAATTTTAGTCATGTTATACCAACCAATAGTTGGTGCTTTAGCCATTAGTCTATACTTTACATTATGGTCAAATTTAGATCGAACAAGTTTTACATCAGAAGAATATTTACATGAAGAATTGGCAAGGAAAATTGGTGTTAGTTTAACTTCAATTTTTGAAAGTCGTCAAAAATTAGAAGCAGTTGGTCTTATAAAAACTTATTTAAAAAAAGATAGTGTAAATAATTATATATATGAATTATATTCACCTCTTAATCCTCATGATATTTTTAATAATCCACTCTTAAATACTGTTTTATATACTAATCTTGGTAAAAGTGAATATAAAAAACTTGTTGATTATTTTAGTATTCCTCATATTGATATGAATGGATACACAGATATTTCTTGTAATTTTACAGATATATTTGAAACAATGGCTCTTGATCAATCTGAAGGAGCTTATGACCAAATAAGAAAAAAGAATTTTAATAATGTTCAACTAAATAATGGTATGGATTTAAATTTAATTTTAAATATGATACCTGATGAAATGTTAAACAAAAGAAGCATTACGAAAGAAATCAAAGATTATATTTGTAAACTATCTTTTATTTATAACCTTGATACTGATTCGATCAAAGAATTAATTAGTAATTCAATTGATGATAAAAAAATGATTGATAAATCATTATTAAAAGATAATTGTGCTCAATACTATAGTTTTGAAAATGGTGGTAAAAATCCGACACTTATTTATCGAACTCAACCGGAACGCTTACGTTCAAGTGTACCTAGTACTTCTAAAAAAGCTAAAGCTATTTATGCTTTTGAAACAACATCACCAAGGGATTTTCTTCTTAGTAAATATAATGGGGCAACATTGAGTAAAAATGATACCAATTTACTAGAACATTTATTATGTGATATGGATTTAAAAGCCGGGGTCGTAAATGTTTTAATCGATTATGTTTTAAGAATAAATGATAATAAATTACCTAAAAATTATGTTGATGCAGTTGCTAGTCAATGGAAACGTGCTAATATTGAAACTGTTGAAGAAGCAATGGCTATGGCGAAAAAAGAATATCAAAAGAAAAAAGTAGGGACAACAGTTATAAATACGACTTCTAAAACTTCAACTATAAAACCAACTCCTAAATGGTTAGATGAGAAGATCGATTTAGTAGAAGCAACTAATGAAGAAAAACAAGAAATTGAAGATTTATTAAGTGAATTTAAGTAGGTGAAAATATGTTAAAAATAAGTAATATGGCAACCATAAGTCCTGAATTAGAAACCAATTTAAAAAAATCATTTACTGAAGCAATGAAAGATGAAAAATTTCAAAGGCTTATTTCTAAGTTAAGAATTAAAGAAGATGTTTTAATTCGTTATACTTCTGAATTAGAAGATAGTGCAATTGAATATGATCATTGTCTTCATTGTAAATCTTTATTAGAATGTCAAAATAAAATAGAAGGTTATGCTTATATTCCAACTTGTAAAGGTGATCACATTGAATTTAACTATCGTTCTTGTAAATATCAGGAAAAAATGTTAAAAGAAACATCATTTTTAAAAAATGTTTATTATGTTGATATTCCTGAGAATATTAAAATTGCTCGTATGAAAGATATTTATACTGATGATAAAGCACGTTATAATGTAATAAAATACTTAAAAAAATTTATTAATGATCCCACTACTAAAGGATTATATCTTCATGGTAATTTTGGTTGTGGAAAAACATTTTTAATAACGGCTGCTTTTAATGAATTAGCTAGAAAAAATATTAAAAGTGCTATTATTTTCTGGCCATCATTTTTAAAAAAATTAAAAAGTAGTTTTGATAGTGATTTCAGTGAAATATTTGAAAAAGTTAAAAAAATCCCTGTTCTTTTAATTGATGATATTGGAGCTGAGAATATGACACCATGGGCTCGTGATGAAATTCTTTGTCCTATTCTTCAATATCGAATGGAAGAAAGTCTTAGTACATTTTTTACCTCTAATTTGAATATAAATGAATTAGAAGTACATCTTTCATTAAGCAAAGAAGGGGTAGATACTGTGAAAGCTAAGCGAATAATTTCTAGAATAGAACAACTAACAACTGATTCTGAAATGATCAGTAGAAATTTGAGAAATAAATGAAAAGATCAGTTTTAAGTATTGAAAATATTGTCATTAAAAATCGTTTAATGAGTTTAGAAACGATCAAAAAAGAATTAAAGATTAGTAAAAATACTTCTTTAATTCGTTTTTTAGTAGACTTTTTAAAGAAAAAGATATCTGAGATCAATTTGAGTTCTGATTTAGATGATTTAAGATTTGTTTATAAAGTTTTAAATTATATAAAACCACGAAATGAAGAAGAGTTTTTAATTGTTGAAAAAGAATTAAAAAGCGTTTTAGAATTAATTTATAATAAAGAAAAAATCTTTGATGAAAATAATCCTTTAAATGAATATTTAAAAACTTTAGAAGAATATATTCAAGTTTTTTTAATCGAAACTAAACTTTCATTATCAGAAACTAAAACTAAACCATTACCAGTGCTTGATCCTAAAAAGTTAAAAAAATTAGCTTGTTCTTTACTTTTTAAACGTTATAATTTTGAATATTTTCGCTCTTTAACGTCTTATTATCATGAAGTTTATAATATAAAAATAAAAGATAAAAATATTTTAATTAGGATTATCAATGAATATTTAAAAAAGCCTGATAAAAGAGAATTTTATAATAAAATAATTTCTTTATTTATTAATTCTTCTAATTTAAATTTAACTTTAGAAGAGATTAAAGAAATAAGTACTAAAATAGAATTTATGACTAATTTTAATAATTTATCAACTAAAGAATTAGGTTTATTTAAAGAATTATTAATGTTTATTTCTAAAGAAAAAATAGATTCAAATAATTTAGTTGATCATCTTGATAAAAGATTTAATATTTGTACATTTCCTGTTTCTGAAAAAATTGATTTAGCATCTAAACTAGTAGATATGCGTGATCGCTTGATCTTTACTATTGATTCTAATGGAACTAAAATTTTTGATGATGCTTTTTCTTTTGAAGAGTCTCAAGATGGAACTATTAAATTAGGTATTTATTTAGTAGACTTAAGTTTCATAAAACCTAATAGTTATTATGATAAATATGCCCATAATCATTTTGCAACAATTTATTTAGAAGATGAAAATATTCAGATGTTTCCTGAACGTATAAATAATTTTGCATTAAGTCATGGTGAAAAAAGAGCATTTGCTTTTTCTTTCCGATTTACTAAAAATTTTGAATTTATAGATTGTTCAATTGATAAAGCTTTAATAAAAGTAAGAACTAATTTAAATTATGATGAAGTTGAAAAAATTTTAGAAGATCATACTAATGAACTTTATATGCCACTTAAAAATTTATCAATAATATCTGATGCTTTAAGTGATTCTTATGGTTCTATCGATAAATATCATCAAATTAAAAAAATAGCTAAACAATTATTAGGTGAAAGAGTACCAGAATGTTTTGAAAATATTGCTTGTGGTAATCGCATTGTTACATCTGGTATGATTTATCTAAATCATTATTTAGCAATGTATTTTTATGAACATCATTTGCCGTTTATTTATTGTAATAATGATTTTGCTTCTAAGAGTTCAATGGAAACATTAAGTCGTGAATTTCGTAACGATAAAGAAATTCTAAATATTTTAAAAATAATTTCACCGTTATATCGACCTTCTTATTTTTCAAGTGTTAATATGGGTCATATGGGACTTGGATTAGAAGCTTATTGTAAAGCTACTAACCCCATTAGAATGTATGTTTCATTATATATTCAAAGAATGCTTGATGATTTATTTATTAATGGGTTTTCTAAAGATCAATATTTAGAAAAGTATCAAGATGTTTCTAATGTTGCTAAAGAATTTTCTGATTTACAAGACCGTAATCGTGAATATACTTTAGCTTATACAAGATTAAAGAAAAGAAATTGTTAGAATAAATATATAATTAAAGTATTAATATAGTCAAAAAGATTTACTTGACAAACATAAAAAATAAGACTATTATTATTCATATAAAGCGATGAAATAGGACACGATTATTAATTAATCTTTAAAGAGAACTTATGGTTGGTGGAAATAAGTAAGAAAAATTAATGATTACTCCCTAAGAGCTGAACTCGAAAGAGAATTCCGGATTAATCCGTTATCAAATTAAGTTATAAGGTAGGATGGTACCGCGTTTAAACGCTCCTTTAATAGGATGCGTTTTTTTATTGGAAAGGAAGAGGAAAAATGGTAAACATTAAAGAAGACGAAAAATTAAGTGTATTAAATCATAGTTGTGCTCATTTACTTGCACAAGCAGTAAAACATTTATATCCACAAGCTAAATTTTGGGTAGGACCTGTAATAGAAGATGGTTTTTATTACGATATTGATTTAGGTGATGTAACTTTAACAGAAGAAGATTTGCCTAAAATTGAAAAAGAAATGAAGAAAATTTCTAAAGATGGTAAAAGAATAGTAAGACATGAACTTACAAAAGAAGAAGCATTAGAAATGTTTAAAGACGATCCTTATAAAATTGATTTGATTTCGAGAATGGATGAAAATGAAACTACTATTTCATGTTATACTCAAGGAGATTTCACGGATTTATGTCGAGGGCCACATGTTGAAACTGTAAAAGAACTTAAACATTTTAAATTATTAAAAGTAAGTGGTGCTTATTGGAAGGGCGACGCTAATAATAAAATGTTACAAAGAATTTATGGAGTTGCTTTTTATGATGAAGAATCTTTAAATGTTCATTTAAAAGAATTAGAAGAAGCTAAAGAAAGAGATCATAGAAAAATTGGTAAAGATTTGGATATTTTCATGAATCATGATTTAGTAGGAAAGGGTATGCCTTTATGGCTTCCAAATGGAGCAATTGTTAGAAAACAACTTGAAAATTATATTTATAAAAAAGAACAAGAATTAGGATATTTACATGTTTATACTCCGTGTGTTGGAACTGTTGATTTATATAAAACATCTGGTCACTGGGATCATTATAAAGAAAATATGTTTCCATCAATGAAAGTTGATGATGAAGAATTTGTTTTAAGACCAATGAATTGCCCTCATCACATGTTAATATATGGAAATGAAATTCATTCTTATCGTGATTTACCAATTAGAATAGGTGAATTTGCAACTGATTTTCGATATGAAGCCAGCGGTGCTGTTAAAGGACTTGAAAGAGTTCGTTGTATGTGTCAAAATGATGCTCATTTATTTGTAACTCCTGAACAAATTAAAGATGAATTTAAAAAAGTTGTTTCTTTAATTTTAGATGTTTATAAAGATTTTAATATTAAAAATTATACATTTAGATTATCTTTAAGAGATAAAAAAGATAAAGAAAAATATTTTGATGATGATGATATGTGGAATATGGCTGAGTCAAAACTTCGTGAGGTTTTAAATGAACTAGGAGTAGTTTATCATGAAGCCATTGGAGAAGCGGCTTTTTATGGGCCAAAACTAGATGTTGAAGTTAAACCTGCTGTTGGGCCAGAAGTAACTTTATCAACTTGTCAATTAGATTTCTTACTTCCAAGAAGGTTTAATTTATCTTATATTGATTCAAAAGGAGAAAGGCAAGTACCAGTAGTACTTCATCGTGCTATTTTTGGAACATTTGATAGATTTACAGCTTTTATCTTAGAAGAAACTAAGGGTGCTTTACCATTATGGCTTGCTCCAGTTCAAGTAAATATTATTCCTGTTAATAATGAATTTCATCTTGAATATGCAACTTTAATAAAAGATATGTTATTATCTCATGGTATAAGAGTAAATCTTGATAGTAGAAACGAAAAATTATCATATAAAATGCGTGAAAGTCAAACTAAGAAAATTCCTTTAACTTTAGTTATTGGTGATAAAGAAAGAGATAACAAAGAAATAAGCTACCGTAAATTTGGTAGTCAAGAAACAACAACTGTTTCTGATTTAGAATTTGTTAAACTTGTAGATGAATGCATTGAAAATAAAAAAGCTAATATATAAATTTTGAATATATTTTTTGAACATATACTTTTTGTATATGTTTTTTTTGTATTTTAGTTTTACTAATAGTAGATTATTTAAGTGATATTTTAAAACATTTATGTTATAATTTTAATAGAATAGAGGGTTGTTAGATGAAATTAGTATTAACAGGTAATTATCAACGGATTAAATAGAAATGAATGTTATTAAAATAAGCAAATATTTACTCAAAGGAGGAATTTTATGAAAAAATATTTGAAGCTTCTTTTATTATTAATGATCTTTCCAATTGCTGTAAAAGCTGCTGAAGTTAATGTCAGTTTAAGTTGTCCTGAAGGTGCCACTTTAAATAGTGAAATTAGTTGTACCATTTCTATTAATACTCAAGTTAAATTTAAAGTTTTAACAGGAAAATATGATTTGGGTGAAAGTTTTAGTTATGTAAGTTTTACTCCAAAAAGTGATTTTGTCGTTAGTGATTCATCTGCAAGTGGCTTTGCCATTAGTAATACTGCTGGAAAAAGTGGTAAATTTGATATAGGTGTATTAAAAGTAAAACTATTAAAATCAGGTACATTGATGATAAATTCTTTATCTGGAAGCGATATTGATGATAAAGCATATACTATGGATAATCTAAAACTAGATATTAAAGTTTTATCATCTATTAATACTTTAGATTCCTTAAGTATTAATGGTCATAAATTAGATCAAACGTTTAAAAATGATACTTTAAATTACACTGCAATTGTTGATGCTGATAGTATTACTATTGAGGCAACTTTAACTGATTCTAAAAGTAAAATAAGTGGAACTGGTAAAAAAGAACTTAAAGTTGGAATTAATAAATTTTCTATTGTTGTTTTATCAGAAAGTGGTAGTAAAAAAACTTATACTTTAATGGTTACTCGTCCTAGTAAAGAAGATGAAGAATTTATTACTCAACTTTCAGCTAAAGGTTATAATATTAAATTTGAAAATACTAAATCTGATTATATTTTAAAAGTAGGAGCTAAAACCAGTGAAGTTGAAATAGGAGCAACTCTTGCTAGTAATAAATATTCGTTTGTTACTTCTTATGGACCGCGTATTATTGAATTAAAAGGTGATACAACTGAAGCTTTAATTAAAGTAAAAAATCAAGCAGGAACTATTAAAACTTATAAAATAACCATTATTAAAGAATCATCAAGCTTGAGTTCTAATGCAAATATAAAAAGTATAAAAATAGAGAATTATACTTTTGATTTTGATAATAATATTTCTAATTATGACTTAACTATTGGAAATGAAGATCGTTTAAATTTTGAAGTAACTTTAGAAGATCCCAAAGCTAAATACGAGATAATTGGTAATCAAAATCTAACTAATGGAAGTCAAATTGTAATAAGAGTAACAGCTGAAGATGGTAGTATAAATGTGTTTACTTTAGATGTTGTTAAAAAAGAAACCAAAGATGATATTGTTTGTTTAAATGATGATCAAAATAAAGCAATTAACTTCTTAATGGGCTTTGGATGTGGAGTTTTATTAATGACCCTTATTTTTATTGCTTATATCTGTAATAAAAAAGGTAAAGAAAAACAAAAAGAAACAAAACAAGAGATTTATAAATCAAACAATAATGAAGAAGAATTTCTTTATGAAGGATATCCTGAATATAATGTAAGTAATAACTATGGAATAAATAGTAATTACTATAATCAAAATAATAATTAAGAAACTTTATGTTTCTTTTTTTGGTATAAAAATAAATAGAATTAATACTATTTAATAGGTGATAAAGTGATTAATAAAAAAAATATTTGGTTTTTAACACTTTTTAGTTTAATTCTAGCATTAAGTGTCTATTATGTAACAATGCCATCAGAACTTTTACTTGATGTTTATAACAACAATGGTGAAGCAAAAAAAGATACCGATGTTATCGATATTGAAGAAACAGATATTATATCGGTTTATCGTTTAGAACAAGAAACAAAAATTAATGAAGAATTAGACGTATTAAAGTTAATTTTACTAGATAATGAAGCAAGTATTGATAAGAAAAATGAAGCTTATAATAAAATGCAAAATTTGCAAAAAATAAAGGGTTTAGAAAATTTAATTGAAGATCAAATTGATCAAGAATTAAAACTTAAAGCTTTTGTTAAAATTCAAGACAATACTATTAATGTTATTGTTCGAAATGATAAACATGATGTTAGTTTAGCCAATAAAATAATGAATTTAGTTCAAAAAAACTTTGAAGAAAAAAAATACATTTCTGTTAAATTTGAATAACAATATTTTCGTTCTCGCATAAAATAACAATGAGATATAATAAACCACCCTTAGGAAGTGAGGAATAAATGAAAAATAGTATTCTAAGTAAACGCGAGAAAGAAGTATTTGATTTATTGATTTTAAATAATTCAACACAAGATATTGCTAATAATTTAAAAATAAGTGAAAAAACTGTAAGAAATCATATTTCAAATGTAATGCAAAAATTAGGTGTAAAAAGTAGAGCTGTAGCTGTTGTTGAATTGTTAAAATTGAACGAAATTTCATTATAGTATTAGTTTTAAACTAATACTATTTCTTTAAAAAATAATTTGGGGTGAAATATGTTAAAAAGATTTTCTTTAAAAAAAATTTTAGTATCAGCATCGGTTTTAGTAACATTACTTATTATATGTTTAGTTCCTGGTGAAGACGCAGTTAAGTTTAAACAAGAATTAAAATATAATGAAGAATTAAGTGTTAATGACATTTATTTGTTAGATGGCTATCAATATGTAGCTCTAACTGAAATGCCACTTTTTACCAAGAGTATTGAGGATCAAGCATTAGAAATAATTGATGTTTTAATTGAAGGAGGCCCTGGTGAAAATAAAATACCAAGTGGTTTTAAAGCTTTAATTAATGGTGAAACTACTGTTAATGATATAAGTATAAAAGATGAAATTTTAAGCATTGATTTTTCTAAAGAATTATTAGACACAAAAAAAGAATATGAAGTTAAAGTTATTGAATCTTTGGTTTATTCTTTAACAAGTATTAAAGGTGTTAAAGGTATAAAAATTTTGATAGATGGTAAACCTCTAGAAATATTACCCCAATCTAAAGTTAGATTACCAAATGTTTTAGATAAATCATTTGGTATTAATCGTGAATATAATTTAACTTCTTTAAAAAATGTTAGTCAAATAACTATTTATTATTTAAATAAATATAATGATGATTTCTATTATGTACCAGTTACTAAATATTTAAACGATGATCGTGAAAAAGTAAATATTATAATTGATGAATTAGCTAACAATAATAGTTATTTAACAGGTTTAATGAGCTTTATGAATAATAAAGCTAAACTTAAAGATACATTAATAGAAACTGATGAAGTCATTTTAAACTTTGATTCTGGTATTTTAAATGATGTTGATAGTAAAACCGTTTTAAAAGAAGTCACTCAAAGTATAAATTATTCGATAATTGCCAATTATGGCATTAAAAATGTTGCCTTAAACGTTGATTCCGAACCAATAAATGTGAATTAATGTTAAAAAACTCTTGAAAACTGTCAAAAACTATTGTATAATTTACTTGTTCCATTGAGAACTGGATGTCTCGGTAGCTCAGTTGGATAGAGCAATGCCCTTCTAAGGCAGCGGTCGGGGGTTCGAATCCCTTCCGGGACACCATTTAGATAATTACCATTGATTTTCAATGGTTTTTATTTTGCTTCAATTAAATATATAAATATAATAAAATATATGGTAAAATTAGAAGTTAATTTAACATATGTATTTTTAATCGGTTTAACTATTCTTTTTCAGTAATCGGTGTCAAAATAGGTAACGTCTTTGTAAATAAATATGAGAATATTTCAAAATTAATAGGTGGTATAACTTTAATTTTAATTGGTTTAAAAATATTATTAGAACATTTACAAATTATTTAAATAAAAAAGACTCCAATAGGAGTCTAAATACAACAGCTAATGTTGAAATCAACATCAGTCCGCACAAGGTTTAATTAATTACAAATTAATTTTATCAAAGTGTTAGAAAAAAATCAAGAGGTTAATTGAAAAAAATTAAAAAATGTGTTATCTTATTAAAGAAGAGTTATCGAAGTGGTTATAACGAGCTTGACTCGAAATCAAGTTGTCCGCAAGGGCACATGGGTTCAAATCCCATACTCTTCGCCAGAATGTTTATTGTACTCCCTTTGGGAGTTTTTTTATTGTATAAAATCGGATAATATTATATAATTAATTTAACAATAGGGAGAAAGGGAGTAAAAAAGTGTTTTGTAATAAATGTGGCACTAAGCTAGATAGTGGTAGTCATTTTTGTCCTAAATGTGGAAATAATCTAAATGCTAATAATACAAATAACTATAGCCAACAAGATCAAAATTTAAATAACAATTCAAATCAATTTTCAGGTAATTATAGTCAAAACAATCAGATTAATTCATTAAATTATAATCAAATTAATTCAACAAACAATATGTATAATCAACAGAACTCCAATTTTAATAATCAAAATAATCAAATAAATTATAACCAACAAAATTTAAATAATTATGTAAATCCCAATCAATATGCTCAATCAAATTATAATTATAACAATTATGTAGAACCAAATTATAATTACAATCAGCAAAATAGCCAGCCTAAAAAAGAAAAAAATTCATGGATATATTTAATTATCGGAGGATTAGTTGTAATTATCATTGTAATTCTTCTCATTCCTACTAATAGTAATAGTAAAGGATACTATTTTTCAAATGAAGGAACTGAAGTAACATATAATAAAAGTGTATATAGTAGAACAACAGCTGATCCTAGTATATATGTTAATAGCTACGTAGGTAATCTTACTGATTATAAGAATCAATTGACACAAATATCAAATGCTCAAAAGGCTAATTGTCAGAAATCTAGTACCTTAAAGTACGAAAAAGAAATGATGGAAAAATATGGACTTTATACAGCTAATTTATGCGAATTATCAGATACTATGTTAGAAAAGATATTAGAAATATATGCTTATGCTGAAAAAGAATACAAAGGAATCTTCGATTATGCATATGCTTCTCAAAGTTTATATAATGCTGATAGTCAGTTTGCAAAAGAAAGCGGTTTTGAATCTGGTGTTATAGCTTTTTATGGAGCAATACCTTCAGCACATTCGAACGCAGGCTTGAATGTTAAAACAATGATGGGATTAAGTAGTACGTATTTCTTAAATGAACCATATTTTGGAAGTGTCGTTAATAATAATGTTCAAGCTAAACATTTTCCAGCTAATGCTAATATTTATTCACCAGTAATGCATGAACTAGGTCATAAGTTACACTTTGATTTAGTATTTAAAAAGTATGGAATTGATAATATCTCGATAGTAAACAATACTAATATAAAACAGTTTTATCGAGTACTTGGTGATATAAATAGTAATAAAACATCAGCAGAAATAGTCAAAAAGGCCATAAAAAATATTTATAATGTAGATGCAACAAATGTGTTAGAATACACTAAGGAAATATCAGGATATGCTGCTTCAAGTATTAATGAATCAATTGCTGAAAGTGTTCATGATTATTATTTAAATGGTCAAAAAGCTAATAAGTTATCGTTAGAAATTGTAAAAATATTAAAAGAGGAAAGGTCAAAATATTTTAGGTGATTTATGAAAATAAAATTAATAATAGCTTCATTAATACTGACAATTATGATCATTTTTACATATACCTTTGCTTTTCCTACTTTTAGTGTAAATAAAATTGATCTTTTAAAAGATTCTAAAGAAAATTCTATTAAGTCAAAATTAGATCCTGATTATATAATAGAAGAGCCAGAAATTGAATTAGCAAATGCTAATGAAAGTATTGTTTTAAATAAAGCTTTTGAAGCATTATCAGCTATAATTGGTAAACCTAATACTGAACAAAAAAATGATTATTTTACTCAAAAAGCTAGATAAATTTTTAGAATATTGTGCAGATGACTCTGAAATTCCTGATGATAAAGATTATGATATTTATCATTTTACTAAAAGCAAAGAAGAAAAATATAATTATATGGTCAGTGGAATATTTAATTATAAAATTAATACTTATGAGAAATTAAAAGTATCAAAAGTAAGATGTTATATGGCAATATGCTATATTGATTTTAGAATTATAAATGCTAATTTTGAAGCTGAAGATAAACTTACTAAAGCAGTTAAAAATGCTGTTGGGGATATTGATGTTGAAGTAACACTTATAAACAATACTGATGCTAGAGTGCTTTACTTAAGTAGTTATTCATACGATGCTATTGGTGGTACCGAATTAATAGAAAATTCTGAAAATAACAATCAATATAATATAATTGATGACTATACTTATACTGATCAAGATAAAACTGGTATTGAAAAAATTTATAATGCAAATCAAAAATCAATAGTTAACTTAAGCACAATTGGTGATCAAAATGGTGTTACATCTAGTTGTACGGGCTTTTTTATAGCTGAAGGCATAATAGTTACTAATTATACTTGGTTTCAAGAATATCTAATTAGTAATGATTATTTAATAGTTAAAGATTTAGATAATAAAATCTATAATGTTGATGGTATTGTATCTTTGTCATCATACTTTGATGTCATAATTTTAAAGTTAGATCAAAAAGTAGGTGTACCAATAAAAAACTATAGTTTTGATTCTAATTATAGTAAAAACTTAAAAATAGCTCTTACTAATCCTAATGGATTATCAGTAAAAATAAAGGTTGGGCAATTTTTAAATTCTTCTGATGAAATTGTTAAAACGAATATGCCAATTTTGCAAAGTGAAGTAGGAGCTCCAGTATTTTCACTTTCTAATGAATTAATAGGTATTGTGAATAGTAAACAATATAATTCAACAGTTTCTAATTATTCTTCTATTTACTTATATAGTATTGCTCATAAATTACAAAGAAGCGATTTTTCAAATATTAAAGTTTATCAACTTTCTTTGTTAAAACCAGAATTATATAGCAATACAGTTTCTAAAATAGAAACACCAGTATTTGACTATGATTCTAAAATATATGAATACTATATGCAAGATATTGATGTAAAAGAAATATATTTAAATAATGTTACTAGAATTACTTCATATGATAAATATTTAGAAGTTTTAGTTAAATATAATAGTAATCAACTTTTAAGTATAAAAGATTATATGAATTTATATGTAAATCAATTATTAAGTAAAGATTATCAATTAATAACTAATGATATTTATAAAATAGTTGTTAGTAATGATACAAATACAATTACACTTAAAAATGAAGAAAATTACTTTAGTATAAATTATAGAGGTAAAATATGAAAAAATGGGGAAATTTACTAATAGTATTATTTTTAGTTGTTATTATAATTGTTATATTAGTTTTTAAATTACAAAAAAATGCCGATACAACTATTAAGAACTATAAAGATGAAATTTTAAGTTTTGATTATAGTTCTCGTTTTAATTTAAAAAAGAATGACAATTATTTAGAATTAATTGATGATAATGCTAATATAATATTTGAAAATAAAAAAATAAGTACTGTAGAAAATGGATATTCTTTTGATACTTTAGTAGATAATATTGTTTTTAATTATTTAAATAATGCTAAAGATTATAAATTAATAAGTCAAAAAAATAATTACAAATTTAAAAATAATGAAGGTTATCGACTTATATTTGAAAATGATGTTACGAAAGAAAATTCTATGGTTTTAATTGGTTTAAGTGAATTAAATTTAACAATGGTAACTTTAAATGCTAAACAAAATGAATTTAGTTTATTAGTTGATTCTGCTGAATTAATAATGAATACTTTAAAATATAATAACGAATATAAATATTTAGAAATACAAGAAAAAGATGTAGAAACATCTGATATAGAATTAGATTATGATAAAAGAGAAAATTTAAAGTATTCTGATAAAAATGTCGATTATGAATTTGTTGAGGAAGAATTTAGATATAAAATATCTTTACCAGAAAACTTTAAACAAAATGGCTATAAACCAGAATTTACTTATGATAAAACTGATATTAAATTTAGTATAGGTTTTATACCAGATATATGTGAAGAAGCATGTATAACATCTGGTAAAAAGAAAGGCTATGTAAAGTATAATGACGAAATATACTATACTGAGCAACAAGATTGGACTATTAGAGAATATCTTGTTATTTATAAATTTTTAGGTTTTGATAAAACACTTAGAATAACTATTGGTAGTGATTTTCATATAACTAAAGAGTTCTTAGACATGCTTACTAAAAATTTATCTATAACTAAAGATCAAAAAGGAATAATAACTATTGAAGATAACAAAATAAAAGGAAAAATTTATAAAGATAATGTTTCTGTTACTTACAGCCTAAATAATAAAAACTATGAAAGAACAATTGATGGTACTGAAAACGTAACATTTTATGGTAAAGCTTCTACTGAATTAAAATTAACAAAAACAAAAAGTATTGAAGAAGAAACAAAATATAATAATTTAAATATGTATACTAGTTATTCGATAAAGAAAATAGGTAATGTACAAATATCAGGTTATAATTTTATTAAATATGTTGAAGAATATACTAGTACTTTTGACCTTAAATATTATAAAGAATACTATATTTATAAAGTTAATGAATCACTTAATTTAATAATTGAAATAGATGAACACATTCAAGATATTAATGACATTAATTTAGAAATTCAAGTAAAAAATTAAGTTTTCGTTTTTAATATTTTATGATATAATTCTTTTGGTGGTTATATGGAAATTGTAAAAAAATTAGAAAATTATTCATTACTTGTTTCATTACTTTATGTGATGATGGGAATTATTATGATTATGAATCCCAAGTTTGTATGTGATGCTGTAAACTATATTGTAGGTTCACTTGTAATTCTTTATGGCGTTATTTACATGATCAAATTTTTTAGTAAAAATTCTTTTAATAATTTAAGCAAATTTAATTTATTAGCTGGACTTTTATCAATTGTTTTTGGGCTTTATATCCTTTTTAATCCAACATTACTTTTATCAATAATTCCTTTTGTTACAGGAATGCTTGTAGTTCTTGATGGTTTTGGTAAATTAAAAAATGCGATTGATTTTAAGAGCTATGGTTATATAAGATGGTGGGTAGGAATTATATTTGCAGTTCTATTTATTGGATTAGGTGCTTTTATGATTTTTAAATCATTTGCTGTAACTGAATTAGTTGTAAGAATTATTGGTGGTTTATTAATTTTAGATGCCATAAGTGATATTTGGTCATATTTTTGCTATCGTAAGTATTCTAAAAAAATAGCAAAATCATTTAATGAAACTGAAGTAAAAGAAGCAAATGTTATAGAATATAAAGAAAAATAGACTTTTTTGTCTATTTTTTTATATTTTATGTTATACTATCTATGTATTTGAAGGAGGAATTATTTTGAAAATCTTATCTGTTAATGCTGGTAGCTCATCACTTAAATTTCAAGCATATGAAATGCCAGAAGAAAAAGTTTTAATTTCAGGAGTATTTGAAAGAATAGGTTTAGACAATAGTTTTTACACTATAAAATTAAATGGTGAAAAAATTCGTCATGAAGTAGAATTACCTAATCATAAAGAAGCTTTTGAAATATTAGTTGAAGAGTTAAAATCAAATAATATCGTTGATTCTTTAGACGAAATTAAAGGTATTGGTCATCGTATAGTTCAAGGTGGTTCTTATTTTGATAAGACTGTAGTTGCAACAGAAGAAGTTATTGCTAAAATTGATGAATTAAGTTCATTAGCACCATTACATAATCCAGCTGCAATCGTTGGTATTAGAGCAGCTGAAGCGGTTGTTCCTAATGCTATTCAAACAGTTGTTTTTGATACTGCATTTCATCAAACAATGCCAGAAGAAAATTATTTATATGCTTTACCTTATGAATGGTGTACTGAATATAAAATTAGAAGATATGGTGCTCATGGTACTAGTCATAAGTTTGTTGCTTTACGTGCTAATGAATTATTAGGTCGTAATGATACTAAATTAATAACTTGCCATATTGGTAATGGTGCTAGTATTAGTGCTGTTGTTAATGGCAAATGTCTAAATACTTCAATGGGCTTAACACCAAATGCTGGTTTAATCATGGGAAGCCGTTGTGGTGATATCGATGCAACAATCGTGCCATATATGATTGAAAAAACTGGTTTAACTCCAAGAGAAATGGATACTGTTTTAAATAAGAAGAGTGGTTTACTTGGAATAAGTGGAATTTCAAGTGATTCTAGAGATATTGAAGATGGTATTAAAGCAGGTAATGAAAGATGTATTTTAGCTCAAAAAATGTATGTAAGAAGAATCATTGATTACATTGTTAAATATTACTTCCAAATGGATGGTTGTGATGCTATTATTTTTACAGCTGGAGTTGGTGAAAATTCTATTGCTACTAGAGCATCAATTGTTGAAGGATTACATTTATTAGGAATTGAATTAGATCCTGAATTAAATGATTGTCGTGGTAAAGAAACTTTAATTACAACTGCCACTTCAAAAATTCCATGTTATGTTATTCCAACTAATGAAGAATTAATGATTGCCCGTGATACTTACGAACTTGCTAAATAGGTGAAACATGAATATTTACAGAAGAATATATTGGAAAATTCGTGCAGCTAAAACAATTGTAATTGCTAGGCATGTTGGACCTGATCCGGATGCTTTATGCAGTCAAATTGCTTTAAGAGATAGTATTTTAAATACGTTTCCTAACAAAAAAGTTTATGCAGTAGGATCACCAGCTTCTAAATTTCGTTATCTAGGAAGTTTAGATAAATTTGATGAAAGTTTATATGATGATAGCTTATTAATTGTTTTAGATGTTCCAGATAAAAAAAGGGTTGATGGTGTTGATCCTGAAAGATTCACAACTAAAATAAAAATTGATCATCATCCTGTTGTTGATAAATATTGTGGTATCGAAATAAGTGACGATAGTGCAAGTAGTACATGTCAATTAATATTGGAATTATTATTTAAAACCCCTTTAAAGTTAACACGCGAAATAGCTGAAAAACTATATATCGGGATTGTTTCCGATACAAATCGTTTTTTATACTATTATACTAGTCCAAGAACATTTGAACTTGTTTCTAAGTTAATTAAAAAAACGGGACTTGAAATCGCAGGACTTTATGAAAATTTATATATGCGTCCTTTAAAAGAATATAAATTTCAAGGATATATAGCTAATAATTTAACAGTTACAGAAAATGGCCTTGCTTATATTAAATTAACTGATGATATTTTTAAAGAATATGATGTTGATGCTGCAACTGCTGGAAATATGATTAATAATTTTAATTATATTGAAGAAATAATTGTGTGGGTTATGATGAGTGAAGATAAAGCTAATGGTTATATTAGAACATCTCTTCGATCAAGAGGCCCAATTATAAATGAAGTAGCATCGCATTTTAATGGCGGTGGTCATATATATGCTTCTGGCTGTCGTTTGCACGATTTTTCAGAGGCTGATCCTTTAATTGCTGAATTAGATGAGCTTTGTTTAAATTATAATAAGGAAAGAGAGTAATCCCTTTCCTTTTGTAAAATTAAGTCTAATTTTATTGACTATTTTTTTGTTTCTGTGTTATATTATATATGTAAAATAAAGGAGGATACAAAATGAAAAAAATGAACAAGAAAGGTTTTACTTTAATTGAACTTTTAGCTGTAATTGTTATTTTAGCCATTGTTGCTGCAGTATCTATGACAATAATTGTTCCAATGATTAATGGTAAAAGTAATGAAGCAGCAGAAACTTCTGTAAAAGAAATAAATAAGCAAATTGCTAATGCTTGCGCATCATCTGGAGCATCTGAAGCATATGGTACTTTTGGTACTACTGCTGATAGTGCTGAAACTATAGCTGCTTGTTCGGAATCAACAGGTTGTACTTTAGAGTATAGCGATGCAACAACAGCAAGCACATTTGTTAAAAACTTAAATATCTCTGGTGATATGCCTTCTTATGTAAAAGTTGAGGTAAAGAGATGTCAAGTTAATACTTCTTGCTATCATTATACAGATGGTCAATTCAAAGGATTAAAAGTTGAAACAGATGCTACTGGTAAAGTTACATCATCAACAGGAACTTGTAAGTAAAAAAGCCTTATGGCTTTTTTTTCTTGACTTTTTTTGTTATAATAACACTTGGTGATACAAATGAACGAAAAAATTCGCAATTTTTCTATTATTGCTCATATAGATCATGGTAAAAGTACACTTGCTGACCGTATTTTAGAGTTAACAGGTGCTTTAAATAAACGTCAAATGCAAGATCAAATACTTGATAATATGGAACTTGAAAGAGAAAGAGGAATAACAATCAAGCTTAATGCTGTTCAATTAAATTATAAGGGATATCTTTTACATTTGATCGATACTCCTGGGCATGTTGATTTTACATATGAAGTTTCAAGATCACTTGCTGCTTGTGAAGGGGCTATTTTGGTTGTTGATGCTGCTCAGGGTGTTGAAGCCCAAACTCTAGCCAATCTTTATTTGGCTTTGGATGCTGATTTAACTATAATTCCTGTAATCAATAAGATCGACTTACCAAATGCTGATGTTCCTAAAGTGTTAGATGAATTAGAACAAATTGGTTTTTCACGTGATGAAGTGATTTTAACAAGTGCTAAAAATGGAATTGGTATTCAAGAACTTGTTGATGCGGTAATTGAAAGAGTACCAGCACCTAAAGGGGACGTTAATGCCAATACTCGTGCTTTAATATTTGATAGTTATTATGATTCGTATCGCGGTGTAGTTGCTTTAGTTCGTTTATTTGACGGCAAAATAAAAGTAGGGGATAAAATCAAAATGCTTGCCACTAATGCTACTTATGACGTTGTTGAAATGGGTGTACATACACCTAAAGAGAAAAATGTCACTGAACTAGTAGCTGGGGAAGTAGGTTTTTTATCAGCTGCGATTAAGAGTATTAAAGATGTTAAAGTTGGTGACACTATTACTTTAGATGGAATGGAAGTAGCTCCATTACATGGTTATAAACCTATGAAACCAATGGTTTTCTGTGGCTTATATCCTTTAGAAACATCTAAATATAATGATTTACGTGAAGCTTTAGATAAATTGAAATTATGTGATGCTGCTTTAGAATTCGAGCCAGAAACGTCAAAAGCTTTAGGTTTTGGTTTCCGTTGTGGTTTCTTAGGCTTACTACATATGGATATTATTGAAGAACGTATAAGAAGAGAATTTAATATTGATTTAATCGCGACTAGTCCTTCGGTTATATATGAAGTAACTTTAACTGATCGCACCATAATTAATGTTGATAGTCCAATTAAACTTCCAGATCGTGGTTTAATTGCTGATATAAAAGAACCTTATATTAGAACGAATATTTTTACACCATCCGAGTATATAGGCCCTATTATGGAGTTATGTCAAGATAAAAGAGGAACCTATGTGAATATGGAATATTTAGATCAAACGCGGGTAAATATCCACTATGAAATTCCATTAAGTGAAATTGTTTATGATTTCTTTGATAAATTAAAATCAGTTACTAAAGGTTATGCTTCTTTTGATTATGAACTTATTGGTTATAAAACAAGCGATTTAGTAAAAATGGATATTTTACTTAATGGTGAAGTAGTAGATGCTTTAAGTATAATCGTTCATAAAGATTTTGCTTATAATCGAGGCCGTGCTTTAGTTGAATCCTTAAGAAAAATAATTCCAAGACAACAGTTTGAAGTACCAATTCAAGCAAGTATTGGTAGTAAGGTAATAGCTCGTGCTGATGTTAAAGCCGTTCGCAAAAATGTTTTAGCAAAATGTTATGGTGGCGATGTTTCGCGTAAGAAAAAACTTTTAGAAAAACAAAAAGAAGGCAAAAAGAAAATGAAACAAATAGGTAGTGTTGAATTACCACAAGAAGCTTTCTTAGCAGTATTAAGTATGGATGAGGAGTAAAATATGAAAAGTGAATTAGAAAAATTAAAAATAGCTTTATTAAGAATTAATCCAATTATTGAAAAAGGACTAACAATTGAAGAAACAGCAGCATCTTTAAATATTTCAACTAGTTCGGTTGATAAAGCTCTTAGCTTTGTTCGCAAAAATGCAATATTACTACCAATATTAATACCTGGTGTTAATCCTGGAGAATTTGTAAATAATTTAAACAAAGTTTTAAAAGAAAATACTAAAAAAGGTTTAATTTCTGGAGAACATAATGGGGGTAAAGTAGCTAAATGGACTAGTGAAGAAGCTTTATATGTTGCTCATACTTTTTTAGCTCAAGGTTTAACTTTAAGAACCGCTGAATCTATTATGGGTTTTCCTAAATCAACAATTAAAGAAATGTTTGAAAATGAAGCTGTTAAAAGTGATCCTGAATTATATAATGATGTTAAAGAATTACTTCAAATTAATATAATTTTGAGTAATTTTGATGATTCTAAACAAGAAAAAGCTAGATATGTTAATGCTTTAAATAAAAGATCATCTTTATTAGAAAAGTATCAAGGTCAAGAAAAAGAAAATGGAAAAGGATATTAAATCGGTATATATTCATATACCTTTTTGTTCTAATATTTGTTCATATTGTGATTTTGCTAAAATGTTTTATAATCATGATATGGTTTTAAAATACTTAAAAGCATTAGAAAAAGAAATAAATGAAAAATACCAAAATGAATTAATAGAAACTCTTTATATTGGTGGTGGTACACCTAGTTGTTTAAATATAGACGAATTAAAAGTATTATTTGCAATTATCAAAAAGATCAACTTAAGTAAAAATTTAGAATTTACCTTTGAGTGTAATGTTAATGATATATCAGAAGAAAAGATTGCATTTTTAAGTACTAATGGTGTTAATCGAATAAGTCTTGGAGTGCAGACGTTTAATGAAGAAATATTAAAAAATATGCACCGAAGTCATAATTATGAAGAGGTTAAATCTAAGATTTCATTGCTAAAAAAATATATAAATAATATTAATGTCGATTTAATATATGCTTATCCTAATATGACGATAGATATTTTAAAAGATGATTTAGAAAAATTTTTAAGTTTAAATGTTGATCATATTTCAACATATTCACTTATAATAGAACCTCATACTCTTTTAAGCATTAATAATGTTTCTAATATTAATGAAGATTTAGATTATTTAATGTATAAAACAATAATTGAAAAGTTAACTCAAAATGGTTTTAAACACTATGAAATTAGCAATTTTGCTAGAAATAATCGTTTTAGTAAACACAATTTAACTTATTGGAATAATTTAGAATACTATGGTTTTGGCCTTAATGCGAGTGGTTATATGAAAAATATTCGTTATACCAATACACGTTCAATGAGTAATTATTTGGCTTCTATCTATGAATGTGAAAAAGAAATAATTACTAAAAAAGATAAGATCATATATGAACTTATCTTAGGTTTAAGAAAAATAGATGGTATTGATTTAGATAATTTTAAAATTAAATACAATATTGAATTAGAAGAAAATAAATTGATCAAAAAACTTTTAAAAGAAAACAAATTAGAAATAAAAAATAGAAAATTAAAAATACCTTATCAAAACATTTATGTTGAAAATGAAGTATTAGTGGAGTTGTTAGATTATGAATAAAACTGAAATATTTAAAACCGAATTAAATTATATAAAAAATGATCGCATTAGAAGAAGTGCTGAAAAGTTTTTAGATCTATTACCAGATTACTTCTTTACTATAGCTGCTTCATCAACAGGAAAATATCATCCAGCTTTTGCCAGTGGTGAAGGTGGTTTAGTTCGTCATTCTAAAGTAGCTTGTTACATATTAAATGAAATTGTTAATACTAAAACCTTTGGGTCAGCTTTTACTGATGATCAAAAAGATTTATTACGTTTTGCTATTATGGTTCATGATGGCTTTAAACACGGTGTTACAGCTGATAAATATACTAAACATGAACATCCTTTAATATGTGCTATATGTTTAAGAGATTCTGAAAGTGCTTTAGAATTAACTAAAGAAGAAATTGAATATGCAGCAAGTGCTATTGAAAGTCATATGGGTGAATGGAATAAAAGTGATTATAGTGATGTTGTTTTAGCTCTTCCAACCAGTGATGCTCAAAAGCTTGTTCATTTATGTGATTTTCTTTCAAGTAAAAAAATATTAGATGTCAAATTTGACGGGAATGAAATAAGAAGAGACTAACAAAGGCTCTTCTTATTTAATATCTCAACACCATCACATGCCATTACTGGATAAATTTCAAAAAATTTTCGCAATAATTTGTAAGTTCTTAACTGGGATTTTGTATCGTGAAAATAGCCAATAACAGCCGATCCTGAACCACTCATATTAGCAGTGAAAGCCCCATTGTTAATAAGTCTTTCTTTATATGTTTGAATTTCTAGAGGAGCTACAATTTCAAAGTCATTCCAACCGATACATAATTCATCAAGAACTTTATATACGGGGAATGATTGATCAAATTTTTGAAACATATCTTTTGTTTTTAAACCAAAATCAGGCTTTATAATAACATAATTATCAATTAATCTTTGAATAGGTTTAATGACATTACCAATTTCACTTACTAAAGCTGTACCTCCAACTAAACAAAAAGGTGCGTCCGCTCCAATCATCAATCCAATTTTTATTAAAGTCTCCATGTCTAAATTAAGTTTGAAAAGATCATTAATTCCCAAGATTAAACCTGCAGCATCCGTGCTTTCACCACCAAGTCCCGATTCTAGAGGAATTCGCTTAGTTAGTTTAATATCAAATCCAAATCTAATATCATATAGATAACGCATTATTTTTAAGGCTTTTAAGACTGAATTATCTTCTGTATTAATTTTACTATTATTACACTCAAAATGATCAAAAAGAGTACCATTAATACTTATTTCTAAAGTATCATACAAATCAACAGTTTGATTGATCATATGCATATCATGCATACCATCACTTTTGCCAATAATATTTAAAAAAAGATTAATTTTAGCCGGACATAACATAACAATTTTTTCCAAAGTTCATCACCTGCAAATATTTTAACATATTTTTTTGATTTGACAAATGTTTTTATATATGTTAGTTTTAACTTGGGTGTAATAATGAAAAAAATATTGCTTTTTAGACCATTAATGGCATTAGGTGGTACCGAAATTGCTATGCTAAGTTTAATAAAAAATTTAAAAAATTATGAAATATATTTAGCTTATGTTGATGATACTTCTGATCAAAAATTACTTGATCGCTTTAGAAAATATGCAACAGTAGGTAAAGTTGCTGATTTTGATTTTCAATTTGATACATTAATAATTGCTACTAATCGTTATCATACTTTTGATGAGATTAAACAAATAAAAAGAAAACAAACTATTCTTTGGGTTCATTATTTTTTCAAATTGGAAACATCAGTTTTTAATGACAGGGAAGAAATTGCTGCTTTAGATAAAATAGTAGTAGTAAGTAAAACGGCTGCTAATAAATTAATAACTAAATATCCCTATTTGAAATCTAAAGTATTAACTATTTACAATGTAATTGAACAAGAAGAAATAAGAAAAAAAGCTTTAGAACCAATAGATATTCAATTTCAATCTTGTTTAAATTTAGTAACAACAGCAAGAATTTGTAAAGAAAAAGGTTTCATTAGAATGGCTTATTTAGCTACTATTTTAAAAAATAAAAACATTCCTTTTAAATGGTATGTTATTGGAGATAATCATTATCCGGAAAGAAAACTTGAAATGCTTGAATATTTTAAGGGTTTAGATGATTATTTTGTTTGGCTTGGTTTTTTAGATAATCCTTATAATATAATGCAAAAGTGTGATTATGAAGTTTTATTAAGTGATGATGAAACTTGGGGGCTTGCTTTAACCGAAGCTTTAATATTAGGTGTTCCTTGTATTACTACGGATTTTGAAGCTGCATTTGAACAAATAAATGCCAATAATGGTTTTATTTTAAGTCGGGATAATTTAGCTTCATATGAAGAAAAAATACCTGATATTTTAGAAAAAAAGAATAAATTAAAAAATAATGTTAAAAGCTATTATTATGATAATAATAAAATATTAAAAGAATGGGATGATTTAATTGGTTAAGTTTTCAATTATAATACCTAATTATAATAAAGAACCTTATATAAAGGAATGTTTAGATAGTGTTTTTAAACAAACGTTTAAAGATTATGAAGTGATATTTATTGATGATGCTTCTACTGATAATAGTTTAGATATAGTTAAAAATTATCCTGTTAAAATCTTAAAAACGCCGCATTTACAAGCTGGTGGTGCTAGAAATTTAGGTTTAGAAGTAGCAATTGGTGAATATATTGTTTTTTTAGATAGTGATGACTATTTATGTGAAAATGCTTTAGAAAATTTAAATAATTTAATAATCGATGAAGACATTATAATTTTAAATTATATAAAAAATGAAAATGGCAATTTGACTTTAAAAAAAGAGCCTTATAAAACTCTTAAAGAAATAATTGCTAATTCTACTCATTTGGGTGTTCCAACTAAATGTTTTAAAAGAAACTTAATTGAAAATTTAAAATTTCCGATTAAACAAAGATTTGAAGATATGGTTTTTACTTTAGAAGCTATGTGTAAATCTGAAAAAATAGCTATTTTAGAAGAACCATTCTTTGTTTATAGAAAAGTACCAAATAGTAATGTTACTAAAGAAATTGATTTAGAAACGATGCTTCTTATTTATAAAGAATTATTAAATATTTATCCTTTATGTATTAAATATCCTAAGTATAAAGATGAACTTTTAATTCGTCTTAAAAAAGACAAATTAGATAAAAGATTAGAAATAATTGAAACATTAGTTACAACTGGTGAAAATCACTTTCGTGAATATTTTAAATAACACTTATTTTTTCTATAACTATATTTATAGATTTATCAACATTTTTAATTGTATTAATTATTTTATGTTTATATTTTCTTTTAGTTATTATTTTAAAATTATATTGATTATCGTTTTTTACAATAAAAGTTTCATATTTAGTAAATAATTTTTTAAATAAATCATATTCATTAAAATTAGTAACAAAAGAGATAATAATATTACCAAGAGCAAGTTTTTCTTCAAGAATACTACCAATATATGAACCGATTGTAGCACCTAAAGCAAAAGAAACCATATTTAAAACATTGGCTTTAATTACTACATAGGTTGCTGATAAAGCCCAGACAATAGATATGATAAACATTAGAACTGAACCAATAAATTTTTTACCATTAGCAACTAAAATTAATCTTAAAGTTGATAAGGCATTTTCAATAAGTTTTAATAAAAAAATAATTAAACATGTCATAAGATCATCTCTAGATTTAGTATAACTTTTTTTATAATAAAAATACTTTAAGATAGTATAAAATGTTATTTTAGAGAAAATAATAGTTATTGCTAAAATGAGTTCAATGTGATAACATTAAAGTGGTGATAGAATATGGCACGTAAGCAAATTGAAAAAATGACTCAAGCGGAAATGAAAGAATATTATGAAAATAGAGCTATTCTTTATGGAGCCCTTTTTGCCTTTATATTGTTAGCTATTACTTTTATTGGCTTTTTCTTGGGGTTCAATGGTGGTTTGCCAAAATAAACTAAAAAGCAATATATATAGTTACTTTGTAATTGTTGGTATTGCTTTTTTTATAATTTTGATTTTGTTTTTAGTTGGTAAAATCAGTTTGAATATTGGAATACTATTTTCATTTTTTAATGTGATGTTACAAAATCAATTATATATTTTTATAAACAATAGTGAATTTAATAAGATTTAAAGATACTTGTTCATTAATAAAGAAAATAGGAAGATGTGATATGATGAAGAATAATATAATTATATATATATCAAGAGATGGTAATGTCAAAGTTGATGTTAATATACTTCAAGATGATATATGGATGAGTCAAGATATAATGGCTAATCTTTACGATACAACTAAGAATAACATTTCTATGCATTTAAAAAACATCTTTAATGAAGGTGAATTACAAAGAGATTCAGTTGTTAAGAAATTCTTAACAACTGCTAATGATGGAAAAAAATATAAAGTTTTACATTATAATTTGGATGCTATTATTGCTGTTGGATATAGAATAAACTCTAAAAAAGCAACAGAATTTAGAATATGGGCAACAAAAGTTTTAAGAGAATATATGGTTAAAGGCTTTGTTTTAAATGATGAAAAATTAAAAAATAATGGCGAAAGCACATATTTTGAAGAGTTGCTTGCAAGAATTCGTGATATTAGATCATCTGAAAAAATATTTTGGAGAAAGGTATTGGATATTTATGCTACTAGCGTAGATTATGATCCAAAAAATAAATTATCACTAGAGTTTTTTAAGACAGTCCAGAACAAAATGCACTATGCTACCCATGGTCATACAGCTGCTGAAGTAATATTTACTAGGGTTGATTCAGAAAAGGATAATCTTGGACTTACTAATTTTAAAGGTGATTATCCGACACAGAGTGAAACTGAAATTGCTAAAAATTATTTAACAGAAGAGGAACTTAATATACTCAATAGAATGGTATCGGCATATTTAGATATAGCAGAGATTAATGCGTTAGATAGACATTTAATGACAATGCAAGATTGGGTTAATGAATTAGATTCTTTTTTAAAAATGACAAGGAAAGATATTTTAAAGGGTTCCGGAACTATATCTCATAAAAAAGCATTAGAAAAAGCTCATGAAGAATATAATAAATATATGCAAAAACATTTAACTATTGCTGAGCAAGATTATTTGGAAATATTGAATAAAGAAATTGAAAAAATTGACTGTTAAATTTAGTGTAATCCATTGATACTTGATTTATGGGCTTTAATATAATAAAGAAGACTAAGCTTCAGTGAACATTTGAAGCGATATATTTTAATTTAACAAAATACTTGATAAATATGAGATTATATGAAACGCATTATTTCTGATTTTATTGATAAATAAGTAAGTTACTGAATAATTATATAAAAATAAATGAAATTTTATTTAAAATATTTGATGATATGATTAGTTGGTTTGACAAAATAAACTATCTGTGTTAACATGGCGTTAGAAGAGGTGCTTATGTTAACGATAGAAGAAATATTAAAGTTTATGCATGAATATGGTTCTGCTAAAACTGTTGATACTTATCAATTTATGGTAATTCAAAGTGGAGATCCTTTATTACGGTCAAAATGATAAAAGTCGTGATGAATTATTATTTAATAAAGAAATGTATGCAAAATATCAAGCAGGAAAAACTGATCAATCACATGATTTAAATAGAAAAGGTAGAAGTTAGATTTTATCTTTTTATTTTTTTTAAAAAAATTATCACTCATATATTGACAGTGCTAACATATAATAGTATAATGAATTTAGCATTTGAGGTTTTAGAGTGCTAGAGGTGAAAATATGCTAAATGAACGTCAAACAAAATTATTAAAAATTATTGTTGAAGACTACATTAAAACAGCAAGACCAATTGGTTCTAAAGCAATATGCGATGAACTAAAATGTTCTAGTGCCACTGTTCGTAATGAAATGGGTGATTTAGAAGATTTAGGCTTGCTTGAAAAAATGCATACATCATCAGGACGTGTTCCTAGTGAAAAGGGTTATCGTTATTATGTAGATAATATAATGGAACCTAAAAAGTTAACTGGTGAAGAAATGTTAAAGTTACAAACAATATTTCGTAACAATTCATTAGTGTTATCTGATGCTATTGAAAAAAGCATGGAAATTATCAGTGAACTTACAAGCTATACAACTGTAGTTCTAGGTAATCAATCTGATGATAACCTTGTTTCCAAAGTAGAAGTAGTTCCTATTACTGATACGCATTTAATTGCGTTGGTTGTAACGGATAAAGGTCATGTTGAACATCGAGATGTTAATATGTCAAACAAAGTAGATATGGCAGAAATTAAACAAACGGTTGAAATTATTAATAAATTAATCGTTGGAACACCTATTAGTCAAGTTAGTAGTAAACTTGAATATGAAGTAAAACCGGTTATTAATGAATGTATTAAAGAACATGATATTCTTTATAATGCTTTCTATAATGCTTTTAATGATTTTACAAAATCCGAAGTAAAAGTTAAGGGAACAAGTAACATTTTAATGCAACCAGAATTTAATAATGCTGATCGTATAAGAGAAATAATTAGCAAATTTGATGATCAAACCATCGTAAATAAAATAAAGGAAGATGATTCCGGTGTTAACATTTATATTGGTAGTGAAAATGATTTTGATGATGATGTTACAATCATTAAAACAAAATATTCTGTTCATGGCGAAGAAGGAACTATTGCTTTAATAGGACCTAAGCGAATGGAGTATGAAAGAGTTGTAACTTTACTTGAATACATAAAGAAAAATATAGAAGGATAGTGATATTGTGGAAAAAGAAAAAAAGTGTGATTGTGGTTGTGAACATAAAGTAAATGACTGTGATGAAAATTGCAAATGTCACGGAGAAAATAAATGTGAATGTCACGAAGAAAACCACAAAAGTAAAAAAGAACATAGAGATCATCATTTAGAAAAATTAACAAAAGCCATGAAAGAAATTGATGATTTAAATGAAGAAAATTTAAGAGTAAAAGCAGAATTAGTTAACTATCGTAAGCGCAAAGATGAAGAAGTTACAAGAATGCTAAAATATGCTAATGAAGATTTAGTTGAAGAATTGCTTCCAGTTATTGATAATTTGGAAAGAGCAATTAAACTTGAAACTGAAGATGCTAGTGAAGAAGTAAAAAAATATCTTGCTGGGGTAAAAATGATTTATTGTAATGCGATTGCTGCTTTAGAAAAATATGGAGTTAAAGCAATTGATGGTAATAATAAACCATTTGATCCGACTTATCATCAAGCTGTAATGGCAGAGACACGTGAAGGTGTTGAGCCAGGTATGGTTTTAGATGTTTTACAAAAAGGATATTTGTTAAAAGATAAAGTTATTAGACCTGCTATGGTTAAAGTAAGTCAATAATTAAAAATAAATTATAAATAAATAGATCTAAAAGATCTAAAGGAAAGGTGAAAATTATGAGTAAAATTATAGGTATTGATTTAGGTACAACTAATAGTTGCGTTGCTATTTATGAAGGTGGCGAAGCTAAAGTTATTCCTAATGCTTTAGGTGAAAGAACAACTCCTTCAGTTGTAGCTTTCAAAGATGGAGAAATAATTGTTGGTCAAAAAGCTAAAAACCAAATGATTACTAATCCTGAAGTCGTTTATTCAGTTAAGAGAGATATGGGTACTGATAAAAAAATCCATATGAATGGTAAGGACTATACTCCTCAAGAAATTTCAGCAATGATTTTAAGTGATTTAAAGAAAACTGCTGAAAGTTATTTAGGAGAAACTGTTAGTAAAGCTGTTATTACTGTTCCTGCATATTTCAATGATGCTCAACGTCAAGCAACTAAAGATGCTGGTAAAATTGCTGGTTTAGAAGTAATGCGTATTATTAATGAACCAACAGCTGCTTCTCTTGCTTATGGTTTTGATAAACAAGATAAGAGTGAAAAAATATTAGTATACGACTTAGGTGGTGGAACATTTGATGTTTCAATCTTAGAACTAGGTGATGGTGTATTTGAAGTTAAAGCTACAAGTGGTAATAATCACTTAGGTGGCGATGATTTCGATAATGTTGTTGTTGACTATTTAGTTGAAGAATTTAAACGTCAAAATGGTGTTGATTTAACTAAAGATAAAATGGCTATGCAAAGACTTAAAGATGCTGCTGAAAAAGCTAAAAAGGAATTAAGTGGTGTAACAACTACTCAAATATCACTTCCATTCTTAAGTCAAGGTAGTGATGGTCCATTACATTTAGATATGAGCTTGACAAGAGCTAAATTTGAAGACTTAACAAGAGATTTAATTGATTCAACATTAGAACCTGTTCGTAAGGCTTTAAGCGATGCTAAATTAAAAGCATCAGATATTGATAAAGTAATTTTAGTTGGTGGTTCTACTCGTATTCCAAGAGTTCAAGAATTAGTTCGCAAAGAATTAGGTAAAGAACCAAATAAGAGTGTTAACCCAGATGAAGTTGTAGCTATGGGTGCTGCTATTCAAGGTGGTGTATTAACTGGAGAAGTTAATGATATCGTTTTACTTGATGTTACACCATTATCACTTGGTATTGAAACATTAGGTGGCGTAATGACTGTATTAATTCCAAGAAATACAACGATTCCAGCTTCTAAATCTCAAGTATTCTCAACAGCTGCTGATAATCAACCTGCTGTAGATATTCATGTATTACAAGGTGAAAGAAGTATGGCAAGCGACAACAAAACATTAGGTCGTTTCCAATTAGGTAATATTCCACCAGCACCAAGAGGGGTTCCACAAATTGAAGTAACATTCGATATTGATGCTAATGGTATTGTTAATGTTAAAGCTAAAGATTTAGGTACTAACAAAGAACAAACTATTACAATTACTGGTTCTACAGGTTTAACAGATGCTGAAATTGACAAAATGGTAAAAGAGGCTGAAGCTAATAAAGAAGCAGATAATAAACGTAAAGAAGAAGCTGATTTGAAAAATGAAGCTGAACAAACAATATTTGCAACTGAAAAAGCTATAAAAGACTTAGGAGATAAAGTTGATGCTAGTGATAAAGAGAAAGCTGAAACTGAGGTAAAAGAATTAAAAGAAGCTTTAGAGAAAAATGATTTAGATGCAATTAAATCTAAAAAAGATGCTTTAAATGAAACTATGCAAAAATTAGCTACTAAGGTTTATGAAGAAGCAGCAAAGAATAATCAAAGTGCTGATAATGCTAATAATACTGATTCTAATTCTAAAGATAATGTTAAAGATGCAGAATATGAAGAAAAATAAAAGTGGAGTTCTAGTTTTTAACTAGAACTTTCGCTTGTTAAGGAGATAATATGGCCAATCGTCAAAAAAAGAGAAATGAAATAGATGATCAATATAAGTGGGATCTAACAACAATTTATAAGGATGATGAACAATTTTTAGAAATGCTTGAAAAAATTGATAAAGAAATAACTTCTTTACAACCAAAAGATATTTTTAAAAGTGGTGAGTCTCTTTATAATTATTTAAAGAATTCTGATTACCTTGAGATGAATTTAGATAAATTATATACATATGCTCATTTAAATAATGATAGTGATACTACTGTTGCTAAATATGATGAATATGTAAATAAAGTAAGAAATATTTATCAAAAATATGCTCAAAAAACTAATTTTTTTGAACCCCAATTATTAAAAATAAATTATAAAACGATTGAAAAATTTTATTTAGAATGTCCTGAATTAAAAGAATACGAAATATATTTAAAAGAAATATATCGTTTTAAAGAACATACTTTAAATGAACAAGAAGAAGCAATTATTAAAGAATTATCTAAAGCTTTAAATAGTTCTAGTGATACTTATGAAAAATTAACTGATACTGATATGACTTTCGGTAATATTAAAGATGAAAAAAATAAAGCTGTTGAGTTAACTGAAAGTAATTATGTTATTTATACGCATTCTAAAAATAGAAGAGTAAGAAGAAGTGCTTTTAAAAAGTTAATGAATAAATATGGTGGATTTATTCATACTATTTCTTCAACTTATAGTGGTTATGTAAATACTTTAAATGGTATTAGTAATGTTTATAAGTATTCAAATCCTTTAGAACAAAGTTTGTTTGCTGATGATATTGATGTTGAAGTCTATGATACTTTAATTAAAACTGTTCATGAAAATATGAATGTTATTTATAAATACTATAATTTGCGAAATAAAGTTTTAAATTTAAAAAAATCGCATTTATATGATACTTATGTAGAATTAATAGATAATGATTCTGCTAATTATAGTTTTTCTGAAGCTAAAGAAATTGTTTTAAAAGCATTAAGTATTTTGGGTGATGATTATACTAAAATATTAGAAAAAGCTTTTGATGAAAAATGGATCGATATTTATAATAATAAAGGTAAAAGAGGAGGAGCATATTCCTCAGGTAGTTTTTTAACTAATCCTTTCATTTTAATGAACTTTGAAGGAAAATTAAATGATATATCAACTTTAGCTCATGAACTTGGACATTCAATGCATTCTTACTTTTCAATAAAAAATAATAGCTATAAAAATAGTAATTATCAAATTTTTGTTGCTGAAATTGCTTCAACTGTGAATGAGATGTTACTTGCTAATTATTTATTAAAAGAAAGTGATGAAAAAACTAAAATTTTAGTTTTAAATAATTTATTAGATTTATTTAAAGCAACTATTTATCGTCAAACAATGTTTGCTGAATTTGAAAAAAAGATGGTTTTAGATAGTAAAAATGGAATAATTTTAACAAGTGATTATTTATGTGATAATTACTATAAATTAGTTAAAGAATATTTTGGTAATAATGTTATAATTGATAAAGAAATTCAAAATGAATGGGCAAGAATTCCACATTTCTATTATGATTTTTATGTTTATAAATACGCAACAGGGTTATCAATAGCAAGTTATATTGCAACGGAGATCTTTAAAGGTAATCAAGAAATGTTAAAAAATTATCGGGAATTCTTAAAAATAGGTGGTAGAATGAATCCTCGTGAATCTTTGATGACGCTTGGAATCGATATTACTAAAAAAGATGTAGTGTTAAATGCTATAAAATTATTTGATAGTTATATAGAGAAATTTAATACATATATTAGTAAGTAGGTGTATTTTATGAATAAAAGAGATTATTATGAAGTACTTGGTGTTAGTAAAACAGCTAGTGCTGATGAAATAAAAAGTGCATTTAGAAAATTAGCAAAGCAATATCATCCTGATGTTAATAAGGCACCAGATGCAGCTGAAAAATTTAAAGAAGCTCAAGAAGCTTATGCTGTTTTGTCAGATGAAACTAAAAGGAAACAATATGATCAATTTGGTCATGCAGCTTTTAGTAACAATGCTGGTGGTTCAGCTGGTGGCTATGATTTCAGTGGCTTTGACTTCTCAGACATTTTTGATGGTATTTTTGGTGAAAGTGGCTTTGGTTTTAACTTTGGTGGCGGTCGTTCTTCAAAGAGTCGTGCGACTAAAGGCCGTGATCGTTTAATCAATATTAATTTAACTTTTGAAGAAGCGGTTTTTGGCTGTAAGAAAAGTTTAACAATTGATTCAACTGATAGTTGCCCTGAATGTAATGGTAAAGGTGGTAAAGGCGTAAAAACATGTTCTAATTGTCATGGTAGTGGAACAGTTACTAGTGAACAAAGAACTTTATTTGGTTCATTTATGTCTAAAACTACTTGTCCTAGTTGTGGTGGCACTGGTGAAACATATGAAACAACTTGTTCTAATTGTCGTGGAACGGGTAAAATTAAAGCTAAAAAAGAGTTAGAAGTTAAGATTCCTGCTGGTGTTGATACTGGTAATCAATTAAGACTTGCTGGTAAAGGTGAAGCTGGAACTAATGGTGGCCCTAATGGCGATATTTATTTAGAATTTCAAGTTAAAGAACATCCTCTTTTCAAAAGAGAAGAAAATGATATTTATGTTGAATTACCAATAACTATAACTGATGCCATATTTGGTTGTAAAAAAGAACTTCCAACTTTAGATGGTACTGTGAAACTTGCTATTGATGCTGGTACGCAATCGGGTGATAAACAACGTTTAAGAGGTAAAGGTGTTGCTGACGTTAATACTGGTCGTAAAGGTGACATGTATGTTATTATTAAGGTTATTACTCCAACTAAACTTGATCGTGAACAAAAGAAAATATTAAATGAACTTGCTGAAACTGATTTAGAAAATGAAAGTGCATTTAAAAAAATAAAAGAATATTTATAAGAAAGTGATTTCACTTTCTTTTTATTTTTGTTATAATAAAAAAGGTGAATAAAATGGAAGAGAATAAGACAAATGAATTAGAAACAAAAAAAGAACCTATTAAAAAGAAGGGTAATGTATTAAATACTATTTTGACAATAATTATTATTTTGAGTATTGTTTTAATGGTTGGTTGTAGTTATTACATTATTAGTACTAAAAACATGATTAAAAAATATGATGTTGATACTTTTAAATTAGATAAATATGAAGTTACTACTTTAAATGGTGTTTTAAGAAGTAATAAAAAATTAATAAGAGCAACATCTAAAAATGGCGTTATTACTTTAAATTATGATGCTGCTAAGATGTCTTTAAATAATATTTATGAATATTTACAAGAATTATCAAGTCAAGGGTATGAAATAGTTAATTTAGAAGAAAAGTATATTAGATTAGTCAAGAAAGATAATGATATTCAAGTACGTATTAAAATTCTAGATGGTTATGTGTCATTTGAGTATAAAATTGGTATTGATTATGAAGAAAAAAGTGATGATGAAAAAAATCAAAACGATAAAGAAAATATAGAAAGTGATAAAAAATAAAAAAACAAAGTGTTAAACAGAGTATGTAAATAATTTTGTGTAAAGATAAATCCTTTCTATGGTAATATAGAAATATATAACCAAGGAAGGATTTTTGGTATGAAAGAAAATAAAAATAATGAAGTTGTTAAATATTTATTAGAAAATTATGATATTAAAA